>JACXTT010005674.1_pt1 | contig 18052 bp, 14 predicted proteins | sample 9270951 | NCBI WGS metagenome assembly JACXTT01 (sample SAMN15532306, study PRJNA645909) | rock metagenome | isolation source: weathered quartz diorite | place: Puerto Rico | collected 2017-06-21 | reverse complement strand
CTCGGACCTGCGCAAGAGGAGATGCTCTTCCGTGGGGCCATCTTCGAACTCGCCCGGCGAAGCGCGCCGAGCGGTCCAAGATCCTTCGCAATTCTCATCTCCACGCTGTTGTTTAGCGCGCATCATTTTCAGCTGCACGGATATCGATTGACGCCGATGGCCATGGCCCAAATGGGATTCGCGATTCCAATGGGGCTGGTGTTTGCGGCGTTGCGTGACGAATCGGACAGTTTGTGGCCGGGGTTCGCCGTCCATGCGCTCACAAACCTGCCCGGCGCGTTCGGCTCGTAAGGCGTGTTAGTTTCGGGCCCTATGCAACGACGAAATCTCAAACACACTCTCCGCGCCATCGAGCGCGCCTTCGCCGACCTCGAACGGCACCTCGCCGAGCTCGCCCAGCGCGCAACCGATACAGCCCGAAATGCGTACGGGGCGAGCCCTTATCAAGCACTGCAAGCCGCTGGCTATCTCCCTCGTGGGAGAGCACGGCTTCGACCCGAACTCGGCGTAGTATTACGAAGTTCGCTCGAGGCGTGCGAGCGTGGTCGCCGGCCGCGAGTTGCTTCTTGGGGGCGGTTCATCGTGCGCGGCAGCCGCATCGCGTGAACAAGAACGTCAGGGAAACGTCAGGCGGGAACGCTGGAATCACGTCGAACTTGAGGAGGAGGACGAGAATGAGATTTCGGGGACACTTCGTGCGACAACGACACTTCAAACTGCTCGCCTCGGCCGCGTTGGTCTTAGGGCTGGCCTCGCTCGGGTACGGAAGTGGGCCCGTCCGGCTCAAGGCCTTGCCGACGCACGTTCCGGACGTGGTGGGGCGCTCGGTCGACCTGGGACATTCCGATGCCAAGAGGGTCCTGCACGTCACAGTAAGCCTGCCGTATCGTGACCCCGACGCCATCCAGGCTTACGTGGACAGTGTCGGCGATCCGTCCAGCCCGGACTTTCGGATGTTCCTGACGCCGGAGGAGGTCGGGGTGCGCTTCGGTCTCGGCGACGACGAAGTGCAAAGCGTCGTCGACCATCTCGCGGCCGCGGGATTCAAGATCGACCTGGTCGGGAAGAACCGACTGAGCATCCTCGCCGAAGGCACGGTCGCCCAGGCGGAGAGGGCGTTCAACACGACGATCCACGAGTTTCAATCGTTCCGTAACGACGAAGCGGGGAACGCTCGCTACTTCTCGTATACGTCGGATCTGCAGCTTCCGGCTACGATCGCGCCCTACGTGATCGACGTCAGCGGGCTCGAGAGCTTCACCAAGCCGCAGCCGCGTGCGCTGACCCCGACGCAGACGCGCACACTCTACGATCTCGCGCCGATGTATTCCGCGGGAAAGCAGGGCCAAGGCCGCACCGTGGCGATTTCGAACTGGGACGGCTTTCGTCTTTCCAATGTTCCGCTTTACTACGCGCAGTACGGCTTGCCGACGCCGCCAGGGGGCGTGGGCAGCAACATCACCGTCATTCCGATCAGCGGCGGCGCCGGTGGCGGCGCGCCCGGAGCCGAAGGCGACCTCGACATCCAGATGGTCCTGGGCATGGCACCCCTTTGCACCCTCCGGGTCTATGACGGCGGAAACTCGGACCTGATCGGCGTCCTGACGGCGGAGGTGAACGACAATCTGGCGGACACCATCAGCGAAAGCTACGGGTGGAACCTCCCCTCCTCGACGGCGACGTCGGCGCACAACCTTCACCTTTCGATGAGCGCTCAGGGCATCACGTACATGGCGGCGAGCGGCGATGCGGGCACCTCCCTCGAGCCGTATTCGTATCCCGATTACGAGCCGGAGGTTCTGTCGGTCGGCGGCACGATCGCCACGGTGAACGGCGCCGGGAATCGCACGTCGGAGGTTGCCTGGAGCCTCTCCTTCGGCCAGGGAGGCGGCGGCGGCTGGAGCAACAACTCGGCCTCGTTCAACGTCTTGCCGTCGTGGCAGCACGGCACGAACGTTCCCACGACGATCAACCATCGGTTGGTGCCCGACGTCGCGCTGCACTCGGGCGGAAACGGCGCCTACTACTTCTATTACAACGGCTCTCTGACCGGTGCCTACGTCGGGACCAGCTTCGCAAGCCCGGTTTTCGCGGGTGCGCTCGCCGTCGCCGAGCAGCAGATCATCTCGCAGGGCGGATTGCCTCCCAACGGCTCGGGCAAGCAGCGATTCGGCAGAATCCAGGACTTGATCTACTCGCAGAACGGCCGCTCCGACGTCTATTACGACATCACGTCCGGCAACATCGGCACGCTGCCGAACGGCTCCCAGGCCAACGCGGGCCCCGCCTGGGATTTCTGCACAGGTTGGGGCGCGTTCGACTTCAACGCTTTCGTGGCGACCCAAGTCAGCGTGACGATTCCCGCGGCGCCGACAAACCTCGTCGCGTCGGCCGGCAACGCCCAGGTGAGCCTGACGTGGAACGCCAGCACCGGCGCGACGAGCTACAACGTGAAGAGGGCAACCGTCAGCGGCGGGCCGTACACCACGGTCGCTTCGCCCACGACGACCAGCTACACCGACACCGGCCTTACGAACGGCACCACCTACTACTACGTCGTCACCGCAGTGAACGGCGCAGGGGAGAGCGGCAACTCGAACCAAGCCAGCGCGACACCGACGCTGTCGATTCCGCCGGCCCCGACCGGACTGACGGCGACAGCCGGCAACGCCCAGGTGAGCCTGACGTGGAACGCCAGCACCGGCGCGACGAGCTACAACGTGAAGAGGGCAACCGTCAGCGGCGGGCCGTACACCACGGTCGCTTCACCCACGACGACCAGCTATACCGACACCGGCCTTACAAACGGCATCACCTACTACTACGTCGTCACCGCAGTGAATGCGGCCGGTGAGAGCGGCAATTCGAACCAAGCGAGCGCCACGCCCACGGCGGTCGACACGACGCCGCCGACCACGCCGACGGGATTGACCGCCACCAGCGGGCCGAACGCCCGCCAGATCACGCTGAATTGGACGGCGTCGTCGGACCCGGACAGCCCCAACATCTCGTACGAGGTCTGGCGCTCCAATCAGCAGAACGGCACCTACTCGTTGATCTCGACGGTGACCACGCTGACGTATACCGACACGATTTCGAAGAGCGGACGAACGCGGTGGTACTACCTGGTGGCCAAAGATCCGACGGGCAACCGGTCGGGCAATTCCTCCACGGTTTCGGGAGTCTCCAAGTAGAAGTTCTTACTCCGAGAGAGGGCTGGGGCTCGAAAGAACCGCAGCCCTCTCGATTTCCCGTTCGGTGAAGCCGTCGTCGTCAACGGGCTCACATGTCGGGCCACTCGACGCTCGAATCGGCGAACGACCGATGAAACCCGTTGGCGATCAGCCGTCGCGCGGTTCCTTCACGGCCATATCCCCCGTGCGTCTTCTCCGACGAGCACACGTGGCTCTCCCGCTCTCACACGGGTACGGGAGAGCCGCATGCGAACCGCGCGTGCGTGCTGAGCGTCTGCGGCTCCCCCGACAGCTTTGAATCGCGACTGACTCCAATATCGGGGTACCGAAATGCTGTATATCTAGGAAAGAGGGCGGCTCAATCGGCGATCGCCAAACCGCGGCCGGAGAGCGAGATGCATCTGCCTGAAAGTATTTGGACTGCAGATACCGAGGCCGGGAATGAGTCGCGCTTCCGAATACCCGTGGCCGACCGTGTCATCTCGTCGTACATTCTGCCGCACGTCGATGAAGAGAGCCGCCGCAATCGTCGCGCTGCTCGGCATCGTTCTCGCGGTGCCCGTGAAGCAGCCTCGCCGGCACCACGTGAGCAACATCGAGAAACGAGCGGGGAATGAAAGTCGGCTAATCGCCTCGATTTCGACGCCGCGCGGGCCGAATCCTCGATTCGAGGATGCGCGGGGGTTGGGCGGTGCGATCGTGGCAGCCAATGTCGGGAAATCGTCCGACGACACCTTCGCGAAGCGTGGGAAGCTCACGAGGCACCGCAGACCGAAATTCATTGAAGAAAAGCAATTCATCATTTTCACGATCGACTTTACGGCACATGAAATTGTCCGCGCTCCCGCGACAGTCATTCGCCGGTCAGACGCGGCGCCGACAGCTTGGGGATCCGTAGTGCGTCACGTCCTGCCTCGCCCGCGCGAAAGCCTTCTCGGTCCTTCCTCCTGGAGCGGCGTGCTGACGGTCTAGCTCGATCGACGCTCGGTGCCGTCCGCTCCCGTCATCTCGAGTTCGCAGCCCGAAACGGGCATTTGCGCTGGACACGATCCGTCGCATCCGACGGCGGACCGGTTGAGCGAAACGGGAGGAAGGATTCATGCAGCATCTGCCGGAAGATCTCAAGGAATCGGTAAAACGTTCGTATGCGACCCGTCGCGTGCCGGTTGCCGATTTGGCCCGGTTGGTTCCCCTTTCCGAATCTCCGGAAGTCGGAGATGTGCTCCTGACTCAACTCGAGAGAATAGGGAGAAACGCGCGGATCGAGTTGACCAACGGCCGCATCGCCATCCTCCATGAGGGCGACATGATTGCCTGTGTCCTCGGCAATCGATATGCCACCGAGCAGTTCGAAGGATACGCGAAGGTCCACGGGGACGCGTGCGACCTTCTTTCGATGGGTGGGCTCTGCGGAACGATGTCGAGCTGCCACGTGGGGATCGCAGAGCCGAGCAAACTCCGGATCCTCGGCTCTATTGGAGATAGCAACGGCGAGCCCCTGCGCCTGTCGAATTACTCACTCGCGCTGAGACCGTTCGGCCAGCGTCCGAGAATCCTCGCCGTGTGCGGTAGCTCGATGGACAGCGGGAAGTCACACACGGCGCGCAGTGCGATCCTCGGGCTACGCAAGCGCGGTCTCCAGGTCGCCGGGGTCAAATTGACCGGGACCGCGGCGGGACGCGACACGTGGAGCATGATGGATGTGGGCGCCCGACCGGCCGTGGACTTTCTCGACGGCGGATTTCCCTCGACCTATCTCTGCTCTCTCGATCAGTTGATGACCATCCATCGGCTGCTCCTCGGTCACGCGGCCATGGCGGGCGCCGAATGGGCTGTGATCGAACTGGCCGACGGCGTCCTCCAGCGCGAGACCGCGTCGCTCCTGCGCTGCCAGGCATTTGTCTCGTCAGTGGACAGGTGGCTCTATGCGACGAGGGACGCGCCGGGTGCGGCAGGCGGCATCAGCGCCCTGCGCGCGCTGGGGATCGAGCCGGCCGCGATCTCCGGAGTCATCGCCATGAGCCCTCTGGCCATGCGCGAGGCCAGCGAGGCCACCGGGGTACGTTGCGTCACGGCGCTCGAGCTGCAATCCGGCAGCCTGAACGATTTCCTGATCGCACGTCCGGCGGTCCTGGTCGACACCCCGCAACCCCGTGGCGCAAATCTCATGGCGGGCGGTTCCGAGCTATGAACCGTGGGCGGGTTTACTCGTGGATCCCGAATGGTGATCCTTCCGGTCAAGGAAAGGTCGTTACGGAGATCGTCCAACTCGAGCGTCTCGAGGCCCGAGGGGACGGGGAAGCTCGCCTCCACGGCCGGTTCGTTCATGTCGTCAACGCCGGAATGGTGTACGAGCGCAACCCGTCAGACGGCGATCCCCTCGAGGTGCGGCTCGGTGACGCACGCCCCGATGCCAACGGGGATTTTCTGTTCGAGCCGGGTCGCGGAGGCGGACGGATCGACAAGACTCTCCTGGCGGACCCCGGTCTCACACGGCGATACATCGAGGCCTCCCGTTTCGGGGAGGTGAACTCGTACTACCACGTGGATCGAGTGGGAGCCTACGTCGACTCGCTTCTCGGCGAATTGGCCGCGCCATCCCTTCCGCCCGTCCGCGTCGTCGTCAATGCCCACCATGCAGCCACCGAGCGAGAAGGGATTCGCGACGGCGTTCGACGGACGAGGCGATGGGTACCATTCCAAGGCGGCCATTATCGTCTTCCTTCCTCCTGTGATGCCTCGACGATTCCGCCAGCGGTTCTACCGACCGTCTACGAACCGCCCGGCGCATTTCGGAAGTATGGGATCGTCGAGCGTGATCCGATTCATCCCGACGGAGAGATTCACCTGGGCCCCGGTTGGAAGCTTCTCCATCACGGCGCGCTGGTCGATTGCGCCGGTGGCGCCTACCGTGCCAACGCCTCTCACAACGCCGGAATCCTTTACCACGAGTACGGCCACCACCTGACGCGGCACACCGCAGACTTCCGCGCGAACTCCCTGCGCCCCGCGGATCGGCAGAGCAACGTGAAGACCGCGCTGGACGAGGGTACGTGCGACTATCTGGCCGCCACGACGATGCGGACGCCCCACATCTGGGCATTCCATCGTCGGCACGACGGCGCGTACTCGCACGCTCGCAGCCTGTCCTCGCCCGCAACCATGTCGAGCTTCGACGCCGACAGCGGCGCGAATCAGCACGCGAATGGGACCATCTGGGCCGCGAGTCTGTGGGATCTGCAAGTTCACCTGGCAGGTGACGACCCCGGTGCAGTTAGGGACGTCGACCGCATGGTGGTCCTTGGATTGATCCTTCTCGGGCGACGGCGGGGAAGCGAGGAATCGCCGACGACGGCGACCTTGCGTCGAGCCAGGCGAGATTTCAGCACCGCGCTCCAATGCCTTCTGGAGGCCGACGGTGCTTTGTATTCCTCCGGACATCACGACGTCATCCTCCGGGTGTTCGCGCGCCGGGGCATCACGGTTCGCGAGGTCGTCAACACAGGGTCTTGAGAACATGGATCCCACGCGCCGACCTAGCCGTTTCGGACCCGAGACCCTCCCGAGCGGGGACGTCTCTCGACATCTCTCGGGCCTCTTGCGATATGTTGGCGCCGAAGAGATACCTGCTTCCGACGAATTGATGTCCTGCGACGAGCTGGAGCGCAGTCTGCTCGATCGGGCGGAGGACGCCTTTTCGCTCGTTGCCGTGGGGGACGTGATGCTGGGGGGGCGGCTGCGACGGGTGATCGCGGACCACGATGAGGACTATCCGTTCGCTGGTGTTCGGCCGCTCCTTCGCAGAGCCCAGATCCTGGTGGGCAATCTCGAGGGGCCGTTCGCGCGGGTAGCGCACCGTCAGGAAAGGAACTTCTCGTATTGCGTTCACCCCCGTCTGGCACGAGCGCTAGCACGCGCAGGGTTCGACGCGATGACGCTGGCGAACAATCACCTCCTCGACTGTGGAAGGGTGGGAGCGGTGGAAACGCTCGAGGCACTCGAGGCCGCGGGCGTCGCGCCGCTGGGAGCCGGGCGGAATCGGGAGGCCGCGCACGAGCCTCGCATCTTCGACGCCGGTGGCCGGCGAATCGGTCTCCTCGCCTACTACTGGAACCGCCGTACGGCGGCCACGTCGAAACTGCCGGGGAGCGCAATGGACAGCCGCGAGGAATTGTCGGAGGACATCCGGAAGCTGCGCGCCAGGGTGGATCGCCTGGTGACGATCTTCCATTGGGGCGTGCCCTATGTGAGAGAACCCTCCGAAGAAGACCGAGAGAAGGCGCGCTTTGCGGTGGGGTGCGGGGCGGATGTCGTGATCGGCCATCACCCGCACATCGTCCAGCCGTTCGAGATCTGGCGGGGCCGTCCGATCTTCTACAGCGTCGGGAACTTCGCCTTCGGGTCCGGGAACTCTCGAGCGGAGTCCGTGCTCCTCGCTATGAGATTCGAAGATCGCAGAACCACGGTTCTGGTCCACCCCCTGTACGTCAAGAATCGCGATCCCAGGGTGAACTATCAGCCGCGAGCGTGGAAGGGCGCCGGACTACGGAGGGTCCTCGAGCGCTTCCGGGCTTCTTCCGGACGCGACGGTGAAGCTCTTCGTATCGAGAGTGACCGTGGTGTACTGGAACTGCCCACGTTCGCGATCCCATCCGCTTCGGGATCCGTAGCATGATGGGCAGCCACGCGGAACCGAGACCGGGAGTCGTGGGAGTCCTCCGTCGAGTCTTCCCTCTTCTTCGCGCCTTCGGAGTCGGCCTCTCTCTCGCATGCACGGCGATGATGGCGGATGCGATGTTCACCGCGCTGCGCCCGTGGCCGCTCAAGATCGTCGTGGACTACGTGCTGGCAGGACGGCACAGCCGCGTGCCCTTGATGGGTCACTGGCTGGACAGCCATTCGCCCGACCGAATGCACGTGCTCTACGGAGCCTGTGCCGCAACCCTGCTGATCGCCCTGAGCACCGGTCTGTTGACGTATTACTTCACGCGGACGATGGGTGACATCGGCCAGAGGTTCGGATTCCAGCTCCGATGCCGCATGTTCTCCCACATCCAGCGGTTGTCGTTGCACTTCCACGATCGCCAGCGCATCGGCGATCTCACGACCCGTTTCACCGCCGACATCAACGCCATCCAGGACGTCGTGGCCAACGGCTCCATCCTGCTGTTCAGCAACGCCTGCTTGCTCGCCGCCATGTTGGTGATGATGTTTTGGCTCAATTGGCGCTTCGCGCTTGCGGCACTTTCGGTCGCACCGCTCCTGTTCTGGACCGTGTTCCGGTATACCGGACGGATCAAGCTCGCCGCGCGGACGGCGCGAAGGAGCGACGGTGTGTTGGCGTCGGTGGCGCAGGAGACGTTGTCCTCGATTCGCATCGTTCAGGGTCTCGCGCAGGAGCAGCAGCAGGACGACCGGTTTCAGGCGCAGAGCGAGTCCAGCCTCCAGGCGTACCTGGAGGGCGTGCGCTACCAGGCCCGCGTCGCGCCGCAGGTGGATTTCCTCGCGGCCGTCGGACTCGTGATGGTCATGTGGTACGGCGCAAGGCAGGTGTTGGCCGGCGAGCTCACGACCGGCGACGTGATCGTGTTCTTCGCGTACGTGACGAACCTGTACAGCCCCATGAAGGCGCTCGCGAGACTCGCCAACACGCTCAACAGAGCCAGTGTCGGCGCGGAGAGAGTCTTCGACGTGCTCGAGACCCAGCGGGAGGTGTCGGACCGGCCGAATGCGAGGGCGGTTCCACCGCTCCGGGGCGAGATCGAATTTCGCGACGTGTCGTTCGAATACTCTCCGGGGCGGCGCGTGTTGAACAATATCAATCTCGCCATCAACGCGAGAGAGCGTGTGGCGATCGTCGGGAGCACGGGAGCCGGCAAGAGCACGTTGGTCAGTCTCGTCCCGAGACTCTTCGACCCGGCCCGGGGTGCGCTGTATTTGGACGGCGAGGACATTCGGAACTTCCAGGTGCAGTCGCTTCGCGAGCACGTGAGCCTCGTGCTCCAGGATTCGCTTCTCTTCAGCGGAACGGTCCGAGAAAACATCGCCTTCGGCCGGCCGGACGCAACCGACGAAGCGATCGTGGCGGCCGCGAGGGCCGCGGAGGCGGACGAGTTCATCCGGCGGATGCCGCATGGGTACCAGAGCCATGTCTCCGAGCGAGCCACGAGTCTCTCCGGCGGGCAGAAGCAGCGGATCGCCATCGCACGCGCGATCTTGCGCGACGCGCCACTGCTCATCCTGGACGAACCCACGAGCGGTCTCGACGCGCAGTCCGAGCAGTCGATCGTCGACGCGCTCGTGACGGCGGCGGCGGGTCGCACGACCCTCATGATCGCGCACCGCTTGGGCACGGTGCGTCTCGCCGACAGGATCGTGGTTCTGGAAGGCGGTGAGATCCTCGAGCAAGGCACTCATGCGCAGTTGATGGCGATGGACGGTCGGTACGCGAGGTTGTGGCGCCTGCAGTTCGGGCCCGGTGCGGATCTTGCGTCCTCGTCCATGGAGGTCACCGTCCCCGAGTCCAGCGAGCCGCTGACCGCACGACCGATCCGTCGGACATGACTGTTGGAGGAGCCTAGCCATGAAAAGCACTGTGCTCTGGCGGTTGGTGCCGACCCTGCTCGTGGGTCTGTTCTCGACGTCCTCCTATGCAATGTTCGTCGTCTTGACCGGCACCGTCGAGGACCAGAACGGGGTTGGCATCGCCGGCGTCCAGATCAATTTCGTGGACTCGTGCACCGCCGTACTGGCCGGCTCAACCGGGAACGTTACCTCGGCGACTGGAACGTTCAGTGCAACGGTCAACGCCGGGACGTACGACTTGGAGTTCCACCCTCCCGTGGGAAGCCTCTACGCGGCGTACCGAATCCTGAAATATGACTTGACGACCAGTAGGTCGCTGGGAATCGTCAAGCTCGCCAACGGGGTGACCGTCTCGGGGACCATCCTGGACACCACCGGAGCGCCCGTTTCAGGCGCATACCTTCATTTCTTCGTGCCCAACGGTGGTGAGCGGGTCTACACCGTCCGGGACAAGACCGACACGGCGGGGAATTACAGCGTGGTCATCGCGCCTGGGACCTACGACCTGCGCTACGGGCCGCACAGCGGGACGCCGTACCTCGCACAGTTGTTTCGTGCGGTCTTGATCACCGTCGCCGTCACACGACCGACCGTGGTGCTGCAAGACGGGATTACCGTCAGCGGGACCGTCCTCGACTCAGTAGGCGCGGGGAACCCGGTCATCAACGTCAACGTCAACGCGATCGACACGGATACCGGAGTGTCCGTGCTCCTGGCCCATGACAGGACGGACGTGAACGGCTCCTACGGCGTCGTCGTGCCTGCGGGCCGATACCTCTTCGAGTTCGAGCCGGAGAAGTGCACCCAGCTCGCGGGGGCTCAGTCCGCCGCGATCTCCGTCTCCGCGGATACATCGATTCCGACCATTCACTTGCCTGCCGGGGTGTTGGTCCAAGGCCTGGTGACCGACACGAGCAACGTCCCGGTCGTCGACGTCAACACGGATTACTTCAGCGTCACGGGCGACGAAATCGTCGCGACCGATGACCACACGGACGCGAACGGGAACTTCAATACCTATCTTCCGCCCGGCAGCTACTCGATCACGTACTCTCCTCCTCGAGGTCTGAGGCTGGCCGGCGTGAGGACCGATCCGCTCGCGGTGACGGCCAATCCGACCACGGTACCAACCGTCCGATTGCCGACCGGGTTCTTCGTCTCCGGCCGCGTCGTTACCTTCGACGGAACTGTCGTGCCTTACGTTCAGATAGCGTTCTTCACCGCCGGGACCACGAACCAGGTCTATGTCGCCCACGGTTCGACCGACACCACGGGGAGCTTTTCGATCGTATCGGTGCCGGGCACCTACGACGTCGTTTTCACTCCGCCGGGGTCAACCGGACTCCTTGCCGTCACGAGGCGGGGCCTTGTGGTCGGTTCGGACACGGCACTCCCGGACACCGTTCTGCCTTATCCCGCTCCGACCGTCACGTCCATCGCACCCGGAACGGGGAGCAGCGCGGGCGGTCAGTCCGTCACGGTGCACGGAACGGGATTTCGAGGGTCTGCCGCCCTCTACTTGGGGGGCGTGCGGGCGAGTGTCACCGCGATATCGAGCACGGACATGACGGCGACGACGCCTCCCCATCCCGCGGGAACTGTCAACGTCACCGTGACCAACGCAGATGGCCAGTCCGGCACCTTAGCGGGAGCGTATGCGTTCCAGGAGCCTGCGGTGCCGATCGCATTGACGGTGTCACGGTCGGGGACCGATGTCCTTTTGACCTGGACCTCGACGGGTCAGGCGAGCTACACCGTATTCGGAACCAACACGCCCGGCGGCTGGTCCGACGCTTCGATCCTCACACAAACCGCGGGAACGTCGTACATCGTGGTTGGGGGAGCTTCGACACCCGGTCTCGAGTACTTCAATGTCGACTGATGGGTCTCCCACCAGCCTTCCACCCGACCAAGGCCTCGTGGGCCGCAGTGCTTGTCGCCCTCATTTCCATCTTCCAGACGGAGACCCCGTTCATCGCCGCTGAGGTGGACTGGTCCGCGCGGCTCGCGCTCGACGTGCGCTACGACGACAACGTTACAGAGCTCTCCGCCAGGGACCTGCAACGACTCGCCACGCAAGGGGGCGGAAGCGGATTCCCGTGCGGATCCGACTCCACCCTCACGAGCGGGGGCCGCTTCTCCATCGAGACGGCCGGCGATTACGCGATGGTGCCGCGCCTTTCGAGCTCGCTGCGAGCTCGCTGGCTCGACGGGAGGCCATCAGCGTTCGATCTGGACGTCGCGGCACATCAATACGCCGAGGATTCAATCAAGAACTGGCAAGCCTACCGGCTGGCCGCGTCCCAGGCGCTCCACCGTGGGAAGCACGAAACGACGATCGGCGTGTCCTTCACCTACTCGCCCTACCAATACGACAGGAACCTGCGGAGCTACTGGACGGCGAACCAGTTGGGCGTCCTCCCTCCACCCCGGAGAGAGGCAACCTACAGAACTCGAGGCACCGAGCTTCATTTTGACCAGGTGTTGGTCCCGCGTTTCCTGTGGCTCCGCGGCTTGGTCGGCCAGGAAGCCAAGAATTACAACAAGTGCTTCAACGAGAGGGACAGCGTCATGCCGTTCGGACAGGTTGAGCTGACCTGGGATCCTCTGGGGCGGGAACTCCTGAGGCTTCGGGGGTCGTTCGTCCGCGAGGACCTGCGCGCCAACGGCGATCTCGCCGACACCACATTTTTTTCCGAGCCGGACATCTCGAGTCGCAGGCGCGTCCTCTCCGCGGATGTCCGCGTGCGCTGGGGACCGAAGGACCGGAGAACGTCGCTGGGTCTTCGCTACGAGGCCGAGCATCGGGACTATACGGCGTCCAATCCCAACGACATCTACCACTATCAGCGTACGGACGATCGGCGGCACGCGACATTTGGCGCGCGCGTCGAGTTGCCGCGGCACTGGTTCCTGTTGGCTGGAGCGAACCACGTCACCAAGCGATCAACCTTCCCCGTGGCTCTTGCCGGTAGCTCCCCGTCTGAAGACGTTACCGATTTCACGCGAAACATCTATGAAGTCGGGTTCGGCTACGATTTTCGCCTGGCCGGAGAACGGATTCCGATGAGAATCCCTGGCAGCACCGGAGACTAGCGGTGGTGAAGTGCGCCACCGAAACCTCGATGCGAAAAACAAAGAGATTTCGGCGCGCCAGCCGACGAACCAGACGTATCCAAGCCAAGGCCCCGAGCGACCGAGTCAGCGGCAATCGTAGGAATCCATCAAAAGCGCGCTACCCGAGCGATAGTCGCGTAATGTCCTTCCGATCCCGTGCAAAATGTGGGTCGGCGCCGCCGTAGTGCGTAATCACCAGAGCCTGAAGTGCGCAAGCGATTCCTTGTCGCGAAAAACAAAGGCATTTCGGTGAAGTGCGCCACCGAAACCTCGATGCGAAAAACAAAGGGATTTCGGCGCGCGAATCGCTCACGGTTCGGTCGACGTCGCTCAAGACTCGCCGGTCATCAGCCGTCGCGCGGCTCGCTCACGGCGCCTCTCCGCATCCGTTGTCGCCGCCGAGCACAGTCGCCGATTGGAGCGCTCGCGTGCGGCCGTTAACCAGAGAGCCGGCCGTTTCGATATGCGTTACGTTCGAGGAGCCAAACCCCTCGAAATACAAACGCGGCCGAGCGGTTAACAGCTCGCGTTGCCGCTCCCACACATTTCGGCAGAAAGCGCGCGTCCGTAGAGCCATTTTGCGGGTGCGGCGAGGCGACGGCTCTCCGAAAAGTGTTGGAACGGCGTCCCCGCGACTCGCGAGCGGAACGGTCCAGAACGGCTCTCTGACTCTCCCGCCCAAGCGGAGAGCCGCAGCGTACACTTAGGTAACCAGGGGGCTTGAAGACGATGCGGGCAACGACGCGTCGCAGAGATGCAGCGACCACATGACGATCGTCCTTTCGCTCCTCTTGGCCGCTGCGACGACCTGCCCGGTTCCGAAAAGCTCGGGCCTCGTCGGAATGTGGGAGAGTCGTATTACATCGAAAGGTGGGATTGGCAACGTCATCGAGTTCCGTGGCGACGGCACCGTCGTACAGACGATGACCGTTCTCGTGAACCCCTGAGCTATGCCGTGTCGGGTGATCAGCTCCTAATAAACAACACTCCCGGTGGGAAGCCGGCCCCCGAAACGGCCACCCGCTTCAAGGCCGATGCCGCGACATTCATCAGGTACGCCGCGAACGGATCCGAGATTCCTGCGACCCGCATCGGCACGCCCGTGGCGGGCGCGAGTCCACTCGTAGGGAGTTGGCGGTATAGGCACTACACCGGGGCAATTGCGTTCGAACATTACACACAAGATGGCCGCCTCGCGTTGCGCTTACCGATGAACGCGAGCGTGGATTGTTACGACGTAGATTTGGCGGCACGGAGAGTCACGATTTCCACCCCGGATGGGGATCGACCGCTCCAGTTCGACCTCGCGGAGGACGAACTCAGGCTGACCTCCGGGGAGAGAATATGGGACTACGGTCGCGCCGAGTGGGGCAAATGGTACGACATCGAGCACATCGACTATGTACCGCTGAGCCCTCCCGCAAAATGAGTCCGCGTAACAACAACGTCACCGCGTCGGTCCATCCGGCCACGTCGATTGCTTGTGCGAGCGTCGCGTAACGCAGGGCGCCGCTGAACATGTACGCTGGGCACCGACAAGAAGAGAGGGAGGGTGAGAAATGAACGCAAGGCGACTGAGCACCTGGTTCGTCTTGGCTGCGTTCGCAGGTACGCTGGCACATGCGCAGCTGTTCAAACCAGAGATGAAGGTGCCGAACGCGGAAGCGCTGTCAGCCGCACGAAAGATATGCACCGACATCTTCGCAAAGGTGAAGGATGGGCAGAGCGAGGTGATCGCAGCCTGGATCGTCGACCAAATCGCGTTCGCCCGCGACGCAGCGGCCAAGCTGAACTTGAAGAGCGACCTCAAGTCAAAGTTGGACTTGATCATTGCCAATCCTCCGATCGGCCCGTATGGGACGCTTTCCGGATTTGACCAGATTGACGAAGCCTACGTTCCAGGGAGTGATCGGTATTTTCGTTTAACGTATCTCACCTATCACCAGCGAGCTCCTTTGCTCTGGGAGTTTCGGTTTTATGTGAAGCCCGATGGGGGCGTCGGACTCCACTTCGTGACCTGGAGCGAGAAGAATCCATTCGAGTACCTTTCCACACCAGACATGCTGCTGCCGCGTTGGACCAAGTAAATGTGCCGAGGCTTGGTGCTCAACCACCGCGCCCGCGTCCCGGTCTGCCCGGTCACGCCACTTTCCGGCGCGAGCGGAGCGGCGGTTAGGCACGCGCGATACGCATTGCATCAGGCCCCGAGTTGAAGGATGCGATCAGGTCGATTTCTTGAGCTCGCGTCAGCATCGCTGCTCGCGTTCGGGTCCGCTTTGGGCGGCGCCGAGGCCGCGAAGACAGGCAAAGAACCGCAACATTGGACAACCGTGCGCAGTGCGAAGCTGATTCCGCCGAGGATCGTCAACGTCCTGAGGAGTGAGTTCTCGTCGGATAACCGGCTAGCCGACGTCGGCGAGCCGTTCGACGCAACCGATGTGTTGACCGGGCTTCCGCAGCGCCGGCTTGTGCTGGCCGGGCACACTGCGGCCGAGTGGTTCATCGCCTACGAACACGGTGGCCGCGGGCACCACCTGGACCTTGTTGTGTTCAATACGCAACATGCCACTCCAAAGCTTGTCGCGGCGTTCGGAATCAACGCTGGCAAGCACGATGACGCGAACGGCTGGCAACTCAGCCTCGACGATCTAGAGCCGATACTTGACGGTCCACGACCAACCGGCCTCTGGGATCTCCATGCGCACTAGGAGCTGGTCGGCGGCCCCGCCGCTCGGCGGCAACAGAAGCGGCCTCTCGGCGGTTCTCCTCGTCGCGGTGTTTCTTGCAGCCGCGCCATCGATCGAAGCTCACGACCACGAACGCGTCTGGGTATGGAACTCAAGATGCCAAACACCGACCCGTGTTGCACTTCGCGTTCTCCTTGACGGCACAGCGGTGTATTCGACATCGCTAACGCTCTGTCAGTGGGAACGGGAGTTCGAAAAGGGCAAGGCTACATTTCGGTTTTCACCCCCGCGACCACTCGTGTGGTACGGCTACCGGAACGATGAGGGGGACGGGAAGCCTGACTCGGGAGATACAACGGCGGCGGGCACCACGCTGGAAATCGATTTCTGGCAGGCTGGCGGCGAACCCGACGTGATCGAATTAGGCTATACCGTTGCCGCCAGTGACGGGCTTCGCATGAACTCCATCCATCTCCTATACCCGGCTGAAAGACGAACCACAACGATGGCGCCCGGACTCGTCTTGGAGACGGCGCCCGAGACGAAGCCATGACGATGGCTACGCCGTGCCACAGCCCGTCGCACTCCGCCGTCACGCCGCGTGCGTACTGCGGCACGCGCCGCGCCGTCGGGCGCGCGGGGTACCGCGGGCGTTATATAGCCGCTCGGGATAGCGCGATGAAACGGAGGGAATCGGCGATGCGTGGACAGTCAAGTAGCCTCCTAATCTCGTTGTTGTTGAGCGCCGCATCTACCGTAGGTATCGTCGTTGCTGCCGGCGAGAGCCCCTCGGATGATTTCACACTTCAGTCGATACTTGAACATCATCCCATGGTTGTGACGCTGGAAGGGGCGAGTACGAGCCTTGCAGAACTGCTCAACGCTGAGGGCAGGCCTGTCGTCATCACGTTCTGGGCTACCTGGTGTTCTCCGTGCAGGAAGGAGGTTCCGCATCTCAGCGACCTGAGCAACCGCTTCAAGGACGCCGGTCTGAAGGTGATCGGGCTTACAGTCGAAGATCCGAACACAGCTCGAGACCAGGTGCGGGCGTTCATGCGGGAGCAGGAGGTCACCTACCCAATCGCGTTTGCGTCGGAGAGTGTGTACCGCCTGTTCAACCGAGAGGATGCAACCGTGTTACTGCCCCGCGTGTTCGTGTTTGACGGAGACGGTCGACTGGTGGCGCATGTCGGTAAGTACTACCCACGCAAGACGGTGCGGGATATCACCGATGCCATTAAGAAAGCCGTTGGAGGTTCTGGAGCGAGTGCTACTACTGGCGGCTAACTCACGCCTGAAGCTGGCGGCGGGCAGGAGGGTCCGAGGAAGGTCGAATACTGGTCTTTGGTCTGATAGTGACCGTGCCGCTATCCGTTCTGATGATGACGTCAGCGTATCGTCAGCGGCAAGCAAGCTAATGCCAACGCGCCGCACTCCGCCGTCACGGCGCGTGCTGAACGAACGCAAGCGGCTCGCCGCGGGGCGCGCGCGGGCTACGCGCAGCGTTGGGCGTCCATGAGAGAGCTCGAACAATTGATCGGTGCGAGAACTCGAAGGCTATTCCTGATCGTGCTAGCGATTGCCGGCTCGTACCGCGTCCTCGCCGGCCCAAGCTCAGGGTCGTACGTACGATTGCGCGAGTTCACTCCGCCAACGAACTCGGTCATCGATCGCAAAACGATTTTGTCAGCAGGCCTCGATTATTCGATCGAGGACGACCATTTCGCACGGAACACGTACTTCGTCCACGTTTTGTTCAACGGCCCCGACGGCATGACCTTCAACGTCGGCAATCGTATTCAAGACGGTGTCGAGATTCGCCAAAAGACGGGGCTGGTTCTTGTCCAATACCCGGTCAAACGTGTGTGGAACGACAAGTACTTGGCCAAACCTGTCACCGTCCGTTGGACTGTTATGAAACGAACCGGAAAGCTCGACTCAGTTATTGTCGCTGAGACAGATTCGGTGACCTACAGGCTTGAGCCATGACGCCCAACTACAGCGTCATCGCGCCGGTCCGTCCGGTCACGCCGCTTGCTCGCGCACGCGTCGCGCCGGTCAGGCCTACGCGTTGCGCTGGTCGTTGGGATGCGCAAGCGAGAGCGGAAGCATGAAACGGAAAGGCTCAGTCGTCGCCCTGACGATGGTCCCACAGTTTCTCGCAATGTCTTGCGTCGTCTGGTCGCAGTCCGACCATCGTCTTGAGCGCGGCGAGAAGCCGCCGGACATACATGCGGAATTGCAGGCACGAAACTTCGATCGTGCGCTCGCGCTCGCTAAGGGTAGGCTCAACGAGCACGTGGGTGACCCCGCACCGGACCTCGTTCTCATTGACAGGAAGGGCGCGGTGGTCCGCACGCGCTCAATGCTTGGAAAACGAATCGCAGTGCTGGCGGCAATCTCATCTTGCCCGATCAGCGTGGCATGGATGAAGGAGTTCAAGGAGGCGCGATGGCGGCCTCCTGATGG
>JACXTT010005673.1_pt1 | contig 18052 bp, 18 predicted proteins | sample 9270951 | NCBI WGS metagenome assembly JACXTT01 (sample SAMN15532306, study PRJNA645909) | rock metagenome | isolation source: weathered quartz diorite | place: Puerto Rico | collected 2017-06-21 | reverse complement strand
GCCAAGCTCGGCCAGGACAACCAGTAATCGCAGGCCCTGACGCCCGCGCGAACGCCCATGACCAAGTCGGAGCTCGTCGAAAAACTGGCTGCCCGCTTTCCGCAGTTGCTGCTGCGGGACGCGGACATCTCGGTGAAAACGATACTCGACGCGATGTCCGATGCGCTGGCCGACGGCCACCGCATCGAGATCCGCGGATTCGGCAGTTTTGGTCTGAACAAGCGTCCGCCGCGCGTTGGGCGCAACCCCAAGTCCGGCGAGCGTGTGCTGGTGCCCGAGAAGCGGGTGCCGCACTTCAAGGCGGGCAAGGAGTTGCGCGAAAGGGTGGACCGGAACCTTACGCCGCCTTCGGGCGGGGCAGGTAACGGACACCTGGCCGGCACGCCGTCCGGCAAGGGCCCCCAGGGCGCTGCGCCGGGCAGTTCGACGGTGCTGCACGAAGGAAACGGGCTGAACCTGGCCCGCTCCTGATGCCGTCCGGCAGCCGGCACTGTGTTGTCGTGAATGAAAAAGCGCTCCGCTCGGGGCGCTTTTTCATTTGGAGCATCCGCCGCCGGCGTGCCGTTTTCGTTTGCTGGAAGTGATTCCGCTACAATGCCGGGGTCTGCCGCACGCCAGTGATGCGCATGTGCGCTCCCGCAACGCCACGCCTGCCGTTACCGCATGAAACTCGTCGCCTGGATTGTCCGCATTGTCCTGTTTGCGCTGCTGTTCGTGCTGGCGCTGCGCAATACCGCGGACGCTTCGCTGCAGCTTTTCTTTGACGCCGTCTGGCGCGCTCCACTGATCCTGATCCTGTTCGCGGCTTTTGTCCTGGGCGCCGTTGCCGCCCTGGCCGCGGTGGCACCAGGCCTGATGCGCCAGCGCATGGAGGTGGCGCGGCTGCGCCGGGCGCTTGGCGATGCCGGCCGCCAGGCCGGACCCGCCGACGCGGAACGTGCCGGCCAGAGCGCTCCTTACAACGTAGTTGGCCCGAAAGTCTGATCCATGATGTTTGAAACCTGGTGGCTGCTTGCGCTGCCACTTGTCTTTGGCCTTGGCTGGATGGCCGCTCGCTTCGATGTGCGCCAGCTCATCAGCGAGCAGGGCGCCTTGCCGCGCTCGTACTTCAAGGGCCTGAATTTCCTGCTCAACGAGCAGCCGGACCAGGCCATCGACGCTTTCGTCGAAGTGGCCAGGCTGGATCCGGAGACGACCGAGCTCCACTTCGCGCTAGGCGCGCTGTTCCGGCGCCGCGGTGAAACCGAACGCGCCATTCGCGTTCACCAGAACCTCGCCACGCGTCCCGACCTGCCCGAGCCGGAGCGCGAGCATGCGCTGTATGAACTGGGGCAGGACTTCCTGCGCGCCGGCCTGCTTGATCGCGCCGAAGAGTCGTTGCGCCGGCTGATGTCCGGTCCGTATGCGGCCTCGGCCAAGCGGGTGCTGCTCGATCTCTATGAAGTGGAGAAGGAGTGGCAGAAGGCCATCGAAGCGGCTCGCGAACTGCAGGCGCTCGAGAAGAAGGACTATCGCCTGCAGATCGCCCAGTTCTGCTGTGAACTCGCGCAGGATGCGTTGCAACGCAAACGCCCTGAAGACGCCGTCAAGTGGCTGCGCCAGGCGATCGAGGAAAACCCCGCCAATGTGCGCGCGCCGATCCTGTTGGGCGACGTGGCCGCCGCGGCCGGCGATGCCCGCGCCGCACTGGGCCATTGGCTGGGCATCGAGCGGCAGGACGCCTCCTTCCTGCCGCTGGTGGCTGAGCGCGTGGTCAAAACCTATGCCGGGCTCGGGGAGCAGGGTGTCGCGCTGGACTGGCTGCGCGGTCTGCTCAAGGGCAATCTCGCGCCCGAGCTGCTCGATGTCGCCTTCAAGACCGAGCTGGAACTGAACGGGCCGGAAGCGGCGACGCGACTGATGCGCGAGCAACTGCGCCGCCAGCCGACGCTGCTTGCCCTGACCAAGTATTTCGAGGCCCAGGCCGCCGCCAACGGCGCCGAGACCGCGGCTGGCGCCGACGAGTCTGCTGAAGGCGGCAAGGCAACGGAAATCACGGCGATTCGTGACCTGCTGCAGTTGCGCACGCGTAACCTGGCCCGTTACACCTGCCGCGAATGCGGCTTTCGCGCGCGGCTTTTCTACTGGCAGTGCCCTGGCTGCAACCGCTGGGAGACCTATGCGCCCCGACGATCGGAAGCGCTCGGCTGATCACGCCGCCATGCGAAACCATCTTAAGTACATGCTATGAAAGTCACCATTATTGGCAGTGGCTATGTCGGTCTTGTCACCGGCGCATGCCTGGCCGAACTCGGCAACGATGTCTTCTGCCTCGACGTCGACGAGCAGAAGATTGCCTTGCTCAATGCCGGCGGCGTTCCGATCTACGAACCGGGCCTGCAGGAGATCATCCAGCGCAACCGTGCGGCAGGGCGGCTGACGTTCTCGACCGACGTGGCGGCCAGCGTCGACCACGCCGACGTGCAGTTCATCGCGGTGGGCACCCCGCCCGACGAAGACGGCTCCGCCGACCTCAAATATGTGCTGGCGGCCGCACGCAATATCGGCCGCCACATGACCGGGTTCAAGGTCGTGGTGGACAAGTCCACCGTGCCGGTGGGCACGGGCGACCGCGTTGCGGCAGTGATTCGCGAGGAGCTTGCCGCGCGCGGCCTGGAAGACCTGCAGTATTCGGTGGTGTCGAACCCCGAGTTCCTCAAGGAAGGCGCGGCGGTGGAAGACTTCATGCGTCCGGACCGCATCGTGCTGGGCTGCGGCGCCGACGCCGCCGGGCGTCACGCGCAGGCCACCATGCGCCAGCTCTATGCGCCATTCAACCGCAACCACGAGCGCACCTTCTACATGGACGTGCGCTCGGCCGAGTTCACCAAATATGCGGCCAATTCCATGCTGGCCACGCGTATTTCGTTCATGAACGAACTGGCCAATCTTGCCGACGAGGTCGGTGCCGATATCGAGCTGGTGCGCATGGGCATCGGCTCGGATCCGCGCATCGGCTACAGTTTCCTGTATGCCGGCGCCGGCTACGGCGGTTCCTGTTTTCCGAAGGACGTGCAGGCGCTGATGCGCTCGGCGGCGGACCATGGCAAGCCCATGCGCGTGCTGGAGGCGGTCGAGGCCGTCAACGGCGCGCAGAAGCGGGTGCTGGGCGACAAGGTAGTGCGACGTTTTGGCGACGACCTGAGCGGGCGCACCTTCGCGCTCTGGGGGCTGGCTTTCAAGCCCAATACCGATGACATGCGTGAAGCGCCGTCGCGCGTGCTTGCACGTGAGCTGGTGTCGCGCGGCGCGGCGCTGCGCATGCACGATCCGGTGTCGATGGACGAAGCCAGGCGCGTGCTGGAAGCCGATCTCGCGGATATCCCCGGCGGCATCGACCGCATCAGCTTCCACAGCGGCCAGATGGAGACGCTGGACGGCGCCGACGCGCTCGTGATCGTGACGGAATGGAAGGTCTTCCGCAGCCCCGATTTCGAACAGATCAAGCGGCGCCTGACGACCCCGGTGATCTTTGATGGCCGAAACCTGTACGAGCCGGAAGCCATGGCACAGGCCGGGATCGAATACCACGCGATCGGGCGTTCGGGCGCGCGGCGCTGAACGCATCAGCAGGCAGCCGTGTCCCAGTAGGATCGGTATGCCGGAGGAACCATGGGTATGAATCAAATTTCGCAGGATCAGATCCGCCAGGCGCGCATCCTGGTGGTCGGCGACATGATGCTGGACCGCTACTGGTTCGGCGACGTCGAGCGTATTTCGCCGGAGGCACCGGTTCCGGTCGTCCAGATCAAGCGCAGCGACGAGCGCCTGGGCGGCGCGGCCAACGTGGCCCGCAATTCGGCCGCGCTGGGTGCGCAGGTCGGCATGCTTGGCGTCGTCGGCGACGACGAGCCCGGCCGCACCATCGAATCGTTGCTGTCCGCCTGCAAGGTCCAGCCGTACCTGCACCGCGACGCCAGCGTCAACACGACGATCAAGCTGCGCGTGCTGGCCCACCAGCAGCAGCTGCTGCGCGTGGATTTCGAGAATCCGCCCGCGCATGAAGTGCTGTTGTCCTTGCTGGACGGTTTCCAGGAACTCCTGAGCCAGTACGAGGTACTGTTGCTGTCCGACTATGGCAAGGGCGGACTGACCCATGTCGGCCGCATGGTCGATGCCGGGCGCGCGGCGGGCCGCATGGTGCTGGTCGATCCGAAGGGCGACGACTATTCGCGCTACCGTGGTGCCACGCTGATCACGCCCAACCGTGCCGAGATCCGCCGGGTCGTCGGGGCCTGGAAAAGCGAACAGGACCTCACCGCGCGGGCCCAGAACCTGCGTCGCGACCTGCAGCTCGAGGCGTTGCTCCTGACCCGTTCGGAAGAGGGCATGACCCTGTACACGGAGGCGGAGGTCCTGCATGTCTCGGCACAGGCGCGCGAAGTCTATGATGTATCAGGTGCCGGCGATACCGTGATCGCCACGCTGGCGACCATGCTGGCGGCAGGCGTGCCGCTGAAGCAGGCGGTGCAGTTTGCCAACCGCGCGGGCGGCATCGTGGTGGGCAAGCTGGGGACCGCTGTCGTCAGCTATGCGGAGCTGTTCGGCTCGGCTGGCTGAGCGCGCGCGTCTTCGGGCGCCCCTGTTGAACTCTCTGTCGGACCGATCATGACCATCATCGTCACCGGTGCTGCGGGTTTCATCGGCAGCAACCTTGTCAAGGCTCTGAACGCGCGTGGCGAGGGCGAGATTGTCGCGGTCGACAATCTCCATCGTCCGGACAAGTTCCACAACCTGGTGGATTGCGAGATTCGCGACTACCTCGACAAGGACGACTTCCTGTCCCGCTTCGAGCGTGGCGAGTTCGGCAGGGTACGCGCGGTATTCCATCTCGGGGCCTGCACGGACACGATGGAGCAGGACGGGCGCTACCTGATGGAGAACAACTACCGCTACAGCAAGGTGCTGATGGAGTCCTGCCTCGCGCAGGGTGCGCAGTTCATCTACGCATCGTCGGCAGCCGTCTACGGCGACTCGCAGGCCTTTCGCGAAGCGCGCGATTGCGAGCGGCCGCTGAACATCTACGGCTACTCCAAGTTCCTGTTCGACCAGATCGCGCGCAACCGGCTCGAGGGCGCACTGTCGCAGGTGGTCGGCCTGCGCTATTTCAACGTGTATGGCGCGGGCGAGGCGCACAAGAATCGCATGGCCTCGATCGTCTGGCAGCAGTTCGAGCAGTTCCGTGCCGAGGGCACGGTCAAACTGTTCGGCGAGCACGCCGGCCATGGGGCCGGCTGCCAGAGCCACGATTTCATCTCGATCGAGGATGTGGTCAGGATCAACCTGTTCTTCCTCGACCATCCGCGTCGATCCGGCATCTTCAATGTGGGGACCGGGCAGGCGCGTTCGTTCAATGACGTCGCCTGTGTCGTGGTCAATACGCTGCGCGCCGCGGAAGACAAGCCACCGCTGGCGCTCGAGGAACTTGTGCAGGAAGGGCTGCTGGAATACATCCGGTTTCCGGATGCGCTGCGTGGCCGGTACCAGAGCTTCACGCAGTCGGATCTGTCGCGCCTGCGCGCGGCGGGCTATGCCACGCCTTTTGTTCCGATGGAGGACGGTGTGGCGCGCTACTGCCAATGGTTGCTCGAACGCGCCCACTGAACGCGCCCGACTGCGCCTTCCTGATCCGAAACATCTCCGTGCAATCCACGTGAACCTTTGTTGCGGCGTGCTCCGGCGCACGCGGCCGATCCTATCCTGAGCGCACCTTGCCAATTCCGGCGAGGCAACGCAAACGGAAAAGGAACTCACAAATGTTCAAGACATTGCTCAGGCGCGGCTGCCTGGCCGCAGCAGTCTGGATATCATTCACCGGAGCCGCGATGGCCGCCGTCGATGTCAACACGGCCGACGCGTCAGCCCTGACCTCGGTGAAGGGCATCGGACCTGCAACCGCCAAGAACATCATTGACGAGCGCACCAAGCACGGGCCCTACAAGAGTCCGGCGGATCTCGCCGAACGCGTGAGCGGCGTGGGACCCAAATCCGTGGGCCGCATGCAGGAGGCGGGGCTGACGATCGGCGCCAAGGCCGCGCCCGCGGCGGCTCCTGCCCCGCGCTCCGCCAAGCGCTGACATCGCATGGCGTTGCCGGTGCAGGGAGGCACCCGCGACGCCATGGTCCTACGCCATCCGGTCCGCTCTGGCGGGTTCCATGTCGTGCCGTTGGAATGGCTCGTGCCAGTCAGGCGCACTGTTCTTCGCTTGCCGACAGCTGCGGAGTATCATGCGGCAGCCAGCACCGGCCACGGTCATACCGTCGGCCGCGCACAATCTGTAAAACCAGGCCAGGCCTCGCCCTCTACCGTGGGGCAGGGAGAGCCGTGCAGAACAACAGGGAGCATGACAATGACGAATGGCGAGGACGCAGGGTTCCTGCCGAAGTGGCGGTTGAAGACGGAAGGGGTCATCGGTCCGGACGAGCGTCTGCCCGCGGGGCAGACGCTGCTCGCCGGCATCCAGCACGTGGTAGCGATGTTCGGTTCCACGGCGATCGCACCGATCCTGATGGGCTTCAACCCGAACATCGCCATCCTCTTCTCCGGCATCGGCACGCTGATCTTCTTCCTGTGCGTGCGCGGCCGGGTGCCCAGCTATCTCGGCTCCAGCTTCGCGTTCATCGCCGTCGTGATCGCGGCCACGGGCTACGCCGGGAGCGGGCCCAACGCCAACATTCCGGTAGCGTTGGGCGGCATCATTGCCGCAGGCGCGCTGTACACGCTGATCGGCCTTGTCGTGCAGGCGGTCGGCTATAGCTGGGTGGAAAAGCTGATGCCGCCGGTAGTCACAGGCGCGATCGTCGCGGCCATTGGCCTGAACCTGGCCCCGGTGGCGGTAAAGGCGGTGAGCGGATCGTCGTTCGACACCTGGGTAGGTCTTTTGACCGTGCTGGCAGTCGGGCTCGTGGCAGTTCGCGGGCCTGGCATGATCGGGCGTCTTCCGGTGCTGATCGGCGGCCTGTTCGGCTACCTGATCTACTACGCCGGCGCGAATCTGATGGGCTTCGGCAAGCCGGTCGATTTCACGGGCGTGGCTGTGGCGAGCTGGTTTGGCCTGCCGTCGTTCACCTCGCCGGTGTTCGAGGCCAGCGCCATGCTGCTGATCGCGCCGGTGGCAATCGTGCTGGTGGCGGAGAACCTGGGCCACATCAAGGCGATCGGGGTGATGACGGGGCGCAACCTCGACCCATACATCGGCCGTGCCTTCATTGGCGATGGCGTCGCGACCGTGCTGTCGGCCGGCGGCGGCGGCACCGGCGTCACCACGTATGCCGAGAACATGGGCGTGATGGCCGTGACGAAGATCTATTCGACGCTGATCTTCGTCGTCGCAGCTGCGGTCGCCATCCTGCTCGGCTTCTCGCCGAAGTTCGGCGCGCTGATCCTGACCATTCCCGGTCCGGTCATCGGCGGCCTGACCATCGTCGTGTTCGGCCTGATTGCCGCCACGGCCGGCCGTATCTGGGTCCAGAATCACGTGGACTTTTCAAGCTCGCGCAACCTCATCACGGTGGGTGCCACGCTGACCGTGGCTGCCGGCGACCTGACGCTGAAGCTCGGCGGCATGACGCTGGGCGGCATCGGTACCGCCACCTTCGGCTGCATCCTGCTCTACCACCTGCTGGGCGAGGGCAACAAGGACGAGTAAGCCGGCACGTCCACACCGGCAGTGGGCCTAAGCGGCCGCTGCCGGCGCGGGTCGGGGGGCTGGTTTACAATGCGCGGGACACTTTCCACCCCCGCACCATGGCCTACAAGACAATCGAAGACACCATCGGCAATACGCCGCTGGTCAGACTGCAGCGCATTCCCGGTGCCGACAACGACGCACGCGGCAACGTCATCCTGGGCAAGCTAGAGGGCAACAACCCGGCCGGGTCGGTCAAGGATCGTCCGGCTGTGTCGATGATCGCCCGCGCGGAGGCACGTGGCCGCATCAAGCCTGGCGACACGCTGATCGAAGCCACTTCCGGCAATACCGGTATTGCGCTGGCCATGGCCGCGGCAATCCGCGGCTACAAGATGGTGCTGATCATGCCGGAAGACCTCAGCCTGGAGCGCCGCCAGAGCATGGCCGCCTATGGCGCCGAGATCATCCTGACCCCGGTGAAAGGGGGCATGGAGTACGCACGAGATCTGGCGGACGCGATGGAACGCGACGGAAAGGGTGCCATCCTGGACCAGTTCGCCAATCCGGACAATCCGCTCGCCCATTACGAAACGACTGGCCCGGAGATCTGGCGTGATACGGAAGGCCGCATCACGCATTTCGTGTCGGCCATGGGTACGACCGGCACCATTACCGGCGTTTCGCGTTACCTGAAAGAGCAGAACCCCGCCATCGAGATCATCGGTGCGCAACCGGCGGAAGGCTCGCGGATTCCCGGCATTCGCAAGTGGCCGGAGGCCTATTTGCCGAAGATCTACGACTCGAAGTACGTTGACCGTACCGAACCGGTGAGCCAGGGCGATGCCGAGCATATGGCGCGTCGCCTGGCCAGAGAGGAGGGCATTTTCTGCGGCATTTCGGCTGCGGGTGCCCTGTGTGTCGCGTTGCGCGTCGCTGAAAGCGTTGAGAACGCGACCATTGTCTTTGTTGTTTGCGACAGGGGCGACAGGTATTTGTCCACAGGGGTGTTTCCTGCCTGACAGGGGACGTCGACACTGACGTGGGGGCGCGACCGGCTTGCCGGTCGCGGAATGTCGAGATGGTCGGCTAGGCCGCCGATTTCTCCCTGATCCAGTCCTGGACGATGTCAAAGACGGATTGCGGACTCAGTTGAACCATGCAGTCGCAGGTGACTGTCTCAAGCTTTGCGCAGTCCGTACAGCTCTTTTCCCGTACCAGATTCTGGGCCCGCTCCCCAAGCGCTGCCCACCTGCCCGGATGCATAGGCCGGGTTGGGGGAAAAAGCCCCAGCGTGCGCTGTCCAATCGCGGCGGACAGGTGCACTGGTCCGGTGCCGCTCGCAATCAGGCCGTCAGCCTGATGGATGAAGGCCGTGAGCTGGCCGAGCGTTTGCGTACCACACAGATTCGTGACGTTTGGCAGTCCCACCAACGCGCTGCCATGGGCCTTCAGCCACTCACCTTCCTTTGCACTGCCCGTCAGCCAGAGATGGACGTCATCCCTGGCGGACAGCATCCTGGCGAGCGTGGCGTAGTGTTCAATCGGCCATTCCCGACCGTGACCATTTGACTTGGTGTGGAGAACCAGGTTGAACGCATAGCGCCCCTGCATTTCGGCAATGGCCGTATCCACCGGAATATGGAAGTGGTACAGGGCGGGAATTTCCTCACGTGAGGGAATGCTGCGGCTCCCGAACGGGCTCAGGAAACGAAAATTGATCTGCGCCTCGTGGTCTTCCGTGGTGCTCTTGCTGAAACGCACTCTCCGGTTGCAATAGAACAGCAGGTAGAGCTTCTGGCGGGCATTGCCGATGCGGTGTTTGATCCCGGCGCGAAAGGCCGCCAGGGCCAGCTTGCGGTCAGGCTGGGACAGGACAACGGTGTCGATGCCTGATTTCTTCAGGAACTCGACCGGCGCGCCCGCAATGCTCTCCAGCTCGATGACTTCATCGATGTCTGTGCAGAAGCGGACCAGCGGCGCGGCATAGGCGCGACAGAGGAAGCTGATCTTCGCAGTCGGATTCAGTTGCCTCAGTCGAGCGACCATCGGCAAGGTCAGAACGATGTCGCCGATGTTGTCCGTACGGCTGACCAGTATGTGGGTGCTTCGAATTGCCATTTCTCTTCGATGTCAGAGCAGGGTGGGGTCATGCCATCCGTGCATTACCGTCGTGCCCGCGTGCGCAAATACCGCAAATACCACTTCAGGCTTTCCACTGGCTTGCGCTGGCGGAACATGAAGCGCGAATGCATGCGCATTTCCTTGGTGTTTCTCGGTTCCCGATCGAGTGGCATGTCGCGCCACGGTGACAGCGCCAGATACTTGCGGAACAGCGTCCGGGCCTCATGGCCGCTCCAGTCGGCCCATGGTTTGACCGAGCCCGCAAAATGGATGAAGACGGCCTTGCCAACGGGACGCATCGCAAAGCTGTTGACGTTCAGGTCGTGGATCAGGTCGTACAGGTAGTTCCAGCGCGGCGAGATGTATCTCGCGCGGCCATTGAGCACTTTGTTGAGCGCGTCCTGGTCGTTGAAACGCATGTCGGTGCTGGTATCGAGCAACGCTTCCAGGGTTTGCGGCGTGATGTTTTCGGTCAGCCACTTCTCGATATTGATGAACAGCACGCCGCCATTGAAGTATTCGGCATGCGCCAGGCCAAGCGCGGCAACGCGGCGGCGCAGCGTGACGGGCGCGTCCGGCACCACGACGGCGATATCGTTGCCGATGTCCATGTCGACCATTTCGTCGAGGCGGCCGACACACAGGATATCGGCGTCCAGGTACAGGACCCGGTCGGTCTGGCCGCGCAGGACCTCCGGAATCACCAGCCGCGTGAAAATCGACAGCGAATAGTGCGAGTGCCCGAGGAAATGCGAGAACTGCGTGAAAGACGCCAGATCGAGCAAATGCAGCTGGGTGCTGACCGGGTACATCTCTTCCAGTTGCTTCAGGCGCCGTTGATTCTCTTCCAGCGCCGAGAACGTCAGCACATGGAACGTGAAATGCTGGCCGGGGTTGTTGTCGATGATCGACGCGATCGTCGCGCCCATCGCCCTGAAATAGTTGTCATCGACGCAGAATGCGATATGGAACGAGGGCTTGCCGTTGCTGCCGGTCATCGGGGCGAGTGCTGGGTTGGGCGAGGGCTGGTTCATTGGATGGCCTTCATGACTTGTTCGACCGGAATGGCCTTGACCCAGTCGCGCCGGTTCGCGGCGGTGATTACCGTGCTGTTCTGGCGGTCGATCGGCACCCACTCAGGATTCTTCTGACGCATCAGCGCAATCACCGGCACATGCACGGCGTTGGCCAGGTGCATCACGGCCGTTTCCACCGAGATGATCAGGTCACATTGCGCGAGGATGGCCGGTAGCTGGAAGAAGTTCTCTTCGGCGCTGAACAGCTCGGTGTGCGCGAGGCCGTATCCGCTGATGACTTCCCGGGCATGCGCCAGTTCCTGCGGCACCGCATTCACAATGAAGCAGCTGTCGCGCCAGCGCGGCAGCTGCTGCATGCCCTGGATCAGCGCGGCGACCTGTTCCAGCGTCCAGCAGCGCTTCTTCGTCTTGGCGTACGGATTGATGAAGACGAGCTTTCCCTGGCGCGGGACAAAGCCCCAGGCTGCCAGCGTGTCCTGCGCATACTTCTGCCATTGAGCAGGTATGTCGACAAACGGGAAGCGCTGCGCCGCGCCGACCTCCAGTCCGCTGAGTTGCCGGAACCAGTGGGCATACACGTCGCTGATATGCTGCGGCGCGGCCCGGTCGACCTTGTAAGGCGGAATCGATGCGTCGAGCTTGCGGTAGGCAAGCCGGTGGTGCGGCTGATAGAAGCGCACCGGCCGCGTCATGCCGGCCACGAAGCCGTCGGGGCTGATCGTGCGCGCGAGGTTCGCGTACTGGGGCGGGCGCAGTGTCGCCAGCGACACCACGATCGGGTAGTGCTCCTGCTGTGCCTCGCGGATCGATGCCTCATAGAGCTCCGGGCTGTACGTGCGCGTATAGACCTTGCTGAAGAACGGGCACGCGGCGACCCAGTCGTAAAGCGAGTACTTGCGCAGATATTCCCAGGCCTTGGCGTCGCTGGTGCGGCGCACTTCATCAACCCAGAGGTGGATTTCCAGCTGCGGGTTCGCCTGGGCGAAGGCCTTGAAGAAATTCTGCAGATAGGTGAAGTCGCCCAAGGCAAGGTGGGCGATGAACAGTATCTTTTTCGACCGCTTCAACAAATCTGCGGGAATCAGGGTCTGGAGGTTTGTCACGAATGGCTCGCGGGAAGTCACGTGGCGTCAGGTAGCTATTGTAAGGGAGGTCGCTGGCTGGCCCGGAAATTGCGGTGGCTTGCGACGCACAATCGGCGCGCGCGGTAATTCGGCCTGCCAGCGCAGGGCTGGCAGGCGGTGATGGGCAAACTGTTTACAGTGGCGTCAGCTCATCGCGGCCCGGACCGCTTCGCCGAGCTGGTACACCGCGAGCGCGTAGAAGAAGCTGCGGTTGTAGCGGGTCAGCACATAGAAGTTGCGCAGGCCGATCATGTACTCGGTGGGCTGGTCGGGCGTTGGCAGGTCGACCACCAGGACGCCGGTTTCGCCTTCGCGCGCGAGGTCGATGGGTTCATCGAGGCGCAGGCCGGCGCGCGTGAGCTGGTTCAGCGTTCGCGTCGGCCACGGTTCGCCGTCCGCGGCGGCGGCCGCGATGCCGCGGCTGCCTTCGTCCGCGGCCAGGCGCCAGACCACCGGCCGCTTGGCTTCCCAGCCGTGCAGCTGGAGAAAGCGGCCGACGCTGCCGATCGCGTCGGTGGGGCTGTTGCGCAGGTCGATGCGGCCGTCGCCATCGTAGTCGATCGCGTATTCGCGCAGGCTGGTCGGCATGAACTGCGGGATGCCGATGGCGCCGGCGTAGGAGCCGAGCACCGAAAAGACGTCGGTGCGGGTATCGCGGCACCACAGCAGGTAATCCGCGAGCTGGTTGCGGAAAAGCGCGGTCCTGGCGTCGCGGTTGGGTGTGGACGGGTAATCGAAGGCCAGCGTCGAGAGCGAGTCGATCACGCGGAACGTGCCCATGTCGCGCCCGTAGATGGTCTCCACGCCGATAATGCCGACGATGACCGAGGCCGGCACGCCGAACTCGGCCTCGGCGCGGCGCAGGGTGTCGCGATTCTCCTGCCAGAAGCGCACGCCCGCGTTGATGCGGATCGGCTCGATGAAGCGCGAGCGGTAGGCGCGCCAGCTTTTGCGGCCCGGCGTGGCCGGTGGCATGATCAGCCGTGCCACGGTAGCGGAATAGACGGCCTGCCCGAACCAGCCTTCCAGCGTGCCGCGGTCGAAGCCGTGACGGGTCACCATGTCGTCGATGAAAGCCCGCGTCTGTGCGTTGTCGCGATAGCGCCCGGGCTCGATTTCTTCTTCCCGTACGCTCACGCGGCGCTTGCCGGCGGCGAGCAGGTTCGGGGAGAGGCCGCAGAGTCCCAGTGCGGCAGCGGAAAGCGCGGCGCCCAGCAACGGGCGGCGCAATGAACGCTGGGTGTCGGTCATGGTGTCCTTAGCAAGTCGCAGCGAGTATAGCGGATGGCACTCCGCCATTCGCCGCGGGATGCCGCGTCGCGACAGGCCCGGCGCGCCGCTGGGCCGGCTTGTCCTGTGCTAACGTAACGTTTGGAGACAAAAAAGCGAAGATAAGACATGCCGACGGGCTATTACACGCATCCGGAGTTCCTGCGGCACGAGATGGGTCACTTCCATCCCGAGTGCCCGGAACGGCTGCAGGCAATCGAGGACCAGCTGATTTCCCACGGCATGGATGGCTTGCTGGAACGTCGCGAGGCGACTCCCGCAACCCGCGAGCAGATCGAGCGCGTGCACCGGCCCGACTATGTCGATTCGCTCGAGCGCGCCAGCCCTGCCAGCGGCTATTACCCGATCGACCCCGACACGTCGATGAACTCCCATACGCTGGCTGCCGCAACGCTGGCGGCGGGCGCAGCCGTCGCGGCCACCGACGCCGTGATGGCCGGGGAGGTGGAAAACGCATTCTGCTGCGTGCGTCCGCCCGGCCACCATGCCGAGCCCGACCGCGCCATGGGCTTTTGCTTCTTCAATAACGTGGCCGTCGCCGCCCGACATGCGCTGGCGGCCCACGGGCTGGAGCGCGTGGCCATCGTCGATTTCGACGTTCACCATGGCAACGGCACCGAGGCAGCGTTTCGCGGCGACGATCGGGTGCTGATGTGCAGCTTCTTCCAGCACCCGTTCTACCCCTACAGCGGCACCGAGCACATCGCCACCAATATGGCAAACATCCCGCTGCCGGCCTACACCAACGGGCTGGCGGTGCGCGAGGTGGTCGAGACCATCTGGCTGCCGCGCCTGAATGAGTTCCGTCCACAGATGCTGTTCATCTCTGCCGGCTTCGACGCGCACCGCGAGGACGACCTCGGCCAGATGGGCCTGGTGGAGCAGGACTATGCGTGGATCACCGGCCAGCTCGTCGATGTGGCGCGGGCCCATGCGAACGGACGCATCGTCAGCTGCCTGGAGGGCGGCTACAACCTGAGCGCGCTGGGGCGCAGCGTGCTGGCGCACCTGAAAGTGCTGCTGGAACGATAAGGAGGACGCCGGCATGGCCGACACCGATCCGCGCGTGAGCGCGCCGCTTCTGACCGAATCGCGCGATGCCGCCGGCGTGGCGCGACTGACCATGAACCGCCCGGAGGCATTCAACGCGCTGTCCGAACGCCTGCTGGACAATCTGGCCGCTGCCTTCTCCCGGCTGGCCGCGGACGACACGGTGCGTGCGGTGGTGCTGGCCGGCGCGGGCAAGGCCTTCTGCGCGGGGCACGACCTGCGCGAAATGCGTGCCGAGCCCTCGCACGATTACTACCGGCGCCTGTTCGACCGCTGCACGCGCATGATGATGGCCATCCAGAAGATGCCGCAGCCGGTGATCGCCCGCGTGCACGGGATTGCGACGGCGGCGGGGTGCCAGCTGGTGGCGATGTGCGACCTGGCCGTGGCGGCTGACGATGCGCGCTTTGCCGTATCCGGCGTCAATCTCGGGCTGTTCTGTGCCACGCCGGGCGTGGCCCTGTCGCGCAACCTGTCGCGCAAGCAGGCCATGGAGATGCTGCTGACCGGCGACATGATCGATGCCGCCACCGCGTGCGCGCGCGGACTGGTCAACCGCGTGGTGCCCCCGGCGCAGCTCGACGACGAGGTCGCGCGCCTGGCCGCGAGCATCTGCGCCAAGCCCGCGGCGGCAGTGGCAGCGGGCAAGGGGCTGTTCTACCGGCAGCTCGAAATGGGCATTGAGGCGGCCTACCAGCTGGCCGGCCAGACCATGGCGTGCAACATGATGGACGACTCGGCCCTGGAGGGTGTCCAGGCGTTCATCGACAAGCGCGCCCCGAGTTGGCGTGCCTCCTGAGGCATATTCAGGCGCTCTATATGCCCTGATCGCATAAGGGAATCGGCAAAAATTCGTTTATGGCATGAAGCGAATCGCTTAAAATGCTCGCTTCATAAAACATAACGTGGCGGCAACAGCGCTTGAGACTTTCTCGCGTGTTGCCGCTTTCTTTTTGGTCACTTTTCATGATCGAACTGCAAGGACTCTCGCAGCGTTTCCCCGGCGGGTCGGGTGAGGTGCATGCGTTGTGGGACGTCAGCCTGTCCATCGGGGCGGGCGAGGTCTTCGGCATCATCGGCCGCAGCGGCGCGGGCAAGAGCACGCTGGTGCGCGCCATCAACCTGCTCAACCGTCCCACCAGCGGCCGCGTGATCGTCGGCGGACAGGACCTGACCGCGCTGGACAGCGGCGCGCTGCGGCTGGCACGCCGCGACATCGGCATGATCTTCCAGCATTTCAACCTGCTGTCGTCGCGCACGGTGTTCGGCAACGTGGCGCTGCCGCTGGAACTGGCGGGCAAATCGAAGTCCGAAATCGAGGCCACCGTGCTGCCGCTGCTGGAGTTGGTCGGGCTGTCGGCGCTGAAGGACCGCTATCCGGCGCAGATCTCCGGCGGCCAGAAGCAGCGCGTGGGCATTGCGCGCGCGCTGGCCAGCAAGCCCAAGGTGCTGCTGTCCGACGAGGCGACGTCCGCGCTGGACCCGGAAACCACGCGCTCCATCCTTGACCTGCTCAAGCAGATCAACCGCGACCTGGGCCTGACCATCGTGATGATCACGCACCAGATGGAGGTGATCAAACAGGTTTGCGACCGCGTGGCCGTGCTGGAAGCCGGCAGCGTGGTGGAAGAGGGGCGCGTGATCGATGTATTCCTGCGTCCGCAGCATGAAGTCACGCGCGCCATGATCGGCGACGTGATTGCGCAGGAGTTGCCCGAAAGCGTGCTCAAGCGCGTGGAAAGCCGGCTCGGCAACGGGCGCGACCACGTCTATCGCCTCGCCTTCACTGGCGAGGGCGTGGACCAGCCGGTGCTGGCCCAGGCGATCCGCCGCTACGGACTGGACTTCAACATCCTGCACGGCCATATCGACGAGATCCAGGGGCAGGCCTTCGGCTCGCTGGCGATCATGGCCACGGGCGACCTGGCTGACGTGAAAGCCGCGATGGAATACCTGCAGCAACAGGGCGTGGTGGTAGAGGAGATCGAACATGTGGTCTGAGATGTTTGACCTGTTCCTGACGTCGTTCAACGAGACGCTGCTGATGGTGGCGATCTCGGGCGTGGTCGGCTCGCTGCTGGGCGTGCCGCTCGGCGTGCTGCTGCACCTGACCAATCGCGGCGGCGTGCTGTCGCATCCGCTGTTCAACCGCACCATCGGCGTGGTGGTGAACGCGGTACGCTCGATCCCGTTCATCATCCTGCTCGTCGTGGTGATTCCGTTCACGCGTTTCATCGTCGGTTCGTCGATCGGCACCACCGCGGCGATCGTGCCGCTGACCATTGCGGCCATTCCGTTCATCGCGCGGCTGGTGGAAAGCGCGCTGCGCGAAGTCGACAAGGGTTTGGTCGAGGCAGCCCAGTCGATGGGCGCGACCACCGGCCAGATCGTCTGGAAGGTGCTGTTGCCCGAGGCGATGCCGGGTATCGTGGCCGGCCTGACCATCACCTTCGTGAGTCTGGTGGGTTATTCGGCCATGGCTGGCGCGATCGGCGGCGGCGGCTTGGGTGACCTGGGCATCCGCTATGGCTACCAGCGCTACATCACCGAGGTGATGGTCGCGGTGGTGGTGATCCTGATCATCTTCGTGCAGGCCGTGCAGAGCTTCGGCGACTGGGTGGTCCGACGTATCAGCCACCGCTGATCCACTAACAATTCAAGCGGTGCCCGGCACGGGTACACGCAGACTACTGAAACGAGAAGGCAAGACATGCAACGTCGCAACCTGCTGCAATGGATGCTCGGCGCCGCGCTCGGCGCCACCCTCGCCACCGGTGCGGTGGCCCAGGACAAGCCGATCAAGATCGGCGTCACCGGCGGCCCGCACGCCCAGATCATGGAGCAGGTCAAGAAGGTTGCGGCCAAGGATGGCCTGAATATCCAGGTGATCGAGTTCAGCGACTACGTGCAGCCCAACGCCGCGCTGGCCGCCGGCGACCTGGATGCCAACAGCTACCAGCACCTGCCGTACCTGGAAGCCCAGATGAAGGACCGTGGCTACAAGTTTACGCATATTGCCTTCACGGTCACGTTCCCGATGGGCGTGTATTCGAAGAAGATCAAGTCGCTCGACCAGCTCAAGGCGGGTGCGCGCGTCGGCGTGCCGAACGATCCCACCAACGGCGGCCGCGGCTTGCTCCTGCTGCAGAGCAAGGGCCTGATCAAGCTCAAGCCGAACGCCGGCCTGAAGGCGACGCCGCTGGACATCGTCGAGAACCCGAAGAAAATCCGCATCGTCGAGCTGGACGCCGCGCAACTGCCGCGTTCGCTCGATGACCTGGACGCCGCGGCGATCAACGGCAACTATGCCGAATCGGCTGGCCTGTCGCCCATACGTGACGCAATCGCCATCGAAGGCCCCAAAGGCCCGTACGCGAACCTGATCGCCATCCGCGAAGCCGACAAGAACAAGCCGTGGGTCGCCAAGCTGGTGAAGGCTTACCAGTCACCGGAAATCAAGCAATACATCACTTCTACGTTCAAGGATTCGGTGATCACGGCCTGGTAAGCCGGGGATTTCATCCAATTCGACGATGTGCCTGCCTACCAGGGTGCGGCACAATCACAAAAGCGCAAGAAGCCTGCCGGGCTATGCCCGGCAAATTTTTGCCTATAAAATAGTACGATCGTTCGAAAAATAAGAGAGCCGCCAACCCGGTGGTTATAATGACGAGCGGACAAATTTCTGACTATCAGCTATCAGTGGAGTGAGCGCATGAAAGTACTCGTCGCAGTCAAGCGGGTGGTGGATTACAACGTG
>JACXTT010005672.1_pt1 | contig 18054 bp, 15 predicted proteins | sample 9270951 | NCBI WGS metagenome assembly JACXTT01 (sample SAMN15532306, study PRJNA645909) | rock metagenome | isolation source: weathered quartz diorite | place: Puerto Rico | collected 2017-06-21 | reverse complement strand
TACGACGTCGGGGTGATGGTGCTGTTCCTCTTCGAGGTCGTGTTCATGGAGACGGCCGGCTACATCATCATCGGCGCGATCGCGGAGCGGATCTCGTTCGCGGGCTTCCTCCTCGCGGAAGTCGCGATGGGCGCGGTCATCTACCCGATCTACGGCATGTGGATCTGGGGCAGCGGCTGGATGGCGCACCTCGGCACGTCGCTGCACTTCGGCCACGGCGCCGTCGACTTCGCCGGTTCGGGGGTGGTGCACGGCACGGGCGGCTGGGCGGCCCTCGCCCTGGCGATGATCCTGGGGCCGCGCATCGGCAAGTTCAACGCCGACGGCAGCGCCAACGCGATCCCCGGGCACAACATCGCGTTCGTGGTGATCGGCACGCTCGTGCTGGTGTTCGGCTGGATGGGCTTCAACCCGGGATCCACGCTCGGCGCCACCGACCTGCGCATCAGCATCGTCGCCGTCAACACGCTGCTCGCGGCGTGCGTCGGCTTCGTGATCGCGATGGGCATCACCAACTACCGGTACGGCAAGCCCGACATCTCGATGTCGTGCAACGGCATGCTGGCCGGACTGGTCGCGATCACCGCGGGATGCGCGTTCGTCGCCCCGTGGGCGGCCGCGGTGATCGGGGGCATCGCGGGAATGCTGGTCGTGTTCAGCGTCGAGTTCTGGGACCGCCGGCACATCGACGACCCGTGCGGCGCGATCTCCGTGCACGGCGTGGGCGGCGCGTGGGGTGTGCTCTCGGTCGGGTTGTTCGCCGACGGCACGTACGGCGCCGGTTGGAACGGCGTCAACGGTGCGGTCAAGGGTCTCTTCTACGGCGACGTCGGACAACTCTGGGCGCAGATCGCCCACGTGCTCATCGGGTTCGTGTGGGCGTGGGGCGTGACATGGATCATCTTCTCGGTGGCGAAGCGCTTCATCCAGATCCGCGTGTCGCCCGAGGTGGAGATCCAGGGACTGGACGTGCCGGAGTTCGGCGTGCTCTGTTACCCCGACTTCGTGCTCTCCTCGACCGAGATCGGTCACGCGGCAGCCAGCCAGGCACTCGATTCCGGGAGGACCTCATGAAGCTCGTGACCGCGCTCGTCAAGCCGTTCAAGCTCGACGACGTGAAGGAATCGCTGACGCAGCTCGGCCTCCCCGGCATCACGATCACCGAGGCGAAGGGATTCGGACGCCAGCGGGGACACACCGAGGTGTACCGCGGCGCCGAGTACAAGGTCGAGTTCGTGCCGAAGGTGAGGATCGAGGTGCTCATCGACGACGACGATGCGCGGCGCGTGGCCGACACGATCGTCGAAGCGGCGCGCACCGGTCAGATCGGCGACGGTAAGGTCTGGATCTCACCCGTCGACACGATCATCCGTGTCCGTACCGGCGAGATGGACCACGACGCGCTTTAGCGACGAACGCAAGACGATCCTGGCCGACGAACGTCTGCAGGGCCTGGCGCTGTGCCAGGCCCTCGCAGCGCTCGCGGACCGCTGGCTCGCGAACTTGCTCGGCGACGAATCCGACGTCGCGCTCGTCGCGGTTGGCGGATACGGCCGCTTCGAGCTCGCGCCCGGTAGCGATCTCGACGTGCTGCTCGTCCACCGCAACCGGCGCGACATCGAAGATCTCGCCCGGCGCGTCTGGTACCCGATCTGGGAGGAGGGCATCGCCCTCGACCACGGCGTCAAGACCGTCGACGAGGCCCTGGCGGTGGCCGGCCGCGACCTCAAGGCCGCGCTGGGCCTGCTCGACGCCCGCACGATCGCGGGTGACCCGGCACTGGGCGACGACCTCGCGCGCCGCGCCCGCGAGGCGTGGGAGCGCAAGCCCAAGAAGTGGATGGGCGCCCTGGCCGACGCGACCGCGGTGCGGCACCACCGCTTCGGCGACGTCGCGTTCCTCCTCGAGCCCGAGCTGAAAGAAGGCAAGGGCGGACTGCGCGACGTCCACGGCCTGCGCGCGGTCGAGCTCGCCATCCCGGCGCTGCCCCGCCTCGAACCCAACTTCGCCGAGGCGGCGGCGACGCTGCTCGACGTGCGCGTCGCCCTTCATCGCACGACCGAGAAGGGCTCGGACCGGCTCGTGCTCCAACAGCAGGCCGCGGTCGCGGACGAGCTCGGGCTGCCCGACGTCGACACGATGATGCGGTTCCTGTCAGGTGCGGCGCGCACGATCGCGTGGGCGAGCGACGACAAGTGGCGGCGAGTCGAGAGCTACCTGCAAGGACCGAGCGGCCGCGTCGCGAAGCACGATCGCGTGATGAGTGAGGGCGTCGCGCTCCGCGACGGCGAGGTCGTCGCGACCGCCGACTCGCCGATGGACGACGCGTCCTTGCCGCTGCGCGTCGCATCGGCCGCCGCGCGGGCGCGCGTGCCGATTGCGCGGACGACGCTCGAACGCCTGCGCGCCGACGCCGCGTCACCCGGTGATCCGTGGCCGCCCGGGCTGCGCGACGCACTGGTCGAGCTGTTCGGCGCGGGCGTCGACTGCGTCGCGCCGTTCGAAGCGCTCGACCAGTACGGGCTGATCGTCCGCCTGCTCCCGGAGTGGGCCGCGGTGCGCAGCCGCGTACAGCACAACCCGTACCACCGTTTCACCGTCGACCGGCACCTCGTCGAGGCGGCGGTACAGGCGGCCGCGCTGCTCGACCGGGTCAGCCGGCCCGACCTCTTGCTCTTCGGCGCCTGGCTGCACGACCTCGGCAAGGGCTATCCGGGCGACCACACCGCGGCCGGCGTCGACCTGATGACGCGCATCGCGCCGCGCATGGGGTTTCCGCCCGCCGACATCGACGTGTTGATCCGGCTCGTGCGCGACCACCTGCTGCTGGCCGACGCGGCGACGCGTCGCGACATCCGCGACCCGGCGACGTCGGCCCAGGTTGCGTCGGCGGTCGGCGACGTCGCCACGCTCGAGCTGCTCGCCGCGCTCACGGAGGCCGATTCGAAGGCGACGGGGGAGACCGCGTGGTCGACGTGGAAGGCAGCACTGCTCGACGAGCTCGTGCAGCGCGTCGCCGACGTGCTCGAGGGCGGGCAGCCCGCACCCAAGGGCGAAGAGCTCGAGCTGCACCTGCAGGCGCTGGTCGACAAGGCACGCGGGCGCGTGCTCGTCCAGGGCGAAGAGGATCACGTCGTTGTCGTTGCGCCCGACCGTCCGGGCCTGTTCTGCCATCTCGCCGGCGTGCTCGCACTCCAAGGTCTCGACGTGCTCGCGGCCGACGTGCAGTCGAGTGACGACGCGACCGCGGTCGACGAGTTCCGTGTGTCGGCGACGCACGGCGACCCGCCCGACTGGGAGCGGTTCCGCGACAACGTCGTGAAGGTGCTCGACGGGCGGCTCGCGCTCGAGGCGCGGCTCGCCGAGCGAGCGCGCACGTACAACACCCGCCTGGGCGGCGGCGAGACCGAGCGTCCGACGCCGAGCGTGACGCTGCACAACGACGCGAGCGACGACGCGTCGGTGGTCGAGGTCCGCGCCCAGAACGCCGTCGGCGTGCTCTACCGGATCACTCGCGCGTTCTACGACCTGCACCTCGACATCCGACACGCCAAGGTGCAGACCCTCGGCGACGAAGTGGTCGACAGCTTCTACGTCGTCGACCAGTACGGGTCGAAGCTCGACGACGAGCCGCGCATCTCCGAGCTGCGCCGGGCCGTGCTGTTCGAGCTGTCGCGCGTCTAGGTCACGCCGGTTGCGCGGTTCGCGGCGGCGACGGCTCGCGTGCCAGGAGACGCAGCGCGAGCTCCCAGAGCACGAGCGCGAGCAGCACGAGCAGCACCGTGCGCGGGCTGGGTTGGTTCCACACGATCAGCGCGAGCGCGGTGACCACCACGCCGCCGCCCGCCAGCACCCGTCCGTGCCCGCGCGCGAAGTTGCCCAGCGCCACGCGCGCCTCACGTTCACGGGCGACCATCTCGCGTGACCCTGCGAACCACGTGACGAACCAGCCGCCGACCGCGACGACGAACAGCACTCGGACCCAGAAGCGCAGCGAACGCACCAGGCCGTCGAACGGCGCGGCGGCCACCCCGCGGGACACGGAGCGGCCGACGTGGTCGAGGTAGAACGCCCGGCCGACCGCGATCCCCACCATCAACACGACCATCGTCGCCGCGATCACGATGCAGAGGTGCCCGATCGTGCGCCGGCGGTGGCGGGAGCACGCGATCGCGCCCAGGCCGGTGAGCAGGGTCGCGACCGGCAGCCAGGTGCCGAGCGCGTCGAGCAGCTTCGTCGCCTGCTGCGCCCGCGCCAGGTCGTCCGAACGGAACAGCACGAACCGCCGGTCGATCTCCGAGACCGGCACCTGGTCGAAGATCTGCACACCGTGGGCGTCGAGGGCCTGCCGAACCTCGGTCACGATCGGCCGCAGGTCCACCGCGACCTCGCCCTTGTCGGTGGTGACCAGCTTGCCTTCGCCCTTCAGGACGTGGACGACCTGCTGGTGCGCGACCCGGTTGGCGTCGTTCCACACCTTGCGGACCGCATCGGAAGCCAGCGCGGCGGCCGCCAGCTGGATCGCGGTGTCGTGGATGCCCTGGGCGAGCGTCGGCGCGATGACGCGGGCCCGCTGCGGCAGGGAGTCGCGCAGCAGATGGGTGACGTCGACGCGTGCGTACAGCGCGTCGACGACGTCGCGCGCGACTTCGTCGCGGACCGCGGAGTTCTCGATGAGCGGGCCGACCGCCTTCACGTACGAGTCGGTGTTGAGCACGAGCGCGCGCATCCAGACCGCGAGGACCGACGCGAACATCAGGACGCACGTCAGCCCGATGAGCACGACCGTGGCGACCGAACGCAAACGAGACGTCGAGTTGCTCATCGCGCGCAGGATAGAAGCGGTGTCGCGTGCGTGAGCGGACCTCGTCCACATGTCGTCCCCAACGTTGTCCCTCTATCGATCCACAGGTGGAACGGCGTAGGTTGACCACATGGGATTCGAAGTGCGGTTCGAAGACGAGACGACGACCCAAGTGCTCGACGCGGACGCGTACGAACAGGAAGGGCCGCTCACGACGTTCTTCGACCGCAACGGGGGTGGCGGGCTCACGTCGGCGTTTGCGTTGCGCGTCGCGTCGTTCCGCACGAGTCGCATCGTCGAGATCCGGCGCGTGCCCTACCCGGAGGCGCCCCGGCTGGCGTCCTGACGGGCGTGCCTCGCATACTGCGGGCCCCCGCCCGGAGGAGGCACCGTGCTCTCGTCGATGGACGACTATCCGATCCACCAGATCGCCGCGCCGGTGCGCCACGTGGGCTCGAGCGACCGCAACTTCTACGACCGGTACTACTTCAACCTGCACGGCTCGTCCGACGAGCTGTTCATGGTCATCGGTATGGGGCAGTACCCGAACCTCGCGACGCAGGACGCGTTCGCGTGCGTCTGCGCCTCGGGTAAGCAGCGCGTGCTGCGCGCGTCGCGCGAGCTCGGCGACCGGATGGACACGACGGTCGGCCCGTTCCGGGTCGAGGTGCTCGAACCACTGCACCGCGTGCGCGTGGTCGCCGAGCCGTCGGAGCACCCGATGGCGTTCGACCTCACGTGGACGGGCGCGATCGCTGCGTTCGAGGAGCCGCAGCACTTCGTGCGCGCCCACGGACGCGTGCTCTTCGACAGCCACCGCTTCGCGCAGACGGGCTACTGGGAGGGAACCATCGAGTTCGAGGGCGAGACCGTCGCGGTCACGCCCGATCGTTGGAAGGGCACGCGCGACCGGTCGTGGGGCGTGCGCCCGGTCGGCGAGGCCGAACCGGCGGGCGTGCGCGGCACCACGCCCTCGATGGCGGGCATGTGGAACTACGCACCCATGCAGTTCGACGACTACTCGCTGCTGTACATCGTGCAGGAGGAGCCCCACGGCCACCGCGCGCTCGAGGAAGCCGTGCGCATCTGGAACGACCCGGCGCGCGGCTTCGAATGGCTGGGCCGGCCGGAGTTCTCGCACACGCTCGAGCCGGGCACGCGCATGATCCGCCAGCCGTCGACGCTCTCGTTCCCTGACGCGCCCGGCGGCGGGTTCGACGTGAAGGTCACCCCGCTGCGCAGCGCCTACATCGCGTTCGGCACCGGCTACGGGATCGAGGACGACTGGCGCCACGGCATGTACCAGGGCCCGCTGGTCGTGCAGTACAAGGAGTACCGCGAGGAGGACCTCGCGTCGTGGGGCTGGTACGGCATCGTCGACCACGTCGCGCGCTTCGAGTCGTCCACCGGCGACGTCGGCTACGGCCTCCATGAGCACGGCTTCTTCGGCCCGTTCCCCAAGTACGGCCTCGAGCGCATGGACGACGGCGCGCCCGCCTGACCCGCTCCCCCCAGCGAACTTGCGCCGCAAAACCACACGTCGTGTCGTTTTCAGACGCAAGTTCGGGTGGGAGGGGAATCAGTCGTCTTCGATCAGGTCTTCCTCGTCGACGACGACGTCCAAGCGGTGCGTGCAGTCGCTGCACACGTACACCAGCACGTCGCCGGCGACGACCGGAATCTCGGGATCGAGGGCCTGCACCAGGTGGGCCGTGCCGCCGCACTCCATGCAGGCGACGTGCTCGCTGATCATCGGGTCAGACCTCCGTACACGTCGGGTCGGCGCGTCGCGAGGAACGGGAAGAGCGCCAGCCAGTCGCGGCGCTGATCGAGATCGAGGTCGGCCACGAGCACCGCGGGCTCGTCGCGCGGCGCCTGCACGAGCACCCGACCATAGGGATCACTGACGAACGACGAGCCGTAGAACGTCACCGGCCCTTCGGTACCGATGCGGTTGGGCACGACCATGAACGTGCCGTTGGCGATCCCGTTGGCGCGGATCACCTGTTCCCACAGCGGCTCGGTGTCGAAACCGGGGTGATCGGGCTCGGAACCGATCGCGGTCGGGTACACGATCACGTCGGCGCCCTCCAGCGCGTACGAGCGCGCGACCTCGGGGAACCACTGGTCCCAGCACGTTGGGAACCCGAAACGCGCGCCGTCGAGCGCGACGACCGGAAAGCCGGTATCGCCGGGACGGAAGTATCGATCCTCGTAGTACCCGGCCGTAACGGGCAGGTGCAGCTTGCGGGTGCGCGCCGCGAGCGTGCCGTCCGGCGAGACGACGATCGCGGTGTTGTACCCGGGCGGATCACCGTCGGCCCGCTCGTACAGCGATGCGTGCACGGCGGCACCGGTCTCGGCGGCGAGCTCGGCCGCGAAGGTGTGCGTCGGACCGCCGGGTAGGGGTTCGGGCTCGACGCCCGAGGCCGCGGCGCCGTCGGGCGTGATCGCGAAGTATGCGCCGAGCGTCAGCTCCTGGAGGCAGACGAGCCGGGCCCCTTCGGCCGCGGCTGCGCGCACGCCGTCGGCCAGCGCGGCCCGATGCTCCGCGGCATCCGGGTGCCAGCGCTCCTGTACCAGGCCGACGCGGAACGGGACGCGTTCCGGGGCATCGACGCGCGCGGGCGAGGGAAGCAGGTCGTACGCGGTGACGACGTTCACGCCGGCACCTGCATCGTGATGCAGTGCACGCCGCCGCCGCCGTGGGCGAGCACCGCGCCGGGGACGGCGATCACCCCGCGGCCGGGATATGCGTCGGCGATGATCGCCAGCGCGTCGTCGTCGGTCGGCGCGTCGACGGTCGGCACGAGCACCGCGCCGTTCAGCGCGTAGAGGTTGACGTAGGGCACCGGGAGCAGCCGACCGGCGCCGACGCGCACGTACGGCAGGTCGGGTACCTCCGTCACCCCGATCCCCGCGGCCTCCAGCCGCGCCCGGTTGTCCTTCGCGATCAGGTGGTTGGGGTTGTCGACGTCGGCGCATCCCTGGAGCAGCACGCGGTCAGGCGCGCTGAACGCGACCACGTTGTCGACATGGCCGTCGGTGCCGTCGTCCTCGGCGATCGCATCGGCCAGCCAGACGACGTGGTCGACACCGAGCGCGGTCGAGAGCTGCCGCTCGATGTCGGTCCGCGCCAGCTGCGGATTGCGGTTCGGGTTGAGCAGGCAACGCTCGGTCGTGACCAGCGTGCCCGCGCCGTCGACGGCGATCGACCCGCCTTCGAGCACCATCGGCACCTCGTGGACCGGCAGTCCGAGGTGCCGGGCGATCGCGCCGCCCGCGCCCTCGTCGGCCTTCCAGTCGGGGAACTTGCCGCCCCACGCGTTGAACCGGAAGTGCATCGCGTGCCGGGTGCCGTCGACGGTGAAGACCGTGACGGGACCGTTGTCGCGTATCCACGAGTCGTCGATGAGCATGCGGACAACCTCGACCTCGTCGCCGCAGCGGCGCCGCGCGTCCTCGTCATCACCGGGAGCCGCGACGACGGTGAGCGGCTCGTGCGCCACGATCATTCGCGCGATCTCCGCGTAGACGTCACACGCGCCGTCGAGGCCGGCATCACCCCACAGGCCGATCTCGGCCATCGCGACCGTCGGCCACGCCATCAGCGTGCGTTCGTGGCGTTCGGTCTCGGCCGGCATGCGCGCGCCCGGGGGGAGTGCCACGAGTGCAAGCTAGCTTTCGCCCGTGCCGTTGACCGACGAACTCCGCCAGCTCGCGAAGCGCGTGTCGAACTGGGGACGCTGGGGTCCCGACGACCAGCGCGGCACGCTCAACCTCGTCACGCCGGAGGCGACGCGTCGCGGCGCGGCCGCCGTCCGGGTCGGTGAGGCGTTCTCGCTCGCGATCCCGTTCGACCAGACCGGTCCGCAGTGGGACGCGAACAACATGCCCGACCGCGTCAATCCCGAGCTGAAGACCTACGCGGTCAACGTCGCGTTCACCGGCGACCCGGCCGACTTCACGACGACCGACGATTCGTTCCGGATGGGTTCGCAGGCCGCGACGCACCTCGACGCGCTGTCGCACGTCGGCTACGAGGGGAAGCTCTGGAACGACACGCCGAACTCGGTCGTCACCGAAGCCGGCGCGGCGCGGCTCGGCATCGAGCACGACGCCGCGATCGCGACCCGAGGCGTCCTGCTCGACATCGCGCGTCTCAAAGGCGTCGACCACTTCGAGGAGAACTACGCGATCACCGGCGACGACCTCGACGCGGCGGCCGCGGCCGGCGGAGTCACCGTCGAGGCCGGCGACGCGGTGCTGGTGCGCACCGGGCACATGCTCTACCTGCGCCTCGGCGACCGGCTGAAGTACTCGATGCCCGCGCCCGGACTCTCGACGAAGTCGATCCCCTGGATGCGCGACCACGATGTCGCGCTCGTCGCGACCGACACGCTCACGTTCGAGGTGTATCCCTGCGAGGACCCCGCGGTGTTCATGCCCGTGCACATGATCCAGCTGCGCGACATGGGCCTCGCGCAGGGCCAGAACTTCCACCTCGACGACCTCGCGGCCGCGTGCGCAGCCGATGGCCGGATCGACTTCTTGCTCGTCGCCACGCCGCTGCCGCTCACCGGCGCGGCGGGCGCGCCCGTCGCGCCGACCGCGATCCGCTGACGAACGAGATCCCCCGGAGCGCTTTCCGTCGTCGGCGGCGCGCCGTACGCTGCTCGGTAGGGGGAGGGCAAGCTCGATGCGGCACGGACCTGCAGCCTCGATCCCGGCCACCACCGCGCGGATCGCGCTGGCTGTCGTCGTCGCGGCCGGCCCGCTGCTCGCGTCGGCCCGCCCCGGCGGCGCAGCCGCGGCGTGGAAGATCCAATCGAGCCCCAACGCGCCGGCACAACCGAACGCGCAACTCGCCAGCGTGGCATGCGCGACCCCGACGCACTGCTTCGCGGTCGGGTCTTCGGTGAACGGGATCGGTGAGGCGGCGCTGATCGAGCAACGCACCACTGGAGCGTGGTCGGTCGTCACCGCCGCGCCCGGTCCTCTTCTGGCGACCTACAGCCGGCTCACCGGCATCGCCTGCGCCGACAGCACGCACTGCGTCGCGGTCGGAGACCAGATCATTGGCAACCGAAGCGGGGAGTTCGCCGAGCACTGGGACGGGGCCCACTGGACGATCGACGCGTTCTCGGTGCCGGCCAGCCGCCTTGCCGGCGTGGCGTGTCCCAGCGCGTCCCTGTGCTTCGCGGTCGGCATTCGATACACGCAGGGCGGCATCACGCCGGTCATCGCACGGTGGAACGGGACCGCGTGGACGAAGGTCACGACTCCGGCCGCGCCGGCCTTCTCCGGTCTCACGGGCGTGGCGTGCTCGGGCACCTCGAGTTGCTTCGCGGTCGGTGGCAGCTCGTCGGCCACCCTCATCGAGCGGTGGAACGGCAGCACATGGTCGATCGTCGCGAGCCCGACAACCAGTTACCCGGCGGGTCTCTCGGCGGTCGCGTGCCGGAGCGCGACCGATTGCTTCGCCGTCGGCGGTGAGAGCGGAATCCCGCTCGCAGAAGCCTGGAACGGCACGAGTTGGTCGATCGTCCCGTCCGACGACCCCGGCGACTCTTCGTTCGCAGATGTCGCGTGCCCGACCGATACCACGTGCTTCGCCGTGGGCGGGTATCCATCCCCACTCGTCGAGCGTTGGAACGGGTCCGCGTTCGTCACGGTGACCGGTACGCCGGCGGGCCGGCCGCTCAGCGGGATCGCGTGCCCGACCGCGACGTCGTGCGTGGCGGTCGGAGGTACCGGAACCACCTTCGCCGAACGGTGGAACGGCACGACCTGGTCGGTCACCCCGAGTGCGAGCCCGGCCCGGCCGGCCAGCGCGCTCGCCGCCGTCACGTGCCCGAGTGCGAACAACTGTGTCGCGGTCGGACAGTTCCTCAGCCTGACCAACCCGAATACCCCGTACGCCGTGATGTTGATCGAGCGTTGGAACGGTCACCGTTGGGCCATCGACCCGTCGGCGGGTCCGAACGCCGCGGCCCGCCGCCCGACGGGTGCCGCGTGCGCGACCGCGACCCGATGCTTCGCGGTCGGCACCGTCAGAGATGCGCACGGGTTCGTCGAACAGTGGGACGGCAGCCACTGGACCGTGGTATCCGGTGTGGAGTCGAACGACGGCGGTCTCAGCGAGTTCTTCGGGGTGACGTGCTCGACTGCGACGCGCTGCTTCGCCTTCGGCTACTCCTACGCGAAGGGCCACCACGCGCCGCTGGTCAAGCTGTGGAACGGCCAGACCTGGTCGGATCAGGCGAACCCGGACGTGGACTTCGGGTCGTTGTACGACGCGGCGTGCACCGGCCCGACGACCTGCATCGCCGTCGGTCTGAGCGGTGGTGAGGGCGCGCCCACGGCGATGATCGAGCGCCGGGCCGCCGGCAAGTGGTCGATTATGAACGCTCCGGCGCCCGGCAACTCGCAGCTCAGCCAGCTGTCGGGCGTCGCCTGTCCGACCGCCACGAATTGTTTCGCGGTCGGCAAGTACTTCACCGGCGGCTCGATCCTGGGGCCTTCCCGCGCGTTCGTCGAGCACTGGGACGGCACGCGCTGGCGGGTGAAGACCGTACTCAACCCGAGCAGTGCGTCGTCGAGCGCGCTCTCGAACGTCGCCTGCCGCAGCACGACCGACTGCGTCGCGGTCGGGCAGTACACGGTCAGCGGTGCTGCGCGGCCGTTGATCGAGCGCTGGGACGGAACCAGTTGGTCGTTCGACGCGAACCCGAGCCCGTCGGGGGCACGCGCGACCGTGCTCGGCGGGCTCGTGTGCCCGAGCGCGAACGGCTGCGTCGCGGTCGGCAGCAGCACCGATCGCAACGCGCAGACGACGTTCGTCGAACGCCACCCGTAGCGGACGCCGACATCGCGGTGCGCCGGCCACCGCGTACTGTGAGCGCAGCGTGACTTCGCCCCGGCCGGTGCCGTTTCCTCCTTCCCGCCTGGTCGGCGCCGCGATCGTGCTGCTGTGCCTTTCCGGGTGTGCATCGAGCACGGCGAACCGTGCGGCCACAGCACCGTCGACGGGCGCCCGCCCGCCCGACCGACGAGCGAACCGTGCGTCCGAGACCGGCTCCTCCACCGCGCACGAGACGCTCGTGGCCACGGCGAAAGTGCCGACGGTCGCGGTGTTCCGCGCGCGGCTCGGATCACGGCCGGCGCTCCGGCTCGGCAACCCGCAGCCGTCGGGCGCGCCCTTGGTCTTCGTAGTGCGCCGGTCGACACCGGGGTGGCTCGACGTTCTGCTCCCGGTGCGGCCGAACGGGAGCGCGGGCTGGATCCGGCGGGCCGACGTGACGCTGCACCGGCACGACTACCGCATCGTCGTGCAACTGCGCGCGCACATCATCACGGTGTATCGAGGAACGGCAGTGTTCGACCGGGAAGCGATCGGCGTGGGCAAGGCGCAAACGCCGACCCCGGGCGGCGTCTACTACACGAAGGCGCTCCTGCCCCCGCCGGGCCCCAACGGGATGTACGGTCCGTTCGCGTACGAGCTCTCGGGCTTCTCCGACGTATTGACGAACTTCAACGGAGGAACCGGCGTCATCGGCATACACGGCACGAACGAACCGTGGTTGCTCGGCCACGACGTGAGCCACGGCTGCATTCGTATGAGCAACGCCGGCATCACGCGGCTCGCACACACCCTGCCACTCGGCGTGCCGGTCGAGATCCGTGCGTGACGCGCGGCCCTTCGTCGCACATCACCTCCGCGAGCGCGCCGAAGGCGCCGGCCGGGCGAACGCCGAAGACCTGCACTACCTCGCGCGCTGGGCCGAAAACCTGCCCGCGGGCGACCGGCGAATGGCGCGGATCGAGGCGACCGACGCCTTGGGCTACGAGAACGGGGAGCTTCTCGTCGGCGCCGAGGGGGAGACGCTGATCGACAACTACGCGGGCGGCGACGATCCGGCCGAGCGCGACGCGTGGTTGACCTCGTTTGCCGACGCGGTCGCGCGCTTCCACGAGTAGGGGTGCGACGGTCAGGCAGTGACCGCGCGGGGAAGGTCGGTGACGAGACCGGATCCCGGCTCCTCGCGCCACTCGAGCTCGCGCGGTAGCAGGCGACGCAGCACTCGGCGAGCTTCGCCGTCATCGGCGATGCGCGGCCGGAACCCGACCTGCGCGTTGTCGACGAGAATGGTTTCCACCGCGATGCGGCGGGCCGCGCCGGCCTTGTCGACGTCGAAGGTGACAACGAGCCCGTAGGGCAGACGCCCGCTGTGGAACCTTCCCGGCGTTCCGAGCGGTCCGTTGCCGAGGCTGAAACACACGGGCGCGCCGTCGAGCAAGGTGATCGGCTGCGGGACGTGCGGATGATGGCCGACCACGAGGTCCGCGCCCGCGCCGCGCAACGCCGCGGCGAGACGCGCCTGGCGCGGATTGCGCTTTCGGTAGTTGCGACCCCAGTGGACGAGTGCGACGCGCACATCGACCTCCGACCGCAACCTCGCGAAGTCCGTGCGGGCGCGCGCAAGGTTCAGTCGCAACGGTCCGGGCTTCGCCTTCGTCGCGTAGAGCCGCTCCGCGACGTAGAGGTCGTACCGCTGCATGAACGACAGGAACCCGAAGCGAACGCCCTTGCACTCGACCACCGCCGGCCGCCGTGCGGCGCGGCGAGTCGCACCGGCCCCGCACCACAGGATTCCCGCGTCGTCGAGCGCGCGGGTCGTGTCGGCGAGGCCGGCGGGGCCGTAGTCGAGAATGTGGTTGTTCGCGAGGCTGACGACGCGAATTCCCGCGTCACGCAGCGCGGCCGCCGACTCCGGCGTCGCGCGGTACCAGTAGCGCTTGCGCCCGGTGTCGAGCTTGGCGTCGACCTCGACGCGGCCGGTGATCGGCCCTTCCTGGTTGGCGACGACGAGATCGCTACCGTCCAGCAGGTCGCGGATCCCGTCGAACGCGAATCCGGGCCCGTTGGCGTCGAGCGTGGGTTGCGCCTCTCCGCCGACGAGCGTGTCGCCGAGGAACGTCACGCGGGCCAGCTGTTCGCCGTCGCGGCTCACTGCTCGCGATCCGAAGGGACAGGCAGTGAGTCGCCCGGCGTCTCCGCGTCGGACGGATCGATGCCGTGCCGCTCCAGCTCTTCCCGCATCGCCTGCTCGCGCGCCGCGCTCGCGCGCAGATGCCGGCCGAGCATCGCGAGATAGGAATTGACCTCGTTGGGCGCATATCCGTCGCGCACCGTGCTGAACGTGTGGTCGGGGATCGCGTCGGCCGCCAGCTCGGGGTCGTCCGGCGCGCCGGCACGCGCGCCGTTGGCCGCCGCGGTGTCGAGCTGGTTGAGGCGTCCGTCGGCGACATGGATGATCCGGTGCACGTCACGGAGCGCGGGTTCGTGGTGGGAGATCACGATGGTCGTGCGACCGTGGGACAGCTGGGCGAGCCCGTCGAGCACGTACGTCTCCGACTCGCGGTCGAGGCCGGTCGTCGGTTCGTCGAGGATGAGGATCGGCGCGTCGGCGAGCATCGCCCGGGCGACGCAGATGCGCTGGCGTTGTCCGCCGGAGAGGGTCGCGCCGCGTTCACCGACGATGGTGTCGAGACCATTCGGGAGCCGGTCGAGGAACTCGGTCACGTGCGCCGCTTCTGCGACCTGCCAGAGCCGCTCGTTCGACGCCGACGGGTCTCCGTAACGGATGTTGTCGGCGATCGTGCCGAAGAACACGACCGGTTCCTGCAGCACGAGGCTGACCTGCCGGCGGAGCGCTCCGATCTCGAGCTCGCGGACGTCGTTCCCGTCGATTCGGATCTCGCCTTCGTCGGGGTCGTAGAACCGCGGAATGAGGCTGGCCAGCGTCGACTTGCCCGCGCCCGTGCGGCCGACGATCCCGATGCGCTCGCCGGGCTCGATGGTGAGCGAGGCGTGCGCAAGGACGGGCGCCAGGCCGGTGGGGTACCGGAAGCTGACGTCGTCGAGCTCGATCCGTCCGGCGAATCGCGGCACGACGATGGGGTCCTGAGCCTCGGGGATGCGCTCCTCCTGTTTGAGGATGTCCTCGACGCGCTCCGTGCTGGTCGTGCCTCGGGAGACGACGTATGCCATCTTCGACAGCGCTCGCATCGGCCGGTAGAGCCCTTTGACGTACCCGAGGAAGACGAGGAAGACACCGAGCGCCATCGAGCCGTCGAGCACGCGGTGCACGCCGACGTACGTCACGATCACCGTGCCCGCGAGCGACATGAGGTCGACGAACGGAGTGAACCGGGCCCGCAGACGCACCGACTCGAGCGCGGCGCCGAGGCTCTCGCTGTTGCGTTCGGCAAACCGGTCGTCTTCGTAGTCCTCGCGGTTGAACGCCTGGACGGAACGGACGGCGGAGAGCGTCTCGTTGGCGTGGGACGCGATGCGGGCGTCAGCTTCGCGTGCGCGTCGAGCTGCGATCTTGATGCGCATCGTGTAGCGGTACGTCATGAAGAACAGCGGCGGCGCGATCGTCAGCGCCAGCAGCCCGAAGCCGGGATCGATCAGGATCATGGCGACCGCGAGCCCGACCAGCATGACGACGTTCGGGATGAAGGTGTCGAAGATCGCGACGAGCATCGCCTGCACGCGGTCGATGTCGAGGGTCACGCGGCTCGTGAGGTCACCCACGCGTTGACGGTCGTGGTAGCCGAGCGAGAGTCGTTGGAGGTGTCCGTACGTGGCGCGCCGGATCCGGACGACCACCTTCTCGCCCGCGCTGTCCATCAGCATGTCGCTCATCCAGTCGATGACTGCCGACGCGCAGACGAGGATGGCCAGGGCGATCAGGCAGCGGATGAGGATCGTTTCGGACGACGTCACCGTGACCCAGGTCGACCCGTTCCACACGTTCGGCGCCGAATGCGGTCCGGCGATGAGCGTTTGGACCCGGCCGGTCACCGGCTTGTGCAGGATCGCACCGTCGATGATCACCGCGAGCGGCCAGGGCTGGAGGAGATCGATCAGGGTCCCGAACACGACGAGGATCGCGCCCGCGCCGAACGCGGGGAGGAACTTCCGAAGGAAGCGCCGGAAGCGCCAGGCCGCCCTCAGCACGACGCCACCGTCCCCGACGGCGGGCGCGGGAGGTCGGCGAGGCCCGCTGCTGCGAAAACCCGATCCGTCACACGCACCGCGTGCGCTCCCGCCTCGTCGGCGAGCGCGTCGGCGTAGCTCGTCAGGACCGTGGCGGGATCGATGCGCTGCGCCGAGCGCCGACTCCGGTCACGGCGTTGTCGGCCGCGATCGACCTCACCGATGCGCAGGAGCGCGCCGATCATGACGCGGTCGTGGTCCACGCTGGCTTCCAGGTGCCCATTGTCGACCAAGAGCTCGCGGCACCGCCAGAAAGCGGCTGCCCATGCCGCGCCGACGGCGTGCGCGTCGGCGTGCTGTTCGACGGCCGGTCGCAGCCGGTCGAGATCGCGGCGGCGGCCGCGGTCGGCGCGATACCAGCCGTAGGGTCGGCCGCTCCCGAGCATCGCGGCGGCGAAGTAGTCGCAGATACCTTCTTCGACGCCGGGCTTCCCGTTGCGCTGCTTGTGCGGGCGCCGGTCGGCGTTGCAGCGGAAGTCGGCCGTGTGGCGACAGAGATGGTGCCCAAACTCGTGAAAGATGATCGCCGGATTGTGCGCGGCGTTGCGCAGATACGCGGTGTAACCGGCGAACGGCTTGCGATAGCGGCTGGGACCGAGATGGATCTCGCCGGTCGGGGACACGTCATCGAGCTCCGGCACGCCTCTGGTGCGGGTCGATAGCCGGTAGTGCCCGCCGGAGAGCGGACGCAGCTGCCCCGAACGGCGGTCGCCGTCGCCCTCGCCGTAGCCGGGAAGTCGCGAACCGAAGTGTGCACCCACGACCACGTCGATCGAGGGGAGTCGGGGCACACCGAGATCGGCGAGCAACTTGTTCGCATGCCGCGCGCAGTTGTCGGTGTGCACGTACGCGTTCACCATGCCGAACGCGTTCGCTTCCCACACGTGCGCGTTGAACGCGCCGTTCGCGCGTCGGTTCTCCCGCGTCCTGATCCCACCGCGCCGAGGATCGAAGCAGAGCTCCCCGTCGCGGAGCGCGAGCGGATCAGCCGGACGACCGATGAGGTCCCCGTTCGGTCCGACTTCGACCAGCACGGCACGCGTTCGAATCGCGGCGTGCGGTCCGACCAGGCGACCGTCGACTACCTCCAGGTCGTCGAGTGGTTCGTCGACCAGTGTGAGCGCCACGTCGCCGGCACCGTCGACATCGACCCGGTACGAACGGGCGACGATCGACGGTGGCGTCGACTCGTCGCTCATGGGGCCGTGAGACCGATCGAGTCGGACGCCAAGTCGTGCGGAGCGCGCAACCCGTCCGCAGTTTCGACGAACATGCGGCCGAGCTCACTCGTGGGTACGCACCTCACAGAACACGCGAGCTCGACCTCCCGGCACGCCAGCGGACTGTTCGTGACGAGACCGGACACCGCGCTCACGTCGTAGCCGAGGGCTGCGAGGCGCTCGACCGCCGCAACGGCCGCCATGCTCTCCCGGGCGGTGACGACGACGCGCGCGTGTCCGAGCCGGCTCGGCAACCAGCCGAGCAGGTCATTCGTCTCGGGTTGCAGCAATCCGTCCGCGATCTCGAGGACCGCCCACGACACCGCGGCGGCGCGAAGGTGGTCGGCGAGCAGGTCGACGATCTCGCGCACGTCTGCGGGAGCGCACCCGGCCGTCGATGCCCAGCCCGCGTCGAGGAAGTCGAACACCGGTGCCGCGCCGGCGTCGCGGAACGCGCCGAAGTCGCGCCCGCTTGCGGTCCCCGTGAGCTTGGCGGCACCGACCGGCCGGCCGGACGCGGTGAGGCCGCGGATGATCGATGCACACGCGGTTGTCTTGCCCGAATCCATCGCCGAACCCACGACGACGACCCAGTTCGGCTCGAGTCGCGGTGCCGGTGCGGGCGGGAGGCGCAACGAGCGGAGACTGAGTGGCTCGCCGTCGACGAATGCCTGCGCGACGAGGCGCACCTCGCTGGGGTTGGTGGCCTTCCGAGCGCGCACCGTCACGGTGCCGCACAGGCCGGACGCGCTGACCATGTCGGCGCGATCGCCGACCGTCGCCGGCGAGGCTTCGGGCAGCGAGTCCGCGTACCGGGCGGCGAGGCTGCAGACGAAGCGGTCGCCCGGATACAGCTTGTGTCTCGCGCCCGTGACGGTTTCGATCCGTCCGTGCAACCCGAGCCGCAGCACCTGGGCCATGAGGACGTCGCCCGGCTCGGGCGCGCGCAGCCGGTCCCACTC
>JACXTT010005671.1_pt1 | contig 18055 bp, 15 predicted proteins | sample 9270951 | NCBI WGS metagenome assembly JACXTT01 (sample SAMN15532306, study PRJNA645909) | rock metagenome | isolation source: weathered quartz diorite | place: Puerto Rico | collected 2017-06-21 | reverse complement strand
GCTGGCGCTGTCGTGGCCGTTCGCGGTCGGCGGCATGCTGATCGGCGCGCGGCTTGGCATCGCGCTATTGGTCGAAGGCTCCACCCGCGACCTGATCCAGCGCAAACTCGGCCACTTGCTTGGCCGGGACCGTCGGATCGACTGATGCGATAGAGGTTGCCTGTTCGGAAAGTCGGCCGAAGCTTTAGGCGCACAGATTCAAGGACGCAGATAGCTCCAGCCCTGCTCCTGCAGTTCGATCAGCCGCACCGCGCCGGACGGCACGGACTCCGCCTGCGACACGAGGCTAATCGACTTGCCTTCCCGCTTCTCCATGCCTTGCTTGGTGTTCTCGCAAGCCGAAAACTTGATGCTGGAGGGGAAGCTTGCATCGGCCGCCTGCTTGATGCGGTCCTGCACCGGCGAGGTGTCCGCGCGCAACATGTTGAGACCCGGACCGTAGGTGACAATCTCGATCTGCACGGTTTCGTTCTTGGACTTGTAATAGTCCATGATGTTGGTGGCGTTGTTGAGCGCCAAATTCATCACCGCCGGATCGTTCTGATCGACATGGATGGCGATGCGATGCTCCTTGTCGGCGGCAAGACCCGGGAGCGCCGCGAAGGCCAGTATCATCATCCCAGCAATCGCACTGCACAAAGATCGCATCGTCATTCTCCAAGGTTCTGAAGATCATGCCATGTTACAGGCAACGGGCACGCACACAACAGCACCGACACGCGATCGGCGCTGTTGCCTGATGCAAGACTGAGAAGCGTCAGCGCGTGGCGAGCGCCGGAACGATGACCTTGCTGCGCAGACCAACCGCAGCGCCGGTGATGATGCCGGCCACAGCGATGAACGACGGCAGGCCCAACGTCGAGAGACCGGTCAAGCCCTGACCGATCGAGCAGCCATAGGCCATGGCGCCGCCGATACCCATCAGCACGGCGCCGGAGACCGAGCGCAGCATATGCGGCGCCGATGTGTAGCCTTCGAGCTGGAAGCGGCCGGTCAGCAGCGCAACCGTCAGGCTGCCCGCGAGCACGCCAAACACGACCGCAACGCCGAAGCTCAACGACAGGCCGGTGGACAGCATCACGTACTGCAGCGAATCCGACAGCGGCGCGACAAAGGTCAGCGACGTCACCGGGATCGGATTGAATTCATCGACGGCGAACCAGCCAGTCGCAGCCCAGCCCGCGATCACCAGCGCGCCGACACCGACGCCGGCGATCACCGGCGACAGCGAGCGGCGGAAGTTCGAATCCGAGAATGCGAAGATCCCAAGGCCGCCGCTGATCGCGACGGTCGCGAGCACGCGCGCCGCGACATCCGACAGGCCGAGCATCGACAGCAGCGCCGGGACCGACACCGCATTCGGCGACACCTGCGTCCATTGCATGAAGCTCAAACGCGCCGGCCCAAGCAGGCCCTTCAGCGTCATCTGCGCGGTGATCGCGATCAACGCCAGCACCACGAGCGAACGCAGGTTGCCCTTGCCGAGCAGCACCAGCGCGCGCGCGGCGCAGCCGTTCGAGAACACCATACCGAGGCCGAACAGCAGGCCGCCAAGGAAGATCAGCGGCGCAGAGAATGTCGGCTGCAGATAGAGCGACTTGCCGATCTCCACCGTACCGGTCGCTGCGAGCGCCTGTGTGCCGGCGATGGCGACAGCGAGTGCCAGCGCAAAGCTGCGCAACTTGCGGCCGTCGTTGGCGGTCCACCAGTCGCGAAGGCCGCTGAGTAGACAGAACCCCGTGAGCAGACCAAGTCCGCCGAAGGCGAGGCCAATGATGAATCCGGCAATGGCTGAAGTGTCAGGCACGGCGCAACGTCCTTTTCAGGCGTAAACGGTGCCAATCATCTAAAGAGCCGACGTTTTGGCGTCCAGACGGCCTGAAAATTAAGGAAAAGCTGCCAAAGCCGACCTCTGGCATGGAAGTAAATCCTCCTCTCCAGACCGCCCCCAGTAGAAATATCCTCCGACCTCGCCTCTCTCACAGCGCCGCCGCGTGCCACTCGTTCTCCGTCGTGGTAACCTGTTCCCGTACGGCAGATCAAAGAAGGCGCCGACGCCTCGTTGAAGAGCCGGTTATCACCGGACCAGGCGTTGGCCGCAGAAGCCGTCACGGGGGGAGCCATGTCGTCGACATCCACGCCTGCGCGGTGGCGTCTCGCCGCCATTGGAATTGCCCTGATCCTGTTCGGCGGTGTGGTCGCCCATCTGACGCAGACCACCGGCGGCATCAAAATCCAGGACATCCGCTTCAAGGGCGCCAAGGGCAACACCATGAGCGCGCTGCTCTACATTCCCCCGAACGCCACAGCGCAGAAGCCTGCCCCCGGCATTCTTGCAGTGCACGGCTATATCAACTCGCGCGAGACGCAGTCGGGCTTCGCCATCGAGTTCGCCCGGCGCGGCTATGTCGTGCTCGCGCTCGACCAGACCGGCCACGGCTACAGCGATCCACCGGCCTTCGCGAACGGCTTCGGCGGACCGGATGGACTGACTTATCTGCGCAGCCTTCCCTTCGTCGACAAGAGTAACATCGGCCTCGAAGGCCATTCGATGGGTGGCTGGACGGTGTTGGCCGCGGCTGCGGCGATGCCCAACGACTACAAGGCGATGGTGCTTGAAGGTTCGTCGACAGGTAAACCGTTCGCCGCCGACGGCACGCCGACATGGCCGCGCAATGTCGCACTGGTGTTCGCGCGGTACGAGGAATTCCCCCAACTGATGTGGGGCGTCGCGCGCGCAAGAGACGTGGTGAGCAGTCCGAAGCTGCTCGCCTTCTTCGGCGCAAACAGTGCGGTCGAACCGGGCAAGGTCTACGGCGACATCGCGCAAGGCACAGCGCGCGTGCTCTACACGCCCTACATCACTCATCCCGCCGAGCACATTTCGCATGTCGCGATCGGCCACAGCATCGACTGGTTCGCGAAGACCCTGCAAGGTGCGGAGCCGATCCCGGCCAACCAGCAAATCTGGTTCCGGAAGGAGTTCGGCACGCTGGTAGCATTCGCCGGCTTTGTCGTACTGATACTCGGCGCGTTTCAGCTCCTGCTCACGCTGCCAGCGTTCACGCATCTGGCGTTGCCAGTTCCCGTGGACGCCACGGAGCCTACACCGTTGCCGCGTGACCGCGCCTGGTGGGGAATCCTGTGGCTGACTGCGCTCGTGCCTGCCGTCCTTTACTATCCGGTGCTTGCACTGGCGGCGAACACCATCAAGGCCTCGCCCTATCTGCCGCAGGGGATCACGAACCAGATCGCCGCTTGGGCACTGGTCAACGCGATCTTGACGCTGATCCTGCTCCGCTTCTCGTCTAAGCGCGCATCTCGCGCGGGGATCATCCTGCCGTCGATCCTGATCGCAGTGGCGACCGTTGGCATCGGCTACCTGTCGTTGGCCCTCGCCGATCTGCTGTTCAAGATCGACTTTCGCTTCTGGATCGTTGCGCTCAAGCTGATGAACGGCAAGCAGGCGATCATGTTCCTGATCTACCTGATCCCCTTCATTGTCTTCTTCATCGTTGCGCTGCATGCAATCTGCCGCAACCTGTATCGACCCGGCGAGTCCGCGCTCGCCACCTACACCACATGCATCGCCGCACTGGCGCTCGGATTCTTTGCGCTCTGCATCGTGCAGTATGCGGCACTGTGGATGGACGGCAGGTTGATCGATCTGGCACCCACCGTCATCAGCTCGGTGCCGCTGAACACCATCATCGCCACGCAGTTTGCTCCGCTACTGGCGATACTGGGTGTGATCGCGGCTTTCACCATTCGCAAGACAGGAACGTCGCTGCCGGGCGCATTGATCTGCGCACTGTTCATCACCTGGTACATCGTCGCGGGACAAGCAACCCAGGCACCGTTCTGATTGCCCGCAACTAGCGGGTGATCTTTTCAGCCTCAGCGATCTCCTTGCGATCGATTTTCCGTATGTGTTCGCTGCGGTCCTGACGCGCGGCGCGCGCTTCGGTCTTTCGTTTGAGTTCGTCGAGTTCCTCATCCGTTAGGTGCTCGATGCCGACGAACGTATTCCGTACCTGTCCAGTTCGGATCAACTCATCAAGTTTAACCTGAATGGCCGCGCTGTCGCGATTCTGCGAGTTCTGAATCAGGAACACCATCAGGAAGGTTACGATCGTCGTCCCCGTGTTGATGACGAGTTGCCACGTATCGGAGAATCCGAAGACGGGACCTGACACAGCCCAGATGACAATCACGGCCACAGCGATCGCGAAGGCCGGTGCACGCCCTGCGGCATGCGAAGCGCGGTTGGCGAGCTCAGAAAACCAGTTGCGCGACGTACTCATCGCCGCCTCCGTTCCAATTGTTTGACGAAGCAAACGCCGATGCGCCGCTTTGTTCCAGAACACAACAGGAACGCCAATCAACCCCGCGGCAATGGAGGGCCATTCTCGATCGCGTTTACCACGATCGGATTCGGAACATTAAGGGCATCATGATATTGAAGATCAGCTCGTTGCGTATTTTCGAGTAGCCAGTCTGGAGTAACCCATGGCTCCGCGTGCGAATTGGAAGGGCTTCCTGCGTCTGTCGCTCGTGACCTGCCCGGTCGCGCTGTTTCCCGCGACATCGGAAGCCGAGAAGGTCTCGTTCAACCAGATCAACCGCAAGACCGGAAACCGCATCAAGTATCAGCGGGTCGATGCCGGCACCGGCGAAGACGTCGACAACGAAGACATCGTCAAGGGCTACAAGGTCGACAGCGACAGCTACATCGAAATCACCAAGGACGAACTCGAGAACATCGCGCTGGAGTCCACGCACACGATCGAGATCGATCAGTTCGTGCCGCGCGACGAGATCGACGACCTCTATATCGTTCGCCCCTACTACATCGTCCCGGATGGCAAGGTCGGCCACGACGCCTATGCCGTCATCCGCGACACCATCAAAGCCACCGGCAAGGTCGCGCTCTCGCGGGTCGTGCTCACCAACCGCGAGCATGTCGTTGCGCTGGAGGCGCGCGACAAGGGGCTTGTCGGCTTGCTGCTGCGCTATCCGTATGAAGTGCGCCAGTCCGCGGATTATTTCGACGATATCCAGGATGTGAAGATCACCAAGGACATGCTGGACCTTGCCAAGCACATCGTCGACCAGAAGTCAGGCCACTTCGAGCCGGACGGTTTCGAAGACCACTACGAGACCGCGCTGATCGACCTGATCAACCAGAAGCAGGCAGGCAGGCCGATCACCAAAGCCAAGGTGAAGGCCGAAGGCAACGTCATCAGCCTGATGGACGCCCTGCAACAGAGTCTGAAGGGTGGCAAAGCGCCCGCAGCACCGCCGCCGCCAGCCAAGAAGGCCGGCAAGTCGAAGAAGCGCATCGAAGGTCAGCGCGAGATGCTGTTCCCGATTGAAGGCAAGGGCCAGAAGAGCGCTGCCAAGAGTGCGCCCGCGCGGGAGACAGCGAAACGACCTGCGCGGACCACGACACGGCAGAAGCGGACCGGCTGACCGTGCCGCGCAAGCTCATCGATTTCGACGACGAGACGATGAGTGCGCTGACGCATCTTGCACGGAACCGGATGGTGACGATTCAGGAGCTCGCCGACGAGGCCATTGCCGACTTGCTGAAGAAACATGGCGTCCCTATCGACCTGAAGGATGCGCTGCGCAAGAGCGCGGGCCTCACCAAACAAAAATCGCAACCGCGACGGCACACCCGAACCAAGCTGCGCGTTGTCTCACGAGACGATTGATCTGAAGCGGAATCTATCGTGGCGACCGCCAAGCTCACCACCGACCGCAAGAAGCGAGACTTCTCGAAGACCGCCGAGCCGAGCGGCAAGGCGCGCGTGGCGCCGTCGAAGCTGCGCCGCTTCGTCATCCAGATGCATGATGCCACCCGGCTACACTACGACTTCCGCCTCGAGCTCGACGGCGTCTTCAAGTCCTGGGCGGTGACGCGCGGCCCTTCACTCGATCCCAAGGAGAAGCGGCTTGCGGTTGAGGTCGAAGATCACCCTCTCGACTATGGTGACTTCGAAGGAACCATTCCGCAAGGGCAGTACGGCGGCGGCACGGTCGAGATCTGGGATCGCGGCTACTGGCATGCTGACGATCCGTTGAAAGGACTAGCCAAGGGCGATCTCAAGTTCGCGCTGATGGGCGAGAAGCTCAACGGCGAGTGGGTTCTGGTGCGGATGAAGCATGACCGTACGGGCGGCAAGCGCACCAACTGGCTGCTGATCAAGCATCATGATAAGTTCTCAAAGGACGGCGACGGCGAGCACGTGCTCGATGACGACCGCTCCGTTGCATCGGGCCGCACCCTGAAAGAAATCGCCGCTGGCAAGGGCAAGGCCCCAAAGCCGTTCATGATGAGCCGGCAGACGGCGACCGCCGCAGCCGTCTGGAATGCGAACCAGGGAATGGCTGCAGTTCGGCGCGCGGCCGGCAGCAAGCGCACCACATCGGGCAAGCTAAAGGTCCAACCCAACACCAAGGCAGCCATCGCAAGCCCGCGCCCAAATGGCAAAGCCGTCAAGAAAGCGCACGCGATCAAGGTCGATGCGCTACCCGATTTCGTGCCGCAGTTACTCTGCGGAACGGCCGTGCGGCCGCCATCCGCGGAAGGCTGGGTGCACGAGATCAAGCTGGACGGCTATCGCATCCAGCTGCGCGTGGAGGACGGCGCTGTCTCGTTGAAGACCCGCAAGGCGCTCGACTGGACGGACCAGTTCTCTGCGATAGCACGCGCGGCAGCAAAGCTGCCCGACGTCATCATCGATGGCGAGATCGTCGCGCAGGACGAGAAAGGCCGTCCTGACTTCTCCGCCCTGCAGGCAGCCATTTCCAGTGACAACACGGACGCTCTCGTGTTCTTCGCGTTCGACCTGCTGTTTGCACATGGTGAGGATCTACGGCCCCTGCCTCTGCACGAGCGAAAGGACAGGCTGCGCACATTGCTGGACAAGCATGCGCGGACGACGGACAATCTGATCCGCTATGTCAAACACTTCGACGTTGACGGAGATGAAATGCTGGAGTCCGCGCGTCGTGCCGGCTTCGAGGGCATCATCTCCAAGCGCGCTGATGCGCCTTACCGCACCGGCCGCAGTGACGCCTGGCTGAAGATCAAGACTCGCCCCGGCTACGAAGTCGTGATCGGCGGCTGGAAAACGACCAATGGAAAATTCCGTTCGCTGATGGCAGGCGCCTTCGATGGTCATCGCCTCATCTACAAGGGTCTCGTCGGTACCGGCTACGGAGCAGACACCGTCAAGCGGATCATGCCTGCCCTGAAGGCCGCCGCCACATCGAAGAGCCCATTCAGCGGCGAGAACGCGCCGGCTGGCGGCAAGGACGTGCATTGGTTGAAGCCCGAACTCGTGGCCGAAATCGAGTTTGCCGGCCTCAGCCGCGACGGCATGGTGCGACAGGCCGCATTCAAGGGGTTGCGCGAGGACAAGCCGGCGTCTGATGTTCGTGTCGAAGCTGTTGCGGCCAGCCCCACCGTTGGCGACCGTCCGACAAGCCAGCGCGCGACAGCACGCAAAGCCCGGCTCGACTCGGCGCAACGATCATCGAGTTCAAGGGCTCCGGCCAATGTACTCGGCATCGCCATCAGCAAGCCCGACAAGGCGCTCTGGCCGACGGATGCAGACGGCGAACCGATTACCAAGCGCGATCTGGCCGAATACTTCGCCGCAGTCGGCGGCTGGATGCTTCCGCATATCGAAGGACGCCCCTGCTCGATCCTGCGGGCTCCGGACGGCATCGGCGGCGAGACATTCTTCCAGCGGCATGCGATGCCGGGAAAATCCGAGCATGTCACGGAGGTAAAAGTCTCCGGCGACAAGAAGCCTTACCTGCAGATCGACGGCGTCGAGGGGTTAGTGGCGATCGCACAGTCCGGCGGGATCGAACTTCACCCCTGGAATGGCGCGCCGAACCAGGTCGACGTGCCGGGACGACTGGTCTTCGACCTCGATCCCGCTCCCGACGTCACCTTCGATGCGGTGATCAACGCGGCCAAGGAGATGCGCGAGCGGCTGAAAGCGCTGGGGCTTGAGAGCTTCTGCAAGACGACCGGCGGCAAGGGCCTGCATGTGGTGACGCCACTGGCACACGGTCAGCGCGATGCCGTCACCTGGAAGCAGGCAAAGGCTTTCGCATTACATGTCTGCTCGGAGATGGCCGCCGACAGCCCCGATCGCTATCTGGTCAAAATGACCAAAAGCCTGCGCAAAGGGCGGATCTTTCTCGACTATTTGCGCAACGACGAGAAATCGACCGCGGTTGCTCCGCTCTCGCCCCGTGCGCGCGCTGGCGCGACCGTGTCGATGCCGCTGACCTGGGCTCAGGTGAAAGCTGGTCTCGATCCGACGCGCTTCACGCTACGCTCCGTGCCCGCCCTGCTCCGCAGAAGCAAGGCCTGGGACGGATACGACCGCGCGGAAGGATCGCTCAAACGGCTGGTTTCGCCGGAGATATCGCGCAAGCGTTAGTGTACCGTATCCAGCGGCTCCATGAAGGCCGGGCTACCGCTCGCATCGAATGCAACGATGCAAAGCCCCCGGTTCACCAAATATGGCTGCTCGCGCAGCATCGTCGCGGCGAGAAGCCGTCCCTGCTCGGCGACGGCATCGTCATCCAGCCACAACTCGGCAGCCGTCTGTTCGAATGTCGTCAGATCGGTGATTTCAAAAACATAGTGCTGCATGAAAGTCTCCTCCACAGACTCAAAGTCCGTGGCGAGGTTTCGTTCCAGGGGTTGGAGACCTGTGGATCATTCTGCTGTGAACAGCCTGTGAATAACGCCGCGCAGCGGTAACCGGACACATCGCAGGTCTTGAGCACAATCACCGGCGGCGCGCTAATGCCCCGCACCGAGTGGGCCTCGCACTTCGCTGGAAGCCGCAAACCCGCACTGCTTGCATTCGTACTCGCGGATCTCACGACTGCCGTGGTCCGTTTCTTTGCGAGTGAATTCGGTCAGCCACATCTGAACAAGACAGTGCGGGCAGATCGGCGGTTTCCTTCGGTCAACGATTTCATCAGGAGATACCACCGCCTCATTTCCAAGGAACGTTTCAGTCATGCGCACACTCCTGTCCTCGTCGCTCCCCATGTGCGATTTGGTCGAGCAGCGACCTAGATCGAAGCAGCACTTCGGCCATCGCCTGACCGGCTCTTGGCATCAGGTATGCCTGCGACCATCCACTCCTCAACCTCCGGCTCCTCATTGCGCGGTATGATGGCCCATTGTCGCACGCGTCGGATCTTCGGCAGACAATGCACGAACTCCAGCAACGCACGCCCGGATCGATCAGCGCACATGGTGGCCTCCTTGCGATAACTCAGGCGGGGAAAGTGTTGTTCCTCCACGTCTGCGGGTTCTTCGCGACGCAGGACTTCAAGATCAAGAACTGGTTCAGCGTCGCTCGAATGCAGAGAGCCGACGTCGCGCAACCAAGCATTCGCGAGAAGTCGCGATTTTCTCACCGAACCAATGCAGCCGCCCTAGCCACTGGAAGCAATATCGAGAACGTGCTCCGCAACGTTCACAACCTCTCCGAGGGCGCGTACCAGATCCTTTTCCAGAAACGGTTTCGACAGCTTGGCAAAGCGAAACTGCGATCGAGTCGGCAACTCGCCATACCCGGTCGCCAGAACGAGCTTCACCTGGGGCCACTCTCTATGGATGGCTGCAGCGAGCTCGAGTCCAGTCATGTGCGGCATCGCCTGGTCTGTGACAACCACATCGATCGGCTCTCCTGCACGCAGGATCTCGAGAGCCTTCGCACCAGACCCTGCTTCGAGGACATGGTGACCAAGCTCTTCGAGCACAGCCACGGTGTTCATCAACACCAGGGCGTCGTCGTCTACAGCGAGAACCCGCAGCATCTTCTGCTCTCCGTCCATGTTCCCGATTTCGACCAACTCCCGAGAGACAGGTCCCTCTTGCGCAACCGGCAACCACAGCTCTGCGCGCGTTCCTTGCCCCTTGAGGCTATGCAATCTCAACTCCCCGCCCAATTGCTCTGCCACGCCCTTCACCATCGACAAGCCGAGGCCAGTACCCTTTCCAACTCCCTTTGTTGTGAAGAACGGTTCAGTCGCCTTCCGCAGCGTGGCCTTGTCCATCCCTTCACCCTGATCGGTCACTGACAGGCAGACGTACGAACCGGGCTTGATCTGTAGATCCGACATCTCTCCGACAGCCTTCGTGCTCGCATCAATCACAAGCGATCCACCATCGGGCATCGCATCGCGCGCATTCATCGCGAGATTTAGGAGGGCGATTTCAATCTGATTGGTGTCGGCCTTGACCCACGGCAGGTCGTGGACGACACGGTTCTCAAGCGAAATACGCGGGCCGAGCGACGGGCGCAGCAGCGTCGACATGCCATCGACCAGCGAACGCACTGCGATCGGCTCTGGCTTCAGATCCTGCCGTCGCGCGAATGCCAGCATGCGTTGCGTCAGGGCGGAGCCGCGCTTGGCACCTTCGATAGCATTCTGCAACAGCGATATGACTCTGGCGTCGGCGCCGGCGAGCCGTTTCATCGCCAGTTCGAGGCTACCCATCACCGCGGCCAACAGATTGTTGAAGTCGTGAGCGACGCCACCGGTGAGTTGGCCGATCGCCTCCATCTTCTGCGACTGGAACAACGCCTCGCGGGTCTGCTCGAGAGCCTGTTCTGCGTCTCGCCGCTCGGTGATGTCACGCGAAACTTTGGCGAAGCCGAGCAAGGTCCCGTCCTCGGACCGAATAGGATCGATGACGACACTCGCCCAGAACTGCGTTCCATCCTTCCGAACCCGCAACCCCTCGCCGATGTATCGTCCTTCTTCACGCGCGGCCTGCAACGCTTTCTCCGGCGCGCCGCACGCACGATCGGCTGCCGTGTAGAACCGCGAGAAGTGTTCGCCGACAATTTCCTGCGGCAGATAGCCCTTGATGCGCTGCGCACCCAAATTCCAATTGGTAACTCGCCCCTCCGGATCAAGCATGAAAATGGCATAGTCAGTGACGCTCTGCACCAGCAGACGAAACTGCCGCTCGCTTGCCCGCAACGCTTCTTCCGCCTGCCTGCGCTCAGTCAGGTCCCGCGTGATCTTCGCAAAGCCGATCAAGTCACCATCGCTGTCGCGTACGGCATCGATAATCACGTTTGCCCAGAACCGTGTGCCGTCCTTACGGACACGCCAACCTTCGTTCTCGAACTGGCCTTCACGCCGGGCAGTCTCCAACCCTCTGGCCGGCAGTTCCGTCTGTCGATCCTCGTCGGTGTAGAAGATGGAGAAGTGGCGACCGATGATTTCCTGTGCGGTGTACTGCTTGAACCGCTGCGCCCCGGCATTCCAGCTGGTGATGAATCCCTGGGGGTCCAGCATATAGATGGCATAGTCAGTGATGTTCTCGATCAGCAACTGATAGCGCCAGGCGTCGCTTGCAGGGGGCGATAGTCGTTCGTTCATATTCATTTCAGCCCCGGCGCAGTCGCTTTGATGCGTTCATCAACCGTCACGACCACCACGAGTTCCGGGGAAACGCGCGATTCTCGACCCGTCTTTAGGACGAGACGTTCTGGTTCCCCTCCAGGGAACAGAAGGGCAATAATGCAATGATGATCGTGGATTGGCGCGTCAGTAGCGCCAACCAGCGCCCAACTCTCCGGTATCGGACATTCGCGTACCCTGCGAACGTACCCGGATCGGCGGCGCATTCTCAGCTACTGTCTTCGCGCGCCGGTTGTTCGCATGTGCGGCACGCGCCGGCTTCACCGCAACAATCTCGGCAGGCGATGCTTTGGCCATAGCTTCTCGGAGAGAGGCGGCTGAGCCTTGCGGCTGCAAGGTGCCAGTGAAATCAGCAAACGTCGTCGGACCCGCTACCAGCGGTCCCACGCGATCGGCTCGGACACGGATATCGTAACGAACGGCGTTCGACGCCTCGGTCTGATGCGGCAAGTAACTGCCAACAACCATGAGCAGAGCGAGAAGGACCGCCCCTACCCCCGTAAAATACTGCACCAGCGGCATCGAACTCTCACACAACTCCGGCCGCACCGCTGCAGCCGACTTCCAAACGTTCGACGAAACCAAAGGTTCCGTCGACCCGCACACGACGCCGTCCGCAAGCGAACAAGCGCGCCTTCACCTCATCATCAGCTTCATGTAATGCGCGCTCGGACAAGCGCTAGACCGCAAACACAGCAATCATCAGAGCGCCTGCGATCACGGCGACACCGACAACGACTAAGAACACGAAAACTTTACCCACAACTCGTGTTCACCACTCTTGCGACCGCGGGCGCGGTGCTGCGCTTGCAATCAATGGACGGCGATCTCAGCCAGTTCCCGCTCAAGGTTAATGGACTTCTCGTAGGCGGCGATTGCCAGGTTGGCCAGACGAATCCGGTTGCGCTCGCCGCGATCGAGCAGTCGCATGATCTCGGTGGCGATAAAGGCCTGAACGGCGAACTCATCGTCGACATCGTGGGACGCGCTGACGAAATTCCAGGCGATGGCGAACGCATCTTCGGCCGCCTGCTCGTTGAGGTACTGGAAAGCTGAACGTGCATACATGACGGACTCCTGTGGAGTCTAAAGCTCTCCCGCCCGACTATGTTCCCACGCACGATCGGAACGGCGACCTCATCGGCGCGTTGATACCTATCCCCGAATGGAACCAATGGCGCCGGGCGGCTTTGACACCCCGGCGAGCATTCACGCCGTCGTACTACTGCGAAGGTTGCGCCGTGATTGTTCCCGCAGGGCTTGCGTTCACCAATCTTCTGATCGGCGCCGTCGTCGTTGCTACGCTCTATTGGGCGCGCGAGATTCTCATTCCGATCGTGCTCGCAGTTCTTCTCACGTTCGTCCTCAGCCCGCTGGTAACGCTCCTGCAACGCTGGCGATTTCCACGAACCGTTGCCGTCATCGTCGCCGTCGTTTTCGCGCTCGGCATCATCCTGAGTCTCAGCGGGATGGTTGCCACGCAGGTCAACCAGCTTGCTGGCGAACTCCCTCAGTATCAGACAACGCTGCGAGAAAAGGCTCAGAAGCTGCGGGAGATGATCGGCGGTCCAGGCATCCTGCAGAACGCGACCGTTCTGCTGAACGATCTCGGCAGAGAATTTGAGAAGCCCGATCGGCTGGAGGCAGGCGGACACACGGCTGTGCCGGGTCCGGCGCCGATCCCGGTCGAGGTGCACCAACCCGTACCGACCATCTATCAGCGGCTCCTCGTTGTCGTAAGCCCGCTGGTGTCGCCGCTCGCGACCACCGGCATCGTGCTGCTGTTTGCGATCTTCTTCCTGTTTCAGCGCGAGGACCTGCGCAACCGTTTCGTGCGCGTTGCCGGTGCCCATGACATCGAGCGTACGACACTGGCGCTCAACGACGCCGGCACCCGGCTGCAACGTTTGTTCGCGACGCAGCTCGCCCTCAATGCCGGCTTTGGAATCGTCATCGGCCTCGGCCTGGCCGTCATCGGCGTCCCCAACGCGCCGCTGTGGGGGCTGCTGGCGATGATCCTGCGGTTCATTCCCTATATCGGCGCGTTTCTTTGCGCGGTGCTTCCCTTGATGCTCTCCGCTGCGGTCGGACCATGGTCGATGGTGCTGTGGACGCTACTTCTGTTCTTGATCGTCGAACCTTTGACAGCACAGGTCGCCGAGCCGCTCGTCTATGGACAAAGCACCGGCCTCTCGCCCGTTGCCGTTGTCCTGTCAGCTGCATTCTGGACCTGGCTGTGGGGACCGCTTGGCCTGCTGGTCTCGACACCGCTGACGATCTGCCTCGTCGTACTGTCGCGTCACGTCGAACGGCTCAAATTCATCGACATCATGCTGGGCGACGAACCGCCGCTGACACCGCAGCAGGTCGTCTACCAGCGCATGCTGGCCGGCGACCCGATCGAGGTTTCCGAACTCGCAGGGAAAAGCTTAAGAAAAATGCCAATCCTGCGGTACTATGACGACGTCTTGCTGGGGGCATTGCGCCTCGCTGAAGCCGATCTGGAACGAGGCCGTCTGGATGGCGAGCGTATCGATAACATCCTGCGCTGCGTCGACGAGGTCGTCGAAGATCTCGCCGACCTTGAGACGTCCGACCAACCGCGCATTTCGCTGAAGCAGCGTCTAACAGAACGCTCATCAAAGGTCGTCCGCCTGCCAGATCGCGAACCTGTGCATCACGTCGTGGTATTGCCTGGTCGCAGCAGACTGGACACCGGGGCCGCAGTCATCATCGCCGATGCACTACGGCGCGAAGGAGTAGCGATCAGCCAACCGGATTCCAGCGCGCCTGCACTGGCCAACCTGGAGTCGGCTTCGATCGTGTGCGTCTGCCATCTTTCGCCGCTCAGCCCGTCGCTGGTGCGATACACCACACGCAGGATCGCACGAGCGGCGAAGACCGCCGAGTTGATCATGGTCTATGTCGGCGAGCGAACCGATGCTCCGCTGGATCTCGCCAAGGATCGAGCCGTGGCTTCACTTCCCGCACTCATCCAAGCGATCCGGGAGACTTCACCCTCGCCTTCAAGGCCCGAGGCCGCGAACTAGCCTTTGATGTCGGTAACGTTCGGCGGCTTTGCCGCGTCGTGGTCGCATCCTTAGTCCGTACGATTGTCGTCCGATCAACCATCGACAACGCAGTTTCGATGAAGCGGTTTTCGGCCGCAGAAAGCATGTGGCTGCGTCGCTGCACCAAATAGACGGTCCGTTCGACCGTCGGCTCATGCAACGGACGAAACGTCATGATCGAACGATATTCGCGCGGCACTGCCATCAACGGCATAGCCGTGACGCCAATCCCTTCCTCGACCATCGCCAGCAAGATTGCAGCCTTGTTGGTGCGATACAGCGAGCTTGTCAGCGTGTGTGTCAGCTGCGGATGCTTCGCGAGCACCGTGCGGATGCAATCGTCGTTGCCGGAGTCGAGCACATTGCAACCCTCAAGATCGCTCCAGGTCAACGGCGAACGTCGTTTCGCGAGAGGATGATCTGGACGACACACGAGACCGATCACCTCCGACTGCAGCTTGCGCACACTGAGGTCAGGCGCTGGTTTCAGCTGTCCAACGAAGCCAAAGTTGACCTCGTTTTCACGCACCCGCCGATAGACCCCAGGCGAGTCCTCTACCGTGATCTCGACGCTGACCTGGGGGTAAGTGCGCGCGAAATGCGACACCGTAGGCGGCAACCATTCGGCAGCGACCGACGGCAGCGATGCGACCGATACTCGGCCGCGCTGACTGTCCGCATGCGCCTGCATGTTGGTGAGCGCCGCCTCGAACTCCGACAACAACCGCCGCGCGGTCGGCAGAAATTCACGGCCGGCAAACGTCAGGAGAACCTTGCGCGTCGTGCGATTGAAGACGGCAAGGCCCAGGCACTCTTCGAGCTGCCGGATGCAGATCGTCAGCGCCGGCTGCGACAGCCCAAGCTGATCGGCAGCCCGTGTGAAGCTGCCGTGCTGGGCGATCGCAAGGAACGCCCGGATATGCCGCATGTTGACGGCCAGAGGGATATCCATCGGTCAACGTTCCTTCGTAGCCGCCCTGTTCGATTGATAACCTATACCAATAAATACTTTTGGATAATAAATTTTACTATTGCTGGAGCGCCTCTAAATTTTTCCCAACAGCCCGGGTGACGCGATCGATGCTTGCAGTGCGAGCGCCGGCCGTCGGTCGAACAACGGCGAACGGATAGGAGTGCGGCAATCATGCTGGCATTGGAGGAACGAGCCGACGCGGCATCGAATGGACAGAACTTTGGCGAGGTTCTGATTACGTTCAGCGGCGTCGGGAAGGATTTTCAGCTCAACGACCGCGTCGTGCGCGCGGTCGACGGGATCGATCTGCAAGTCAGGCGCGGCGAATTCGTCGTGCTCGTCGGCCCTTCCGGATGCGGAAAATCGACGTTGCTGAACATGGTTGCCGGCCTGTTCGCGCCCTCCCGCGGTCAAGTCGCCTATGGCGGCCGACCGGTCAACGGCGTCAACCTGAAGACCGGCTACATGACGCAGAACGACCACCTGCTGCCGTGGCGGGACGTCGTCGGCAACATTTCGACCCCGCTCGAGATCAAAGGCATGCCGAAAGCCGAACGGCAGGAGCGTGTCAGACAGCTTGTCGAACTCGTCGGCCTCTCCGGCTTCGAGAAATCCTACCCCTCACAGCTCTCCGGCGGCATGCGCAAGCGCACCGCTCTGGCGCGGTTGCTGGCGTACGACCCAGAAACGCTACTGCTAGACGAGCCGTTTGCCGCGCTCGACGCGCAACTGCGCCTCAACATGCAGATGGAGCTTCTGCGCATCAGCCGCGCGCTCAACAAGACGATCCTGTTCGTCACCCATGACCTCGATGAGGCCGTAGCCCTCTCCGATCGCGCCGTCGTGTTCTCACCGCGACCCGGCACTATCCGCCACATCGCAGCGACGCCGCTGCAGCGCGAACGCGACCTCACCCGGCTCAGGCACGATCCCGCCTACGTTCGCATGACCGCAGAGTTGTGGGACCTGATTACACCGACACTGCATGCGACGCGTGGCGAAGCGTCGTGACAGGAGAACCCAGGATGTCCGTGCAACAGTCCGATCTCGCACTTCCTGTGCAAGCGCAGCGCCGCCCCCCCATGGTGTCCGAACCGACGCTCATCAATCTGCTCAGGCTCGCGCTGCTTGCGGCCTTCCTCGCCTTCTGGCAGTTCGCATCGGGCCCCCTCATTCCCGCCTTTTTCGTCTCGAGCCCGAGCGCCATCCTGGCACGCCTCTCGACCTGGCTGATGAACGGGCAATTGTTCTTCCACATGGGCATCACCGCCGCAGAAGCTGCACTCGGCTTCCTGTTCGGCAGCATCGCCGGTATCGCCGTGGGCGTCCTGCTCGGCCGGCGTGAATTCCTCGCCAAGCTGCTCGATCCCTTCATCATGACGCTCTACAGCCTGCCGAAAGTCGCGCTCGCGCCGCTGTTCATTCTCTGGATCGGCATCGGTATGGACATGAAGGTGATCTTCACCGCCATGATCGTGTTCTTCCTGGTGTTTCTCAACACCTACACCGGCGTCCGCAATGTCAGCCGCGAACTGATCTCGATCCTGCATCTGATGGGCGCCAACGAACGGCAGGTGCTGCAGCGCGTGGTGCTTCCCTCCGCCATCACCTGGGTGTTCGCCGGCTTGAAGATCTCCGTGCCATACGCGCTGATCGGCGCCATCGTCGGCGAGCTGATGGCCTCGAACAAAGGTCTCGGCGCCTTGTTGGTGCGCGCACAAGGTGAATTCGACACAGCCGGTGTCTTCGCCGCCCTCGCCGCCATCATGTTCCTCGCCATCATCTCCAACGGCCTTGTCAAGTTCACCGAACGAAAGCTGATGCCCTGGAAGGAAGTCGAGAACCAGCGCGAAGGCGCAGTGTGATCGGCATGACCACGAACCGAGCTCGGACATCGTCCATGCCGCACTTTCTCAAGACACTGGCAGCAGCTTTGATCTGCCTGGCCGGAACGGGCTTTGCGCAGGCCGCGGACAAGGTTCGCATCGGCTTGTCTAGCAACGGACTGCTGTTCATGCCGACGCTGGTCGCTGACGCGATGGGATACTTCAAAGAGCAAGGTATCGATGGCGAAATCGTCCTGTTCGGCGGCGCCAACAAGGTCTATTCCGCGATGCTCGGCGGCGAACTGGAGATCAGCGTCTCCTCCAGCGTCTCGATCCTGAAGGGACGCTCCGCCGGCACCGACCTCCTGATGCTCGGCTCGGCCATGAACCAGCATGGCAGCAACATTGTCGTCAGCAAGGAGTGGGCGGCCAGACACAAGCTGACCAGCGGCAGCAGTTATCAGGACCGATTAAAGGCGCTCAAGGGCATCACCATCGGCACGTCGTCGGTCGGTGGCGGCAGCGACCAACTCGTCCGTCTTCTCGCCGAAGACGCCGGACTGAATGCCGATCGCGACATGACGCTGACGGTGCTGGCCGTCGGCGACACCACTCTGGCGGCCTTCGCCCGCCGTCGGGTCGACGCGATCACGCATTCGTCGCCGACCGCCGTGAAAGCCATCCGCGACCATGACGGC
>JACXTT010005670.1_pt1 | contig 18063 bp, 15 predicted proteins | sample 9270951 | NCBI WGS metagenome assembly JACXTT01 (sample SAMN15532306, study PRJNA645909) | rock metagenome | isolation source: weathered quartz diorite | place: Puerto Rico | collected 2017-06-21 | reverse complement strand
GGTGAATGGGCCGGCGTGCGTGGCGTGACGTGTGTAGGTGCTCACTCATCCGAAGGTGGGGTGGTTCCGTGACCCGGGCTGCGGGAGCGCTCACAAGGTCGTGGGTGCAGGCACGGCTCCGAGATCGTTCTTAATGGGTCGGTCGGGGCCGATCCGACTGGCAGCGCCCGCGCTGCAGATCTTCCCCGCCGAGCAGACGCCGGCGGCGGAGTCGCAATCCGGGTTGGAGGCGCAGGCCGTACCAATCTTGGTCGGCTCGCCGGCGGTGCAGGTGCTGGTGCCCGTATCACAGGCACCGGCCGCGGAGTCGCAATCGCTGTTGGCGGCGCAGGCCATACCGAGCTTGGTCGGCTCGCCAGCGGTGCAGGTGTTGGTGCCCCCGAGATCGCAGGCGCCGGCGTCGAAGCAGTCGGCGTTCATGCTGCAGGCCTGGTTGATCTTGTCGGACCCGCCGGCCGTGCAGAGGTGGGAGCCCAGATCACAGGTGCCGGTGTCGAAGCAGTTGGCGGCCGTACTGCAGGGATGGTTGATCTTGTCGGACCCGCCGGCCGTGCAGCCGGTACCGCACGCGGCCGACGAGGGCGCGCTCGCGCAGACTCCCGAGGTGCACGGTCCCAGACTCGCGTTCGCACAGTCGGAGGCCAGGACACCGGAGACGATCCCGCACTGGCACTTGTCGAAGTTCAGCCCGCCTGACGCTTCGCAGCCCGGGATGTCGGCGAGCGGACAGCAGCCGACGACCTCCTGCGACCGGTTGCAGAGGTTCTGCGAGACCCCGACGCACTCGTCCAGGGTCGCCTTGACGAGCGGGCCGGTGGCGATGAAGTCGTCGATCGACGAGATGACGAACTTCGCATCCACGTCGGAATCGTAGGCGGTGGAGAGGAAGCCGTCGGGGGGCGGCGTCGCCAGCACCATGAACGCGCTCTGCACGACGCTCGACAGACCCGTGCCCTTGATGCTCGCCTCGAGCTGGGGGTAGTCGAACCCGACCTGTACGCCGGCGAGCTGCTGGCTGCCGGGGACGGTGAGGTTGACCGTGATGATCCGGTGGCCGATGATCGTCCCGCCGGCCGGGGTGCCCGGTCCGCAGGTCTCGGTCAGGAGCTCACAGCTGCTGTTGCAGGAATCGCCCGGCGTCCCGTTGTTCGCGCCGTCGTCGCACTGCTCGTTCCCCTGGGTGACTCCGTCACCACATGTGACCACCGTCAGCTTCTTGTAGATCGCCTGCGCGATCCCCTGCCCGACGTTCGTGGCCGCGTCCTCCATGCAGCTCGGCAGCGGGGAGCAGCTCCCGAGGTCAGCCGCCCCGTCGAGCGAGCCGCACGCCGCCGGGATCTTGGCCTCGGCCTTGGCCTTCGCCTTCGCGCCCGTGTCCAGGCAGGTCGGGTCGATTGCATCGAACGTCGTGGCCGTCTTGTCCTTTCCCCCCTGGCAGTGCGTCGAGTTCTTGAGGATCTCCTTCACGATCGACGTCCGGGACTTGCCGACCGTCTGGAGGCACTTGATCTTCTGCTTGTCGCCGCCGAGGTTCATCGAGCCCTCGACCAGCGTCGAGTTTCCGCCCACGCCATCGGAGACGAAGTTCCCGACCGTCATGTCGGGATCCATGCCGTCGTAGTTGGCGCGCACGGGCTCGCCGGCCGGACAGCGCAGCCCGATCAACGCCGCGGCCTTCGTTTTCGCCGTCCCGTACTTCCCGCTCGGGTCGAACGCTGGATTGCTCGTGTCGTTGCACTGCCCGCTCGCGGTCGACGCCTTGTTGGCCCCCTTGTGGCACGCGTCGGCCGCCTTGAAGCCCGTGTCCGCGAGCGAGCTCATCCCCTTCGCGATCGCCCCGCGGCAGGCGGCCGACGCCTTGGCGTCGGCGCCGGCGAGCCGCGGTATCGCGAGGCTACAGACCCCGAGCGCGACGGCCATGGCCAGACACGCCCCTCCCGATTTACTGTCTGCTCGTCTCATGTGTTGTCTCCGACTTGACGTTCCGAGCCTCACCCATTGAGGCGGGGAGCTAGCTAGCTACTGTGCGAGACTCTTACCAGCATGCGGTGACGCGCATGTTGTGCGCGGGTGATGGTTGCACGAAAGTCGCGGGCGGATGCCGCGCCGTTGGGCTATTGTCGTAGCCCCGTGTTGTTACGGTGGTGTTGCCGCAGAGTGATATGGACGCGTCCGTAGTGTGACTTCGCCGCCCCGTAACGAGCGCGAAACAGTGCGGCCTTAGAAGCCACCCTCACCGGAACCGACTTCGGTAGGGGGGCGTGCTGATGGTTCGTCGATCGACGATGATCGTGATCTGCCTGGCGGTCGGAATGTCCGCCTGGACGGATCGACTGTGGGCTCAGCAACCCCCTGAGGCGTCCGCGGGGGACACCGGTTCGGTCAGCGGCAAAGTCATCGACAAGTCGACCGGAGATCCCGTCATCGAGGCCGGGGTGGAGGTGGTCGGCACGGGAAAGAAGACGGCCACCGATCTCGACGGCCGCTACAAGCTCGACCTCCCGCTGGGCACGTACGAGCTCCGCTTCTTCGCCCCGCTCTACCAGCCGGTCCGGCTGCAGGGCGTGATCGTGAAGACCAAGAGCGTCACCAAGCAGGATGTCACGCTGGCCGCCGCGAAGGGGAACGTCCAGGTGGTCGAGGTCGTCGCCCGAGCCGACCGTGCGGCGGAGGCAACGCAGCTCGCGGACCGCAAGAACGCGCCGGTCGTGAAGGACACGGTCAGCGCCGAGACGATCGCGAAGTCACCGGACAAGGACGCCGCCTCGGTCGTGAAGCGAGTCCCGGCGGTGACGATCAGGGAGGGCAAGTTCGTCTTCGTGCGGGGGCTCGGCGAGCGCTACAGCAGCGCCTTGCTCGATGGCAGCCGGCTGCCGAGCACCGATCCGTCCAAGCGTGTCGTTCCCCTCGATCTGTTTCCCGCCGAGTTTCTGGAGTCGCTCGGGATCATCAAGAGCTACACACCCGATCTGCCCGGCGACTTCTCGGGGGGATTGGTCGACATCCGCTTGCGAGAGTTCCCCGAGCAGCTCTCGTTCAGCACAGGTCTGTCCACGAGCTTCAACACGCAGACGACCTTTCAGGATTTCCGAACGTACCGCGGCGGTCCGCTCGACTACCTCGGCTTCGGAAGCAACTTTCGGAAGCTGCCCGAGAGGGTTCCCGATTCGGTAACGTTCAACCAGCTGAACGGGGCGGAGCGTGACGCGATCGGACGTTCGTTCAAGGACATCTGGAACACGACGTTCGATACCGCTCCACCCGGAGTCGCCTTCAACTTCGCGGGTGGGAACAGCTGGGGGCCGCTCGGCGTCGAGCTCGCCGGGTTGTACAGGAACGAGTACCTCGAGATTCCCGACGAGACGCTGATCCAGTATCGGAACAACGGAAGCGTCACGAACCCCAAGATCAAGCGCTTCGAGACCTTCAAGCTGGACACGGGCCTCTTCACGACGCGCATGGGCGGGATCCTCACCACGACCTATCGGCTCTCGGACACGAGCAAGCTCTTCTTCCGTTCGCTCATCGACCGGAACACCTTCGACTCCAACACGGGGACGAACGGCTTCAACGATCAGGGCCTTCACGAGCGGAATACGATCCTCCGCTACACCGAGGAGGAGCTGGATTTCGGCCAGATCGGCGGCGAGCATCGGTGGTCTCACCTGTGGATCGACTGGCGGACTGCCTACTCCCGCACCTTGCAGAACGAGCCGGACACGCGCTTCGTGAGTTACACCGGACCCCAGGGCGCACCGCTCCAGTTCACGACGGAGGACTCCGGCGGAACGCGCCTGTTCAACGGCCTGAAGGAGTATCTGACCGACTCCGCGCTCGACCTGACCCTGCCCTTCGACACACGACTCCCATTCACGGACGTCTGGTCGGGCCTTCCCGCGAAGTTCAAGTTTGGACCTGCCTACTCGTATCGTACGCGGAATTTCGATCAGCGGCGGTTCGATAACGGGGTCAACGGCGCCGCCCTCGATCTCACGGCGCCGCCCGAGACGATTCTCGGACCCTCCAATCTCGTTCCGGGAGTGATCGATTTCAGCGAGTCAACCCAGACGACCGATCACTTCGACGTGTCCCAGGAGATCATCGGCGGCTACGGCATGTTCGATCTCCAGTTGGTGCGCGATCGATTACGGCTCATCGGCGGCGTCCGGGAAGAGTACTCGAACATCGTCCTGAAAACCGGCGTGCTCGGGGCGGGCGCGGCCAAGGTCGTCAAGAAGGACGTCGATCCGCTTCCCGGCGGAAACCTCGTCTACAGCCCGCGCGAGGACATGAACGTGCGCCTCGGCTACAGCCGTTCCGTCTCACGACCCGAGTTCCGCGAGCTGTCACCGACGCAGTTCCCGTCGCCGCGCGCGCTCCGCCCGACGATCGGCAACCCGAAGCTGGTCGAGTCACATCTCGAGAACTACGACGTGCGCTGGGAGTGGTTCTTCTCGCCGCTCGAGCTCGTGTCGCTCAGCTTCTTCCACAAGGAGCTCGACAAGCCGATCGAGGCGGTGGTGATCCAGGAGTCCTCGGCCAACGCCAACTCCTGGGACAACGCGCAGGACGGGACGCTCACTGGCTTCGAGTTCGAGGGCCGGAAGAACTTCGGCTTCCTCAACCCCCGCCTGACTTACCTGAGCGTCCAGACGAACGTCGCGTACATCGACTCGAACGTGAACATCGCCGTGAAGCGGTTGCAGGCGCCCCACGAACCGAGCCGCGCGCTCGTCGGGCAGGCGCCCTACATCATCAATGCCGCGCTCGACTACACACAGCCGGGTTGGGGCAGCTACCGGCTGCTCTACAACACGGCCGGACCGACGATCAACTTCGCCGGGACGTTCGGGCTACCGGACATCGAGGAGCAGACGCGGGACCAGCTCGATGCGGTGGCGCTGATTCCCGTTCGGTTGTTCCACGTCCCGTTCACGCTGAAACTCTCGGCAGAGAACCTGCTCGATGATGCCGTCCTCGTGACGCAAGGCGGGTTCGTCCAGGACAACTTCAAGAAGGGGATCAAGGTGACGATCGGCCTCTCGTACACCCACTGACATCGGCGACCCCTATCGCCGGGAGGCGTTCCTATCCGCCCGCCGGTGACGTGAGCGCCGTCGTGAGGGTCGCGATCGTGACCGCCCCGCCTGCGCGGGCCTGGTCCATCACCTCGACGGCGAAGCCGTACTCGGCATCGTCGGCGGCGTCGAAGAAGAGCACGTGATCCTCGCGCGCGGCGAACATGCGACGGAGGCGCTCGCTCAGCTCGCCGAACTCCACGCTCGTCCCGTTCACCTGGATCGAGCGCCCGGCTCCGACGTGGAGGACGAGCGGCGGGGTCGGATCCTCCTGGAGCTGGTCGCGCGTCACCTCCTCCTTCTCCTGCTTGGGGATGTGCACCCAGAAGCTCTTCGAGAGGAGCGGGGTGATGACCATGAAGATGATGAGGAGAACCAGGACCACGTCGACGAGCGGCGTGACGTTCATCTGCGGGGCGACGCTCTTGCCGTCGCCTGCGGTCCCGGCGGTCATCGCCATACTCAGCCCCCCGCGCTGTGCAGCGACTGCGTATCCTTCGCGTCCGCCGGTCGACGACGCTCTCCGACCATGAGCGCGATGCCGGGAAAGCCCACCTGCTGTGAGCGGCCGAAGATGTCCCGCACCTGCCCGTACGTGAGGCTCGCGTCGGCGCGCAGGACGAGCCGGCGCAGCGGGTCCGCGGCGTGCGCGTCACTCAGCGCCTGGATGGCGCCGTCGAGGTCGTACTTCCGATCGTCGATGTAGTATTCGCCCGCCTTCGCGACCGAGACCTTGAGCGGCTCGACGCTCGCGTCGACGTCCGGGTCCGGGTTGAAGATCCCCGGCAGGTTCACCTGGACGTCCTGATCCAGACGCGGGGCGACGACCATGAAGATGATGAGGAGCACGAGCACCACGTCGACGAGCGGCGTGACGTTCATGTCCGGGCGGACGTTGCTGCCGCGCCGCTCAAGCGACGCGGTCACGGCGTACTTCCCCCTCGCTGGTCTCTCCCCATCCCTCGATCGTGTCCGCCAGCTCGCCGGCGGCCGACGCGAGCCCGCGTTCGTCGTTGGCGATGGCGCTCGAGAGATAGTTGAAGGCGAGCACGGCGGGGATGGCCACCGCGAGGCCGAGGGCGGTCTCGACGAGCGCTTCGCTGATTCCCGCGGAGACGGACGACAGCCCCCCGGAGCCGGTCGAGGCGATGCCCTGGAAGGCGCTGATGATGCCCACGACCGTGCCCAGGAGCCCGACGAAGGGCGCTACCGAGCCGACCGTGGCGAGGACGGGCATTCCCCGACGGAGGTCCGCCCCGAGGTCCTCGAGGATCCGCGCGAGATGCCGGCGGGTCCGCTCCGCTGCGCTCAGCTCCGAATCGTCCGTGGCGCGTGCATGGGCATAGGTGCCGAGTCCCGACTGCACCAGCCGCGCGAGATGGCTGCAAGGATACTTCGCCGCTTCGGAGATCACGCTGTCGACGGCCGCTTCGTTCAGGTCGTCGCCGATCGTGCGGGCAAAGATGCGCGAGGCCGCCCTCGACCGGCGGAGCGCCAGCAGGCGCTCGATGAAGACCGTCAACGACGCGAGCCCCATCGTCAAGAGAAACCCGCCGACGATCTTCGCCGGCAGACCCATCGAGTGCCACATCTCGGTGAAGCTGAACGTCATCCGAAATCCCTCCTGGCTATGCGGTCAGCTTGAACGGGATCTGTATGATCCGGTAGACCGTGATCGCTTGCCCCTTGTAGCGGGCAGGTTCGTACTTCCACTTCTTGACCGCCGCGACCGCCGAGCTGACGAAAGGCTCCTCGCCGCGCAGCACCTGCACGTTCGCGACCGTTCCGTCGGCAAGGATCACGATCTTCAGGACGACGGTCCCCGTCTTGCCGCTCGCCCGGGCCTCCTGCGGGTAGGCGGGGATCGGATTCGACCCGGCGGGCGTGGGCGCGATGGCGTCCTCGGGGAGCGCGATCGCCCCGCCGACCTGACCGCCGAGGGTTCCGCCCTGCGCGACGCCGCCCTCGAGGCCCGCGGCGTCACCCTTGCCCTCGCCGTACATGGCAACGCCCTTGTCCTCGCTCGGATCCGCCTCCTTCGGCGCCTCCTGGGGCATGCTCTTGGGCGCGACCATCTCCTTCGGCGGAGGCGGCTTGTCGAGGTGGCGGATCTTCTGCTCGGGGCGGACGACGGGCGCCATCGCCGCGGGGGCCTGCGGCTTCACCTCGGCGACGGCCGGAGGCGGCGGCGGAGGCGGCTCGTTGACGATCTTCTCGACGAACTTGACGTCGACCGCGACCGCCCGGGCGACCCGCTTCGCGGCCGATCCGAGCGTCACGACGCCGACCGCGAGCCCGAGATAGATCGCCATCGAGGCGGCGACCGACGTCGCCCAGTCCCGGGTCGTCGCGCTCGGCTCGGCGTACGCGCCAAAGGCTCGATGCGCCACGGCGGGAATGATGCCACCCGACGGTGGCGGCCATGTTACGGGCATGTGAAGATCAGGCGTGCCCTTGTGGGGCTGCCCGAGTCCTGCTCTCCTCCCGCGATGCGAACCGTCATCGCCGTCGCGGCGGTCGTGGCGAGCTGCACGCTCCTCCATCAGCAGGTGGACGTCGACCCCCAGGCGACCTTCGCGGCGCACGTCGAGCACGACAGCCTCGCGGTCGACCGGCTGGCCCCCGGACGCACCGGGCGCCTTCGTCCCCCGAGCTGGCTCAGGCTGCCGGGGGCTCCGACCTACGTCCTCGACGCGGAGGGCGAGACGCTCGCCGCGTTCTGGCTCGCCGGCAGCGACGTCACCGTCCGGCAGAACTCGTCGGAGAGCTCGCCCGTTCTCGGCCGCGTCCGTCCGAGCTGGGAGGACGGCGCGATCCGCTTGACGCTCGAGGCGCCCGGGAGCGAGGCGCTGCGCACCGACCGCTTCGCCCGCCAGCGAGCCGGGACAGGGCCGCCGACGCTCACGCGAGCGGCGGAATCCGTGATCGATGTCCGGGGGATCTACGAGGCGCCGGTCCGCGACGCCAAGGGAAGTAGCGTCGGATGGTTACGGGTTCGCCTGGGCCCCTACCAGGCCGCGCCCCGCATCTACCAGGCATCGCTGCCGTCGGGGACCGCTCCCACGCTGGCGGCGGCGACCGCGGCGGCGCTCAACGCCGAGGTCGACTGGATCGAGAACCACACGCTCGACGTGTACCGCGGCACCGGCGGCGGGCCGCTCGAGCAGTCCGTCCCGGTTCAGCGTTGACGGCCGCCGACTCTAGCAGGGTCTGAAAGAGGGCGTAACGACAGAGGGCTCGGGGACCCCCGGCGCCCGACCACGCCGCCATCTTTCAACCTGCTAGAGGTTCGCGCAGTTCGCGACGCAGAACTTGAGGGCGGTCCGGCAGTCGATAGCGAGATCGGCGCAGACCGACCGGCACAGATCGAACGTCGCCTGCGCGTTCGTGAAGCAGGATCCGTCGCCACCCGCCCAGATGTTGTCACCGGCGGCGATCAGCCGGCAGGCCTTCCGGTCGTTCTTCAGGTTGGTCGCGCAGGACGTACGACAGGTCTTCTTCGTGGTCGGCAGCTTCATGAAGCACGTCGCCTCGTTCGTCGCGCACTTGGTCGCGCACTTCACCCCCGCCCCCGGGGCGAAGCACTTCCCGTAGTCGCTCTCGAACGTCGTGAAGCAACTGCTCCCGCCGCCCCCGCGCCGGCACGCCCGGAGCGCCGCCTGCGCTGGCCGCACGCACGCGGCGGTCGCGGGGCTGAACGGGTGCGGAAGGAGCGTCGTCGTCGTGGTGGTCGTGGTGGCCGTCGTCGTGGTAGCGGTCTGCGCGCCGGCGGGCGGAGCGCCTCCGAGGAGCACGGTTCCCGCGAGCAGTCCGATCGTGACACCTTGGACGAGTCGTCGCATGGCAGCCCCTCCTAGAACTTCACCAGCGCATCGAGCTGGAAGCGTGTGAGGGTCGGATTCGTCGTCCCTGCCGGCCGGTTGATGAAGTTCGTGAAGTGGCTCCGCGCCGAGATCGTGAGCGGGTTCAGGAGCTGGTAGTCGATACCCACCACCGTCCCCTCGACATTCGTCCCGCCCAGCCCGAAGTCGTCGTACGTGAACGACGAGATCGCCGCTTCCTGACCGAGATGCTCGTAGTAACCGTACAGCGACCAGTCACCGCGCACCTTCGTCTGCCCGAGCCGCGCTCCGGCTTGCCAGCCGTGGGCGTCGTCGGTGGCGGCGTCCCAGTTGTAGACGTAGTCGGTGAACAGGCGGAGCGGCTGCGCCGCCACCACGTGGGGAATCGTCGCGGCAAGGCTGGCGTCGCTCTGATTGAAGCCGCTCTGGTACCCCGTGATCGCGGTGAAAGCGGCGGGCTTCTTGCCCGGTGTCGTCGTCGGCGGCTGGATGATCTTCGTGATGAGCATGTTCGTGTTGATGAGTGTCGAGTTGAGGTTCGAGTTCGCGACCGGCGAGCCCGAAGCGGTGAATGCCGTCGTGTTCTTGCTGAGCGCCTCGGCGATCTGGTCGGGATTGAGCCACCAGAACTGGCCGAGCCCGGCCTCGAGCTGCACGTTGCCGAAGTGGAGCGACGGGTTCACCTGCCCGCCGAACATCCACCCGTCCTGCTTGTTCGCGATCTCGCTGAAGGTCCACTGGAGTCCGTGGATCTTCACCTGGTCGAGCACGCCCATCGGCTTGTCGAGCAGCTGGAACGTCTCGCTCGCTCCCTCGAGGGCGAGGTCGTCGTCGAACACCAGCTCGCCGACGCGGAAGATCGGGTTCGGGAACTTGCCGGCCGTGATCGACGCCGCGCCCGGACGAATCCCGAAGGTCTGCCCGGGGGCGAACGTCAGGAAGGCCCAGTCGAGGTTGAAGCGCTTGCGCGTGAAGGCGCCGGTCAGGGTCTCGTTGGTGGACACCGGATTGTTCGGGTCGCCCGACGCGCCGCGGATGGTGGCGGAGAGCTCGTCGCTGAACGCCACCCGGACGCCGAGCCGTGCCCGGATGCGCTCGCGGTTTCGCGCCGTGACGTCCTGCCGGTCGACGTGGGGCTGGTGGTAGAAGCCCTCGTGTCGCACGCGCATGTCGCCGAAGACGGTGGTGCGCTTCGCCCAGTCGGGAAGCTCGAGGCCCTTCTTGGCCTCCGCGACGGAGGTCTTGCTTTCCTCCGCGGTCTGCTCGACCTGCTTCTGCGTCGCCTGACCGATCGCCCGCTGCTGCTCGACTTGGCCGCGGAGATGCTTGATCTCCTGCTGCGCCTCGCGGAGCTGCTCCTCGAGGATACGCAGCCGCTTCTCGACCGGAGTCTCGGCGCGCGCCGGGATGGCGATCACGAGCGCCAGCCCAAGCGCGACATAGAGGTTGCGCTTCGTCATCCTCTTCACCCCCGGAATGTCGATTGCGGGCTTCCCTGCCGGAAAACGGTGATAAAGTCGAGCGAACCGAGCCTCGCATGTTACGAGTCGACGACTCTTCGCAATTCCGTAACATTGTCGTAACAATCTCTGGCTTGCCGTCGTTTCATCGATTAGTCATGGAGCAGTAACACGATCCCGATACAGTCCCCGCTCAGGGGAACTCTCTGAACCGAAGAGGAGGGCTGATGCAGAGACCACGGTGGTGGCTGATGGTGTCTTTTGCTCTTGCGCTCGTCCTGTCGGCGCGCGCGGCGATTCTCGTGAACGGCGCAGGTGCAACCTTCCCGTATCCGCTCTACTCGAAGTGGTTCGACGACTTCCGGAAGCAGAATCCTGACATTCAGATCAACTATCAATCGATCGGCAGCGGCGGCGGCATCCGGCAGGTCCTCGAGGGCACGGTCGACTTCGGCGCGACCGACGGCCCGATGACGGACGAGCAGCTCCACTCGGCACCGATTCCGATCCTGCACCTGCCGACGGCGCTCGGCGCCGTGGTGCCGACCTTCAACCTGGCCGGCGTCGACCATCTCCGCTTCACGTCCGAGGCGCTCGCCGGCATCTTCCTCGGCAAGATCACGCACTGGAACGATCCCGCGATCGCGAAGGAGAATCCGGGCGCCACGCTGCCAGCGGTGGCGATCGTGCCGATCCACCGCTCCGACGGCAGCGGCACCACGTACATCTTCACCGATTACCTGGCGAAGGTGAGCTCCGACTGGCAGCAGGCGGTGGGCAAGGGCACGTCCGTCAACTGGCCGGTCGGACTCGGCGGGAAGGGCAACGAGGGCGTCGCGGGCCTCGTCAAGCAGACCCCCAACGCGATCGGATACGTGGAGCTGATCTACGCGGCGCAGAACAAGCTACCCTACGGCGACGTGCGGAACCGATCCGGGCGCTTCGTGCAGGCGTCACTCGAGAGCGTCACTGCCGCCGCGTCGGCGGCGGCCGCGAGCATGCCCGAGGACTTCCGTGTCTCGATCACCGATCCGGCCGCCGCGGACGCCTACCCGATCGCGAGCTTCACGTGGCTTCTCGTACCGACGCGTATCAAGAGCGCGGAGAAGGGCGCGGCGATCAAGAAGTTCCTGGGCTGGATGCTGACCGACGGCCAGCCGCTCGCGCCGCCGCTCAACTATGCCCCGCTGCCGGCCTCCGTGGTGAGTCTCGAGCAGAAGGCGCTCGCCAAGATCGAGGTCGGAGGGACGTAGCCACGGAACGCGCCGGCCTCCTCTCGCCGTCCGGGGGCCATTCCCTCCCACGCCCCGCCAGCGCAGCGGGCGTCGCGGAGCGGCGAGGCTTCGCCCGCAGCGCGCGCCGGTTCGGCGATCCGATCTTCCGGCTCGTGTGCCTCGGCTTCGCGCTCTCCGTCCTCGCCATCGCGCTCGTCATTGCGGTCGTGCTCTTCCGCCAGTCCGCCGCGGCGCGTGCCGCGTTCGGCTGGCGCTTCTTCTGGACCTCGATCTGGGACCCCGTGGCGCTCCATTTCGGCGCCCTGCCCTTCATCTTCGGCACGCTCGCGTCGACGGCGATCGCCCTCGCGATCGCGATCCCGCTCGGGCTCGGCGCGGCGATCTCCCTCGCCGAGCTGATGCCGCGGCGGCTCGCCGATCCGCTCACCTTCCTGATCGAGCTCCTGGTGGCGGTGCCGAGCGTCGTCTACGGGCTCGTCGGCGTCTTCGTGCTCGTGCCCCTGGTGAGGACCGGTGGCGGCGCCGTCGCGAGCGCGCTCGGCTTCCTGCCCGTCTTCGGCGGACCCGTGTACGGGGTCGGGCTCCTCACGGCCGCCATCGTCCTCGCGGTCATGATCGTTCCGTTCATCGTCGCCGTGTCGCGCGAGGTGCTCCTCGCCGTGCCACAGACGCAGCGCGATGCGGCGCTCGCGCTCGGGGCGACGCGCTGGGAGACGGTGCGTGATGTGGTCCTCCCGTACGCCAGCTCCGGCATCCTCGGCTCGATCTTCCTCGCGCTCGCGCGCGCGCTCGGAGAGACGATGGCGGTCACGATGGTGATCGGCAACCGGCCCGAGATCAGCGCGTCCCTCTTCGCGCCCGCCTACACGATGGCCGCCGTCCTCGCGAACGAGTTCACCGAGGCGACGGACGACCTCTACCTGTCGGCGCTGGTCGAGATCGGGCTCGTCCTGTTCGTGATCACCCTGGTCGTGAACGCCGTCGCGCGGCTCCTGATCGCGACCGTGCAGGCGGCGCCGAAGAAGCGGGCCGCATGACCGACCGGTACCGCGCCCGCCGCCGCCGGGAACGGCTCATGTTCGCCGCGACCGCGGCCGCCATGGCGACGACGCTCGGGGTGCTGGTCTTTCTCCTCGCCTACATCGCCTGGCAGGGGGCGAGCGCCCTCTCGCTCGGGTTCTTCATCCGGCTCCCGGCGCCCGTCGGCGAGACCGGCGGCGGCATGGCCAACGCCATCGTCGGCAGCGGCAAGCTCCTCCTCACGGCCGCACTGGTGGGGATCCCGATCGGCTTCCTCGGCGGCGTCTATCTCGCGGAGTACGGGCGCGGCGCGCTCGCCGGCTCGGTGCGCTACGCGGCCGACGTCCTGAACGGCATTCCGTCGATCGTGATCGGCATCACGGTCTACGCGCTCTTCGTCCGGCCGATGGGCCACTTCTCGACGCTCGCCGGCGGTGTCGCGCTCGGGCTCATGATGATCCCGGTCGCGCTCCGGGCGACCGAGGAGTTCCTCCGCCTCGTCCCCGACTCGCTGCGCGAGGCGTCGCTCGCACTCGGCGCGCCCCGTTGGGTGACGATCGTGCGGGTCGTGATCCCGGCCGCGGCGCGCGGCATCGCGACCGGGCTCCTCCTCTCGCTCGCCCGCGTCGCCGGCGAGACGGCCCCACTCCTCTTCACGGCGCTGAACAACCGATTCTGGAGTCCCGGCTGGCTCGAGCCGACGGCCTCGCTGCCGGTCATGATCTTCACCTACGCGATCGCGCCCTACGACGACTGGCACCGGCAGGCCTGGGCCGCGGGCCTCGTCCTCCTGTTCCTCGTGCTCGGGACGAATGTCCTGGCGCGTCTCCTGATGCGGGGCGGACCGGTCCGGGCGCCGGCGTGACGGCGGATCCCCTGCTGCTGAGGCCCCGACCGCCGGTCCGCGCCGCGGGCGGCGATGCGCCCGTGAAGATCGCCGTGCGCGACCTCTCCGTCCGCTACGCCGATGCGCTCGCGCTCGACTCCGTCTCGCTCGAGATCCCGGCACACAGGGTGACCGCGCTCATCGGCCCCTCGGGCTGCGGCAAGTCGACGTTCCTCCGGTGTCTCAACCGCATGAACGACCACGTCCCCGGGGCGCGGATCACCGGCGACGTGGCCATCGACGGCGATCCGATCTACGATTCGCGGGTCGATCCCGTGGCGCTCCGCCGGCGGGTGGGCATGGTGTTCCAGAAGTCGAACCCGTTTCCGAAGTCGGTCTTCGACAACGTCGCCTTCGGTCCGCGCGTGCACGGGGAGCGCGAGCCGGTCCGGCTGCGCGAGATCGTCGAGCGGACCCTCCGGCAGGCGGCGCTGTGGGACGAGGTGCGCGACCGCCTCGACACCTCGGCCCTCGACCTCTCCGGCGGGCAGCAGCAGCGGCTCTGCATCGCCCGCGCACTCGCCGTCGAGCCCGAGGTCGTGCTCATGGACGAGCCCGCGTCCGCCCTCGACCCGATCGCGACGGCGAAGATCGAGGAGCTGATCCACGAGTTGAAAAATTCGTACACGATCGTCATCGTGACACACAACATGCAGCAGGCAGCACGCGTCTCCGACCTGACGGCCTACTTCTACCTCGGCCGGCTGGTCGAGTTCGGGCCCACCGAGCGCCTGTTCACGAACCCCGAACGACCCGAGACCGAGGACTACATCACGGGCCGGTTCGGATGACACCGACTCACACCGACCGGACCTACGAGCAGCAGCTCGGCCAGCTCCGCAGCGCCGTCCTCGAGATGGGCGGGCTGGTCGAGCAGCAGATCGCCCAGGCCGTGAAGGCGCTCGTCACGCGGGACGAGGCGCTCGCCCGCGCGACGATCAACCGGGACCACACCGTCAACCGCTTCGACGTCGAGATCGACGACCTGTCGCTCAAGCTGCTCGCGCTCCACCAGCCCGCCGCCCGGGACCTCCGGCTCATCACGACCGCGCTCAAGATCACGGTCGACCTCGAGCGGATCGGCGACATGGCGGAGCACATCGCGGAGCGGGCGATCGAGCTCGCCGCCGAGAACCCGATCAAGCCCTACATCGACATCCCGCGCATGGCGGATCTCGCGCGCGACATGCTCCACCGCAGCCTCGACGCCTTCGTGCAGGAGGACGTCACCCTCGCTCTCGACGTCTGCGCCTCGGACGACATGATCGACCACCTGCACGAGCAGCTCTTCCGGGAGCTCCTCTCCTTCATGGCCGAGGACCCCACCACCGTGAGCCGCGCCATGCGGCTCCTCTTCGTGTCCAAGTATCTCGAGCGCGTCGGCGATCACGCGACGAACATCGCCGAGATGGTCATCTTCATGGTGAAGGGGCGGTCGATCCGGCACCTGGACAAGGTGCCGCGCGAGCTCTGACCGGCCGCTCAGCGCGCGAACGCGACGCGCGCGGGAAGAAGCGCCGGCGCGGGCAGATAGGTGGCGCCGCTCGTCCAGGGCGAGAAGGCGCGCATCCGCTGGCCGAGAACGCCCAGCATCTCCGGCTCGACGTTGATCTCGCCGCTCGCGCTTACGCTCGAGGTGCGAAGCAGCTGGGACCACTCGCCCCGCTCGACGTTCGTGTACTCGACGATCGGCGCCGTCGGGTCCGGGCGTGATGGATCGGGGAAACCGAGCAGGCCGCTGAGGTCGACGAGCGAGATGGGCGCGGCGGGATCCGCGTCAGGGATGCCGAACGCGGCCAGCACGACCTTGTGGTAGCGAGGCTCCCCGAAGTTTCCGAGCGACATGCCCGAGCGATTGCCGTGGTCCGAGAAGAGAACCAGGCGGTTGTCCTTGGCGGGATCGAGGAAGTGCGTGCGCTCCAGCTCCTCGACGATGAGCTGCTGGACACGTCCGATCTTCCATCCGTAGATGCCGAGCGGCTCTCCCGGAACGCTCGGGTACTGCCAGTGAAGGCTCAGGTCTCGAACCGCCTCGACCTGCGCCGCGCGCACCCTCGAGCGTTCGTCGGCGCTGAGCGCCTCGAAGGCAGGGTACCGCCCTTGATGGAGGTAATCGAGATGCGCGGCAACGAGTGAGCGCCTCGTTCCTCCCCCGGCGGTCAGGATGGCGTCGACCTCGGCGCGCACGCTGAATGCGAAGGTTCCCGATTGATTGGCCGGGGTGCCGGCACCGGGGATCGGCGGCAGGTGGGGCAGGACGACCGGCAGGAAGATGGTCGCGTCCTTCAACCGGGCGGTCGCGATCTGCTTCCAGCCGACGGGGCCGCTCTCGTCGCGATCGAAACCGGCGCGGGAGCCCACGTAGGTGCTGAGCTGATCCGAGAAGCGACTGATGGTCACGAACCCCCGGGCCTGGGCCGCGCGGACGAGCTGGTACGAGGAGCGCGACCAGTCCGGGCTCTGGAACACGAACACCATCCCGGTCTCGTGCGGCGGGCGGTGCATCAGGATCGCCGACCAGACGACGTTCGTGAGGAGCCCCGGTGTCACCGGATTCTCCCACCAGGCGCCTCCGTGCTCCCGCGTGAAGCGCTCCAACTTCGAGACGTCGTCCGCCTGCGACAGCGAATCAACACCGAAGAGGACGGTCGTGTGCGCCGGCGCATCTCGGGGGACGCCGACGCGCGCAACTGCGAGCGTCCTGAACGCGAGCGTCACGGCGAGCATCGCGAGCACCGTCACGGACGCACCCTGCCGTCCGGCGCGCACGGCGCCCGCGAGGAGTGCCCAGACGGTGAGCAACCCAACCAGCAGGAGCGTGACCGTACCAACCGTGAGGGGGCGCAGGGGGATGAGGAGCGGATGCCGCAGCATGCTCGGGTACTCGAGGACGACGCCGAGGTAGCCGGCGAGCGCGAATAGTACCGGCTCCGCGACAAACCCGAACTGTCGCCGCCGGCCCTGGCGTGATGGCGCCACGGCGTCGATCGCGGAGAACAGCGTGACGCAACACACGACCCCGAGCAGCCCGACGGCTACCAGCTCGGCTGCCATTGTCCCGGCACCACCCAGCGTGCCGATGAGGGCGACCGTCCACGGGATCCCGTACATGAGGGGGTGCGCCACGGTCGCCTGCGTCGCGCACAGCACCGAGACGAATGGCCAGCCGAGGAGGATGATGACGGCGTGAGAGAGGACGCGGGCCCGGACGCCGCACACGAAGCGGGCGGCGAGTACGCCGGCCGACGAACTCACTCCTGCTCCGCGGTCTGTCATCGCTCCGGTTAGGGGGACAACGCTCGAGCAATGCACGTGCCACCGCGGACATCTGGTGTTCATTCGTGTCTCGGTCTCGAGCGTCACCAGAATGGCAGGGAGCCGCCAACGGAATCACCGGCGAAAGCACGCACGGCGTTTGCTCAGCTGGCCGTCGCCGTTGCGGTGCGCATCCGACCCGCCGCCGGCCAGAGGACGCGGACGGTCGTCCCCGTGCCGACGGTGCTCGTGATGTCGAGCTCGCCGCCGTGGGCCTGCACGATGTGCTTCACGATCGCGAGGCCGAGGCCGGTCCCACCGAGCGCGCGCGAGCGTCCCTTGTCGACGCGGAAGAATCGTTCGGTCAGGCGGGGAAGGTCCTGGGCGGGGATGCCGATACCGGTGTCCTCGATCCGGACCTCGGCCATCCCGTTGCCCGCGCTGTCCGCGGCGACCACCACCCGGCCGCCGCGCGGCGTGTACTTGATCGCGTTGTCCACCAGGTTGATGAGCACCTGGCGGAAGCGGTCCGCGTCCGCGGCGACGGCCGGCGCGTGGGACGCGACACGCGCCACGAGCGTCACGCCGGCGCGGCCGGCGGGGTCGACGAGCACCTGCAGGACATCGTCCACGGCCGCGGCGATGCTCACCGTGCCGACGCGCAGCGGGCTCCGCCCGAGCTCGAGGTCGGAGAGCGTCAGGAGATCGTCGATCAGCCGTCCGAGCCGCTCCGAGTGCCGGTCGATGACCGACAGGAAGCGCTGGCGCGTCTCGGGATCGGCACCCGCCGGCCCGAGGAGCGTCTCGGCGTAGCCCTTGATCGCCGTGAGCGGCGTGCGCAGCTCGTGCGACACGTTGGCGACGAAATCACGCCGGATGACCTCGAGGCGTCGGAGCTCGGTCACGTCGTGAAGGACGAGGACGAGCCCGAAGGGCACACCCCCGGGCTCGCACAGGCGCGCGCCGTTCACCTGCACCGTGGCGCTGTCGCCCCCCGCGAGGGCGACGTCGCGCGACACCATCGCCGCGCCCGCCGCGAGCTCGCGCAGGATCTCGGCGACCGGCGGCTGGCGTGCGACGTCGATCAGCGGCCGGCCGCGTCCCTCGTGCCCGGCGGGCAACTCGAGCAGATCGCGCGCCCGGTCGTTCATGAGGGCGACCGTCCCCGCGAGGTCGGTCACCACCACGCCCTCGACCATGCCGCGGAGGAACGCCCCGGAGCCCTCCCGCCTGACCCCGAGCCCCGCCATCGTGCTCGTGAGCCCCCGCGCCCACCCCCCGAGCTTG
>JACXTT010005669.1_pt1 | contig 18063 bp, 15 predicted proteins | sample 9270951 | NCBI WGS metagenome assembly JACXTT01 (sample SAMN15532306, study PRJNA645909) | rock metagenome | isolation source: weathered quartz diorite | place: Puerto Rico | collected 2017-06-21 | reverse complement strand
GATGACCATCGCATTCCGCTGATCAGCTTCACCGGTTCCACCAAGGTGGGCCGTCACGTGGGCGAGCGCGTCGCCAAGCGCATGGGCCGTTCGCTGCTGGAGCTGGGCGGCAACAACGCCATCATCCTCGACGAGAGCGCGGACCTGAAGCTGGCCATCCCGGCCATCGTGTTCGGCGCCGTCGGCACCGCCGGCCAGCGTTGCACCACCACGCGCCGCCTGTTCGTGCACGAGTCGATCATCGACGACGTGACGGCCAAGCTGACCACCGCCTACAAGCAGGTGGAAGGCAAGATCGGCGACCCGACGCTGGCCACCACGCTGATGGGCCCGCTCAACAGCAAGGAGGCCGTGCAGGCCTACCTCGGCGCGGTGGAGAAGGCCAAGGCCGCCGGCGGCAAGGTGCAGACCGGCGGCGCCGCGCTCACCGACCGCAAGGGCAACTTCGTGCTGCCGACCATCGTCACCGGCCTGAAGAACAGCGACGAGGTGGTGCAGACGGAAACCTTCGCCCCGATCCTCTACGTGATGCCGTTCAAGACGCTGGACGAGGCGATCGACCTGCAGAACAGCGTGCCGCAGGGTCTGTCCTCCGCCATCTTCACGCAGAACCTCAAGTCGGCCGAGCAGTATCTGTCGGCAGCCGGTTCGGACTGCGGCATCGCCAACGTCAACATCGGCACCTCGGGCGCGGAAATCGGCGGCGCCTTCGGTGGCGAGAAGGAAACCGGCGGTGGTCGCGAGTCGGGTTCGGATGCGTGGAAGGTCTACATGCGTCGCCAGACCAACACCATCAACTACTCGAACTCGCTGCCGCTGGCGCAGGGCATCAAGTTCGACCTGTAAGACACGGCCGGCGACCGGCAACGGCCGGTCGCCGCATTCCACCGCCATCCGTGCATCGTCATGAGCTACCAGCCGTCCTCTTATCGAAGCACCAATTCACTGGCGGTGGTCAGCCTGATCTTCGGCATCGTCTGCTGGCTCGTGCTGCCTTTCATCGGTGCCATCGTGGCCATCGTCTGCGGTCATCTGGCGCGAGGGGAAATCCGGCGAGCCGAACCCGGCACGATGGAGGGTGACGGCCTGGCCGTCACCGGGCTGGTGCTCGGCTATGTACACCTGGCCATGGCCCTGCTTGCCGCCGCGGTCGTCATCGCCGTCCTCGTACTTGGCTTTGGCGTCGGTATCCACTCACTGCACTGGTGATGGCATGAACGCGCAAGACACCACGATGTCTTCGCCCTTCGACTTCCGCGGCTATCGCGTCGTGGTGGCGGGCGGCAGCAAGGGCATCGGCCGCAGCATCGCGCTGGCGTTCGCCCAATCGGGTGCTTCGGTATCGGTGTGCGCACGCGGCGAAGCGGCGCTGGACGAAGTCCGCCATGCCATCGCCGCCTGCGGCGTGACCGCGCATACGCGCCGCTGCGATCTCGCCGATGCGGAAGCCATCGACAGTTACATCCGCGAAGCTTCGGAAGTGCTCGGCGGCATCGACGTGCTGGTGAACAATGCCAGCGGTTACGGCTTCACCAATGACGACGCAAGCTGGCTGGCCGGCTTCAATGTCGACATCATGGCGGCGGTGCGTGCCTCGCACGCGGCGCTGCCCCATCTCAAGGCATCGCCCCACGCGTGCATCCTGCACACCTCGTCGATTGCCGCCTACCACCCCAGTACGCGCAGCGCACCGTATGCCGCCGTCAAGGCCGCGCTCAACCAGTACACGACCTCGCAGGCCATGGCCCTGGCGAAGCACCGCATTCGCGTGAATGCGATCGCGCCGGGTTCCATCGAGTTTCCGGAAGGCCTGTGGGATCGCCGCAAGGCCGAAGCGCCCGAGCTTTACCAGCAGACGCTGGCGAAGATTCCGTTCGGCCGTTACGGCAAGCCGGAGGAAATCGCCAACGTCGCCCTGTTCCTTGCCTCTCCATTCGCCAACTGGATCACCGGCCAGACGCTGTGCGTGGACGGCGGCCAGCTGCTGTCGGGTTGATGACCATGACTGACCTGAACTCCACCGGGCGTTTCAGTGATCGCGTCGCCGACTATGTGCGCTATCGACCCGATTACCCCGTGGCGATGCTGGAGTGGCTGCAGCGTACCTACGGCGTGAATCCGCATTGGCTGGTGGCCGATGTCGGCGCCGGCACCGGCATCTCCAGCAAGCTGTTCCTGGATGGCGGCTATCGCGTGATCGCGGTAGAGCCGAACGAGCCCATGCGCAAGGCCGCGGAACAGTGGCTGGGCGACAACGAGCGCTTCCGCACCATCGAGGGCCACGCCACGGCCACGCGGCTGGACGATGCCAGCGTCGACCTGGTGACGGTCGCCCAGGCTTTCCACTGGTTCGACCAGGCGGCTACGCGCACGGAGTTCCAGCGGATCCTCAAGCCTTCCGGACTGGTGGCCATCATCTGGAACTCGCGTCGCCTGGTGGGCACCCCGTTCCTGGAAGGCTACGAGGCGCTGCTGAAGGAGTACGGCACCGACTACACCAGCGTGGCCGAGCGCTACGGCGACGAGTCGCAGATGCGCGCCTGGTTTGGTATCGGCTACCTCGGCATGGGGCGCTTCGACCACGGCCAGCTGCTGGACTTCGATGGCGTGCGCGGGCGGCTGATGTCCTCCTCCTATGCGCCCCGCGCAGGCCACCCTCAACACGAGCCGATGATGCACGCCCTGCGCGAGCTGTTCGACAGTTGCGCTGTCGACGGCCACATCAGCTTCGACTACGACACCGTCATCTACGTGGGCACCCTGCCTTGAGCATGTACAACCTGATCCGCCCCCTGCTGTTCGCGCTCGACGCGGAAACGGCGCACGGCCTGACGCTTTATGGCCTGGACGTGGCCCAGCGCAGCAATTTCGCGCACCTGGTCGCCAAGCCGCCGACCGACCTGCCGACCACGGCGTTCGGCATCCGCTTTCCCAACCCGGTCGGCCTTGCAGCCGGCCTGGACAAGAACGCCGACCACCTCGACGGACTGGGCGCGCTGGGCTTCGGTTTCGTCGAAGTAGGCACCACTACGCCGCGCCCGCAACCGGGCAACGACAAGCCGCGCATGTTCCGCCTGCCGCGCCACGAGGCGGTGATCAATCGCCTGGGGTTCAACAACGCGGGCGTGGATGCCCTGGTGCGCAACGTGCAGCAGTCCAGCTACCGCGGCGTGCTGGGCATCAATATCGGCAAGAACAAGGACACGCCGAACGAAAAGGCGGTGGACGACTACCTGTTCTGCCTGGAGCGCGTGTACGCGCTGGCCAGCTACATCACCGTCAATATTTCCTCGCCCAACACGCAGGGCCTGCGCGACCTGCAGGAAGAAGCCACGCTGCGCCGCTTCATCGAAACGCTGCGCGAGGCACAGGAGCGCCTGGGCTCGCAGAGCGGCAAGCGCAAGCCCATGCTGCTGAAGATCGCCCCCGACCTCAGCGAAACCGAGCTCGACGCCATCGCCGAAGTGTTGTTGGCCGCGAAGGTGGACGGCGTGATCTGTACCAACACCACCATCGACCACTCGGCCGTGGCCAGCGATCCGCATGGCAACGAAACCGGTGGCCTGTCGGGCAAACCATTGTTCGCGCGCTCCACGGCCGTCCTTCGCGGCATGCGCAAGCGCGTGGGTGACAAGCTCGACATCGTCGGCGTGGGCGGCATCCTGGACGGCAGCGACGCCGCCGAAAAGATGGAGGCCGGTGCCTCGCTGGTGCAGATCTATTCCGGCATGGTCTTCCGCGGCCCGGCCTTGATCACCGAATGCGTGGATGAAATCCGCCGCCAGCGCGAGGACGCCCATGGTGGTTGAACGCATCGACATGGGCGGCTATACGCTGATCGAGAACGCACCGCTCGGCACGCGCAACACGCTGCGCGTCAATGCGCGCGCGCGCTTGCTGGCCGAGATCCGCGACGCCTCCAAGCTGCCCGAGCTTCTCGCTTTCCCAGCGGTCAGCCAGGGCAAGCTGCTCGTGCTGGGCGAAGGCAGCAACATGCTGTTCACCGGCGACTTCGACGGCACGGTGCTGGCCATGGCCACGCACGGCGTGCAGGTGGAGCAGGATGGCGACGTGGCACGCATCGCGGTGGCCGCCGGCGAGCGCTGGGACGATTTCGTGCGCTGGACGCTGGGCCAGGGCTTTGCCGGCCTGGAAAACCTCATCCTGATTCCCGGTACCGTGGGTGCCGCGCCGATCCAGAACATCGGTGCGTACGGCACGGAAGTCGCAGAATTCATCGAAAGCGTGGAAGCCTGGGATACGCGGGAGCAGCGCGTGGCGATACTGGATCGCGCGGCCTGCGCATTCGCCTATCGCGACTCCGTGTTCAAGCATCAGCCGGGCCGCTACATCGTCACCGCCGTGCGCTTCGCCCTGCCCCGCTCGCGCGAGCTGCGGCTGGACTATGCCGGCATCCGCGAAGAGCTGGCTCGCATGGGCGTGGACAAGCCTGCGCCGTTCCATGTGGCCGAAGCCGTGGTGCACCTGCGCACGAAGAAGCTTCCCGACCCCGCTGTCATCGGCAATGCGGGCAGCTTCTTCAAGAACCCGATCGTGGACGCGTCGCTGGGTGAAGCGGTCAAACGTGAACACCCGGAGCTGGTGTCGTGGGTCGGTGCCGATGGCCGCTGGAAGCTTTCCGCGGCGTGGCTGATCGAGCAAAGCGGCTTCAAGGGCGAGCGGGATGGCGACGCGGGTATTTCCAATCGGCATGCGCTGGTGCTGGTGAACCATGGGCGCGCCACGGGCGCGGATCTGTGGTCGTTCGCGCAGAAGGTGATCGAGGGCGTCCGCGGGAAGTTCGGCGTCGTGCTGGAGCCGGAACCCGTCGTGGTCTGACGCCATCTAGGAGCCCACCCAGCGGGCGATCGCGGACTATCGGCGCAGCGCTTCGTCGGGTGATCGCGCACTGGGTGCGCTCCTACAGAAGAGCCCTCGGACCGTTGTTCTTCAGGACTCGTAACTACCTTGTGGGAGCGCACCCAGACGAATCGAGGCGTGCGGGTGGGACTTCTGGCATGTCGGCTGCGCGACGCGATGCGCTAGCCTTGCAGGCTCCCCTCGTTGCCGGAGCCTGTCGCATGCGCCTTCGCACGTCCCTGTTCCACGCCGCCGTCGCCGCCTGCCTGGCTTTCACTCCCTTCGCCCACGCCGGCAATCCGGTATTTCCGGGCTGGTACGCCGATCCGGAAGCGGCGATCTTCCAGGGCCAGTACTGGATCTATCCGACGACGTCGGAGCGCTACAGCCTGCAGACGCGGTTCGATGCGTTTTCATCGAACGATCTCGTCCATTGGACGAAGCATGAAGGCGTGCTGCGCATGGCCGACGTGCCGTGGGCGAAGAAGGCGATGTGGGCGCCGGCCATGGTCGAGAAGGATGGCAAGTACTACTTCTTCTTCTCTGCAAACGACATCCAGAGCGACAAGGAAGTGGGCGGCATCGGCGTGGCGGTGGCGGACCGTCCCGAAGGTCCCTTCAAGGATCTGCTCGGCAAGCCCCTGGTCGACGCCTTCCACAACGGCGCGCAGCCGATCGACCCGTTCGTGTTCCACGACGACGACGGCAGCTGGTACCTGATCTACGGCGGCTGGAAGCACGCCAACGTGGTGAAGCTCAAGCCCGATTTCAGCGGCGTGGAAGCGACGGCGGACGGCAAGACCTGGCACGAGATCACGCCGGAGAAGTACGTCGAAGGGCCGCTGATGTTCAAGCGCAATGGCAAGTACTACTTTATGTGGTCCGAGGGTGGCTGGACCGGCCCGGACTATTCGGTGGCCTACGCCATCGGCGACTCACCGCTGGGTCCGTTCAAGCGCATCGACAAGATCCTGCAACAGGATCCGAAGATCGCCACTGGCGCGGGTCACCATTCGCTGTTCCATGTGGCGCGCGACGACAGCTGGTTCATCGTCTATCACCGCCACCCGCTGGGCGACACCAACGGGAATCATCGCGAGGTGAGCATCGACCGTATGGAGTTCGATGCGCAAGGCCACATCCGGCCGGTCACCATTACCAATGAAGGCGTGCCACCGCACGCGCTGTGAGGCGCGTGCGACAGGATCAGGCGTGGCGGCGTTCCAGGTTCGGCAGGAGCGCCGTGATGATGCCGATCAACGGCAGGTAGGCGCACAGGCCATAGACATATTCGATGCCCCGCGCATCGGCGATGTGGCCCAGCACGGCGGCGCCGATGCCACCCATGCCAAAGGCGAAGCCGAAGAACAGGCCTGAGATCATGCCCACGCGTCCCGGGATCAGCTCCTGCGCATAGACCAGGATCGCCGAGAAGGCCGACGACAGGATCAGTCCGATGATCACCGTCAGCACGCCGGTCCAGAACAGGTTCACATGCGGCAGCAGCAGGGTGAACGGCGCCACGCCCAGGATCGAGGCCCAGATCACCCACTTGCGGCCGATGCGGTCGCCCACGGGGCCACCGATCAGCGAACCCGCCGCCACGGCGAACAGGAACACGAACAGGTGCGTCTGGGCATTCGGCACCGACACGCCGAACTTGTGGATCAGGTAGAACGTGTAATAGCTGCTGATGCTGGCCAGGTAGAAATACTTGGAGAAGATCAGCACGCCGAGGATGAAGAGCGAAGCGCCGACCTGCGAACGTGTCAGCGTTACCGCCGAGACGTGTCGCGCCTTGGGCTTGCCGCGCTCCGCATGGTGGTCGCGATACCAGCGGCTCACCTGCATCAACACGACTATGGCCAGCAGCGCAGCGAGCGAGAACCAGGCGACGCTCCCACGACCGTGCGGCACGATGATCCACGCCGCGAGCAACGGGCCAAGCGAGGCGCCGGTATTGCCACCCACCTGGAACAGCGACTGGGCGAGGCCGTGACGTCCACCCGAAGCCATGCGCGCCACGCGAGAGGATTCCGGATGGAACACCGAGGAACCCGTACCCACCAGCGCGGCGGCCACCAGCAGCACGGCGAAGTTCGGTGCGGTGGCGAGCAACAGAAGCCCGCAAAGAGTGAAGCCCATGCCCACCGGTAGCGAATACGGCATCGGCTTCTTGTCGGTGATCATGCCCACGGCCGGCTGCAGCAGCGACGCGGTGAGCTGGTAGGTCAGCGTGATCAGGCCCACCTGGGCGAAGCTCAGGTTGAAGCCGCTCTTGAGGATCGGGTAGATCGCCAGGATCAGCGACTGGATCATGTCGTTGAGCAGGTGCGAGAAGCTGATCGCACCCAGGATGCGGAATTCGGTGGTGTGCTCCGCCCGGGCAGGCAGCACGGTGGCGGGCGATAGGTCTTCGACGCGGGTTTGCATGGGGACTCGGATTGGTGGCCTGCGGCAAGGCGCCGCAGGTTGCGTTACCAGGGTCGTCACCTTAGAGTGGCCAAGGCCGGCCCGCATTCATCAGCGGGTCAACAACTTACGAATTTGGGCCATCCCGTGCGCAACGCCCGTGCCGACGCCTACGAGAACACCCCGCGCGACGTGATCGCGACGGGCAACGAATACCCACCGCACTACGTGCTGCCAGCCCATTCGCACCGGCGCGGCCAGCTGCTCTACGCCTCCACCGGCGTGCTGACCACGATCACCAGCGAAGGCAGCTGGGTGGTGCCGCCGCGACGCGCGCTGTGGATTCCACCGGGCGTCTCCCACGAGGTGCACATGGGTGGCCCGGTCGCCACGCGCAGCGCCTACGTCACTCCCGAGGCCGCCCAGGCGGCCGGCCTGCCGGAGCGTTGCCAGGTGATCGCCGTATCACCCCTGCTCCACGAACTGCTGATGGAGGCGGTGGACCTGCCCGCCGAATACGACCTCGACAGTCGCGACGGCCGGGTCATGGCGCTGTTGCTGGACGAGATCCGGCGCATGCCCGCGCTTCCGCTCAATACGCCACTGCCCCATGAAAAGCGCCTGGCTGCGTTGTGCCGCGAGCTGCTCGACCATCCCTCGCAGGAAACCAGGATCGACGACATGGCGCGGCGCGCCGGCATGAGCCGCCGTCACTTCACCCGCACTTTCCGCGAAGAAACCGGGATGAGCTTCACCGCATGGCGACAGCAGGCCTGCCTGCTGGCTGCGCTCACGCGCCTGGGCAATGGCGAGGCGATCACGCAGGTGGCGATGGATCTGGGCTACGGCAATCCCAGCGCGTTCACCGCCGCATTCCGACGCGTGCTCGGCGTGGCGCCGAGCCGTTACCTGGGCATGTCCTGAGATACGCCTCTTCCCTTGTAGGAGCGCACCCAGTGCGCGAAAAACCTACGCAGCGATATCGGCGAAACACCGCGATCGCGCACTGGGCGCGCTCCTACGTGCAAGCATGCAAGCCACCGGAAACGTGAAGCTCGACATCACGAACTCATGACGTCGCCCTCGGCATTGTCACGAATATGTCAAATACGATCCGCAACATGTCGACTGCGTGACAGTGCGTGAGTGCATGCTGCGCTGCCATGGCCCGGTCTTATTCGGCGCCGTACTATGCCCCTTTGCGGACCCGCGCGCCCGCCGCGCATCCGCCCGTCGAACGGTGAGCCGATGAGTAACGATGTGGTCCAACCCGGTGCAGTTCGTGAAGCCACGCCCGCGCCCTCCACGCAGGCCTTGCCCGACCTCGACACCCCGGCCGCGGCCCCGCCCGTCGCGCCGCCGGACTTGAACGACCCCAATCTCTACATCAATCGCGAGCTGTCGCAGCTGCAGTTCAACATCCGCGTACTCGACCAGGCGCTCGACGAGACCAAGCCGATCCTCGAGCGGCTGAAGTTCCTGCTGATCTTCTCCAGCAACATGGACGAGTTCTTCGAGATCCGCGTCGCGGGCCTGAAGAGCCAGATCGCCTTCGACCACGAGATCGTCGGTTCCGACGGCATCGCGCCGCGCAAGGCGCTCGCCGAGATCAGCGAAATCACGCACAAGCAGATCGAGCGGCAGTACGCGATCCTCAACGACCGCATCCTGCCGGAGCTGGCGCGCCAGGGCATTCGGATCGTGCGCCGCAACGAGTGGTCGCACAAACAGAAGATGTGGGTGCGCCGTTATTTCCGCCATGAAGTGGCGCCCCTGGTCACGCCGATCGGGCTGGATCCCACCCATCCGTTCCCGCTGCTGGTCAACAAGAGCCTCAACTTCATCGTGCAACTGGAAGGCACCGATGCGTTCGGGCGCGATTCCGGCCTGGCCGTGGTGCCGGCCCCACGCGTGTTGCCGCGCCTGATCCGCCTGCCCGAGGACGTGAGCGAAGGCGGCGAGAATTTCGTGCTGCTGTCCTCGATCATCCATGCCCACGCCGAGGAACTGTTCCCGGGCATGTCGGTGCGTGGCTGCTACCAGTTCCGCCTCACCCGCAACGCCGACCTCACCATCGACCCGGAAGACGTCGAAGATCTCGCGCGCGCACTGCGCGGCGAGCTGTATTCGCGCCGGTTCGGCGATGCCGTGCGCCTGGAGGTGGCGGACAACTGCCCGCAGGAACTCACCGATTACCTGCTACGCCAGTTCGGACTCACCGCCGCGGAGATGTACGAGGTAAACGGGCCGGTGAACCTGTCGCGCCTGTTCGGCCTGATCACCAAGACGCATCATCCGGTCCTGGAATATCCGCCGTTCACACCGTCGATCCCCAAGGCGCTGAAGAAGGCCGAGGACCTGTTCGCGGTGATCAGTCGCCAGGACGTGCTGCTGCTGCACCCCTACGAATCGTTCGCCCCCGTGGTGGACTTGTTGCACCAGGCCGCGAAGGACCCGAACGTACTGGCGATCAAGCAGACGCTGTACCGCAGCGGCGCCAACTCCGAGATCGTCGACGCGCTGGTGGATGCGGCGCGCGCGGGCAAGGAAGTCACCGTGGTGGTGGAACTGCGTGCCCGTTTCGACGAGGAGTCGAACCTGTCGCTGGCCTCGCGCCTGCAGCAGGCGGGTGCGATGGTGATCTACGGCGTGGTGGGCGTGAAGACGCACGCCAAGCTCATGCTGATCCAGCGCCGCGAGGGCGAGGAACTGGTGCGTTACGCGCACCTGGGCACCGGCAACTACCACACCGGCAATGCGCGCCTGTACACCGACTACAGCCTGCTCACGTCCGATCACGCCCTGTGCGAGGACGTGCACAAGCTGTTCAGCCAGCTCACCGGCATGGGCAAGCTGCTGCAGATGAAGAAACTGCTGCACGCGCCGTTCACCCTGAAGAAGACCCTGCTGGAGATGATCGCGCGCGAAACCGTGCACGCAGCGGCCGGGCGGCCGGCGCAGATCATCATCAAGGCGAACGCGGTCACCGACGCCAAGATGATCCGCGCGCTGTACAAGGCGAGCATGGCGGGCGTGAAGGTCGACCTGGTCGTGCGCGGCATGTGCTGCCTGCGCCCGGGCGTGCCCGGCGTGTCGCACAACATCCGCGTGCGCTCCATCGTCGGACGCTTCCTCGAGCACAGCCGGGTGTACTGGTTCCTCAACAACGGCGAAGAGAAGTTCTACCTGGCCAGTGCCGACCTGATGGAACGCAACCTGGACCGCCGCGTCGAAACCGGCTTCCCGATCGAGGGCAAGAAGCTGCAGAACCGCTTGAAGAAGGAACTCGAGCTGTACCTGTCGGACAACTCCAGCGCCTGGCTGCTGCGTCCGGATGGCCGCTATACGCGCACGCAGCCCGTGTCGAACCAGATCGTGCGCAACGTGCAGGCGCAATTGCTGGAAAAGCTGTGCGGGTCAGGCGCGGCTTCCGAAGTGTAAGCGCTTCACCGACAACACCTGATAGGACCCTACATGCGGGCTGGCCGGTCCCTGAGCCGCGGCGCATGTCGCGGCCGACTTCGGCAATGTCGTCCGCTCCCTAAGGTTTCCGGAGTTTGGTTCTGACCATCCGGATCATCACAGGGAGCTCCCATGAAAAAACCCGTCGCCGCCATCGTCCTGACCGGCCTGATTGCGCACGCCTACGCCCAAACACCACCCGCTCCTCCTTCCGGCCAGCAGACTGCGCCGGCGAGCGGGGAGGCCTCGTCCGACGCGCGCACGGACATCGGCGTGATACCCGGCGCTCGCGCCGCGGGCGCGGCCGAAGGGCAACTCACGCCCGTCTACGTGGGCGCCAGCGTGGTGGGTGCCGCCGTCATCGTCGGCGCGCTTACCGGCGGCGGCAGCCACGATGGAACCGGAGGCACGAGCGGTACCTCGGGAACCACCGGCACCCACTGACCGCCGTATCCGCGAAGGGTCCATCCAGGGCGCGCCCCGCTGCCGGGTGCGCCCTGGCCTCTCCAGCTATTTCACGAAGCGCTGGACCCAGGCCACGTAGCGGTCCACGAAGCCCTGCAGGAATTTCTGGGTGGATTCGTTGCCGATCTTGCCCTCGGCGTCGATCTGGCCTTTCGCTTCCTGGATGAATACCTCGGGTTGTCCGAGCGTCGGCACATCGAGATAAGCCAGCACGTTGCGCAGGTGCTGCTGGGCCAGCGCCGTACCGGTGGCGCCCACCGAGATGCCGATCACCGCACCCGGCTTGCCGGCAAACGAGTTCGTGCCCCAGGGACGCGAGCCGATATCGATGGCGTTCTTCAGCACGCCGGGAATCGAACGGTTGTATTCCGGCGTGACGAACAGGAGGGCGTCCGCCGCGGCCACTTCGTCCTTCAGCCGCTGGCATTCGGCGGGGTAGTGGCTGTCGAAATCCTGGTCGTACAACGGCAGGTTGTCGATGCGCAGATGCTGGAAACTGAAATCGGCGGGCGCCAGTCGCTCGACGGCCAGTGCCAGGTGCCGGTTGAAGGAGTCCTTGCGCAGGCTGCCTACGAGTACGGCCACGCGAATCTTGCTCATGCCTATCTGCTCCTACGCCATGGGGAGTGGGAAAGCGAAAGAGAAGCATGGCAGCCCTGGGGGTTAATCCCCCGTGAGCACCCGCCACCGGCCCTAAGGCCGGCCCCACCTATGCCTTTTGACGTAGCTGGATCGGCCCCGCAGGCCGCCCCTGCAAGGTACGCTAGAAGCAGGCCACCCCACGCGCCCAGGCGCGACCGGGGATGCATCGTCAGGGATGGCCGCAAGCGCCATGGACGCACGCGTTCGTTCCATGAGGGAGCAGGCGCCGACACAGGGGTACGGCGGATGGGAGGGCTGTTCGCAGCGATGGCGAGGCGTTGCCCATGGCGGATGCTGTGCATCCTCGCCACGGGCTGGCTCGCTTCTGCGGCGGCCTACGCGGACACCTCGTTGCAGGGCGCATCGCGTGAAGTGCGCGCCGGCGATACACCGCAGATCGTGCTCGACGCCTTCCGCAACGGCGACCTGCAGGGGTTCGATCCCAGGCTGCTGCAGCGTTTTTCCAGCGACGGGCAAGGCACCTGGGTGGTGCTGCAACCCCAGCCTCCGCTGGTGAACGAAGAACGCGTGCTGACCATCTATCCGCCGCCGTTGTCTTCCGTGACCTTGTTCGACGCGCACGGCAGGACCGTCACGCAGTCGCTCGATGATTTCACCTCGATGTCGCACGGCAATGGACGTCTGGCTTACCGCATCGGACCCGACGTTCCGGCATCCTCGCCCATCCTCATCCGCTTCGACCCCGCGCCCGTGCGCACCATGCCGGTGAGCTTCCAGTTGCAGCCCTGGCAGGAATACCTGCAGCAGGACGCGCACTGGCTGGTGTTCTCCAGCGCGTGTTTCGCGGTGATGCTCGCCATGTCGCTGATGGCGCTGTGCCTCGCCATGATGCTGCGCGACTCCACCTTCGCCTGGTACGCGGGCTACGTGCTTTGCTACGCCCTGATCCAGGGCATCCAGACCGGTTATCTGTTCCATCCGCTGGAAGTGACCTGGCTGGCCGGCAGCGCCGCCCTGGTCAGTTCGTCGGTGATGGCGCTGTCGCTGGCCTTTGCCGCGATGTTCATGGCGCGCTTTTGCGAGCTGCCACGCTTCGCGCCGTTGCTGCATACGCCCACGCTCGCCCTCGCGGTAGGCATGCCGCTGGTGGTGCTGTTGCGCAGTTGCCAGATCCCCGTGCTGCAACAGACGGCGCAGGTACTGATCGGCCCGCTGCTGATCATCGGCACCCTGTTGCTGCTGCTGGCCGCCGTGATGGCGGCCGCGCGCGGGGCGCGACCGGCGTGGTTCTTCCTGGCCGGATGGACCCCGCTGCTGGCGTTGACCGCCCTCTCCAGCAGCCAGGCGGGCGGCATGCTGGCGAACGTGATCTGGCTGAGCGACGCCTGCCTGGCCGCCGGCGCCTTCGAGGCCGTGGTGCTGTCGCTGGGCCTGGCCGACCGCGCGCTCATCATGCGCCGGGACCGGGACCTGGTGCAGGGGCTGGCCGACAACGACGCGCTGACCAACGTACTCAATCGCCGCGCCTGGGCGGAAAGCGTGGCCCGCCTGCTGGACAGTGGCACCACGCAGCCGGTCGCCCTGCTGTTCCTGGACCTTGACCACTTCAAGGTGCTGAACGACCGGCAGGGCCACGCCGCCGGCGACCGTGCCCTCATCGCGGTGGCTAACGCGCTACGCCACGAGCTGCGCCCGCACGACCTGCTGGGCCGCTATGGCGGCGAAGAGTTCGTGGCGATGCTCTATGGCGTGGAGCAGGCCCAGGCCATGCAGGTGGCCACGCGGCTTTGTCGCCGCGTGCACCGGCTCGACATCCCCGTCAACGACGACGGCCTGGTGCTCAGCGTGAGCATCGGCATCGCCATGCGGGTACTGGAAGACAACGTGGAGTCGCTGGTGGAGCGCGCCGACCAGGCCATGTACCGCGCCAAGCTCGCCGGACGCAACCGAGCGCGCCTCGACGAGAAACTTGAGACCCCGGCGCGACGCAGCTGGCCACGCGCGGTCGAGGGCGACCGGCGCCGCTGAGCTTCCGGCGCACGGCTTGGAAAATCGACAAGACACCGTCCACGGCTGCGCTAGGCTGGGTGCCTCCAACGACACGGGAGGCCCCCATGGACGCCACACCCAACGCTGCCGGCAGCACCATCATTCCCTGCCTGCGCTACCGCGATGCGCACGCCGCGATCGACTGGCTGTGCAAGGCCTTCGGCTTCCGGAAACAGGCCGTCTACGATGATGACCAGGGCGGCGTGGCCCACGCGCAGCTGGTCCATGGCCACGGCATGCTGATGCTTGGCTCCGTGCGCGACAACGATTTCGGTCATCATCTGCTGCAGCCCGACGAGACGAACGGACGCGAGACGCAATGCCCCTGTGTCATCGTGAAGGACTGCAAGGCGCACTACGAGCAGGCAAAAGCGGCAGGCGCCCGCATCATCGACGACTACGCTGAAAAGGACTACGGCGGCGCCGGCTACAGTTGCCGCGACCTGGAGGGCCATCTCTGGTGGTTCGGCAGCTATGACCCGTGGGCGGAACGCGCCGGGTAACTGCCGCGATCAGCAGGCCTCGACGGGCAGGTAGATGTCCGCACGCAGCACGGCCTCGGGCGTTTCTTCCGGGTCGTCGAGGAAATGCCGGAAGGGCAGCTCGTCGCGCAGCGCGTAGCCGCTGTCGGGCAGCCATTCCGCGATGAACCGGTCGGTCACCCGGTCGAGCACGTCGTAGGATCCGACATGGCGGCAGCGTGCCCACGCGCCGCCGCCCAGCGCCAGGGGCCGCACGATCGCATCGCCCTCGAACGCCTCACCGGTGAACGCAAGAGCGCAATCGAACCGGCACAGGTCCGGTGGCGTCTCGCGGGCATCGTCATGCGGAACGCCATAGATGCCCGCCATGCGTTCGAGCACGCCCTGGGCGCCAGCCCACTGGAACAGGCGTTCATACGCCCGATCGAGATCGATCCCACGGCCCGTGTGGCGCATCGCCATCACGCGGAATGGTTCGACCGACACCACCTCCACCTTCAACGCCGCCGGCGGCTCGACATCCACGGGGGGCCGGCGCAGGCGCTCGATCTCCGCCTGCAGGCGTTCGCCCTGCCCCCGCATCTCGCTTGGCGTGGCGGCAAACGCCTGCCGGAAGGCACGCGCGAACGCCTGGGGCGTGTCGTAGCCGATCGCCAGCGCCGTCTCGGTGACCCGGCCGTCCGGATCGGCCAGAAGATGCAGCGCCCGCAGCAGGCGCAGGCGAGCCACCGTCTGGCCGACCGTCTCGCCCGCCAACGCGCGATAGACGCGATGGAAGTGGAACGGCGACAGGTGGGCCGCGGCAGCGAGACGCGGAAGCTCGGGGAGGTCACCGCCCTGCGCCACGGACGACTGCAGCAAGGCGACGACGCGATCGATGCGCTGCAGGTAATCGTGACGCGTGTTGGATTTCATGGCACGGCTTCCTCGAAGGGGCGGAGCCAGTGTGCTCGGCGCCAGCGGGCGCCACGGCTCCATTCTCGCGCATTTCGCGAAGGGCACCCGTGGGCCGGGTCGGGCCGTATAGGCAGGAAGTCATGGTGGGAGCGTCCACCCCGGTCGCTTAAAGTCGGTTGCCGAACCAACCGCCCACCGCTGACCAGTCCGGACCGGCCGTCTTTACGGCCCGTCCGCTTGGAGGATCCATGCGCATCCGCCGTACCCTGCTTGCCGCCGCCACGCTTGCCATCTTCACCGCCGGCCTCGTCCAGGCCCAGACCGCACCACTGACGCCGGACGTCCCCCAGGCCAAGTTCGCCCCGTCCACCGCCGGCTACGACTACGTGAAGCGCGAGGTGATGATCCCGATGCGCGATGGCGTGAAGCTGCATACGGTGATCGTGATACCCAAGGGTGCGAAGCATGCGCCGATCCTGCTGACGCGCACGCCTTACAACGCCGACGGACGCGCGGCCCGCTTCGAATCCCCGAAGATGGACGCCACCCTGCCGCAGGGTGACGAGGTGTTCGTGAAGGGCGGCTACATCCGCGTGTTCCAGGACGTGCGTGGCAAGTACGGCTCCGAGGGCGATTACGTGATGACGCGCCCGTTGCGTGGCCCGCTCAATTCCAGCGAAGTGGACCACTCCACCGACGCCTTCGACACCATCGACTGGCTGGTGAAGAACCTGCCCGAGTCGAACGGCAAGGTGGGCATGCTCGGCTCGTCCTATGAAGGCTTCACCGTGGTGATGGCCCTGGTCCATCCTCATCCCGCGCTGAAGGTGGCCGCCCCGGAAAGCCCGATGGTGGACGGCTGGATGGGCGACGACTGGTTCCATTTCGGCGCCTATCGCCAGACCAATTTCGACTACATCTACGGCCAGACCGCGCAGAAGGGCAAGGGCGGCGGCGTGCCGCGCGCGTGCTTCGACGACTACAGCAACTTCCTCGCTGCCGGATCCGCCGGCGACTACGCACGCGCGAACGGCTTCGAGCAACTGCCGTTCTGGCGCAAGCTGCACGAGCACGCGGCCTATGACGCGTTCTGGCAGGGCCAGGCGCTGGACAAGGTGATGGCCGAGCAGCCGCTCACCGTGCCGACCATGTGGCTGCAAGGCCTGTGGGACCAGGAAGACATGTGGGGCGCCATCCACAGCTACGCCGTGACCGAACCCAAGGACAAGGGCAACGACAAGAACTTCCTGGTGATGGGCCCGTGGCGCCACAGCCAGGTGAACTACGACGGCACCTCGCTCGGCCCGCTGCAGTGGGACGGCGACACCTCGCTGCAGTTCCGCCGCGACGTGCTCAAGCCGTTCTTCGACCAGTACCTGGTGGACGGCGCGCCCAAGGCGAACACGCCGCCGGTGCTGATCTACAACACCGGCGCTAACCACTGGGACCGCTTCAAGTCCTGGCCGCTGAGCTGCGACAAGGGTTGCGCCAACAAGCCCAAGGCCCTGTACCTCGGCGCGAACGGCGCACTGTCGTTCAACGCGCCCGCCGGCGATGCCGGCAAGTACGACGAGTACGTGTCCGACCCCGCCAAGCCCGTGCCCTACCAGCCACGCCCGGTGCATTTCGCCGACCACGACGCCTGGACCCGCTGGCTGGTGAACGACCAGCGCTTTGCGGACGGACGTCCAGACGTCCTCACCTACGTCACCGAGCCGCTGACGGCAGCGGTGCACATCGGCGGCGCGCCGCAGGTGAACCTGTATGCGTCCACCAGCGGCACCGACAGCGACTGGGTGGTGAAGCTGATCGACGTCTATCCGGATACGGTGCCGTCGAACCCCGCGATGGGCGGTTACGAGCTGGCCGTGTCGCTGGACATCTTCCGCGGTCGCTATCGCACCAGCTTCGAGCACCCGCAGGCGCTCACGCCGGACCAGCCGCTGCTGTACAGCTTCGGCCTGCCCACCGCCAACCATGTGTTCCAGCCGGGTCATCGCATCATGGTGCAGGTGCAGTCCAGCCTGTTCCCGCTGTACGACCGCAACCCGCAGACCTTCGTGCCGAACATCTTCGACGCGAAGCCCGGTGATTATCAAAAGGCGACCCAGCGCGTGTGGCATACGCCGGGTACCGCAAGCTCCATCAGCCTGCCGGTGGTGCCGAACGGCTGAGCGGCGCCTTCCATTCACCATCAAAAGGCCGGCTCATGCCGGCCTTTTCTTTGCGACAAAACGTCCACGCACCAATCACTTGAAATTAATTATATGTATGATTAATTTGTAGGCATGAGTCCCAGCAAGCCCAAGACCTCCAGCCGGCGTGCCCCCGGCCGCCCCGGCACCGACAGTCCGGACCTGCGCGCGCGCCTGATCGAGGCCGCGCTCGAATGCTTCGTCCGCGAGGGCATCGCCGCCACGTCCCTGCGCAGCATCGCCACCCAGGCCGGGGTGACGCCGGCCCTGCTCAACTACTACTTCGGCAGCAAGCTGGCCTTGCGCGATGCGGTGTTCGAGGAACGCCTGATGCCTGCGGTGAAGACGCTGCGCGAGCATGTGGCCAACGCCGGGGACGATGTGCGCGTGATCACCCACAGCTTCGTCCGCGGCGTCTTCGGTGTACTGGACGCCTACCCGTGGTTTCCGGCCCTGTGGGTGCGCGAAGTGCTTTGCGAAGGCGGCGCCCTGCGCGAGTTGCTGCTTTCGCGCATCGGCCCGGACCTGCCGCACATGCTGGCTGGCCGCTTTGCCGATGCCCAGCGGCGCGGCGAACTCAATCCGGCGCTGGACCCGCGGCTGCTGGTGGTTTCGATGATCGGACTCACCCTGTTTCC
>JACXTT010005668.1_pt1 | contig 18063 bp, 17 predicted proteins | sample 9270951 | NCBI WGS metagenome assembly JACXTT01 (sample SAMN15532306, study PRJNA645909) | rock metagenome | isolation source: weathered quartz diorite | place: Puerto Rico | collected 2017-06-21 | reverse complement strand
CCTGGAAGCGGGCCCGCGCGGCATGACCGCCTTCCTGATCGAAAAAGGCTTCAAGGGCTTCTCGATCGCGCAAAAACTCGACAAGCTGGGCATGCGCGGCTCGCACACGGGCGAACTGGTGTTCCAGGATTGCGAAGTGCCGGCAGAAAACGTGCTGGGCGGCCTGGGCAAGGGCGTCAATGTGCTAATGTCGGGCCTGGACTTTGAACGCACCGTGTTGTCCGGCGGCCCGCTGGGCATCATGTCGGCCTGCATGGACGCCGTCGTTCCCTACATCCACGACCGCAAGCAGTTTGGCCAACCGATCGGCGAATTCCAGCTGATGCAAGGCAAACTGGCTGATATGTACTCGACCATGATGGCCTGCCGCGCCTACGTCTATGCGGTTGGCCAGGCCTGCGACCGCGCCACCACTCCGGAAGCCGTGCGCAACCTGCGCAAGGATGCCGCCGGCGCCATCCTCTACAGCGCTGAAAAAGCAACGTGGATGGCCGGCGAAGCGATCCAGACCCTGGGTGGCAATGGCTACATCAACGAATACCCGGTCGGCCGCCTGTGGCGCGACGCCAAGCTGTATGAAATTGGCGCTGGCACCAGCGAAATCCGTCGCATGCTGATCGGCCGCGAACTGTTCGCCGAAACGAAATAGTCAGCATCGGTGGGTAACAAGTTACCCACCCTACAGCAGCTTCCGTAGGGTGGGTTACTCGTAACCCACCGAATGCACGTCCGGCGTAGGGTGGGCGGGGCCGCCTAGGACTCCTTGCCCACCGGCCCCGCCCACCCTACGTAAAACTACTAGCCCCCAGGGTAAGGTGGGGCCAAATTGCTGCAATGCGATAAAATGGGCTTTCCCGTGCCCACGGTTTGAGACCAACGATGACCCAGGTTGCTTTCCCAAAGCTGCTTTCCTCGCAAATCGCATTTGATATTGCGCGGACCATTCTTGACGGCTTCGACAAGCACTACCGCCTGTTCCGCGCCGCCAGCAAGCATGCCAAGCAACATTTCGAGCGGGGCGACTGGGGGGTGGCACAGCAGGCAGCGCGCGAACGCATCGGCTTTTACGACAAGCGCGTGCAAGAGTGCGTGCAAGCGCTGGAAGACGAATACGAAAGCGGTGAACTGACCGACGAAGTGTGGCGCGAAACCAAGCTGCATTACATCGGCCTGCTGTCAGACCACAAGCAGCCGGAATGCGCGGAAACTTTCTTCAATTCCGTGTGCTGCAACATTTTGCACCGCACATATTTCCATAACGACTTCATTTTCGTGCGCCCCGTCGTCTCGACGGAGTACATCGAAACGGAAGAACTGGCGCCGACCTACCGCGTCTATTACCCGTCCAAAGATGGCCTGCGTTTTTCGATCAAGCGCATCGTCACCAATTTCCAGCTGAACGCGGAATTTGCCGACCTTGACCGCGACGTCGCCCAGGTCGAACAGCGCTTGCGCGACATGTTTGGCAGTGGCCCGCGCGAGCCGAACGAGCAGATCCAGGTGCTGTCTTCCCTGTTCTTTCGCAATAAGGGCGCCTATATCGTCGGCAAGGGCATCAATGGCAACCGCGAAATCCCCTTTATCGTGCCAATCCTGCACAACCGCCAGGGCAAGCTTTTCCTCGACACGGTCCTGTTCGATATCGACCAGATCACCATCCTGTTCTCGTTCACGCGCGCCTACTTCCTGGTGGACATGGAGGTGCCCTCGGCCTATGTGCAGTTCTTGCGCAGCATGTTGCCGCGTAAGCCACGCAGCGAGATCTATACCATCCTCGGCCTGCAGAAGCAGGGCAAGACCCTGTTCTACCGCGACTACCTGCAGCACCTGAAACATACCTCGGACCGCTTCGAGATTGCCCCCGGCATCCGCGGCCTGGTGATGCTGGTGTTTGCGCTGCCGTCCTTCCCCTACGTGTTCAAGGTCATCAAGGACTTCTTCCCGCCACCGAAAGAAACCTCGCGCGCCTCGATCAAGGAAAAATACCTGCTGGTGAAGAACCACGACCGCGTCGGCCGCATGGCCGATACGCTGGAGTATTCCAATGTCGCCTTCCCGCGCGAGCGCTTTGCGGAAGAACTGATCGCCGAACTGAAGCACTTTGCGCCGTCGCTGGTCGAAGAAGACGAAGAGGACGACCAGATCATCATCAAGCACCTGTATATCGAACGTCGCATGGTGCCGCTCAATATCTGGCTGACTGATGCCGAAAAGGCAGGCAACGAGGCGCTGATGGAACATGGCGTCCTCGAATATGGCAACGCCATCAAGGAACTGGTCGCCGCCAATATCTTCCCCGGCGACATGCTGTACAAGAACTTTGGCGTGACCCGCCACGGCCGCGTCGTCTTCTACGACTACGACGAAATCGAATACATCACGGATTGCAATTTCCGCACCATTCCGCAGCCGCGCACCGAAGAAGACGAAATGGCGTCCGAGCCCTGGTACCCGATTGCCAAGAATGATGTCTTCCCCGAGCAATTTGGCGCCTTTTTGCTGGGCAACCCGCAGATCAAGAAATATTTTTTGAAACACCATGCCGATTTATTGACGCAGGCCTATTGGCACACGCGCAAACAACGCATCATGGACGGCTTTATTGAAGACGTCTTTCCGTACCCGCAGCAAATCCGTTTTAGTTACTTAGCCTCTCACAGCAACCCGGCCAGCACGATTCCCGCTGCGCCACCTTATTTGGAGCAATTACATAATGAATGATCCAGTCGTTATCGTCGGTGCAGCGCGCACCCCAATGGGCGCCTTCCAGGGTGACTTTTCCTCCAAATCGGCCAGCGACCTTGGCGCAGTAGCAATCAAGGCGGCCGTTGAACGTGCCGGCCTCAAGCCTGAACTGGTCGAACACGTCTACTTCGGTAACTGCCTGATGGCTGGCCAGGGCCAGGCCCCGGCACGCCAGGCACTGCTCAAAGCCGGCCTGCCTGTTTCGACTGGCGCAGTCACCCTGTCCAAAATGTGCGGCTCGGCCATGCAGACCACCATCCACGCCTATGACTCGCTGGCAGCGGGCAGCGCCGACGTGATCGTCGCCGGCGGCATGGAGTCCATGACCAATGCCCCATACCTGATCCCCAAGGCACGCGGCGGCTACCGCATCGGCCACGGCGTCATGTTCGACCACATGATGATGGACGGCCTGGAAGACGCTTACTCGCGCAATGAAAAAACCGGCGAAGGCCGCTCGATGGGCACCTTCGCGGAAGAATGCGCGACCACCTACTCCTTCACCCGCGAATCGCAAGACAAGTTCGCCATCGAATCCGTGACCCGCGCCCAGGCAGCCACCAATAGCGGTGCCTTCGCATGGGAAATCGCTCCAGTGACCGTCACCACCCGCACTGGCGATGTCGTCATCGACAAGGACGAAGGCCCGCTCAAAGCCAAGGTCGACAAGATTCCTTCTCTGCGCGCAGCGTTCAAAAAGGATGGCACCATCACTGCCGCCTCGTCCTCATCGATCAACGACGGCGCAGCTGCACTGGTGCTGATGCGCGAATCGAAGGCCAAGGAGCTGGGCTTGACCGTGCTGGCCAAGATTGTCGGCCACGCCACCAATGCACAGGAACCGAACCTGTTCACCGTGGCCCCGATCGGCGCCATGCAAAAACTGTTCAAGAAGACCGGCTGGAGCGTCAACAGCGTTGACCTGTTCGAGATCAACGAAGCCTTCGCTGCCGTGCCAATGGCCGCGATGCACGACCTCGACATCCCACACAGCAAAGTCAACATCCACGGCGGCGCCTGCGCACTGGGCCACCCAATTGGCGCGTCGGGCGCCCGCATCATTGTGACCCTGATGGGCGCGCTGAAGAAATCCGGCGGCAAGCGCGGCGTGGCTGCGCTATGCATCGGCGGCGGCGAAGCCACCGCAATGGCGATCGAAATGGTGTAAAGCCAAGACTGGGGTCAGCACCGTCCACCCAGGGTGGACGATGCTGACCCCGACCACTGAAGCACGAATTTCAGGAATTAGACATGCCAACAGCACTCATCATCGGCGCGTCGCGCGGCATCGGCCACGAGCTGGCACTACAGTACATCAAGGCGGGCTGGCGCGTCATTGCAACGGCCCGCAAGGATGAAGACTGCGCCACACTGACACAATTGGGGGCATTGGCCCACAAATTTGATGTGACCAATGCCGAAGCAGTAGCAGGCATGGGCTGGAAGCTCGACGGCGAGGAGCTCGACGTGGCCATCCTCAATGCGGGCGTGTTTGGCCCCCGCCAGGACGGCTTCCCAACGCAGCAGGACTTCGATAGCGTCATGCATACAAATGTGCTGGCCGCGATGTGGCTGATGCCCATCATTGCGCCCCTGGTGGCAGGGGCGAAGGGGAAGTTGGCTGTGATCTCATCGAAGATGGGTTCCATGGGCGAGCGCACCAGTGCCAGCGGTAGCCTGTACCGTGCCAGCAAGGCAGCATTGAACTCGGTGTTGGTCGATACAGCACTGACCTTCGGCCCGCAAGGCGCCACCTGTGTCACCTTCCATCCAGGCTGGGTGCGCACCGATATGGGCGGTGCCGGTGCGGACCTGTCGGTTGAACAAAGCGCCAGCGGCATCCGCCAAAACATCGCCAAGTTGACCCAAAAGGACAACGGCAAGTTCTACAATTACGACGGCTCCACCATCGCCTGGTAAGAACGACCCCAAGGGCAGGTGCTACAGCACCGGCTCAACATCAAAATAAATACAACAACGAGTACCTCATGATCCTGACCGAAGAACACCAAATGATCCGTGACGCCCTGCGCAGCTTTTCGCAGGAAGTCCTGGCCCCCAATGCTGCGCGCTGGGACAAAGAGTCCTACTTCCCCAAGGAAGAATTGAAAGCCCTGGCCGCACTGGGCGCTTTCGGTGTCGCTGTGCCAGAAGAATTGGGCGGCGCGGGCCTGGACTATGTGTCGCTGGCGTTGGTGCTGGAAGAGATCGCGGCTGGCGACGGCGGCACCTCCACCATCATCTCGGTCAATAACTGCCCCGTATGCTCGATCGCCATGATGTACGCGAACGACGCACAAAAGAAGAAGTGGCTGCGCCCGCTGGCGCAAGGCGAGATGCTGGGTGCCTTTGCGCTGACCGAACCGCATACCGGCAGCGATGCTTCTGCCCTGCGCACCACGGCAACGCGTGACGGCGACCACTACGTCCTCAATGGCACCAAGCAGTTCATCACCAGCGGCAAGAATGGCGACGTCGCCATCGTCATGGCAGTGACCGACAAGGCGGCGGGCAAGAAAGGCATCAGCGCCTTTTGGGTACCAACCAATTCGCCGGGCTATATCGTCGCCGGTATCGAACACAAGATGGGCCAGCATTCGTCGGACACGGCGCAGATCCTCCTTGAGAACTGCCGCGTACCTGCTGAAAACCTGATCGGCGAAGAAGGCCAGGGTTACAAGATTGCCTTGTCCGGCCTGGAAGGCGGCCGCATTGGCATCGCTTCCCAGTCCGTTGGCATGGCCCGCGCAGCATTTGAGGCCGCGCTGGCTTATGCACGCGACCGTGAGTCGTTTGGCAAACCGATCTTCGAACACCAGTCGGTGCAGTTCAAGCTGTCTGAAATGGCGATGCAGATTGAGGCGGCGCGCCAGTTGATCTTGCATGCAGCGTCGATGAAGGACGCGGGCCTGCCCTGCCTGAAAGAAGCGGCGATGGCCAAGTTGTTCGCCTCTGAAATGGCGGAGCGCGTCGTATCGGATGCCATGCAGATCCATGGCGGCTACGGCTACGTCGCCGACTTCCCGATCGAACGCATCTACCGTGATGTCCGTGTGTGCCAGATCTACGAAGGCACCAGCGATATCCAGAAAATCCTGATCGCCCGCGCATTGTAGGATTGAACAGCGGGAGACGACCCGCGCTCATTTACCTCCAGCTGGCAATACCTGCGCGCACCAACCGTTCGAAATGGACGGCGACCAGCGTTTGTGGCAACGGTGTGTATCGACCGGTGAGAATGTCGCGGATCTCGCTGATCGAACGCTTGCCATCGGCCAGGTTAGTCGCTTCGTACAGCAGCATGTCCGCGTCTTCGCTGTCGAATTCAGGCAGCGCCGGCAGCGACGCTTCGCTGATATTGCGCTCTTTCAGCATGGCACCCAGGTGGTCGTAGTAGTAGACGCCGATCGGTCCTCGGATCGTCGGCGAAAGTATCGGCACGCGTTTGTCGTCGGCCGTCGATACCGGCACAGCCACTGCCTGGCCCCCAATTTGATCCGCCATACTGTGTGCCGACGCTTTGGTGGCAGGCCAGCGCTGCACCACCGTTTGCAGTTTGATTCGCTGTACGGCCAGGGCTTCGCGCACGGCGAGCGCACCGTCGCGCGGATTGCTGGCGAGCGCCATGCGCAGCCGCGCTTGCGCCAGTTCTTGTTCGCCTGAATACCGCACCATCATCAACAGGCGGCCAGCTTCTGCATCGGGTAGCGCGGCCAGCGTGTAGGCAATGCCCGCACCTAGATAGGTCACCCGTCCCAGTTTGGTGGCATCGAGGTTCTCGGGTTGATCTTTGCTGGTGTGGATGGTGGAATCTGGCCAGTCGTGGAAGTACAGCATTGGCACGCTCCAGCCGGACGACTGGAACACTTGATGGTCACTGCCCAATTCGACTGGGCGCATGTCCCCGATGAACACATCGCGCGAGCCGCCCGGCGTGACGAAGCCCGCAAAGGGATCACCACCCCGTTCCGCATACCGGGCCGACGCTTTGCTCACTTCGTTGAAGAAGGCCTCGCCGATATCATTCAACATATGCGGCTGGGTTTGTGCCGTGCGCGACAAGTGGAAGGTGCTGTGCGTGGTGCCCAACAGCGCGCCGACCATGTCCATATGGATGCCGCCGACAATCTTCCCTTTCAATTCAGGGTGACTGGCCAGCCAGGCCTGCGCGCCGGCGATCTCAGGCGTCCACAGGAAGCGGATGGTCAGCCGCGGCCGCGCAATGGCGCCGGTTTGCACCAGCCGGCTGAGCGTGCGCGCCACTTGCAGGATGGCGGCGCTGCCGGAGGCGTTGTCGTTGGCGCCAGCCGACTGGTGGCACAGGTGCGCCGTCAACAACACTTCGCCGGCAGAAGGATCAGTGCCGGGGATCGCGGCCGACACCACATCGAGCGTCGCCGCCGTCATTCGGGCGCGCACCAGCGCGTGCAGGGTGATGTTCTCGGCGGCGGCCAACCGCGCGCGGTAGGCATTGGCCTGGCGCTTGGACAGCATGAATGCAAAGCTGTTCTTGGTTTGATACGGCGACAGGTGCCCCCAGCGCACCAGGTCCTGGTCGTCACCGGACCAGGCGGTGGTCTGGTTTGGGAAGTCGGAAAGAATGCCAAGCGCACCACGTTCTTCGACAGCCAGCTTGTGCACCATGGTGAGCGGCCCGCTGGCCAACACGAGCTTGCCCTTGACATCCCGTCCCTGGTAGTCGGCAGCGGAAGCGCCGCTGCCTACGCTGATCAGCTCCGCTTTGACGTCGGCATCCTGGCTATAGTCGGCCAGCGCGACGGGCAATTGCGGAAAGCGCGCGATCGGACGGCTGTTTGGTCCCACTTCATCGAGCTGCGCCTCCTTGGCATCCCAGCCAAGATAACTGCGGAAATGCGCATAGGTCGTAGTGCCGTCCGAAGGGAAGTGCTCAACAACGGCATCGCTCATGCCCGCAGCCAGCGCCTGCTGCTGCACCCACGCGGCGGCGGCGGCATAGCCTGGGGAGCCATGTACTCGATGGTAACGCCCCAACGTGCGCACGCTTTCCAGTGCAGCCTGGCCGTCGACTCCGGCGTGGATGGCCATGGGCACGGCGTCCGGCCAAAACGGGATCAGGCGTTCGGCGGCACCCACCGTGCTTGCTGCGAACAGGACAGCGATTAGGGGCATCAGCTTGGACACAAGGACTCCTTAACGATGGTTAGTTTCGATAGGCGATGCCAAGGGTGGCGCCTACGCTACTGGCGCGATGGGTCAGCGGGCTGGCGGCGGCATCGGCAAGCAGGCGCGACCACCCGATATTGCCGAACACAATCCAATTCGGCGCCAAGGCCGTTGTCAGTCCTGTGCCGAGGCGAAGTTCACGCGGGCCGGCGCCAGCCTCGAAGGGGCGCAGGCCACTCTGGCTTGCCTGCTGGCCGCTGATGCCAAAGTAGGTCGTCATGTTGCGCTTGTCGGCCATCGTCGTCCCAATGCCGCTGGCCCATTCGACACCCGGCACGATCCAAGAACGGTAGCTGAGGTCAACGCTGGCCAATGCGCCACCACCACGGCCCATCAAGTCCTGGGACACGCTGCCGCTAATGGACCATTGGGGGTTCAGCGTATAGGAAAGGTAGAGCCGCCCACGTAGTGTGCGCGCCACATCGGGCAGGCCTTGCAAATAAGGCGAGTCACTCGCCTTGCGCCCAGCGTCAAAACGAAAAGCGGCACCGAAATGTAAGTCCTTGGTGCCAAGCAGTTCCGCGCTGGCTCCCGATCCGGCCGCATCCCGGCCAAAACCCAGCACCGCGCTGGCGCCGGAAGAACTTAGCCGCCAGCGGCCAACCTGATAGGCCCAAAGCGGATGCAGCTTGGTCTCGTTCCGGTCTGATCCGGGATACTCGGCAGACGAAGCAAGGGATGCGCCAAGAACAAAGCGCGATGGCGGCGTGGCCGCGTCAAGCACCTCATCGGCCCTGGCCGGCAAACTTAAGGCAACCAGGATTAAGACGGAAAGAGGACGACAATTTGATGGCAACATAGATTTGTACGCTTAGGGTGCCTGAAAGTCAGGCAGGCCTCTTCACAGGATTAAATACAGGTGTTCTTCATCGTAGTACTGCTGGCCAACCCTTAGTGCATTGGGTTCAATGCCAAAACGAATGTAGCCCAACGAGGCATAGAGTTTCTTAGCCGAGGCATTCTCCGCGTTAACACTGAGGTTTAGTTGCGTAGCGCCCCAGCTGTTTTTTGCAAAAGAAGCGATTTCATCCATGAGCCGGCGCGCATATCCCTTGCCGCGTTGGCTCGATTCCACTACCACGCCCCAAACATAACCCTTGTGACGAACCTGTTCGAGCGGTTCACGGCGCAGCCCCGCAAGACCGAGAAGCTCGGTTCCCTTAAAGAGTCCAAACACCACCTGGTTTGGCGTCGGCTGAATTTTCGCCAACAGCTCGTCCACGCTACGGCCGGACTCCTCCGCGTAAGTTGGCCAAACAAAGCTGGGGGTCGTTTGTATGGCTTGCAAACGCAAATGCCTGAACGCATGTACATCCTCCGCAGCCAATTGCCTGACTACGACAGTTTCAGAATTCATTTTTGCCTCTGTATTGAAAGTCCAGCCCATTGCATGTCAATCCGGAGATTGACATTAAAACAATCCATTGGCAAGCTGATGATTTGGCCTGGGCTTCAGCAAGGGCCAAGATCAATCAAAGCTCTTATTAAATTTATTGGGATGAATATGCCACGGCGACTGGTTGTCGGTTTGCTTTCTAGCGTCGTCTTTTCTACGGTGACAGCGAAAGAAAAGCTCTGCTACGACCCGAAGAATGACATTGAGGACAGGCAATGCATGTCTGCGGAGGCCGAAAAAGCCGACTTGAAGCTAGCCAAGTATTTGGAAGCGGCAAAAGAGAGAATTGCGAAGGACAAAACGAACGAACTGTCACTCGACGATGCGCAGAAGGCCTGGCTCAACTACAGGTCACTTCAATGTGGTGACGTCTATAAATACTGGATTCAAGGCACTTATCGATATCGCGCATCGCTGCAGTGCCAGATTGACCTGACACATGAAAGAACACACGATATTTGGTCTGCGTATCTCACTTACGTCGACTCGACACCTGCGATTTTGCCTGAGCCCTATTTGAAACCTTCGATGACGGGAACGTCGAGTGACCGAAACAGGCCATGAGGCGCCCTTGGTCGTGAACTAGCGGCGCGAGCTTTGCGAGGCCAAGGTAAGTTTGGCTATTTGGATGGGCGCCCTTTTAGTGCGGCGCCATCAGGTTCCGCTGACAAGTCCGCCGGGTAGGTGAACTTCCAGTCAGCGTAGCGCTGCTTGTGGCGGAAGGTCCGGTCCGCGTCGTCAAAATTGTCCTGTTTGATGGGCGCCCGCTCGGACAGGGAGTACACGCCGACCAGCCGGCCATTTTGCATGACCGGTCCCCATTCGCTCTTGCCAGTGATGGGATCACGATAGATCCGGCGCAAATAGCGCTGCATGCCCGGGAAGCGCGGGTCCTTTAAAAGGTCGTCCAGCGAGGCTGGGTAGACGCCTTGCACACCGCCCGCATTTGCCTTCATATAGCGTTCAATAGCGGCACGGAACTGGTGACCAACGAACAGCAGCTCGCGCTCTTTTTCGCGCTGCAGGGACGTAGCGTACAAGTCGCCTCCAATGGCCAGGCCAATGCCCATGAAGGCCACCAGCATCAAGGTCCAGAGATAGGCAAAACCCTGTTGCTTAGAGCTGGCCATACGGTATGCCTTCGTGGGTCTTCCCCGCGGCGCCACTGCGTACATCGGCCACACCGGGCTTGTCCTGGTCAGGCGACGCCTGCACGAGCCAGGTGGAGCTCGATTCCGTGACTGGATCCACGGGGATCTTGCGGAAGTACTTGTGCGTCACCAGGTCACCCAGGCTGCCGGGATAGACGCCTTTGTCGGCGTAGTAGCGATCAATGCCCGTGCGGAGCACTTGCAGGTTTTCGCGCAGGGCGACTTCCTTGGATTTGTCGACCGAGCCAAAGTAGCGAGGTACGGCGATCGTCAGCAGCAGGCCGACGATCGACATGACGATCAGCAGCTCAATCAAGGTAAAGGCCCGCTGCTTCATATTACCCATACTGGTTTGAATGGTAGGCTTGTTCATCATGTTCACCATTGCTTCAGGGGCACGCCGTTCAGGCCGACCAGGTCCGAACGGGAGCTGACGTCGAACACGTCGCTACCCTCCGAAGGGTTATCCGGCGGCGATGAATAGGAACGCTTGTTCCAGGTCTCGGATGCGCGCACATCGTCGCGGGGCGAGAAGGGGTCGCGCGGCATGCGACGCAGGAAGTACATGGTTTGGTGCGTCGTACTGCGTTCATCTGGCACGCCTTTGACCAGGTCGTCCAGCTCCTTTGGATAGCCGGAATCGCCGATCGACAGCTTGATATGGCCACCGTCAGCCGCCTTCTTGTAGGCGTCAATCGCTTCCCGGATCTCAATGAGGGCAGCGCGCAGGTTGCGCTCCTTCTCGCGCTGCACGGCCACTTGTGCCATCGGCGTTGCCACCATCGCCAGCGTGGCCATGATGGCGAGCGTGATCATTAGCTCAATAAAGGTAAAGCCACCCATCGCTGGGCGGCGGCACATGGAAGCGAACCCGGTGCGCATTACTGCCCCTTCTTGGGCGCATCCGCGCCCGGGCCTTTGTCGGCAGGCTGCGCTGTGGTGTCCGTATTGCCTGGCGCGTTACCAGTCATGGCCGACTGGACTTGAACAGGTTCAGGCACAGGCTGGTAGCTGACCGGCGCAGACGGTTGGACCGACGCGGGCGCACCAGCGATGGGGCTGGCGAGGCCGCCAATGGAGGTTTCCGTGCCCGAATTGAATTGTGCAGTCATCATGTCCGGACGGCGCAGGCCGCGCAGGACACGGGGCGTAATTGACAGCACGATCTCGCTGCGCGAACGGTCATCCTTCTGGCTACCAAACAGGCGGCTCAGTACTGGCAGGTCACCAATGCCTGGCACTTTGTTGGCGCTGCCGCGATCCTCGTCATTGATCAGGCCAGCCAGCACCTGGGTCTCGCCATCCTTGAGGCGCAACGTTGTCGCGGCGCTGCGGGTGCCGATCTGGTAGGCCTGGGTACCGGACTTACTGATCACTTCGCGCACCACATTGCTGACTTCAAGGTTGATCTTGATGGCGACTTCATCATCCAAATAAATATTTGGCTCCACGTCCAGTTTGAGCCCAACATCGACATAGTTGACGCTGTCCGAGGCCTGCAATCCATTGGTATTGGTCGTCACGGTGATCACCGGCACGCGGTCGCCGATCAGGACCTTGGCCTTCTCCTTGTTACGCACCCGGATACGCGGATTGGCCAGCAGGTTGCTGTCAGTGTCGGCCTTGTTGGCATTGATGGTCACGCCGCCGAGTGCCAGATTGATGTTGCCCTTGTTGATGGCATTTAGGTCTGCCAGGCGCAAGCCAGTATTGAGGGGATTGCCCGCCAGGCTAAGCGTGGCATTGTCTGGCCAGCGGATACCCAGCTCCATCAAGCGCGTACGCTTCACTTCCAGCACTTCCACTTCCAACATGACTTCGGGATCGGCCACATCCTGCATGGCGATAATGCGTTCTGCCATCCGGATCATTTCTGGCGTATCGCGCATGATGATGATGCCCAGGCGGTCGTCCGTCACCACGTCTTTGGCCTTCAGCAGGGTCTTGATCGAGAAAGATACTGACTTGGTGTCGCCATTGGCCAGGTAGAAGCTGCGCACCACCAGCTGCTGGTAATCCTTCACCTTTTGCGGCGTATTCGGATAAATCATCACCGAGCGGTCATTGGTCACGCTTTGTTCAAGGCCATTGGCAGAGAGGAGCAGGGCGATGGCCTCTTCGATACTGGTGTCACGGACCGAAATGGTCGTGCGCAGGTTCTGGTCGACGTCGCGGTCAAACGCAAAGTTCAGGCCGGATACCTTGCCCAGGAAGTCAAATACGGAACGGATGGGCGTATCGCGAAACTCGAGTGTCACCGGTTTGCGGTAGGCTGCGGCCAGGCGCGTGCTGCCGCCCTTGGCTGCCGCCTGTTCGTCGATGATGCGTGACTTCAAGCGCTGGGCGTCCCGATGGTTGGGGCGCTCCTGCAGCACCACCCGCAATTGGTCCAGGGCGGCAGCGGCGTTGGCGTCGCCACCACGCTGGTAAGTAGCCTGGGCTTCCTGGACAGCCTGCGCATGGCGCTTGTCCATCGAAAGACTGGCGATGTTCTGCAGCGCGACAGAATTGCTGGGATCAATCGCCAGCGCCTGCGCAAAGATCACCTGCGCTTCGTCCAGCTTGCCCTGCAGGCGCAACGCTTCGGCCCTTGCAATGTACTGGTTGACGATACTGGCCTTACGGCTCAACAGGCCAATGCGGTACTCGGCATTGCCCGGTTCCTTGCGGCTGGCTTCTTCCAGTTTGGCCAGTCCTTGTTCGACCTGGCCCTTGTCAAGCAGGGCCAGCCCTTCCTGGTAGGCCTGGGGAGTCGCGCAGGCGCACAGCGCAAGGGCGAGGATGCTGATAGTGAGATGGCGTTTCAATTGATGTCCCCAGCGGCGAGTATTTGTTGTTGATTTAATGGCAGGTAGGTGAAGGTCAGGCCCTTGGGGCCGTCGCTATCGAGGTGGTAGTCGTCGCCGACTTTGTCGCCCACACGGGCCAGCACATTGCGCTCACCAACTTGCAGGAAGTAGACGACCTTGCCATCTTCCACATAACGGCCCAGCACTCGGATTGGCGGCAATACCGGTGCGGCAATTGCAACCGCACCTTTGGCGGACTCCGTCTGCTTGGCGGCGACGCGCGCCGCCATGGGCTTGAGCGGCGCCGGGTTCTGCCATTGGCTGGTACCAAAGGCGCTACCCAGTTCGTCGTCCTCCTGGCGCGGGTGGATGGTCAGGCCAAGCCCAGGCTGTGCCGATGCGGCGGCGGATGGCATGGCAGCGGAAGGCACTACGGCAGGGCCAGCAAGGGCAGGCGCTTTGGCGGGCACTGCCGTTTGGCTGGTTTTGCGCGCCACGGCCGGCGCAATCAGTTCATTCTCGTCATCCGGAGCAAACCAGGCGGCGATGAGCGTAGCGGCGAGGGCCAGGCCGAGGATTGGCTTCTTCATTGCCGCGCTCCCTTTGCCGCAGCCTTGCGCACCAGCAGGACAAACTGCACGCGCGCTTCCACTTCGGCTGCATCGGCGGCATTGCGTTTGAAGGTCACCGAATCCAGCGTCAAGGTCGGCAGGCCCTGCAGCGCTGCCAAGATGAAGGCCTGTACATGGGCATGGTCCGCCTTGATGGGCAGGACAATCTGGTAGCGCAAGAAGTCGGCGCCATCTTGCGGCTGCGCCTTGTAGTCTGCTTTGGCCAGCACGATCCCGTTCTTGGTGGCGATGGAAACGAGCTGTTTGAGCTGGTCCGGAATCATCTCGTGGCGCGGCAGGTAGGCGTAGAATGCGGCGATCTGGCGGGTCGCCTCGACTGTGCTGTCGACCGGAACGGCAATGGGCTGCGCGCTCAGTGCCACCTTGAGCTGGCGTTGCAGTTGTGCCTCGCGCTGCTTCAAGTGCTGGCCTTGCCACATGGCGAAGGCAGAAAATGCCAATGCGGTGGTGACGGCAATACCGATCCAGCCAAGGCGACGCAGGCCACGACGGGCCTCCCATCGGATGCGCTGCATGCCACCACTGCCCATACGGATCCCCATCGCGTTGATCGGGCTTGAATTCAGTCCAGCCATTGCGCCTCCACCTGGAACCGATAGGCGTTGCCAGCCTGTTCATGCTTGACGAGGTAAACCGATGAGAAGAGCGGTTGCTCGCTGAGGAATGCGACGTAGTTCATCATGTCCTGCGCCGCTTCCGCTTCGCCACTGATTTTGATTGTGCCAAGGTTCAGGTCAAGGGCCAGCAAGGCGACATGGATATCCCCAGGCGCCTGCACCATCTTGATCAGGCGGTTGACAGGAACATTGAGCTGCTTGACCGCATCACCGACGATCTTCACTTGTTGGTCCTGCTGCTGGCGGGCGGCGGCAGAGAGAGGTGCTGCAGCCACGATGCGCGGCTGGGCGCGAGCGATGCTGCGCTCAAGCTGCGAAACAGCATCCAGCGTGTTGATCCAGTATGCGCCGCTTGCAATCACCGCAAACATCAGGCCTGCCAGTACCAGCAGGGACCATGGCTTTGGCCTTGGCAAGGCATCGATGAAATTGAGTCTGGTGCCGGCCATCTTATGCCTCCATCATGCATACGGCAGCAAAGCCTGGCGCCAGCGCGTGTGAAGGCAGGCGCACGGCATCAAACACGTCACCGAGGGGGCCAATGGCTGGCGTATCATCCAGCCGGACCAGGGCAACGCTGCTGATGGCCGACAGCTCTGGCGAGCGCAGGGTCCAGCGGCGCCACGCCTGCGCCAGCTCGCCATTCCAGTTTCCTTGGCAGGACTGGGCTTGCACACCGACGATGCGGCCCTTGTCGACCTGGGCCAGCACCACGCGGCCACGCTCTTGCAGGGCAAACGCCAGCGGCTTGTGCTGGCCCAGCGCGCGGCCTGCGATCGACAAGGCCGACTCGATGGCGATGAGGCGGTGGCCCGCTTGCTCGGCCAGCTTGCCGAGGGCATCAAGCAAATCCGGTTCCATGGCGCAGGCCAGGCGGGTTTGGCCAAAAGGCGCATCGTCCATCGTAAAGCGCCAGGCGAAGGCGGCTTCGCCAAAGGTGCCGGCAAACTGGGCCTGGGCAAAGCGGCGCGCCTGGTCGTCATCCATCAGGTCGTCGCTCCACGGCAGCATCATCAAGTGGCACCAGCGGTTCGATACACTGACGGACATGGGCAGGCCGGCGACCGCTTCGCCCGAAGCCTGCAGCCATGCACGCAGGGCAGCGACGGCGGCCTTCCAGCTGCCGTCAGCGTGGTTCAGCGGGATGCCAACGGCCGTATCCGGCATCACCTCTTTGCCGCGTCGCACGATCAGCGTGACCTGGTCTGGCGCCAGCGCCACGCAAAGGGTCTTGTTCGACCACATGCCTTTGATGGTGGATAGATTAGTAAGTAACACGATTTAGCTCCATCAATGTCGATTCACCTTTGCGCACCAAGTCCAGTGCCGCTTCCCGTATCAATCGAATCCCTCCACGCGCCGCCTCTTCCTTCATGCGCGAAACCGGTGCACGGGTGGTGATCATTTCGCGCATCACGTCGTTGAGGATCAATACCTCGGCACACGCCTTGCGTCCCTTGAAGCCGGTGCCGCGACAATGGCCGCATCCAGTGCCGGCCATAAAGCGCCAACCTTTGACCTGCTCCGGCGTCAGGCCGCTGTCGCGCAGCTCTTGCGGGTCCGGCGTATGGGGCTGCGCGCAGTGTTCGCAGTTCTGGCGCAGCAGGCGCTGGGCCACAATGCCGTTCAGCGCGGCGGCAAAGCTGTAGGCATCCACGCCCATGTGCAGGAAGCGGCCTACGACGTCGAATACGCTATTGGCGTGCAGGGTAGTGAAGACGAGGTGGCCAGTCAGCGAAGCCTGCACGGCGATCTGCGCCGTTTCGTCGTCACGGATCTCGCCGATCAGGATTTTGTCCGGGTCGTGGCGCAGGATCGAGCGCAGGCCGCGCGCAAAGGTCAGGCCCTTCTTTTCGTTGACCGGGATTTGCAGCACACGCGGCAGGCGGTACTCGACAGGATCTTCAATGGTCACGATCTTGTCGCGCCCCGTATTGATCTCGGTGATGGCAGCGTACAGCGTCGTCGTCTTGCCCGAGCCGGTGGGCCCCGTGACCAGCAGCATGCCATGGGGTTTGGCGGCCAGGCGGCGGATCAGTTCAATGGCGTCTTCGTTCAGCCCAAGGCTCTCCAGCCGCAGCGAGGCAGCCGCCTCGGTCAATGCGCGGCGATCCAGCAAACGCAGGACGGCGTCTTCGCCGAAGATATTGGGCATGATCGACACGCGGAAGTCGATCTCGCTGCCTTTTACACGCACCTTGAAGCGGCCGTCCTGGGGAATGCGGCGCTCGGCAATATCCAGGTCGGCCATGACTTTGATGCGCGAGACGATCTGCTCGGCCATCTGCAGGCCTTGCACCTGTCCTGCCTGCACCAGCACGCCGTCAACGCGGTATTTGATGACCAGCTTGTCCACGTCGCATTCCAGGTGGATGTCGCTGGCCTGGAATTTGAGCGCATCATAGATGGTGGAGTTGACCAGTTTGACGACAGGGCTGCTGTCTTCGCTGATCTTAATGAGCGAAATGTCTTCGATGCTCTGGTCCAGGCTGTCTGGCTCATCCGAATCCTGCGCCATGCCGGCCATCGCCTGCTGGGCGTTTTCCTGCTGCGCCAGGTAAGCCGTCAGGTCGTCCGGATGGGCCAGGCCGACGGTGTAATGGCCACCCAAGGCGCAATCGGCCCAGTCCAGCACATCCTGCGCAAACGGGTCACCGATCACCAGCACCGGCACGCCCTGCGCGGCCATCAGCACGCAGTCGCGCTGGGCGCACTCCGTATACGACAGGCGCTCAAACGCGGGCCTGCCGTTTTGCAGCTCGCTGATGGTCCACAGCGGATAGCAAAACAGCTGTGCCAGGCTGGACGTGAATGCTTCCTGGCGCATGCCGGACTGCTCTTCCAGCACGGGCAGCAAAGGCTTGCCCTGTGCGGCAGCAGCGATGCGCGCCGTTTCAATCAACGATGGCAGCAGATGGCGAATCGGCTCTGGTGCATTCATGACAGGCTCCCCGCCAATTCAAAGATCGGCATATACATCAACACCACCACGCCGCCGATGACGACACCGATGATTGTCATCAAGAGCGGTTCCAGCAAGCGCGAGGCCCAGTCGACCCAGCGCGTAAATTCTTCATCGTGGAAGCGCGCAGACCGCTCCAGCATGTCGTCCAGGCGGCCCGTGTTTTCGCCCACGCGCAGCAAGGACTGCGCAACGGGCGTGGCCAGGCCGTGTTGTTCCAGTGCGGTCGAAAATGGCTGGCCTTCTTGCACGGCGCGGCGCGCATTGGCCAATTGCTGCTGCTGTTGTGGCATCAGCAGGCTGCCCACCATCGGCAGGGCCTTGGTCAGCGGGATACCTGCATGCAGCAGCAGGCTGAGGGCGCGGTAAAAACGCGCCAAGCGGAATTCGGCGGCCTTGTCGGCCACAATGGGCAGGCGTAGCGCCATCAGGGCGGCTTTGCGACGCAGTGGCGCATGGACAAACATGCCAGTGACGCCGCCAAAGACGGCGGCCAGCGCGCCAAGCGCCAGCCAGGGATGCGCCGCCAGCTTTTGTCCGAAGGCCAGCAGCATCTGCGACATCCA
>JACXTT010005667.1_pt1 | contig 18065 bp, 15 predicted proteins | sample 9270951 | NCBI WGS metagenome assembly JACXTT01 (sample SAMN15532306, study PRJNA645909) | rock metagenome | isolation source: weathered quartz diorite | place: Puerto Rico | collected 2017-06-21 | reverse complement strand
CCCTAAAGAACATGCCCCAACCCAGCATCGATCAGGGTATGGGCCTAGGGCGGACCGCCAGCACCCTGCAGTGCAAGGACAGCAACTACGACATCGATCTCTTCGAGCCCATCTTCGAAGGCATCTGGGCCGTAGCCAAGGTGAAGGCCCAAGATCGCGCCGAACACACCAACCGCACCGCCAGCCAAGTCATCGCTGATCACATCCGTGCCGCCACCTTCATGACCTTTGATGGCGTCGTGCCCAGCAACGAGGGCCGCGGTTACGTGCTGCGCAAGATCGTCCGCCGGGCCCTGCGCTTCGGCAAGAAGCTCAATATCGAAGGCCCTTTCTTCGCGGGCCTCGCACCTTGTGTCGTGAAGGCCATGGGCGACGCCTATCCCGAACTGCATGGCGAACTCTCCCGCATCCAGAAAGTGCTCGCCCGCGAAGAGCAGCAATTCAGCGTCACCCTTAACGCCGGCTTGAAAGTGCTTGAATCCTTGGATACGACCAAGGGCGTCTCCGGCGCCGACATCTTCAAGCTTTACGACACCTTCGGATTTCCCACCGACCTGGTGGAAGACTGGGCCAAGGAGCGCGGCATCCCCTGTGATCTAGAAGGCTTCCAAAAGGAACTGGCGGAGCAGAAGGCGCAGAGCCGGGCCGCCATGAAGACCCACGACCAACGCCTCCAAGGCGATCTGGCCGTGTTGACGGAACTGCCTGAAACCCAGTTCCTGGGCTACGACCGCCTCGGCGCCGAAGCCAAAGTAGTCGCCCTCTTCGATGCTCAGCTCAAGCGCGTTCAGAACCTTCGTGGCGAGGGTTTCGCTCTTCTGAGCCGCACGCCCTTCTACGCTCAGGGCGGTGGTCAGGTGGGCGATACGGGTACCTTCACCTTCGACGGCGGCCATGCGGCCGTGCTCGATTGCACGGCGCCCGCCTCCAAGCGCCACCTGCACAAGGTCACCGTAGGCGGCGAACTGAAGGAAGGGGCCGTCGTTCAGGCGGCGGTGGACGCCGAGCGCCGTGCCCGCATCCGCGCCCATCACACGGCCACGCACCTGCTCCACGCGGCGCTCCGCGAAGTGCTCGGCACCCACGTGAAGCAGGCGGGTTCGGTGGTGGATGATCAGCGCCTCCGCTTCGACTTCACGCACTTCGCGCCTTTGGAGCCCGAGCAGATCTCCGAGATCGAGCGCCTCGTCAACGAGCAGACCCTTCAGGCCCGCGCCACGGAGCTGGAAGAGCTGCCCATCGACGCCGCCCTCGCGAAGGGCGCCATGGCCCTTTTCGGCGAGAAGTACGGCGAAACCGTGCGCGTCATGAGCGTGCCGGGCTTCTCCGTGGAACTCTGCGGCGGCACCCACGTCGGAAGCACGGGTGAGATCGGCCTCGTGAAGATCACGTCTGAATCCGCCGTGGCCAGTGGCGTGCGCCGGCTCGAAGCGGTGGCGGGCGCCGCGACGCTCGAACTGCTGCAATCCGACGAAGCCCTGCTATCCAAGCTCAGCCGCGCCGCGAACACAGGCCGCGAGCAGTTGGCGGATTTGTTGTCTTCCAAGGACGGTCGCATCGCCCAGCTGGAGCGCGAGCTGAAGGAAACCAAGCTCAAGGCCGCGTCCGGCGGTGGCAGCGCCGAGCAAGTGGAGCAGGTCAACGGCCTCACTCTCGTCACGGCGCAGGTGGAAGGACTTGAAGGCGGTGCACTCCGTGAACTGATGGATCAGGTGCGGGGCCGTCACGCGGGCGCCGTCATCGCCATCTCCTCGGTGGCCGAAGGCAAGGTGTCCTTGCTCGTGAGCGTGAGCCCCGAGCTCACCGCCAAGGCCGATGCAGGCGCCCTGCTCAAGGCCATGTCGGGCCCCGTGGAGGGCCGTGGCGGCGGCAAGAAGGAACTGGCGCAGGGCGGCGGTACGAATCCCGCCGGCCTCGGCGCAGCCTTCGACGCGCTCAAAGCCGCGCTGGCCTAGCCATGCGCATGCCCTGGTGGAGCCCTGCCCTTTGGGTGGGGCTTTGCCTTGCGTGGCGCAAAGATGCGGGGATCCCGGCACTGCTCGGCTATCACCTACTCTGTGCCCTGGCCCTCTTACTGGCCCGGCCCAGGATCCGCTGGGGACGGTGGCCCACCTGGGGATGGAGACTCGTCATTCCCATGACCCTCCTGGCACCCGCCCTGTTCTGGCTGCCCAAGGTGCCTCACTTCCCCATGGCGCATCTCCAGCAGGTGGTGGCCCGTTGGCCTGGGGGCCTTCCCACCCACGCCCTGTACGTCCTCGCGGTGAACGTGCCCTTGGAAGAGCTGTTCTGGCGCTCTCATGTGGAGGTCGCTCATCCCCACTGGTCGCCGTGGCGCCATGGCTTCGCCTTCAGCCTTCATCACGTGATCGGCGCGGCCTTAGCCCTGGGCTGGAGGACGGTCCTTCCCGCTTGCCTCCTAACCGCCGCGGCGGGCGCCTTTTGGACCTGGTCCGCGCGGCGCCAGCAGGGCCTCGCCCTTCCCCTCATCACCCACGCATTGGCGGACCTTGGCCTCATGGCGCTCGCAGCCTCCCAGCTCCGCTAAATCCAGTCCCCAGCCTCCGTAGCCGAGGAGGGGAGGGTGAAGCCGCTTCGCCAACTCCTGCTTCGAGACATGGCTCTGCTCATGGGCCTGGGCATGCTCGCAGCAGGGTTGGGCGGAAGCTGGCTATGGTTCCAGAGCCTCACTCACCAGGCCGAACGTGAATCCCTGGCGGGCCTGCGGGGGGTGAGCCAGGACCTGGAGCAGGCCTTCCAACTGGTGGAGGCCACGGGCCAGATCCTCGCGGAGGACTGGCGCTCGGGGCAGTTGGATCTCAAACATCCCGAGCAGGCCGAAGCCCACGCCGTGACAGTGGTCAACCACCTTCCCCTAGCCAGTTCCGTCTTCATCTACCTGCCCGCGAAGGGCGGGCTCCTCATCACCGTCCACGATTTGCTTCGCGGAGTCCAGGGCCGCACCTACAACAGCTACCTCGTCGAGGCCGCGGGGGACGGCATCCCCAAAGGCCACCTACTACGCTTCAACGGAATCCCCTCGACGCCCCACGAGGAGTGGATCTCCCTCGGCCTCTCGCCTTCCCAGCGCCCTTGGTATCAGTTCGCCCTCCGACAGAAGGCTCCGGGCTGGGTGGATCCCTATCACTTCATCGCCGCAGAGACCCTCGGAGGGCTCACCTACGTCGTCCCTCTTCGTGGGTCTGGCGGCCAGATCGAAGGCGTGCTCGGTGTGGATCTCCTTTTGGAAGATCTGGTGGATCGCACCTGGGCGCTTCAACCCACCCCCGGCTCCTTGGTCACCCTCACCGACGAGCATGGGAAAGCGCTGCTCGTGCCCCGACATCGGGATTTCAGCACCCTCCGGGCGCGCAGGGAGAGTTTTCTGCGCCCCGTCGGGAAGGACTTCCTCCCCATGGTGGAGGCCCTGCTACTCACAGGGAAAGAGGACGAGCCCTTGCGCATCTCGGCGGCGAACCAGAAATGGCTCGGGGTCCGCAAAGATATGTCCGGCCCCCAGAGCGTCCACTGGACCCTCTCGCTTTGCATCCCCATGGATGAGCTATTGGCGCCGGCCCGGCGCTCCACCCTGGCTTCCATGGCTCTTCTGCTCGCGCTGCTGCTCTTCCACGCCTGGCGTCTCTATGCCATCTCCCAACGGTTTGCCCGCCCCTTGGCCGATCTGGCGCGCGCGGCAGACGGCCTGCGAAAGGGCGAAGTGCCGGCGATCCCGGCCACGGACGTGGTGGAGATCCGAGCCCTCGCCGAGGCCCTCCATCGGGCGGGAGAGTCGCTGCATGAGAAATCCCACCTCCAGCAGCAGCTCCAGCACAGCCAGCGCCTGGAAACCCTCGGCACCCTCAGCGGTGGCATCGCACACGACGTGAACAACCAACTGGGGGCAGTCCTGGGCCAATTGGAGCTGGCTGAGGAGGGGCTTCCGGCGGACCACCCTTCCCGCAATCGCCTCACCCGGGCCAAGGACGCGGTGCAGCGCTGCGCCAAGACCACCCGCGCGCTGCTCACCTTCAGCCACCAGAATCAGCCCGAGCTGCGCCCTCTGGACCTCAACACCCTCGTGAGAGACACAGCCTCCCTGCTGGATCGCGTGCTCGGCGGACTCGTGATGGTCGAGCTCTACCTTCAGCCCTCGGTGCCGCCGGTGCTGGGCGAGCCCGTACAGTTGGAACAGGTGCTCATGAACCTGGCCATCAACGCCCGGGACGCCATGCCCGAAGGCGGAAGACTCACCCTGCACACGTCGGTCGCGCCTAATGGATGGATCCGGCTGGAAGTCTCCGATACGGGACGAGGCATCCCTCAGGAGCTACTGCCCCATATCTTCGAGCCCTTCTTCACCACCAAGGCCGTGGGCAAGGGCACGGGCCTCGGGCTCGCCATGGTGTTCGGCATCGTGCGAAGCCACAAAGGGCGCATCACCGTCGCAAGCGAGGTCGGCAAAGGCACCACCTTCACCGTCGATCTGCCCAGCGCGGATCTGGCGGCAGCGGAGCCAAGCGGTGCCCACAGCGCCATCCACGCCAGCGAAGGCAGCTTGGCGGGCCTACGCATTCTCGTGGTCGACGACGAGATCGATCTCCGCGAAACATTGGCCGATGCCCTCACCGTCGCCCGCGCCCAAGTGGCGACGGCCGCGGATGGAGAGGAGGCCTGGTCCCTCTTTTCCCAGACGCCCTTCGATATGGTGCTCAGCGATCAGCGCATGCCGCGGCTCACCGGCATCGAATTCTACCGGCGCGTCCGCGCCAAAAACGCCCACATGCCCTTCATCCTCTCCAGCGGGCAGGACCTGGAAAGTTTCCGAGAGGAAACGGAGGGGGATCTCCACTTCCGCCTTCTGCCCAAACCCTTCTCCGTGGCCCGACTCCTCGAGTTGGCGGAGGAGCTCCGTCCGAGGAAGGGTTCCTCCTAATTCTTGTCGTTCTTATGGCCAGTGCTGCAATGCCGTCCACTGTTCGCGGATCGCAGTGGCGCCCTCGGGGAAATGGGCCAGGAAATCCGCGCGGAAAGATGCCGTGAACTCCGCGAGGTAGCGATCCAAATCCTTTTGCCGCGCAGCCTGATAGCGCGATCGAAAGGTCCCAGGACCAGCCTGCTCGAAGGCGATGGCTTGGAAGCACCCCGTCGCCCAGATTTCGGGAATGTGCTTTCTCCGCATGTACGCGGCGAAAGCTTCCGCGAGATCCTCCCGCACCTCCACCTCGACTTCATACGTGATCACGCTACCTCCGGAAGCAGAAGAAAACGGCGCCCATCAGACAGAGCGCCGCCCACAGATGATTGAGGGTGAGCCGCTCCTTCATGTAGGCCACAGCGAATACGGCGAAGACCGTCAGCGTCATCACCTCCTGAATCACCTTCAATTGGGGCAGGCTGAAGCGCCCGTAGCCGATGCGGTTGGCAGGCACCGCCAGGCAGTACTCAAAAAAGGCGATGCCCCAGGAGCTCAGGATGGCCCAGCCCAAGGGGGCGGCGTGTTCGGTCCTCAGATGCCGATACCATGCGAAGGTCATGAACACGTTGGAGGCCAGGAGGAGAAGAATGGTCTTCAACGCTTCACCCTAATTTCCGCTCGGCCGCGTCCTTCTCGCCCATGGCTTCCAGCACCTTCTCCGCGAGATCGCGAGGGCGGTAGGGCTTTTGAATGAAGCCCTGGATATAGGCGCCCTGAAAGCGCGCCAGCGTATCCTGCTCGCTATAACCACTGCTCAACAGCACGGGGATATCGGGACGAAGCTTGCGCATGGCCCGGAAGGCCGCCTCGCCGCCCATGCGGGGCATCGTCATGTCCAGCAGGACGACGCGGATCCGATCTCCTTCGCGCTCCACGGCGGCCACACCTTCCACGCCATCCACGGCTTCCATGACTTCAAAGCCTTGGGACTCCAAGGCCTGACGCGCCACCGCGCGGACGATCTCCTCGTCATCCACCACCAGCACGAGCCCTTCACCGCGCACGGCGCAGGTGCCATGAATGGGTTCCGCCACGCCCTGGATCCCTGGCTGCGCGGGGAAGAAGACGCGGAACTCCGTGCCTGCGCTGGGAACAGATCTCACGCGGAGCACGCCGTGATGCCCCCGCACGATGCCCGCCAACGCGGCCAACCCCAAGCCTCGACCCGTGAACTTCGTCGTGAAGAAGGGCTCGAAGATTCGGGTCTGCGTCTGAGCATCCATGCCGCATCCCGTATCCTTCACTTCCAAGTACACGTAGGATCCAGCCTCGCCGCCATGACCGAGCACCATCTCCACCAGATCGTCGGAGTCCAACTGCTGCAGCCCGGTGGCGATTTCGATGTGCCCCGTGGCATCCCCGATCGCCTCGGCGGCGTTGATAACCAGATTCATGATCACCTGCTGAAGCTGCGCGGCGTCAGCGGCGATGGGGGGTAGCTGCGTGGAAAGCGCCAGCTCCAGTTTGACGGTCTTGGGCAGACTCACTCCCAGCAAGTGCGTCATCTCCTCCACCTGCTGATTGAGGTTTAGATTGCGCACCAGGAATTGACCCCGGCCTGAATAGGCGAGCATCTGGCGCGTGAGGTCCGCGGCCTTTTCCCCCGCCCGCTGGATGGCCTGCAGATTCTTGCGCAGCGAATGTTCAGCGGGCAATTGGTCCAGCGCAAGGCTGGCGTGCCCCAGCACGCCCATGAGGAGGTTATTGAAATCGTGAGCGATGCCGCCGGCGAGCACGCCGAGGGATTCCATCTTCTGGGCCTGGAAAAGCTGGCGCTCCAGCGCGGCCTTCTCCGCCTCCACCTGCTTGGCTTCGGTGAGATCCCGCACGATGGCCTGCACACGCCCCGATTCCCCGCCTCGAAGGATGCTGAGGTTCATCTGGGTCGGCACTTCCTTGCCGTCAGGGCGCAGGAAGGTCCACTCCATGAGCACGCCGCGGCCTTCCCGCAGATCGTGCCGCGCCTCCGACAAAGCCTGCTCGCTATCCCGGCCATCTGGCTGGATCTTAGGGCTCAGATCCTCCGGCCCCAGCCCTTTCAGATCCTGGAAGGCCCTGCCCAGAAGCCGCTCGGCGGCGAGATTGGCCATCTCGATACCCCGAGGCCCCACGAGAAAGACCGCATCGCCCGCATCTTCGAAGAGCTGGCGGAAGCGGGCCTCGCTGCGCATCACCTGCGCCTGAGCCCGCAAGCGGCCGAGGGCCACGGCTGCGCTGCTCGCCAAACTATCCAAGGCCTGCAGCTGATCCTCTTCCAAGTAGACGATGCCTTCATCCCCGAAGGTCCCGCCGGTAAGCACCCCTTGCACACGCCCATCGGCAAGCAAGGGGAAGGCGCCGAAAGTCCGGTTCTGGAAGACGTCGAGCACTTCTCGGGAAAAGTAATCGGTGGTTTCCAAATCAGGGAAGAAGACCCGTTCTCCACGCTCGTAGACTTTGGCGATGTGGCGCGGGTTGTCGGGGAAACGCCTGGCCAGCTCAAGGCCCAGGCGCTGCTCCATCTCCGGAGTCCACAGCAAGGTGAGGATCTCCCCGCGGTTGTTGCGGGCGTTGAACCACCAGTGCCTCAAGGGCGCGATCTGGCCCGCGCCCAGGAACAGGGCGCGCAGCAGGGATTCCTCGTCCGCCGCTTCGGAGAAAGCGTGGGTGGCCCTGGCCAGCGATTCCGCCTGGAGGGTGGCATGGCGCATGGCCTCCTGGGCCAGGTAGCGCTCCGTGATGTCCTCCACGGTTCCTAGCACGCCGCGGCCGCCCTTCAGTTCCACCTCGCTGAGGTGCAGCTCAAGGGGCAAGGTGCCGCCTCCCGGACGCGACACGTGCAGATGAATGCCCTTCAGCGCCGCCAGAACTTCGGCCGCGGGGAGCCCCGCAAGGGCATCCGCCTCGTCGCCGAAGGATTCCGCCAAGGGACGGCCATCCAGCCCGCCCAAGGGCACGCTCAAGATGCGGTGGAGCGTGGGATTGGCGTAGAGGATGTTCCCGTCCTGCGCCAAAAAGACACCGAGGCGGCTCTCTTCCACGAGGATGCGGTACCGCTGTTCCGATTCGATGCGGTTGCGCAGCTCCGTCTGCAGCCGATCCCACAACCGCGTACGCTCGAGAGCCAGCGCCGTCAAAGACGCGAATACCCTCGCAGCCGCGCGACTGTCCTGGGGCATGAGGCCCACCTCACGTCGGTAGAGCGTCAACACGCCGAGCACCGCTCCGCCCTGCCCCAGCAAGGGAATCGCGTGCACCGAGCGCGTGCCCGAACGGGCGTACTCCGCCAGGTAGGCCGCACAACGGGAATCCTGCAGCACATCGGGAATCTCTTCCACCGCGGCGCTTCGCGCGGCCCATGCGCTGGGACCGGCCTCCGGGCCATCCAACGGCATGCCCTCTTCCATGAGGCGACCCAAGTGCGGCAAGCCGCTGGAGGCCATAAATTGCAGGGAACGCTGATCGGAGCTAATGGACCAGAGGATGCCCATTTCCACCTGCGCGTGATCGGCGAGGAGATCCAGCAGTCGCGTGAAGAGGCCTTTGGGGTCTTCCCAAAGGGCCGCTTCGCTGGCGGCGGATTGGAAATCCCAAATCAGGCGGTTCAGACGCTTGCCCTGCGCCAGTTGGCGCTGGAGTTCGCCCTGCGTGCGCAACCGCCTCCAGGCCAGCGCGCCCACTCGCGCCAAGTTGGTGAGATCCTCCATCACCTGAGATGTGGGTGCGAGGACCCCTTCGCCTTCCAGTGCGCCGGCCAGGAGCACGCCATCCAGCACATCTTCCGAAAGCAGCGGAATCCCTACGAGGCTTTTCAGTGGCAGCAGAGCCTGAAGGGCTTCTGGAAGTTCGGACTCCGATGCCGCGAAGGCCGGAAGCTGAGCTTCAAACAGGGTTCGCGTGAAAGGGCTATTGAGTGCAGGAAAGCGTTTCCCGACGAGCCCGTCCCCAAAGCGCAGACGCAACCCGGAGCTGATCGCCAAGACCTCGATGGCCTCGCCCTCGCCTACCACCAGCCCCAGCACCCAATGGGCTGAGGACAGCAGTGCAGCTGCGCGGGAGAGCAGCGTCTGTTGGAGGCTTTGCTCCGAAGTACACAACCCCAGCGCGAGGATACCCTCCGCCAAAGCCCGGCCCGACGACGCGGGGGTCGCGGGAACGACGGGCGCAGGACCCGTGGGGGTGGAGGACAAGTCCATAGTGGGGCGGAGGCGAGTCTACACCCGTCCGCCCCTTCGATTAGCGGGCGAATTCCACCGCGCGCGTTTCGCGCATCACGGTCACCTTGATCTGGCCGGGATACTGCATCTCCGACTCGATGCGGCGTGAAACATCCTTCGCCAACCAGTAGGCCTTGTCGTCATTCACCTGGCCCGCATCGACCATGATGCGGATCTCGCGGCCGGCCTGCAGGGCGTAGCTCTTTTGCACGCCATCGTAGCTCTGGGCGATCTCTTCGAGCTTCTCCAGCCGCTTGACGTAGGTCTCCAGCATCTCGCGGCGGGCGCCGGGGCGGGCGGCAGAGAGGGCATCCGCGGCAGTGATGAGCATGGCTTCCACAGTCCTCGGCTCGAAATCCCCGTGGTGGCAGCTCATGGCGTGGATGACAGGCTCCTTCTCGCCGAAGCGCTTCATGAGCTCCATGCCGATTTCGATGTGCGTGCCCTCCACCTCGCGGTCGATGGCCTTGCCGATGTCATGGAAGAGGCCCGCGCGCTTGGCGAGGCGGGCATCGCAGCCCATCTCGGCGGCCATGTACTCCGCGATGTGGGCCACCTCTTTGGTGTGTTCCAACACATTCTGACCGTAGGAAGTGCGGTAGTTGAGGCGCCCAATGAGCTTGTGGAGCTTGGGGTGCACGTCGGGGAAACCCAACTCGATGCAGGCGGATTCGCCGATCTCCTTGAGGTGCTGGTCCATATCCACCTTCACCTTTTCCACCACTTCCTCGATGCGGGCGGGGTGGATGCGGCCATCGGCGATGAGCTTCTGGATGGCCTGGCGGGCCACTTCGCGGCGGATGGGATCAAAGCTGGAGACGACGATGGCTTCGGGCGTCTCATCCACAATGAGATCGCAGCCCGTGGCCTTTTCCAGAGCGCGGATGTTGCGGCCTTCTCGACCAATGATGCGGCCCTTCAGATCGTCGCTGGGCAGCTGCACAGAAGTGACGGCGGTTTCGCACACCACGTCGGAGGCCACGCGCTGGATGGCGGCGCCGATGGTCCAGCGGGCCTTCTTCATGGCCTCTTCCTGGGCTTCGTCCTCGATGCGGCGCACGGTCTTGGCGGCGTCCATCTTGGCCTGGTGCTCCAGCGACGCGATGAGCTCGGTGCGGGCGGCATCGCGGGTGAGCTGGGCCACTTCCTCCAAGCGCTGCTGACGCTCTTCGAGCAGGGCCTTCGCCTTCGCCTGGTCGGCCTGCAGCTTCTCCAGCTCGGCCTGGCGCTTCTCCTTGAGCTGATCCAGATCCTTCTGCTTCTGATCGACGGTCTGCACCTTCTTATCGAGGGCCTCCTCCTTGGATTGCAGGCGCTGCTCCTGCTTCTCCAAAGAAGCTTGGCGCTCCTTGAAGGACTGATCCTGGGCTTGGCGGGCGGCCAAGGATTCTTCCTTCGCCTTCAGCTCGGCTTCCTTCCGCAGGGCCTCGGCTTCACGCTGTGCGCGCTCGCGGGCGGCCTTCACATCGGCTTCGGCCTCCTTGCGCATGCGCTCGGCCTTGCTGGCCAGCTCCGCTTCAGCGTGGGCGCGGGCGGTTTCACGGCCGGCCTGGGCCTCTTTCGCCTTCTGCATCTGGAAGAAGGCGAACACAAATGCCACCACAGCTACAGCGATGGCGATTCCAAGTTGAAGATTCATGGGCAACTCTCCGGGTCTCACCGGAAGCGCTCAAGCACTGACGATCGAAAAAGGTCCCCGCTCAGTCGTGGAGGCGTGCCGAGTTCCCTTAGTCACAAGGGGGGAAGCCAAAATCCGCTTTAAGGCGATCCGCGGCGCGGCGCGCACAAGGGCGGGGGCAGGTCTCCCATTCACTCTTACGGAACAAGCGCTTGGCCATAATCACGGGCCTCGCAGGGATGTGGGTTACTCCTCGAACAGCGAGGGGTTGGTGGGGCTGGGATCGTCAACTTCCTGAAGCAGCTGGGAAAGGCGCTGTTCCAGATCCGTGGTGTGCTTGGAGGCTTCCTGTTCAAGGCGCGCCGTGCGGTACGCCAGGTTCAGGGCGCCCAACAACAGCCAGGACCGGGTGTCCACGGCCGCCGGGGCGTTCCCATAGTGTACCCGGCAGGCCTTTTCCATGTCCTCGAAGGTCTTTTCCAGGGCCAGGACTGCCCGATCCAGCAGCTGGGCGTCCTCGGTGGCCACCGCCAGGGTCTGCCCCAGGACCTGGACCTCCTTGCGGATCATCCCATCTTCTCCAGCTGTTCGAGGATGGACTCCACCTGGCGAAGCATCTCCTTGCGCTCCTGGGCAAGGACTTCCTTCTCCTGGGTGAGCTCGTGGACCCGCTCCTGGAGCTGGCGGAGCTCGTCTCCGTGGGAGCCGCTCTCTTTCTGCACGCGCTCCAGCTCCTCGCGGAGCTGGTTGCGCTGCTGGATAAGCGTCTGGAGTTTGGCCTCCAGCTGTTTGAGGAGATCGGAGGGGGCTTCTTGGAACAGGCCAGTCATACCCCTAGCCTACCGCGTCAGGCGCGCAGCTGGGCGCCGCAGCCTTCAGCCGCCGTCAGAGCGGCCTTCATCCAGCCATCCACCTCGTCGCCGGTGAGCGTGCGGTCCGCCTGGAAACGGAAGCGCAGCAACCAGGCCTGCTTGCCCGCGGGGAGGCTCTTATGGCGGAACACATCCACGCAGCCCACCGATTGGAGCTCTCCTGGGAGCACCTTGGACATGGCTGCCACCAGATCCGCATGAACCTGGGTGAGATCCACAAGCAGGCTCAGGTCGCGCTCCACGGTGGGATGGCGGCTGAAGGGCTTGTAGGCGGGAATGATGCGTTCCTCCGGCAGGGGCAAGCGGTCGAGCGGGATCTCCACGCCGTACAACCCCTCGCCGAGGGACCGCACTTCGATCTGCCCAGCCCCCAGATCCGCGGCCACACCCCGGAGGTCCTCGGATCGGATGGCGCGAGCGGGCGTCAGCGGATCTTCGCCGCCCCGTCGCCCAGCCCACACCAAGGCCAGATCCATGCGGGCGTTGAGGCCGGCGCGATAGCTCGGCGCGATCTCGAAGAGCCGAACTTCCTTGGCCCCCTGGCGGAGATTGGCTTCGGCGGTCGAGCGCAGGCTCGGCAGCAACGAACTGCGCATCACCGAATACTCCAGCCCCAACGGGTTGCCCAGCGCGCGGTCTTCCGCGGGGCTATCGGCGAAGGGCGCGTCCTCTTCGGGCGCGATGAAGCCGTAGGTCACCGTCTGATGGAAGCCCAATTGGGCGAGCCGCTTGGCCACCGCTTGGCGCTGAAGCAGATGAGCGTCCAAGGGCTCGGGATCCGCCTGCACGTGGGGCAGCGCCATGGGCAAGTGGTCATAGCCGCGGAGACGCAGCACCTCTTCCGCAAGATCCTCCACAATGGAAAGATCGTGGCGCCAGGTGGGCGGCACGACGAGGAGCGAATCCCCCGCAATCACAACTTCGCATCCCAGATGTTCCAGCAGCGCCTTGGCCTCTTCCAATCGGATGGATTCTCCAGCACAGCGATTCAGCAAGGCCGACGCGAGCACGATGGCTTCAGGCTTGGCCGGAAGCGCTCCAACCGTCCATGCACCCTCCAACGTCGCGCCCGCCCAGGCCTGCATGCGCTGGACGAAGAGATCGCGCGCGATCTGCGCCTGGGCCGGGTCCGCGCCGCGGCCGAAGCGATGGGCGCCATCGGTGTGGTTGCTGTGGCGGCGAGCCATCAGACGCACGGTCTTGGGATCGAAGTAGGCGCTTTCCAACAGCACACGCGTGGTCGTCGCAGTCACCTTGGTCGACTCACCGCCCATGACGCCCGCCATGGCGATGGGGCCTGAATCATCCGCGATGATGAGGTCTTCGGCGGTGAGCGTGCGCGAGACGCCATCGAGCGTCACGAGTGTTTCACCCGTCTTTGCCAAGCGGACCACGACCGCACCTTGCAGCTTGTCCGCGTCGAAGGCGTGGGTGGGATGGCCCAACAGATAGAGCAACTCGTTGGAAGCGTCCACCGCCGCCAGCCGCTTGGCGCCTGAGCCAAGCAGAGCGAGGAAACGCACCACCTCCGCGGGTGTGCCCTTCCCTTCGCCCACTTTGAGCAGTGCCGTTGAGTAGGTGGGACAAAGCGGCGATTCCAGTCGGATCTCGCGCAGCGCTTTGCTTTCCGCAATTGGAGTCGTCGAGGCAGGTCCGAGCTCGAGCCCTAGTTTGGCGGCCAGCTCGCGCGCCACGCCGCGGTGGCTCATCACGTCGCCGCGATTGGCGGTGATATCCACATCAAGCACGTGGGTGCCGTCCTTGGCTTCCACGCCATCAATGGGAAAGCCGAGCATGGGCAGCACCGTGGTGGCCTGCTCGAGCGTGATAGGACGCGGCAGTTGCGCCGTGAGAGCATCTAGGGCGATAAGCATCACAGGCCTCCCATGGCGCGCAGGAAGCGCTGATCGTTTTCGAAGAAGAGCCGCAGATCAGGCGTCTGGCTCACCATCATGGCGGTGCGCTCCACGCCCATGCCGAAGGCGAAACCGCTCCACACTTCGGGATCGATCCCTGCGTACTTCAACACATTGGGATGAATGAGGCCGGCTCCCAGGATTTCCACCCAGCCGCTGCCTTTGCAGACGCGACAGCCGGAACCGCCGCAGAGCGGGCAGCGCACGTCCATCTCGCAGCCCGGCTCTACGAAGGGGAAGTAGCTGGGGCGAAAGCGCACATCGGCGTTGGGGCCAAAGAGGGCCTTCATGGCATAGGCGAGCGTGCCCTTGAGGTGATGTAGACCGATGTCCTTCCCGATGAGCATGCCCTCCACCTGGTGGAACATGGGCGAATGCGTGGGGTCGATGTCGTCCTTGCGGTAGACGCGGCCTGGCGCGAGGAAGCGGATGCCGCCCTTTTGCTCCACCTGCGGCGCGAGGCGCTTAAGCACGCGCACCTGCACGGGGCTTGTATGGGTGCGCAACAACTTGTCGGGATGTTGGGCGAAGTAGAACGTATCGGAGCTGCCGCGGGCCGGATGATCGGAAGGGATGTTGAGACCGTCGAAGTTGTGCTCCTCCGTCTCCACCTCAGGGCCTTCTTCGACGTGATACCCCAGCGGACGGAAGACTTCCACGAGACGGTCCATCAGCCGATTCAGCGGATGCAGCGCGCCGTGGTCAGGCATGGGCGGCGGCAGGGTCGGATCGCCCGCCTGCAGCGCGGCATCGCGGGATTTCTTGGCGGTATCCAAGGTCTCTTGGCGCGCCTTCAGGGCCTCTTCCCAGGCATTCTTAAGCGCGTTGATGGCTGCGCCCAGCTCGCGTTTCTGCTCCTTCGGCGCGGCCTTCAACAGCTCCATCATCTGGGCAGCAAAGCTGCCCTCCCGACCTACGTAGAGGCCTTTGAGACGAAGGAGTGCGTCGAGATCGCCCACGGCCGCGAGGGCCGCAGCAAAGGCGGCATTCGCCTCTTGGATCTCTGGCGGAAGAAGGCTGAGCTGCGTATCCATGCTTTAACCCTAAACGAACGAAGGCCGCAAAAGCGGCCTTCGGTGCGTGTTTCGATGAGGTCGAATCAGCCCTTGGCCACGGCCACGAGCTTGCTAAACGCCTCGGGGTTGCGGACGGCGAGATCCGCGAGGACCTTGCGGTCCAGGTTCACGTTCGCCTTCTTCAGGCCGCCCATGAACTTGCTGTAGGACATGCCGTTCTGCACGGAGGCGGCGCTGATGCGGACGATCCAGAGGCGGCGGAAATCGCGCTTCTTGACCTTGCGATCGCGGTAGCCGTAGGCCAGGGCCTTCTCAACGGCTTCCTTAGCGGAACGATAGAGGCGGGACTTGGCGCCGTAGAAGCCCTTGGCGAACTTGAGCATCCGCTTACGGCGTTGGGCGCGCTTAAAACCGCGTTTTACACGAGTCATGTGCTTTCCTTTCCGTGGGGCAGATCAGCGGGAATCGCCGATCGTTTGGGGCCCCTTTGGGGGTGACGTTCAGTCACCGGGGTTGAAACGAGATCCGGACGTCTCTTACGCGTAGGGCAGCATGGCGGCAACGGCCTTCTGGTCGGCCTTGCACACCGTGGACCCGAGGTCCAGCTGGCGCTTACGCTTGGGGGACTTGCTGGTGAGGATGTGGCGCTGGTGCGAGCACCCGCGCTTGAACTTGCCAGTGCCGGTCTTCTTGAAGCGCTTCTGCGCGCCCTTGTGGGTCTTGATCTTGGGCATCGGAGCTCCTCTTAGGCTTCGTTCACAGGTTCAGGGGTTTGCTTCTTCGGTTCTTTCTTCTTTTCCACCGGCTTGGGGGTGAGGATGGCGTGCATATCGCGGCCATCAATGCCGGCGGGCTTTTCAACCAGGGCCTGATCCTGAACCCTGTTGATCACCTCTTCGATGATCCGGTAGCCGATGTCACGGTGTACGACCTCGCGGCCGCGGAACATCACTACCACTTTGACCTTGTCACCCTCGCCGAGGAATCGCTGAATGTGGCGGACCTTGAAGTCGAAGTCGTGGTCGTCAGTCTTGGGGCGGAACTTCACTTCCTTGACGACGATGTTCTTCTGCTTGGCCCGGGCTGCGTGTTCCCGCTTGGCTTCCATGAACTTGTACTTGCCGTAGTCCATGATTCTGCAAACCGGGGGATTCGCGTTGCCAGCGACCTCCACGAGGTCGAGGCCCTTCTCTTCGGCGATCCGAACGGCCTGATGCGGTGACATCAAACCGAGCTGTGCTCCGTCTTCGTCAATGACGCGGACTTCCGGACAGCGGATACCGTCGTTGATGCGGGTCTCGTTGGGACGAATGGTGTACCCCCTCCTAAAACAGGAACAAGAAGTTTATCAACGGCTTGCTTGGAAACCAAGCCAAAAAAGGTGAAATCAGCGGATCCGGCCTTGCACTTCCTCGGCTAGAGCGGCTAGGAAGGTGTCCAGCGGCTGCACCCCGAGGTCACCCGTCGTGCGATGGCGGACGGAACCCGTACCGGCCGCAGCCTCGGCAACGCCGGTGACGAGCATTGCGGGGCCTTTGCGCACCTGATGGGTGCGGACCTTGGCGTTGACCTTCTCATTGGCCAAATCGAGGTCAACCCGCAGCCCCTGGGCCTTGGCGGCGTCAGCCACCTGATGGGCGAAAGGATGGACGCGGTCGGTGATGGGCAGAACCGCCACCTGCACCGGTGCAAGCCAAGCAGGGAAGGCGCCTGCGCAATGCTCCACGAGGATGCCGAAGAAGCGTTCCAAGCTGCCGAGGATGGCCCGGTGCAGCATGATGGGCTGCCCTTCGGTGCCATCGGACTTGGTGTACTTCAGCTCAAAGCGCTCGGGCAGGAAGTAATCTACCTGCAACGTGCCCAGCTGCCAGGGACGCTTGAGGGCATCCAGCACCTGGAACTCGATCTTCGGACCGTAGAAGGCGCCTTCGCCGGGATTCTCCTTCCAGGGGATCCCAGCCTCATCCATCGCATCCGCCAACGCCTTCTCCGCCTGGTCCCAGATCTCGTCGGAGCCAAGCCGTTTCTCAGGCCGCGTGGACAGCGCGACGCGCATATCTTCGAAACCGAAGGTGTCGTAGACCTCCTTCAAGAGTTCGAGGAAGGCGGCCATCTCGGACTTCAGATGCTCGGGCGCGCAATAGAGATGGGCGTCGTCCTGGCAGAAGGTACGCACGCGGGTGAGACCGTGCGTCACGCCGCTGCGTTCAAAACGGTGCAGGCGGCCGAAATCCGCGTAGCGGATGGGTAGATCGCGGTAGCTATGCTTCTGGCTGCCAAACATCACGCAGTGACCCGGGCAGTTCATGGGCTTCACCGCGTACTCGCGCTCTTCCGCCGTCGTGAAGTACATGTTCTCGGCGTAATTGTCGTAGTGGCCGCTGGTCTTCCACAGCGACACGTCCATGATCTGCGGCGTGATCACTTCGCTGTAGTCGTATTTGAAGTACAGCTCGCGAATGTAGTCCACCAGTGCGTTGTAGACGACGGTGCCCTTCGGATGAAAGAAGGGTGAAGCTGGCGCCTGCGGATGGAAGCTGTAGAGATCCAGCTCCTTGCCCAGTTTGCGGTGATCGCGAGCTTTCGCTTCTTCGAGGCGATGCAGGTGCTCATCGAGCTCCTTCTGCGTCGCGAAGGCGGTGCCGTAGATGCGCGAGAGCATCGGGTTCTTCTCATCGCCCTTCCAGTAGGCACCGGCAACCGACAGCAGCTTGAAGGCCTTCAGTTTCGAAGTATTCGGCACGTGAGGGCCGCGGCAAAGGTCGTAGAAATCGCCCTGCTTGTAGCCACTGATGATGTCGCCCTGCGGGATCCCACTAACCACTTCGACCTTCAGCCCTTCGCCCATGGCCTTGAATCGCTCCACGGCAGCATCGCGCGGCATCTCTTCGCGATCGACTTCGATGCCTTCGGCGACGATCTTCTTCATCTCGGCTTCGATGAGAGGCAAATCTTCCGCATTGAAGGGCTTTTCCACCTGGAAGTCGTAATAGAAACCGTCTTCGATGACGGGGCCGATGCCCACCTTCGCATTCGGATAGAGGCGCTTCACCGCATGCGCAAGCAGATGCGCCGTCGAGTGACGAATAAGATCGAGACCCTCGGCATCCTTACCCGTGAGAATTGCGACCTTCGCGCCATTCGCGAGCGGGGCCTTCAGATCCTGAACCTTGCCATCCAACTTCACGGCCAAGGCCGCCTCGAGGAGACGAGGACCAATGCCCGCCGCGAGATCAGCCCCAGTGGCGCCCTCAGGCAGCTGCCGAAGGGAGTCGTCGGGAAGGCGGACCTCGATGGACATGGTCGTAATTCTCCTGGATAGGGTCAATCAGGTTAACAGTTAATAGATAAATGAGACAGGCCCCAGATTACTCTGGGGCCTGTGTGATTTAACGTCGCAGCGACCTACTTTTCCACCTCTGTCCGAGGCAGTATCATCGGCCCTCCAAGTCTTAACTGCCGTGTTCGGGAT
>JACXTT010005666.1_pt1 | contig 18066 bp, 16 predicted proteins | sample 9270951 | NCBI WGS metagenome assembly JACXTT01 (sample SAMN15532306, study PRJNA645909) | rock metagenome | isolation source: weathered quartz diorite | place: Puerto Rico | collected 2017-06-21 | reverse complement strand
CCGGCCGGTCCCGGCGGGCAAGGGGCCGACCGCGAACGGCGACAGCGAGGTCAGCGAGTCCGAGCTCGCCTCGGCCTCGACCGCGGGGTCGGGCGGCGGGCGCTCGTGCAACATGACCCAGTGGCTGCAGACGGCGCTGCGCAAGGACGCGCGGGTGCAGGCGGCCATGGCGGAGCTGGGCCGCGGCCCCGATGCGCATGGCGGCGCGGTCCGCGTGTGGAACGGCGACTGGGTGCGTCACGGCGACCAGGAGGGCAATGGCCTGGCCGCCGTGCGCGAGGCGATCATGTGGGAGGTCGGCTTCGCCCCGCTCGCCTGCCGCAACGAGCCGGTGAAGGGGCTGGTGGCGATCTCGCTGAACGACGGGCCGGCGCCGGCGCGCCTGGTGATGGGCCAGGGCGAGTGGCGCTGGACCGACCTGCTGTTCTCGGGGCGCGGCCGGCCCTAGCGCTGGCTCAGGCGACCTTCACCATCCGCTTGCCGACGTTGGCCCCGGCCAGCAGGCCGACCAGGGCTTCGGGGAGCGTCTCCAGGCCGTCGAGGATATCCTCGCGCACCTTCAGCCGGCCGTCGGCGACCCAGCCGCGCAGCTCGTCGATGGCGCGTTCGCGCGCATCGCCGCGATAGAAGTCGGAGACGATGAACCCGCGCAGCGAGAGCCGCTTGCTGATCGCCACCGGCAGGCCGCGGACGCCGTGGGGCGCGGCGCCGTCATAGGCCGAGACCGCCCCGCACAGCACCACCCGGCCGTGGGGCTTCATGGAGAACAGGCAGGCCTCCAGGATCTCGCCGCCGACGTTGTCGAAGAACACGTCGACGCCGCCGAGACTGGCCGTGGCCAGGGCTGCGAAGAAGGCCACGCCGGTGTGGGCCTTGTAGTCGACCGCGGCGTCGAAGCCGTAGTCCTCGGTCAGCAGGGCGCACTTCTCCGGACCGCCGGCCACCCCGACGACGCGGCAGCCCTTGAGCCGGGCGATCTGGCCGACCAGCAGGCCCACCGCGCCGGCGGCGGCGGAGACCACCACGGTGTCGCCGGGCTGCGGCCGGCCGATCGCCAGGAGGCCGAAGTAGGCGGTGAGGCCGGCCGTGCCGTAGACGCTGAGCAGATGGGTGAGCGGGTCGGCCTGGCCGAGCGCGGTGACGCCGGCGGCGGGCAGGGCGGCATAGTCCTGCCAGCCGGGGTCGGCGTGGACGATGTCGCCGGGGCGGAAGCCCGGCGCGCGGCTCTCGATCACTTCGCACAGGCCCGCGCCGGCCATGACCTGACCGGCGCAGAGGCCGGCGCGATAGGTCTGGCCCAGCATCCAGGCGCGGTTGGCGGCGTCGAGGGCGACATAGCGGGTGCGCAGCAGCACCTCGCCCTCGGCGGGCGTCGGCACCGGAGCTTCGTCCTGGCGGAAGTGGTCGAGGCTGAGCGGCCCCTGGGGGATCTGGGCGAGAAGGATCTGACGGTTGATCTGGCTCACGAGGACTCCTGGAAAAGGCCGGCGGCCGGGGACGCGCCCGGCCGCCGTAGGGGAGGATCAGTTCGTGGTGGTTGGCGGCGCCGTCAGGCGTGCAGCAGGGCGGTGGCCGCCCCGGTGCCGATCGAGAGGAAGACGATGAGGACGGAGATCGCCACGTCGAGGGTGCGGCTGAGTTGGACGGACATGGGCTTGATCTCCTGATGGGGGGCGATGGGTCGTGCGATGAAGGGTTGGATGTCGGCCTGGGGCTCGTGGCTCATTCAGGGTCCTTGGGCTGTTGATGGGGCGGCATGGGACGGTGGGCTCCTTAGGTGACGCGCCGCGGAGGGCGCTGGACGAAGACGTGGACGGCGGGCGACAGCCGATCGCGCGCGAAAGCGAGCCTTCGCGCGGGGACGTCAGATCGGGTTGTCAGAACGCGCCGCCGACCAAGCGGCGCAAAAAAAGCCCGCCGGGATCACTCCCAACAGGCTGCCTATACAGACGCAAAAAAGCGGGCGCAAGAATTATTTTCGCGCCCACCTCGGCTGACAATCAAGATGATCGATCGAGTTGGCGATGTCAAGCCCTAAAATTCTTCAGGCGGTCGGGCGATGGACCGGGGCCGCGACGTCCTGTTGAGTGGGGTTCAGATGAGCGATGTGATCGAGACGGACGTCCTGGTGCTGGGGCTGGGCGCGGTGGGGGCCGCGGCCGCCTATCAGCTCGATCGGCGGGGCCGGGATTTCATCGCGCTGGAGCGCCAGCCGGCGGCCGGCCACGCCTTCGGCTCGTCGCACGGCGAGACGCGGATCACCCGCGAAGCGGTGGGCGAGGGGCTGGACTACATCCCGCTGGTCCAGCGCAGCCACGAGATCTGGGCGGAGCTGGAGACGGCGGACCGCCGGCTGCGCCACGAGGTCGGCGTGCTCTACCTGGCGAGCGGCGCGGGCGGCGGGATCCGGCACGGGTCGACCGACTTCATCGCGGCCACCCAGGCGGCGGCGCGGGTGGCGGGCGTCGAGCTGGCGCCCCTGGACGCGGCGGCGCTGCGGGCGGCCTATCCGCAATTCGCGGTGACGGACGATACGGTGGGCTATCTCGAACCCCGCGCGGGGTTCGTGCGGCCGGAGGCCTGCATCGCCGCCCAGGTCGAGGCGATCGCCGATCCGGCGCGGCTGAGGTTCAGCGAGACGGTGCTGCGGCTGGAGGCGGTCCCCGGCGGCGTGCGGGTGGAGACCGACCGCGGGGCCTATCGCGCGCGGCGGGTGATCAGCGCGCTGGGCGCCTGGACGCCGGGGCTGATCGGCGGGCCGTTCCGGCGAGACGTGAAGGTGCTGCGCCAGGTGCAGCACTGGTTCGCGCCGGAGCCGGACGGGCCGTGGGCTGGGAGCGGCGGCCCGGCGTTCCTGTGGTTCCACGGGCCGGGCGCGGACGACGTGTTCTATGGCTTCGGGACCCTGGCCGGCGGGCGTGGCGGGGTGAAGGTGGCGACCGAGCAGTATGAGATCGAGACCGATCCGGACGCCGCGGACTGGACCGTTTCGGAGGCCGAGAGCGCGGCGATGTTCGAGACGCATGTGCGCGGGCGGCTGGTGGGCGTGACGGGCGCGCGCGCAGACGCGGCGGCCTGCCTCTACACCTGGAACGGCCGCGCCGACGCCGCCGGCCATCAGGGCCGGTTCCTGATCGGGCCGCACCCCGACATCGACGGCGTGACGGTGGTCTCCGCCTGCTCGGGCCACGGCTTCAAGCACTCGGCCGGCCTGGGCGACGCGATCGTGCGCCAGCTGCTGGGCGAGGCGCCGTTGCCGGGCTGCGACCTGGCGGTGTTTCGGCCGTAGCACATCGTCTGTGAGCTCTGCGCGGCTGATCTGAATCGCCGGGTGGGCTAGGGTCCGCGCGTGAAAGCCCGCCGAGTCTCTCCCGACACGTTGCGCGCCGCGGCGCCGACGCTGCCGCCGTCAGCGGGCCTGATCGTCTTCGACAATGTCTGCGTGCTGTGTTCGGCCTTCGTGCAGTGGGTGATGGCGCGCGACCGGCGCCGGCTGTTCTGGTTCACGCCCGCCCAGGGGCCGATCGGCCAGGCGCTCTACGCTGAGCTCGGCCTCGACCCGGTGCGTTTCGAAACCAACCTCGTGGTCGTGGACGGGGTGGCCTACGGCAAGCTCGAGGCGTTCGTGAAGGTTGCGGTCCGGCTCGGCGGGCCTTGGCGGGCGGCGGCGGTGCTGCGGATCCTGCCCGCGCCCTTACGGGACGCGCTCTATGACGCGATCGCCCAGAACCGGTACCGCCTGTTCGGGCGCCGGGAGACCTGCTGGTTGCCGGCCGCCGGCCTGGCGGATCAGGTGATTTGACCCAGCCGCTGTATCAACGCGTGATGGGCGACGATTTCGCGCGGCTGCCGCCGGCCGTGCGCGAGATGCACGTACTGGCCGGGGCGGCCCTGGCTGAAGGGCGGGCGACGGTGGCGCGCGGAACGAACCCCTTCGCCCGGATCGTGGCGCGGCTGGTGGGGTTTCCGCCCGCGGGCGAGGACGTGCCCGTGAGCGTTCGCTTCGTCGCGCACGACGGGCGGGAGACCTGGGTGCGCCGGTTCGGCGCCAGCGGCTTCTCGAGCGAGCTTCGCGAAGGCGGCGGGCTGATGGTCGAACGGCTGGGCGTGCTGCGCTTCGGCTTTGAGCTGCGGGGCGCGCCGGAGGGTCTGAGCATGCACCTGCGGCGCTGGTGGTTCGGACCGATTCCGATGCCGCTGGCGCTGGGGCCGAAGGGCGTGGCCTGGGAGACCGAACGCGATGGGCGCTTCTGCTTTGACGTTCCGCTGGCGCTGCCGCTGGTCGGGCCGGTGGTGACCTATCGGGGCTGGCTTGTGCGCGTCTAGGCCGCTCGGGCGCGGCGGCGCTGGCGGCGTTCCGTGGTGAGCACCCGCGGCGTCGCGGCCTGGGACTCGCGGAGCGCGGTGACCATCTGGTCGGCGGGCATGGGGCGGGCGAACCAGTAGCCCTGCATGCGCTCGCAGCCCGAGCCGCGCAGGAAGATCGCCTGGGACTCTTCCTCGACGCCCTCGGCGACGATGCGGATGCCGAGCGCGCGTGCGGCATGCAGCACGGAGGCCACCAGCTTGGCGACCTTGGGGTCCGACGCCACGTCGCAGATCAGCGAGCGGTCGAGCTTCACCGTCTGGATCGGCAGGTGCATCAGCGCGCGCAGGTTGGAGTAGCCGGTGCCGAAGTCGTCGAGCGCGATGCGCACGCCCTTGGCGTTCAGCCGCTCGATGTGGCGGCGCGAGAGCGCCATGTCCTGCAGCAGGAAGGTCTCGGTGATCTCGACGGTGAGGGCGGTGGCCGGCAGCGCGGTCTTGCCCAGCCGGCCGATCAGCTTGCGCGAGAAGGAGGGGTCGATCAGGTCGCGCGGGCTGACGTTGAACGAGACGACCTCGATCAGGCCTTCCTCGACCCAGGGGGCGGCGATGCTGCAGCCGGCCTCGAACACCGCCTCGTCGATGCGGCCGATCAGGCCCAGCTCCTCGGCGATCGGCACGAAGGCGCCCGGCAGCAGGAGCCCCTGCTCAGGGTGGCGCCAGCGGGCCAGCACCTCGACGCCGACGATGCGGCCGTCGTTGCTATCGACCACCGGCTGGAACCAGGGCTCGATCTCGCCGGCGGGGATGGCGCGGCGCAGCTCGGCCTCCAGGGTGCGGCGGCGCTCGTTCTCTTCGCGCAGCTCGGCGTCGAAGGCGCTCCAGCGGCGGCCGCCCTTCATCTTGACCCGATAGAGCGCCATGTCGGCGAAACGCTGCAGGTCGCCGGCGTCGGCGGCGTCATCGGGGAAGACGGCGACACCCACCGAGGCGCCGGGCGAGACCGTCCGGCCGTAGATCACGTGGGCCTGGGTGAGCAGGGCCAGCAGGCGCTCGGCGCGGCGCGGCGTGTCGTCGGCATCGGTGATCAGGGCGAACTCGTCGCCGCCCAGGCGGGCCACCAGCTCGCCGGCGGCGGCGTCGCAGCGCAGGCGCTCGCCGATCTCGGCCAGGAACAGGTCGCCGGCGTGGTGACCCAGCGTGTCGTTGAGATGCTTGAAGCGGTCGAGGTCGACCACGAAGAGGGCGAGGCGGCGGCCCTGGGCTCGGGCTCTCTCCAGCCGCTCGCAAAGCTCGGCGGTGAAGGCGCCGCGGTTGACCAGGCCGGTGAGGCTGTCGGTCTGGGCCAGGCGCAGGGTCAGCTCGCGCTCGGTCTCCAGCTCGGCCACGCGCGCCATGAGTTCGGCGATGTTCTGGGCGCGTTGGGGCACGGCGGGAGATCAGCCTCTTCTAGGGGGACTGCTCCGATCTTGCCGTCGGCGGGGTGAACGGCCCGTTGAACGATGTGCTTAACGCGCCGCTACGCCGCAGCTTTCGCCGCGTCGTCCACCGGGGCGCCGATCTGGCCCTCCCACTTGGCGACCACGGCGGCGGCGACGGAGTTGCCGACCACGTTGGTGGCCGAGCGGCCCATGTCGAGCAGATGGTCGACGGCGAGGATCAGCAGCAGGCCCGCCTCCGGCAGGCGGAAGAAGCTGAGCGTGGCGGCGATGACCACGAGCGAGGCGCGCGGCACGCCGGCCATGCCCTTGGAGGTGACCATGAGCAGCAGGAGCATGGTGACCTGCTGGGCGATGGACAGGTGGACGCCGTAGACCTGGGCGATGAACAGGGTCGCGAAGGTGCAGTACATCATCGAGCCGTCGAGGTTGAACGAATACCCCAAGGGCAAAACGAAGCTGGCGACGCGCTTCGACACGCCCCACTCCTCGAGCGCTTCCAGGGTGCCGGGATAGGCGGCTTCCGAGGAGGCGGTGGAGAAGGCGAGCAGGGCCGGGGCGCGGATCATGCCCACCAGCTTCAGCGCGCGGCGCCCGACGATCAGGACGAGCACGCTGATCAGGAGCGCCCAGAGCACGCCCAGCGACAGGTAGAAGCCGCCAACGAACTTCAGGTAGGTGGCGAGCACCGCGATCCCCTGGGTCGCCACGGTGGAGGCGAGCGCGGCGAAGATCGCCAGGGGCGCGGTCTTCATGACGTAGCCGGTGACCTTCAGCATGATCACGCTGATCTGCTCGACGAGCTGGGTCACCTGGCGGGCGGGCTCGCCGATGGCGGCGATGGCCGCGCCGACGAACACCGAGAAGACCACGATCTGCAGGATCTCGTTGTCGGCCATGGCCTGGATGATCGAGGCCGGCACGATGTGCGGGATGAAGCTCTTGAGCGTGAACTTGGTCATGTCGACCGCGCCCGAGGCTTTGGCGGGGTCGGGCATGGGCAGCGACAGGCCCGAGCCCGGCTGGATCAGGTGGACCATCAGGAGGCCGATGGTGAGCGAGACGATCGAGGCGGTGACGAACCAGCCCAGCGCCTTGGCGCCGACCCGGCCGATGGAGGCCGAGTCCTCCATGTGGGCGATGCCGGCCACCAGGGTGGAGAACACCAGGGGCGCGATGATCATCTTGATCAGCCGCAGGAAGACGTCGGTGACGATCGACAGGTTCTCGGCCACCACCTTGGCCCCGGCCGGCGTGGCGTACTGGTTCACCGCCCAGCCGACGCCGACGCCCAAGACCATGGCCGAGACGATGAGGATCGTGAAAACGCGGTTCATGAGGGCCCCGGGGCGGTTAACTGGGCCGCCTTTGTCGCCGGGATGAACGGTCGCGTCCATCCTGTGAAACGCCACTCTGCGAGGGCGATGCCGCCTGCCTTCCGGGCGGGCAGGCCTGCCCGGCGGCTCGCCAAGCTGCGCGGCGGGCGTTATTAGGACGCGATGACAGAGAAGACAGACGCAGCCGGCATCGTGGACCGGCTAGAAATCGAATACCGCAAGACGGTCGAGGCCCTCAGGGGCGCCCTCAAGGAATTCCTGGCCGGCGGCCCGCCGCCCGACCCGGCGCTGCGCCGGGAGGGGGCGTTCTGCTATCCGGAGCTGCGGCTCAACTGGCCGGCCGGCCAGCCCTTCCCGCGGATCGGCCGGGCCTACGCCCGGATCGGCGCGCCGGGCCGCTATGCGATCACCGTGACGCGCCCGCATCTCTACCGCGACTATCTGGTGGAGCAGCTGTCCCTGCTGATCCAGGACTTCGAGATCGAGATCGAGGTGGGCCGCTCCAACCAGGAGATGCCGTTCCCCTACGTGCTGGACGGCCAGGCCGACGTGGCGCTGGCCGATATCGGCTCGGCGGAGATCGCGCGGCACTTCCCGACCACGGAGCTGGCCTATATCGGCGACGAGATCGCCGACGGGTCCTGGGCGCACGATCCGGCCCGGCCGCGGCCGCTGTCGCTGTTCGACGGGCTGCGCACGGATTTCTCGCTGGCGCGGCTGACCCACTACACGGGCACGCCGGCCGAGCACACCCAGCAGTACATCCTGTTCACCAACTACCACCGCTACGTAGACGAGTTCGTGCGCTGGGGCTGCGAGCAGCTGAAGGCGGGCGGGCCCTATACGGCGCTGTCGGCGGCGGGGCATGTGCTGGTGACCGCCGAGACCGAGGACCCGGAGACGGCGATCTCCGCGGCCGCGTGGCGCCGGCACCAAATGCCGGCCTATCACCTGATGGCCGAGGGCCGGGCGGGGATCACGCTGGTGAACATCGGCGTGGGTCCCTCCAACGCCAAGACGATCTGCGACCACCTGGCGGTGCTGCGCCCGCAGGCCTGGCTGATGGTCGGCCATTGCGGCGGCCTGCGCGGCAGCCAGACGATCGGCGACTATGTGCTGGCGCACGCCTATCTGCGCGACGACCACGTGCTGGACGACGTGCTCTCGCCCGAAATCCCGATCCCGCCGATCGCCGAGATGCAGGTGGCGCTGAACCGCGCGGCCGAGATCGTCACCGGCGAGACCGGCGAGGTGCTGAAGCGCCGCCTGCGGACGGGCACGGTGGTGACCACGGACGACCGCAACTGGGAGCTCCGCTATTCGTCGAGCGCGCTCCGGTTCAACCAGAGCCGGGCGGTGGCCATCGACATGGAGAGCGCCACCATCGCCGCCCAGGGCTACCGCTTCAGGGTGCCGTACGGCACGCTGCTCTGCGTGTCGGACAAGCCGCTGCACGGCGAGATCAAGCTGCCCGGCCAGGCCAACGCCTTCTACGACCGGGCGATCGGCCAGCATCTGCAGATCGGGGTGCAGACCATGGATCTGCTGCGCGAAGAGGGCCCCCGCCTGCACTCGCGCAAGCTGCGCAGCTTCGACGAGCCGCCCTTCCGCTGAGCCGCCCGTCGGGCCTTGCGTTGAGCGTTAACCATGTTGGTTAACCCACGTCTGTTCGTCCGATGATAATAAGCCCTCACCGAGGTCCGCGTACGACTTAAGTCGTAGGACTTAGGTCCGATTTTCGGGCGGTGAATACTTTTGTAGGTTTGGTCCGTATCTAGTCCGGGCATTAACCTTATCGGGGCTTTCGGGGATGGACGAACAACTTAACCGGCACATCGGGCAGCGGTTGCGTGCGCGTCGCCGCGCGCTTCGGCTTTCGCAGTCCGACCTCGGCGCGATGACCCAGGTGCGGTTCCGGCAGATCCATAAGTACGAGTGCGGCATGAACCGCACCTCGGCCTCGGTCCTGTGGAAGTTCGCCTGCGCGCTGAACGTGCCGGTGCACTACTTCTTCGAAGGCTGGGCCGAGTGCGCGGAGAGCGCCGAACCGGCCGCCGTGGACATCGCCGCCAACGAAGCCGCCGCCGACGCGCAGGCGGGAAACGGGCGCGCGAACCTGGCGATCTATGCGGCCGATCAGGCCACGGCGCGCGGCGGGCGATACCAGCAACCCATCGGCTGATCGGCTGAGGCTCGCGGCGTGGCGGGTTGACAGCAGCGCGCTGTCGGCCAATAGTTTGCCACATGGTGAACCATCAACATGCGCTCGACCGGACCTTCGCGGCCCTGACCGATCCCACCCGCCGCGCGATCCTGATGCGGCTGGAGGCTGAGGAGGCGTGCTCGGTGAGCGCGCTGGCCGAACCCTTCGCGATCAAGCTGCCGGCGGTGATGAAGCACCTCGACGTGCTGGACGACGCCGGGCTGATCAGCCGCTCGAAGGCCGGGCGGACGGTGACCGTGCGCCTCAACCCCGAACCGATGCGCGAAGCCATGGACTGGCTGGAACGCTACCAGCGCTTCTGGACGCCCAGGGTCGATCGACTGGCCGCCTACGCCGAGGCGCAGGAAGCCGCGATGCGGAAAGGACACGGCCTGTGACCAGCCTGACCATCGTGCGCAAGATCGCCGCGCGGCCCTCGATCGTGTTCGACGCGCTCACGACGCCGGAAGGCATCGTGCAGTGGTGGGGGCCGGACGACGGGCCGGTGCTGATCGCCGAGACCGACGTGCGGGTCGGCGGCCGCTTCCGGGTGCGCTTCCGGATGCTGGACGAGACCGAGCACGAGGCGAGCGGCGAATATCTGGAGCTGAACCCGCCGGAGCGGATCGCCATGAGCTGGCGCTGGCTGGGCGACGAGGACGTAGCGCCGACCAACGAGTCCGTCCTGTCCTTCGACCTGCGGCCGCATGAGATGGGCACGGAGCTGACGCTGACCCACGCGCGGCTGGCCACCGAAGAGACGCAGGCGAGCCACAACGACGGCTGGTCCGGCGCGCTCGACAAGCTGCAACGGATGTTCTCGAAGGAGGAGAGCCATGCACAAGCCTGAGGTGGTCTCGGAAGACCAATGGATCGCGGCGCGGCGCGCGCTGCTGGCCGAGGAGAAGGCGCTGACCGAGGCGCGCGACGCGCTGGCCGCCAAGCGCCGCACCCTGCCGTGGCTGAAGGTCACGAAGGACTATGTGTTCGAAGGACCGGACGGGCCGGTGAGCCTCAGCGACCTGTTCGATGGGCGCAGCCAGCTGGTCGTCTATCACTTCATGTTCGGACCGGAGTGGGCGGAGGGCTGCCCCGGCTGCTCGCTGCTCTGCGATCACGTGGACGGTGCGCGCCAGCACTTCGAGCACAATGACCTGAGCTTCGTGGCGGTGTCGCGCGCGCCGATCGAGAAGCTGCTGGCCTATCGCGAGCGGATGGGCTGGAGCTTCGCCTGGGTGTCGTCGGTGGGCAGCGATTTCAACTTCGACTACCGCGTCTCGTTCCCGGCGGGCACGCGGGAGAAGGGCGTCACGTACAACTTCGAGACCATGCCGGATCCCGGGATCGACGAGCTGCCGGGCGCCAGCGTGTTCTTCAAGGACGCGGACGGGGCGATCTATCACACCTATTCGAGCTACGGCCGCGGCGGCGAAGGGTTCCTGGGCGTCTACGCCTGGCTGGACATCTCGCCCAAGGGCCGCAACGAGCCGAGCGGCGACATGGGCGACTGGATGCGCCGCCACGACCAGTACGAGACCGACGGACGCACCCTGGCGGGAGCCGCAGCATGATCACCATCAGCGCCTACCGCTGGGTTCCCGAATTCGCCCACGGCCTGGTGAAGGATCTGCGCGTGCGATGGGCGCTGGAGGAGGCGGGCCTTCCGTATACGGAGCGGCTGATCGGGCCGGAGGATCAGGCGAGCGCCGCCTATCGCACCCTGCAGCCGTTCGGGCAGGTCCCGACCTTGGAAGAGGACGGCCTGAAGCTGTTCGAGTCCGGCGCCATCGTGTTGCACATTGCGGGCAAGTCGGACGCACTCATGCCGGCCGACGCGGCCGGGCGCGCACGGACCTCGGTCTGGGTGCTGGCGGCGCTGAACTCCATCGAGCCGGCGGTCGATCAGCTGGGCGACACCTACGGCCAGGCGGATCAGGACTGGGCGCAGCAGCGGCGCGCGCCCTGCGAGGCTCAGGTGCGCAAGCGGCTGGGCGAGCTGCAGGCCTGGCTGGGCGACAAGGACTTCCTCGAAGGCCGCTTCACCGCGGGCGACCTGATGATGACCACGGTGCTGCGCAACCTTCGCCAGACCACGCTGCTCAGCGAGTATCCGGCGCTCGCCGCCTACAAGGCCCGCTGCGAGGCGCGGCCGGCGTTCGCCCGCGCGCTGGCGGCGCATATGGCGCCGTTCAAGGCGCACGAGGCGGCGCTGGCGACGGCCTAGGCGCGACGCGGTGTCTCGATTCTGTCGGCTTCCGCCGCTAGACCGGGGGCATGACCCGACGCATCGCCTTTGAGGGCATCGACAACTTCCGCGACTTCGGCGGCTATGCCGCGGGGCCGGGGCGACTGAAGTCCGGCCTGCTCTACCGGTCCGGCCATCCGGCCCGGGCCACCCCGGCCGATCTCGCCCGGCTGGCGGACCTGGGGGTGGAGGTGATCGTCGACCTGCGGCGCGCCAACGAGCGCGAACGCGACCCGGCGCCTTGGCGAGGCTTCGCCGCCCAGGTGATCGAGAACGACCTCGGCCAGGAGACGCTGGACGAATGGTCGGACTTCATCGCCACCTCGGACCTGACCGAGGCCTCGTTCCGCAACTACATGCTGGACTACTACCGCAAGGCCCCGTTCCAGCGCCGCCACATCGACCTCTACGCCCGCTACTTCCGCGCCCTGGCCGACACGTCCGGCCCGGTGCTGGTGCATTGCGCGGCGGGCAAGGACCGCACCGGCATCCTCTGCGCGCTCACCCACCACCTGGCCGGGGTCAGCGACGACGACATCTTCGAGGACTTCCTGCTGACCAACGATCCCGAGCGGCTGGCCGCCCGCCTGCCGATGATCCGCGAGGTGATCCAGACGAACACCGGGCGGATCGCGTCGGACGCGGCGCTGATGACCGCCATGCGGGTGGAGGCGGAGTATCTGTCGGAGGCGTTTGCGGCGATGCGCGAGGCGCACGGCTCGCTGGACGGCTACCTCGACCAGGCGCTGGGCGTGGACGCGACCCTGCGTGAGCGGCTGCAGGCCCGCCTGCTGGACTAGGGTTGGGCGTCAGGCGAGCCGGAAGTGCTTCTCCAGCTCGCCGCGGATGGTCTGCATGTGGGTGTAATATTCCAGGAAGCCGCCGTTGTAGTTGCCGTCCTGGCGGCGGTTGAACTCGCCCTCGAAGTTGTAATAGCCGGGCGTGCAGTCGGTGTTGCGGCTGGTCTTGCCGCGGTGGGCGATGACCTCCTGGACCCACCACTCCTCGGTCTCCGGCGAGACGTCGATCTCGGCGGCGCCGCGGTCGCGGGCGAGCGCGATGCATTCGGCGATGTGGTCGCCCTGGGTCTGCAGCATGAAGGTCAGGTTGAACTGGAACGAGGCCTGGTAGCCGCCCATGATGAACAGGTTCGGATAGCCATGGGTGTGCACGCCGAACAGGGTGCGGATGCCGTCTGAATAGGTCTCGTTGATCTCACGCCCGCCGCGGCCGCGGATCTCGTTGTAGATGCCGGTCTTCTGCACCTCGAAGCCGGTGGCGTAGATCAGCAGGTCGAGCGGATAGGTCTGGCCGTCGAACACCGGACCCTCGGGCGCGATCTGTGTGATCCCCTTGCCGTCGGTGTCCACCAGATGGACGTTCGGGCGATTGTAGGCCGGCAGGTATTCGTCGTCGAAGCACGGCCGCTTGCACATGAACATGTACCAGGGCTTCAGCGCCTCGGCGGTCTTGGGATCCTCGACGATCTCCTCGATGCGGCGGTGGATGCGCATCATGTAGTCGATGTTGCCGTTCTCCTGGCGGCGCAGCTTTTCCTCAGGGCTGAGCGCGGCCAGTTCGGCGCGCTTCTCGGCGTCGCCCGGGCGGCCCTTCAGATGCTTCATGCGCCTGGCCTGCTGCCAGCCGGGGCCGAGCCGCGCGGCCCAGTCCGGATCGGTGGGGCGGTCGTTGCGCAGGTCGATGGAGGAGGGCGTGCGCTGGAAGACGTAGAGCGCCTTGGCCGCCTTGGCCAACCGCGGGATCGCCTGCACGGCCGAGGCGCCGGTGCCGATGATGCCCACCGTCTTGTCGGCCAGGCCGGAGAGGTCCTCGCCCGTATAGGCATAGTCCCAGCGCGACGAGTGGAACGAATGGCCGGTGAAGCTTTCCATGCCGGCGATCTTCGACAGCTTGGGCTTGGACAGGGTGCCGTTGGCGCAGATGACGAACCTGGCCTTCATGGTGTCGCCGCGGTCGGTGCCGATGCGCCAGAGCTTCTCGGTCTCGTCCCAGGTGGTGGAGGTGACGGTCGTGCGGAACACCGCCAGGTCGTAGAGGTCGTAGCGCCGCGCGATCGCCTGACAGTGGGCGAAGATCTCAGGACCCTTGGCGTAGAGGCGCGACGGCACGACCTCCATCTCGTCGAGCAGCGGCAGGTAGTCGTAGGCCGGCACGTCGCAGGCCGCGCCGGGGTAGCGGTTCCAGTACCAGGTGCCGCCGACGTCGCCGCCGCGCTCCACCAGCCGGATGGAGGTGACGCCGCGCTCGCGCAACCGGGCGGCGGTGAGCAGGGCCGAGAAGCCGCCGCCGATGAACAGCACCTCGACCGTGTCGTCGATCGGCGCGCGGGCGTCGCCGGGATCCGCCGCATAGGGGTCGTCGGCGTAGCGGGCGAGCGCGCCGGAGAAGTCGGAGGTGTATTGCGCCGTGCCCTCCGGCCGGTGCTTCAGGCGAAGGTCGCGAGCCTCCGCGAAGCGGTCCTTGATGGCGTCGTAGTAGGCCTGTGGCCGCTCAACGGGCTGGTCCATCCTGCGTTTCCCTGGGCGCTTTTCCCTAAGGTTGCGACCAGGACGGCGGGCGCGCAAGCCGCGCGCCGGAGCGGCGGTTACGACCATAACCTACGGTAGAGCTTAGGCGCGCCGCTCGGCAGCCTCAGATTGTGGCATCGAGGCCACAGAGCGCCGCCTTGATGCGTATCGGGACGAAAATCGGGTGGCGCCGCACGGCCGCCCGCGATGAAGGTCAGCGCACAAATTCCGCGAATTCGGCGTCGAAAACGCCCATGGGAGGCTCAGGTGCGGCAGCTTACGACCAAAAAAACCATTCTCATGGGCACGACTCTGCTGGCGGGCATGGCGCTGGCCGGGAGCGCGCTGGCGCAGGCCCAGCCGGTGAGCGCCACGGTGAGCGCCACGGTGGGCGAACTGGTGGTGACCGGCTCGCGGATCCCGCGGCCCAACCTCGAGCAGCCCGCGCCGATCGCGGTGATCTCGCCGCAGGTGATCCAGAACGCCGGGCCGCAGAGCCTGGGCGACATCATCACCCAGCTGCCGGCCGCGGGCGTGTCCGGGACGGTGCGCTCCAACTCCAACAACTTCGGCAACGGCGCGGGGGTCAGCTCCATCGACCTGCGCAACCTGGGTCTCTCGCGAACCCTGGTGCTGGTGGACGGCCAGCGCCACGTGGCCGGCGACCTGACCACCAATGCGGTGGACGTGAATTCCATCCCGACGACGCTGGTCGACCACATCGAGGTCGTCACCGGCGGCGCCTCGGCGATCTATGGCTCCGACGCGGTCAGCGGCGTCGTCAACATCATCATGAAGAAGAAGTTCGACGGCCTGGAGATGGAAGCCCAGGGCGGCGGCTATGACGCCGGCTTTGGCGCCAAGTACAGCGCCTCGATCACCGCCGGCCGCTCGTTCCTGGACGACCGCCTGAACGTCGTGGTGTCCGGCTTCTACAACAAGGAGCGCGGCATCTACGCCGGCGACCTGCCCCAGGCCCACAACTACGGCACCATCGCCAACCCGAACGACCTGAAGCCCGGCCAGTTCGATCCGAGCTTCTATTCCAGCGGCTCGCCGATCAAGAACGACGGCATCCCCGACCGGCTCTACGTGCAGAACGTCGGCAGCGACCTGGTGACCGAGAACGGCGTGCTGCTGAACGCCAACACCTTCGATCCGCAGTTCTCGTTCGACCGCAACGGCCACCTGGTGCCGATCCCGACGCGGACCGGCTTCAACAGCTTCGCCTTCGCCCAGCTGCCGGGCAACTGCGCCGACTGCTACTTCGGCGAACGCTACACCCAGGAGGTCTCGCCCAACGAATCCAAGGGCGGCGACTTCCGGCTGAACTTCGACGCCACGGATCACCTGCACGCCAACCTCGACGCCAAGTTCGTGCAGACCAACGTGACCAACCTGGTGCAGCCGTCGTTCTCGTTCGGCGACTTCCAGCTGCAGCCCGACAACGCCTTCATCACCCCGGAACTGCGCACCGCGCTCGCGGGCACCGCGCCGGGCGACTATCCGTTCATCGCCAAGTTCCTGAGCAGCGGCCGCAACCAGGACATCCGGCGCCGGACCTATCGCGTGGTGGCCGGGCTGAGCGGCGACTTCGACGCCGGCTTCGCCAAGATCAACTGGGACGGCTCGCTGAACTACGGCGAGACCGACACGCGGATCGTCAACGAAGACCTGGAGATCACCGACAACTTCAACGCCGCCCTCGACTCGGTGATCAACCCGGCGACCGGCCAGGCCGCCTGCCGGATCAACGTGGCCTCGGCGCCGCAGACCGGCATCGGCTCGGGCGCGACGAACCCCAGCGCCTGTGTGCCGTACAATCCGTTCGGCGTGCAGAACAACGCCGCCGTCTTCGCCTATTCGTTCGGCGCGTTCCCCATCGACGACAAGCTGACCCAGCAGGTCGCCAGCCTGAACGCCAACTTCGACACCAGCCGGTTCTTCAACCTGCAGGGCGGCCCGGTGGGCGTGGCGGTCGGGGCGGAGTACCGGCGCGAGCATTCGCGGGAGGTCAACGATCCCACCGTGCTGGCGGGCAAGACCGAGAACCTGGCGAGCAATTCCTCGGGCGGCTACCACGTGAGCGAGGGCTACGTCGAAGTCAGCCTGCCGATCTTCAAGGACTTCCGGCCGCTGCTGCAGGAGCTGACCGTGGACGGCGCCTATCGCGGCGCCCACTATTCGACCGTGGGCGGGGTCAGCTCCTACAAGTTCAGCGGCACCTACGGCCCCGTGGACTGGTTCAAGCTGCGGACCACCTATTCGCAGGCGATCCGGGCGCCGAACATCACCGAGGCGTTCCAGCCGTCGAGCTCGGGCTTCTTCCTGATCAGCGACCCGTGCAGCGTCGAGAACATCCAGAACAACGTCAACTACGCCAAGAACTGTGCGTCCGCCGGCATCCCCGTCGGCTTCACGGCCAACACCAACGCCTCGATCACCGGGGTGAGCTCGGGCAACCCGAACCTCGATCCGGAACGGTCGATGAGCTACACGGGCGGCATCGTGTTCCAGCACCTGGTGCCGGGCCTGGCGATCACGCTCGATTACTACTCGATCAAGATCAAGGACGCGATCAGCCTGGTCGCCGCCCAGGACGTGATCAACAATTGCTTCGGCTCCGCCAACGGGCTCGATCCGACGTTCTGCAGCCTGCTGCGGCGCGGCGCCGACAAGAACATCAACTTCGTGTCGACCACCTTCGTGAACGCCTCGAAGGTCTACACCGACGGCTATGAGCTGCAGGTCACCTACAACACCGACGTCTCGCCGCTCACGTCGCGGTGGCGCTACACCGAGAAGCTGGACGGCCGGCTGAGCTTCGACCTGACCGCCGACTTCATCTCGCACCTGCGCGAATATCCGTTCCAGTCGGACCCCAAGAACGTCCACATCCTGGAAGGCGTGGCGTCGAACAACGCCAATGTGCCCGGCGCGGAGCCCAGCCCGCACCTGAAGGCGATCAGCGACATCACCTACAAGCAGGGCCCGGTGACGGTGAGCTGGCAGACCCGCTACGTGGGCAAGGGCGCGCTGTTCAACCGCGATCCGACCGCCGCCGACCATTCGGAATCGCTGAACGTGCCGTTCGCCGAGGCGACCTTCTTCCACGACCTGTCGGTCCACTACCGGCTGGACGGCAAGTGGGGCGGCCGGCTGGACGGGACCGAGGTGTTCGCCGGCGTGAACAACCTGTTCGACGAGCAGCCGCCGTTCGCCACCATCGGCACCGGCCGCGACCTCAGCTACGACCTCGGCCGGTTCATCTTCGCCGGCGTGCACTTCCGCCGCTAAGACCAGTCCCGGCTGATCCGCTCGGATCAGCCGGGGCCATTCCGGCTGGGCGCGACTCCGGGTAGAGGGCGCCATGACCCGGCACATCGACTTCGACGGCATCGAGAACTTCCGCGACTTCGGCGGCTATGACACCTCGTACGGGCGGCCGCTGAAGCGGGGCTTGCTCTACCGGTCCGCCAACCACGCCTACGCCACGGACGCGGATCTGGAGCGGATGCGCGACCTGGGCCTGGCGGTGATCGTCGACCTGCGCCGCGCCGACGAGCGGGCGCGCGAGCCCGCCAAGCGCTGGCCGGGGTTCGCCGCGGCGGTGGTGGAGAACGACATCCTGTCGGACCACGCCGACTGGACGACGCTGATGAAGGACCTGCCGGCGATCACGCCGCAGTGGTTCTACGACGACGGCAAGGCCTACTACGAACGCGCGCCGTTCGAGCCCCGGCACATCGACCTGTTCCGCCGCTACTTCCAGATGCTGGCCGAGATCGAGGGGCCGATGGTGGTGCACTGCGCGGCGGGCAAGGACCGCACGGGGTTCATCTGCGCGCTCACCCACCACATCGCCGGCGTCAGCCACGCGGACATGGTCGCCGACTACCTGCTGACCAACGACGAGGACCGGCTGGCGCGGAAGATGGATTTCCTGGGGCCCTGGATCGAGACCCAGACGGGGTTGGTGGCTCCGCGGGACGCCCTGCGCGTCGCGGTC
>JACXTT010005665.1_pt1 | contig 18070 bp, 24 predicted proteins | sample 9270951 | NCBI WGS metagenome assembly JACXTT01 (sample SAMN15532306, study PRJNA645909) | rock metagenome | isolation source: weathered quartz diorite | place: Puerto Rico | collected 2017-06-21 | reverse complement strand
CCGCTGATCGGCCGAGCGCGCGCGCTTGCGCAACAGGATACGCCGGCCCTGTTTCAGGTGGCCGACGCCAGCAGCGCAGAGCTGCCCGAGGGCGCGTTCGACATCCTGTTCTCCCGTTTCGGGGTGATGTTCTTCGACGATCCGATAGCGGCGTTCGCCCACATGCGACGCGCGCTCCGGCCCGGCGGGCGGGTCGCTTTCGTCTGCTGGCGCGGCGCGGCTGAGAACGATTGGGTGCGCCTGCCGATGGGCGCGCTCAAGGGCATCGTCCCGCCGAGCGCGCTGCCCGATCCCGAAGCGCCCGGCCCGTTTTCGTTCGGCGACCGGGGGCGCGTGGCACGCATCCTGACGGCGGCCGGCTTCACCGATATTGCTATCGCCCCCTTCGACGCTTCCGTCCCGTTCGGCGAGGGCGGGACGCGGGACGCTGCGATCGACGACGCGGTGAAGATGACACTCGAGGTCGGCCCGTTGTCGCGTGCGCTCGCTGATCAGCCCGACGACATCCGCGCCCGCGCCTCGGCCGCAGTTCGTGCCGCCTTCGCGGGCCTCCCCGGCGAGCGGTCGGTGATGATCAACGGCGCGGCGTGGATCGTCATGGCACGCAATCCGGTAAGCTGACAGGTGACGTCGACCGATGTGTCAGAACCGGCAATTCCTCGTGTCTCGGGGAGGGCCTACCTTGAGCGCCGAACGGCCGGAACGCGGCGCTGATTGGCCATTGAGGGCGAAAAGAGCAGTGGCTCTTGATGGCCGGCAACTGCCTTACGCTGCCCCAAATGGCCAACCGTTAGCAGTTGCGCCTGGGCTGGGAAGTAGGTGACGGCGACAATGCAGGGAAGGGGCGATAAGGTCCGATAACGCGCCCTTGTCATCCATGCAGCGCGGCCCACGCGGCTGCGCCGTTCGTCTACGGTGCATAGTCGTTTTGGAACCTAGCCGGATTTGCCGGGTCGGCAGTGCCGTTCGAACCGCATAGCCGCCCAAGGGAAATCACGCCGTAGGCCATTGTGGCCAGCATCATCGGAAAATCACCCGGACGTCGGCGCGATGCTTCCGGCAACAGAAGGACGAAAGTCGCCCCTCTATGCATTTGACTTGCGGCGTTGTATCATGACATCTCAACAGTTTTGAGAATTCTCGATATTGATGAGAAGCCATGAGAGCCTGCCTGATCCTTGGCACTTTGCCCGCCCTGAACTGGCAGAGGCATATCTGCGTGCGTTTGACTTAAAACTCTCCGCAGCGCGCGGCCTATTTGCGCGACGGCGAATGGGCAAGACCGAGTTCCTGCGCCAGGATCTGATGCCAGCGGCGGCTGCCAAGGGCTACCTGACAGCGTACACGAACCTCTGGGATAACCGTACCTCGCCTGAAACCGCCCTAGTGACAGCACTTACCGAAGCGCTGGAACCCAAAGGAGCCGCTGCGCTCCTCTCCAAACTACGCCCACCGGTTAAAAAGGTGAAGGCCAGTGCGAAACTAGCCGGGGCAATAGAAGGAGCGTTGGAGGCCGAGCTAGGAAAGCCAGGCATGGACCGGACCGCGGCACTCCACGAGGTATTAAAGCAAATCGATCGCGCCAAGAAGCCGCTGCTTCTGGTGATTGACGAAGCTCAGGTCCTGGCCGGGGCGGACCACAGCGATTTTGCCCACGCGCTCCGTGCAGCGCTTGATATCCGCAAGGATCGCGTCAAGGTTATCTTTGCCGGCAGCTCTGAGACCACCCTTCGCGCCATGTTCGCCCGGGCATCAGAGCCCTTCTACAACTGGGCGCCTCTGGAGCCTTTCCCTTTGCTAGGAGACGAGTTCGTTGCCTTTACTGTCGAACTTCTGAACAGCATGGCTCGCCAGAAGCTGACACTCGAGCAGGGCAGGCGTGCCTTCGACGAACTGCATCGCACCCCGGAGTTTTTCAAGCGCTTCATCGAAAGGTACATGCTCTATCAACCGCAGGGCGACGCCGCCGCGCTGGCTTACACAAAGTCCTCGGTGTTCTCGGACGAACACTCCCTTGCCCAGTGGCGCGAAATGAAGCCTGCGGATCGTGCCATTTTGTACTTGCTGGCGCGAGGCGAGTCGGACTTGCACTCCAGTGCCACGCTGGAGAAGCTCGGCACCATGCTAGGTAAGCCTGCCACCCGGAACACCACGGGCCACGCCCTGCGACGGTTGCTGGACGCGAACGTTATCACTCGACTGGCAATGGGAGACTATCGCATCGAAGATGAGGCATTTGCCGAATGGATTCGCAAGCGCCCAGAGCCCGCGTCAAACTCCTGAGTACCGATGCCTCGCCGCGGCAGCGAGGGTTCGATGCGGAGTGCTGTCATTAGAAGCGAATACCAGTATTCCCTTGGAAGCGCGTGCAGCACACTGTAATCCGTCTGCTCGCGCTCTTGGTCTTGCGTCAATTCTTAGGCCGCGAACTAGCGATCGACTGTTGCAGTCGTACCGGCATAATTTGACGTAACGTCCGTACTCGGAAATTTTGCTGTGGTGGCGCTGGGCGTTATGGTTGATGCGGGGAGGTCGCCGGAAGTCTCTCGGCGCCGCTGCACCTCAGTCGACCGTCGACGCTCAGGCGCTGGAATCAGAAGTAAAGTCGAAATGGGCGGCGGCATACATGGCGTTGCACGCCCAGATTTCTTCCCCGTCCTTGTAGAACGTGACCCACTTGCCGTCGCTCACGCAGTGGGCGCCTGGGAAGACCTCATCGTGGCCGTTCGGACCGTCCAGCGGAAAGGGCGCGTGCGGCGTGGCCCAGTAGTGGCCGCTCGGTAGGGGCGCGATCGTCTTTGGCATGCTCATCAGGCACAGTGCGGTGTCACACGAGGCGCGCTCCGGCCTCGCTACAGCGAAACGGAGGCGGTGTCAATCGTGCAACGGCGTAGCATCGCGCCGCGACATCCTCATGTAGTCTCGCCACCCATTACCTCCTGCTATCCGGTGCGATTTCCATGGCACGATACCTTCAATTTGTGGCGCGGGCCTTGTGCGTCAGCGCCATCATCGTGATCGTCGCCATTGTCTCCCGGCAAGTATATCTGCGAAGCGCCGCGGAAACCGGCATGGCCGGCGCCGATGACGAACCCGCGGCAATGATGTTGATCCGCTGCGAGACAATGCACGACCGTCTGCAGAATCGGCACAGTTCGGCCGCGGATGCTGACGAGCGGCCACGCGCTCGATGTTGGGAGTCCTGAACTCGGCGAATGCTCGATCCAGCCGCCAGTTCACCTCTGCCTTATCAACTCTGCCGCATCCGAGATATTGGCAATCTGGCTCTCAGTGAGAATCAGCCGTAGCGTCACTGGCATGCCTGGTTGGTTGGCACACCTGCCTTTGTAACGGACTGGTCTCCCGCGAGGCTGTAGTAGGGATCACATGCCGGAGCGGCCCCTGCTGTGGACGCACGGACAGGTTCTGATGCCGCGAGTTCCTTCCCGGCTTTGTTCACGCCCTTGAGCACGTAGAAATAAGACGTGCCAGGCGTCGCCGTCCCGTCGACAAACACATCGGCGGTGACGGTCCGTTCGTGTTAATGCGCAAGTAAGGGCCGGCGGTCGAATCGGCCCGATAGACGTTGTAGCCGACGGCTTTAGTTACCGTGCCCCAACGCAGCGCAACTTGACTATCGGACACGTCCGTTACGGCCAACGGGCCCCGCGCGGCGGTAGACTGCCAGCCGGTGTATCCACTAGTTAGGCGCTCCAGCATGCGCCAGATGGCAGCGACTTGCAGGCCAGCCTTCGTCGCGTACTTGCCTTGCGAGTCGGTTTGATGGGCATATCCCCACCAGTCCCAACATCCTTCGGGGTTCCCGACGGTCGCGTTCGCCGTCGCCTGCGGGTAGAGCACGATCAGGTTATTGGCGTCGGCCCACTCGTTATATCCGCCGTAGCGGGCAAACCTGTCCCCGATCACGGGATTGTCGGCGTATTGCTGGCAGCCGTGTAGCGCGACGTGCACGCGGCAGGGCTTCATGGCGGAACAGCTCGCCGGCACATAGACGTAACCTTTGTCACCCATCGAAATGAGCATCGGGGTCTTCTGGCCGGTTGGCTCAGCGGTAAATGGGCGCTGAGAGAAGGACTTGAGTTCGCCGGTTGGCGCCGCCACGCGCTGCGCCAGGTTGCCATAAATATGTTGTAGTAGCACGCCCGCCGCATCGTAGTTACAGTTCTTGATGAACTCATCGCCGGTCCTGCGGCATGCGCAGTCCTGAAGTGCTCCGCCTTGGCCGCCCGCAATCGGACAGCGGTCGATGATCTGGGCGTGTCCCGCCGGAAGGTTGTTTTTGTAGAAGACCTGTGGCCCGGCGTAGTGCGAGTAGAACGTATAGAGCGCCTCACTGACTGGCTTCTTGACGATGCCGTCATTATAGCCATGAAAGATTGAGACCTTCTGGCGTGCAAGGTTCGATACTGGGTCAATCCACCCCCCTCGCGGCGAACTCGTCAGCACGCTGATACATGCGTGTGAGGTCGGGAGCCGCGATCTGCGTGGCAGGGTAGGCCGGATCGCCTTGCATGCAACGTGCGATCACCTTGCTGATACTCAACTCGTTGCTGAAAACAGATTCAGCGCAGAAGTAAGGGCCGCCGGCCGTCACGCCAACGCCCTTTACGGCAGCGGAGTGTGCGACGGCGAACTGCACCGCCATAAACGCGCCAGAGGAGATGCCAGAGACGGACGTCTCGTCGAGCTTGGCGTTATACGACCCAAGCTCCTGCGCTGAGGCGAGGCGAGCGCTACAGAAACCGAGGAGGACAACGCCAAGCGCCACAAGCCGTACGCCTAGCGCTCCAATTGTTCTTTGACGGATTGCCATGGACGCCCCCGTTGTTGTTGTTCGCAGCCGGCTTTGTGCCCTGCACAACTGTAGGATATTGTTGGAATCCCGCAAGGGCGCTCACTATACCGCTTGTAGTCCTCGCAGGATGAGGCCTCAATTGCATGTGTCCTCCCTCGTCATCCACATGATCTCGGTCTATTCGCAAGCCAAGCTCAACGCCATCGCCAGGCGACTCAATGAACGTCCGCGCAAAACGCTAAACTTCGATACACCGGCTGAACGATTCCATCAAGCTGTTGCATCGTTGAATCCGCACCCCGTTGCTGCCGCTCGACTTCCCAGGCACGTGTGGCAGGTATGCACCGCAAGCTGATGGGCCGAATCCGTTCTCGGCGCCAAGCGTCGATGCCAGCCACACCTCCACTGGCTTTCCTGACTCGCTCGTCAAGCAGACCAAGCAAATTCGGAGGCGAACTGGCGGCGGCCTTCGAGGCGTTGCGCACGAAGGGGCCCATGCGGGCGCGCCTGGATGTCCCGCCGACGATTGACATTCATGACTCTAATATCAGATTTCGACCGGGATTAATACAGAGCGCAGCGGACGTGCTGCACCACTTGTACGCCGCTGCCCAGGACCGAACTGACGCCTCCGCCACCCTCCGGTTTTTTGTCCGCGCCTTTGAGCTCAGTCCTCGCTGGCTGGCCAGCTCAGGTCGCGACCATATCAAATAGAGCCCTCCACGCAACTTCAGGATGGGATGGTTGGCCCGACCAGATTGGCTGCCTCCAGCCCCTTGTCCTTGTTACGAGGTGATGAAATCGCTTTGGATCCATGGACTACCTGTGGCCATAAGCGTCTTAGTGTTTCCCCGATTGTCTTATCGAATGTATGCACCAATAATCCTGCCCTCAACCGGCAGAGCGCAGCGACGCTCCGGGGCCAAGTTCAAGAACAACAAGGTAGAAGGGCCACGTGTTTCGATTCGAGTATGGGACGACCAATGTCTACGCGCTGCTTGGCTTCGAGGACGCCGAGGAAATTCCGTTGAAAGCGGAAATCGTGAAGGACATGACGGCATGTATGAAAGCCGCAGGCATTAGCTTGTCCGAGGCTGCAGCCATGTTGGGGACGCTTCAGTCGGATCTCGCCCTGGTTCTCTGCGGTAAGTTTCAAGACATTCGCGCAGATGAGTTGCGCGGTTGGCTCGCGCGCCTTACCTCCCGGTTGTGGTGATTGCAGCGCCATCACCCAAAAGAGGGTTGTCCGGCTACGCCGGTATCTAGCCTTCAGCGCCCCAGACAGTCGAATGACACAGAACGGAAAAATCACCGCGCTACTCTGGCGCGTCAGCGTTATTTGTTGGCGCCACGTGCATACGTGGTAGTAGTGGTCGAAAGCCGAACACAGAATCGGGACGACCGGAAGAAAGGGGTCAAACAAACTTTGTGAGAGACAAGCAGGATGACGAAACGCATTGCATTGGTGACTGGCGGTATGGGCGGTTTGGGCGAGGCCATCAGCCTCAGGCTGCATGATGCCGGCTACAACGTGGTCGTGACGCATACGTCAGGCAACCCGAATGTGGACAACTGGCTCGCCACTATGGAAGCTGCCGGCCGCAATTTCCGTGCGTACGCGCTAGACGTGGCGGACTACGATGCCTGCCAGACAACGATGGCAAAGATTCGTGCCGAGGTCGGCCAGGTCGACATCCTGGTTAATAACGCCGGCATTACCCGCGACATGGCCTTCAAGAAGATGGACAAGGTCAACTGGGACGCCGGGATTCGCACCAACCTGGATTCGGTGTTCCACGTGACCAAGCCTCTGTGCGAAGGCATGGTGGAGCGGGGCTGGGGGCGCATCATCAATATCTCGTCCATCAATGGTTCGAAGGGCGCGTTCGGGCAAACCAACTATGCGGCCGCGAAGGCGGGCATGCACGGGTTCACGAAGTCGCTCGCGCTGGAGGTGGCCCGCAAGGGGGTGACGGTCAACACGATTTCTCCGGGCTACCTGGCGACCAAGATGGTCACGGCCGTGCCACAGGAGATCATGGACACGAAGATCCTGCCTCAGATTCCGGTGGGGCGCCTTGGCAAGCCGGAAGAAGTGGCCGCCCTGGTTACCTATCTGTGCTCTGAGGATGCGGGCTACGTGACCGGATCCAACATTGCGATCAACGGCGGGCAGCACATGCAGTAATGAAAGTGGGCATGGTTTAGTGACACCATGCCCACTTGCGATCACGTATCGCGGGTGCACGTAAAAATCTGCGCTGCAGACGTTTCAGGTACGTGATAGGTTTTTGCACCCATATGCTGCAGCGCAGCATATCCGCAGAAATGCCTCTATAATTCACGAGATCCATGGTGCTGCGGTGCAGCAACTTTGGTTTTCTACTACTCATCATTGGAGAACAGCGTAATGTTCACTCCGGACCAAATTTTGGCGGTACAACGATCCAGCCTCGAGACCCTGTCGAGCCTGACCTCCAAGGCCCTCGAAGGCTTTGAGAAACTCGTCGAGCTAAATCTGCAGGTCGTGAAGACGGCCCTGTCGGAAAATCTGGACGGCGCCAAGCGCGCGCTGTCCGCCAAAGCTCCGCAGGAACTGCTGGAGATCCACGCGTCGCTGGTGCAGCCGGCTGGCGAGAAGGCGGTGGCTTACGCCCGCAAAGTCTACGAGATCACCTCGGAAACGCAGCAAGAACTGGCCAAGGTGGCAAAAGCCACGATGACCGAAGGCTCACAGAAGCTGCGCGAGACCGTCGACAACCTCGCCAAGAATGCGCCGGCCGGCTCGGAGTCAGTGGTGGCGATCGTGAAGTCGGCTATTGCCGCCGCCGACAATGCGTACGAGTCGGTGGAGAAGGCGGCCGCGCAGGCGGTGGAAATTGCAGAATCCAACCTCGAAGCCGCCGCCACGGTGGCAACGAATGCTGCCCAGCAAGCCGGCGCGAAGGCGAGTACTGCCTCGAAGAAGGCTTCCACAGCCGCCTAATCCTGCTGCGGCGACACTCTCAAGCCGGGCGTGGCGCTCGGCGAAAGTGTTGATGCAGGGCTCTCGACGAAGGTCGAGAGCCCTCTCACTTTTTCGGAGAGCGCTCGCCTCCCTTGCCGCGGCGGTCCGCTCGGGCCGTGGCTGTCGTTCCTATCGAACGCGGCGTCGCGGTTCATTGCCGGCGGCGCCCCCCGCTTCATCACAAATCGGGTGGCGCCCGGCGCGTGCACGCACCATACTGGAAGTGATCGCCCCCGCCGGAATGCAGCGATGCTCGTGGGGACGAGTTTTCGTCTCCGCCTTCCGGAAGGAGGTATCCCATGTGTTACCGCGTTCATGATCTGGATCGCCCGCGAGAGAAAACGGCCCAGCAGCACACCCCAACGACATTGTCGCTTCGCCCCCGCCTCAACGAGCGGTGGGCGGCGTTGATGGCGTGGCTGCGTCCGTCTCCAAAACCCGCCAGCCTGGTGGCGGCCACATCCTTGGAGCAGGCGGAGCCGGCTGAGGCCGCGGCGAAGCCGGTCCCTCGGCCCCTTGATCAGGCTTGCTCCGGCGCCAGCACCTCCGCCGAAGCCCCCGAGCGGGAAGCCGAGACGGCGTAGGCCGCCGAAGCGGCGGGCGGTTCTCGATGTCGCAGCGGCCGGGCCGCGCGGATTGCGCCACGAGACGCATCGGCATCTTGAAGCCCTCGACTTTCAAAGCAGTAGTGGGCCATGCATTGAAGTCATGCACGTAGACAACGCCCTCGTGCTCGGGCAGGCCAATTGCGTTCAGCGTCAGCGCGGTTGCCACCGTGGAAAACTGCAGAGCGCCCTCGCAGGCTTCGCCGTACCGCCGGCCACGAATGGTGAACTGCTGCAGATGTTCGTCCGTCCGGCCTGACCAACTGGATGACTGTCCAGGGGAGGAGGGCGGCCCGGCCATGCGTATCAGCTTGCAAGTCGTAGTGCAGAACGAGGGAGGCGTGCCAGGCACCGTGACCGAGATCGCCCAGTTCGAGCGAGAAGGCTTTGATGCCGGATCGCTGGGAGCTGCATCTGGAGGAGGCGAAGTCAGCTGGGGCAACTGCAGCGCACGATAGTCGCGGCACAGGTTGCCGACGCGGTTGCCCGGACCAGCGTTTGCCCTACGTGCAGTGCGCGGCTGGCGTGCAAGGGTCACCATCGGCTGGTCTTCCGCACTGCGTATGGGCGACTGTCGATTGGCAAGGGCCACGCACCGGCCTTCAGTCCGGTTGCCGGTAGTTTGCCTGAGCGGGTCAGTCCAGAACTGCAGTACCTCGAGGTCAAGTTTGCAGCACTGATGTCCTATGGCCTGACCGTCAACGTCCTGCAGGAGGTGTTGCCGCTCGATCATGTCCTAGCGGCCAGCTTGATCCGGCGTCAGGTCACCACGCTGGGGCGCCGGCTCGAAGCGGAACTGTCCGCCGATGCCCGGCAGCAGGGAGCGATGGCGGCGAGCACCAGTTTGCCAGATGTCCCGCAATCGAGCCTGGTGCGCGCGGTTGGCATTGACGGTGGCTACTTTGGCTGGCTGGTCGCAAGCGCCGCCAGGACGGTTGGATTGAAGTGATTGTCGGGAAGTCCATGCGTGATCAGGGTGCCGTTTACAAGCTGGAGCATCGGCCGGTCGCGGCGGGCGCCCGATAAAGGCGTGTTCTCGCCAACCCGATGATTCATGCATGAGGCAGTTCGACGGACAGGGCGTGATCTGTGGCATTTCGCTCGCCGCCGCAAGCGTGGCTCGGTTCGGTCCGGACCAGATGCAACCATAACCCTTAAGGAGAAATCCATGGCAAGGCACACGGAGCCCGGGTTCTATCTGCAGCTCAAGAAGAAGTATCAGGACTATTTCGGCGCGGTCGAGGCACTCGGACAGGCAGTCCACAGCGCAGGGCCGCTCGATGTGAAAATGACAAACCTGGTGCAGCTCGCCGCCGCTGCGGCGATCCGCTCGGAAGGCGCGGTACACAGCCACGTGCGTCGCGCGCTGGAAGCCGGCGCTACTGCGGACGAGGTCCATCATGCGCTCATCTCGCTTACCAGCACGATCGGCTTCCCAAACGTCATCGCCGCGCTGAGCTGGGCGGAGGATGTGGTCAGCGAGCAAAAATCCACCGAAAAGCTATCCGGTAAGAAGAAGTAGTTTAGATTGCACAGCTCAGATGGCCCCGATATCCGGCACTGCGGAACTGAAACCTGCCAATCGGATGAGAGGTGAAACATACCAACCAACGATCGCCAGCTCTTTACCGCTTCGCGTTGGCGATGTCACGCGCTGGACGATCTCCAGACGCATCGGGAAATGCTCGCGCGCATCTTGCTCGATGAGATGTACCTGCTCGTGGGTCTGCTGGACTCGAATGGTACTACGCTGGAGGTCAACCAGGCCGCGCTGGATGGGTACAGAAACGCATCGCCGACCTCGAACGACTCAAGGCGATCGGACCAGTGGGGGCTACCCGACTGGTACTCGATCTATTCTGGCGACACTTTAATAACTGGCGCCAAGTGGGGTCCTGTGTCGGTCTGATGCTCTTTGCCATAGAGCGGCATGCGTGGTCGCCAGCTGGCCAACGCGTTTCAGCTACTGCACTCGCGCGATCTCATGTGGTCCCGGTTGGCGCGCGAGTACCTGCTCAGCCAACGTGCACAAGCGACGGACTTGATGGCCTGGAATGCGGACACTACCCGCCTGCCTTCTCGGCTGCATAGTGAAACGCTGGGGTATCTGTAGCTCCACAATCGCCTTGCCGAAGGCAAGTACTGTGTACATGGGCGCCCTGTGGCGCTCGCCGACCTGAGTCCGCCGATGTTTATGGTTGGCACCGAACGTGATCATGTGTCACCCTGGCAATCGGTCTACCAGTTGCACCTGCCGACGCACGCCGAGATCAGCTTCCTGCTCAGTTCAGGCGGTCATAATGCGGGCATTGTCTCCGAGCCGGGCAATGAGGGGCGCCAGTATCGCTTCAGCATGCGCAAGCAGGGCGCCCCCTATCTAAGTTCTGGCGAATGGTTCGCGCAGACGCCGGTCTCTGACGGCTCGTGGTGGCCGTGCTGGCAGCATTGGCTGGCTGCGCATTCCACTGAGAAGAGCGCCTCGCCCATCCCGAGCGTGCATTTGGGAGAAGCGCCGGGCGATTACGTGCTCGAATCTTGAACGTAGGGACGTGGGCGAAAGGGCATCGAGTTCCACAACCTCGCGCACCATGGCGATCCAGTCTTGCGGCGCATTGGCGGCTTCGAGCCGGCGCACCACCGCGGCCGAAGCGAGACCGCGCCAAAGCGGGGGCGAACTCCCTGACTCCTGTTGTGAGGTCAATGAGCCTACCTAGAATGCGCAGATGGGTTCCGACCTTCGACCTTCCACCTCCGTCCTTCAACTCCGACTCACGCTGCGCGGCCTGAGCCCACCGGTCTGGCGACGCGTGCTCATTCCTGAGCACATCACGCTGGCTCAACTTCACGAGGTCATCCAGGCGGCCATGGGCCGGACGGACGATCATCTGCACCAGTTCATGATTCGCGCCCGGCGATATGGCGAAGCCCGCGAGGGCGCTTTGCAATTTTCCACCGCGGCAACCGCGCTGACGTTGAGCGCATTCGCTTTGCGCGAACACGAGGCCTTTCGCCACGTGTACGAATTCAATGCGTGGTGGCGACACGATATACGCGTCGAGCGACGTGCACTGAAGCAGGATACAAAGCTGTTGCCATGATGTGTGGCCGGGGGTGGAGCTTGTCCACCGGAGGACATCGGCGGGGTAGGAAGATACCTGGAGGCCGGAGAAAAATGGAGCGAATGGGATTCATGGAATGGCTCGAATCCCTACGCGAGCGCCCCTTCGAGCTGGACGCGCTATGTGATGAGGTCAACCAGTGGCTGACTTGGCTGGACCGTCGCTTCGACCGCCAAACTGTCAATGATCGGTTGCGACAGCCGAGCGTCCCGCGAAAGGCGGATCGGGTCGGGTCGGAATGGGAAAACTTCTTCCCGGCGATACCGCGACGGACAATGACCATCGCGCACTTCTACGAGTGCAAAAAGGCCAGAACGAATCCAATCGTCGCGCGTGAGGGGATTGGCGCACAAGCTGGCCCGCGTGTGTTTCCACATTCTGAAGGAGAGGAAACCGTTCGATGTAACAAGCTGCTTCGCGTAAAGGCCACGACGGCGACCGGCCAGCCATGGCAAGTGAATGGCGCCAACCCTCAAAAGTGAATGGAAGCCGTGTCGCTGTCCCCGATTTGCAGTCAAAGCGGAGCGCCTGCAATGCGAGCCAGCCGTGGATTGGCGCCGGCAATTCGGCAGCCACATATTTGTGAGAACCCCATGGACGCATTGCGGCACCAACGTTCTTTTGGGGTGGCGAAGCCACCAGGGCAACGAGCAACCGTTGTACGCCGATCGCTTGATCCTCATGGGTCTCTGGCGCGATCCGTCGCAGCCAACAAACGAAGAAACGGGGGCGCTCGGCCCACTGCATTCGGATACGGGAACTCAAAACCGGCTACTCGGGCAACTGCGGGTTTTGTTTGCTCACTTGACACCGTCCCGCTGATGGGTGTCACTTCGCACACAGTCCGCATGAAATTCGCCACTTTGCATCCTAGACTTCGAGAACTGTCCGTAAGGTCTTGATCTGATGGAAAATTTTCCGCATTTCACGGAACCGGTCGCGCTTGCTCGACCGCCTGGCGCACACCGGTTGGAAGCCCTCAGCCCGAAGCTGGGACCACGGTTGACGTTCTATCGGCGCGCCCTGCTTGACTTGTGGCTGCTGCTCGAGGCGGACCCCAGCGTGATCGCCTTTTGCGAGCGCCCTGGCTACGTGCACCTCGGTGGAAACGCTCGGCTTGCCGACTTCTGGCTTCGATATGTCGACCGACATGAGCTGGTTCTTCTCGCAGACGCCAGTACGGATGAGAGGGCAGGGCCGGCGAAGCAGGAATTGGACGGGGCCGCGTTCTCAATCCGTAGCATGTCGTCGGCCGCCCTCGCTGCCGCGCGCGTTTGGATTGGCAACTGGCAGCGCATGCTGCGGTGCATCGTGGCCAATCGAGGCCTCGTCCCTTGGTCACTCTCCTGAGCAGTCGAGCGCCTCGTGGAAAATCCACAGCAGCTAGACCCTCGAGCGCAAGTGTTCGAACGCGGATCCGGCTTTGTTCCGAGCAGCACTGTTTGGCCTATTGCATGCCGGTCGCCTCGCAGCGCCAGATCTGCGTACTCAGCCACTGTCTTTGCACACGTCGTTCGCTGTAGTCGACACGAACTCATGAACCGCCGCAAACCGGAGTTGCAAGCGATCGTCGAGTTCGACGGTCACCGACTCGATCTTCGGCTGAAGGTCGTCGTCCGCGATCCGCTTGGCTTTGAACATGAGTTCGAGATTGAGAGAGTGTGGTTGTTAGTGATCATTGACGTCTGCATGCTCGGTTACCACCTTGTGGTGGCGCGAGAATACAGCGGTTACGGCGTGATCAGGACTGCGGTATACGCCTTACGAATAGCGGACGCTGGACATTTGGCTAGAAGCCACGCTTGCCGTCCCGCGGGGTTGCGGACAGAGGGCCAGCGAGCCGATGGCGCCTGCACGCATCAGCGGCTTTATTAATTGCCTCAAACAAGAAGGGGGAACCCAAAATGCGCCATTTCGCTGTACTGGGTTGTCTGGCGGCTGTCGCCTTGTCCATTCCGGCCGCGCCGCTGCCCGACTCGAACCGGCCGGCACCCGGCACGGAGGCAGCGCGTTCGGCCCGCCTCGTCGACCGTGACGGCGACCGGATCTCCGATCACCTGCAGGCGCAGATCGCGGCAGCACGGCCCGGTGACCTCGTCCGTGTCGTCGTCACGTTCAGCGGTCCGGGCACTGCGGCCACGGCGCGGCATGCGGTCGGTACTTTCACGCTGGACCGTGAATTCAGGATCATCCGCGGTTTCTCCGCCACCATGACGACCGCCCAGGTGAGGGCGCTGGCGCAGCAGCCTGGCGTGCGGCGGATTGAGGAGGACTTCACCGTTTCGACCAAGCTCAACGCCGCCCGCGCCGACTTCGGCACCGACGCGGCACGCGCCAGCTTCGGGGTGGACGGCGCCGGCATCAAGGGTTGCATCGTTGACACGGGCGTGGATCCGAACCACGAGCAGCTGGGCGCGCGACCGATCCCGTTCTTTGATGCCATCAATGGACGGACCAGTGCATATGACGACCACGGCCACGGCACCCACGTCGCCTCGATCGCCTTCGGCGACGCCACGGGCGGCTCGGGCGCTGCCACCTACAAGGGCGTGGCGCCCGGCGCAGCGATCTACGCGGCCAAGGTGCTCGACCAGTCCGGCTCCGGACTCGAGAGCCAGGTCATCGCCGGCATCGACTGGTGCGTGTCCCAGGGGGTGCGGATCATTTCCATGAGCCTGGGCTCCAGCGCGCCGTCCGACGGACAAGACGCCCTGAGCCAGGCCGCCGATGCAGCAGTGAGCAGCGGTGCTGTCGTGGTAGTGGCGGCCGGCAATTCGGGCGATGAACCAGGCACGGTCGGCTCGCCCGGGGCCGCGGCGCAAGCCATCACCGTGGCGGCATGCGCGGAGTGGTCCGCTCCCGCCGGCGCGCCCAACCATTCGGACGGCATCTACGTGACGCCGTTTTCGAGCCGGGGACCGACGCTGGACAACCGTGTCAAGCCAGACATCTGTGCACCCGGACTGACCATCACGGCTGCACAGGCCGGCACGGTCAGCGGCTATGTCACCTACAGTGGCACCTCCATGGCCACGCCGTTCGTCTCCGGCGCCGTCGCCCTGGCTCTACAGGCGAATCCGCTCCTGTCGCCAGCGGACCTGCGGCAGAAGCTCGAAGCCACGGCGCAGGACCGCGGCCCGGCCGGCAAGGACAATGATATCGGCGCCGGTCTCCTCGACGGCTACGCGCTGGTGGCCAACGCCAAGGGGGTCACCAGCTACCAGCCAACCGTCTTTCCGACGTATCGCAGGGTCACCGCCAGCGTGGCGAATCATGGTCTGTGGAGCTACACGTTCTCCATCGCCCAGGCCGACCTCGGTGTTCCCATCGGTGCTACGGTCACCATCAACGGCCGGGCGAAATGCATCCTGCCGCTGTTGGGCAGCTGCTTCGCCGCGCAGTGGGATCCCGATCTCGACGCCAGGCTGCTGGACCCCAATGGCGTCGTGCTGTCTGAGAGCCTGTGCATGGGCGGCGTCGAATGCGGTGGCATCGGCCGTCAGGAAACGCTGCACGCACTGCCCACCGTGGCCGGGACGTACACCATCCAGGTGTCCCCGTCCGAGGACAGCGTGAACCGGGGCAAGGGCGGCAGCTTCGCCCTGGACCTGTCGACCGGCCCTCAAGGCGGCATCGCGAGCTTGCCCTTCGTGCACGTGGGCGGCCTGAGCGCCAGCAGCACCGGAAACAATACGGGATGGACCACCACCGTCACGGTCACGGTGCACGATGCCAGCCACAACCCGGTGCCGAACGCGACTGTGAGCGGAGCCTGGAGCGGCGGCTACAGCGGGAGTTCGGCCTGCACCACGGGCGCGGGCGGACAATGCATGGTCACGAGCGGAACGATCTCCAAGAGAAAGAACAGCGTGACCTTCACCGTGACCAACATCACCGGCACGCTCACCTACCAAGCCAGCAGCAACGACGTGACAAGCGTCACGGCGACAAAGCCGTGATGCCTTTGGGTTCGCGCTCGCAGTGCGAGCTGTGTACGGGACCGTCAGCGAAAAAGGCCGGCTGCGAGCAGCCGGCCTTGCGCTGGAGACTAATGAATAAAGTCCTGAAACCCGCAACTTACGGCTCCAAAAATATATAGTTTTGTCATATGTTCATGACTCGGGGATATATCGCGCTGGTTCGTGTGGGATCTCCTCGTAGTTCACCTTTTACATTGTCACCCTTGGAAATCCTGACCACCCGGTTGACGATACGAGACCACCCTTCCTTCGCCATTCGCAGCCGAGATCGATCATTAATCGCCCTCACCTCCTAGAGCAAGAGCGCAACTGCTAGCCGGTCGCAAAGAGGCCAGCGTGAGGATTCATCCACTGCGAAATTCTGGAGGAACTCTTCGATTACTCGACTAGCCTCATTCGGTAAATTGTCCAGTAGGACAATATCTCCACCCGAATCAATGTTGTCATTTATGATGGATTTAATCCGACTTGCCGCTCTCAATACCTCGAGGAACTCGACATCTGGTAATGTTGACAGCAGCTCTATGGAATCGCTGATTAAATCAGTGCGCGAGTCATCGAGGCATTGGGTGAGCGCGTTGTCATAAGCGTGTCCATGATTCAGGTCCTGTGATGAAGCGACAGATCAGTTTTGCGGAAGCGGAAAGCCACGGCAAGAAGCGTGTGACGCGCCGCCAGCGCTTCCTGACGGCGATGGAAAGCGTGGTGCCATGGGCGCGCCTGATTGCGGCGGTCGAGCCGTACTACCCCAAGGGCAAACGTGGCCGGCCGCCAATCGGACTGGAGCGGTTGTTGCGCATTTACTTCCTGTGCGCCGGTCAAAACCGGCGAGATGTTGTGAATGAAAGAGTCATACGTTGAAGGTTTAGCCAGCCACGACGGCCCCGAGTCATGCGCAGGCATCCGCGAGGATGCGGGCGAAGCGTTGACAGGTGTACGCGCGCGGGCCGGGTATTGAGCCGCGTAATAGATGCCCCGTGGCGAAGGCTGCGGGTAGACTGGGGTGCCGAGGCTGTAGGAAGTCGCCGAAGGCCACACCGGTGCTGCCGCCATGGCAAGGCAGCATCGGGCCCCGCGCGGTCAGAGACCCCGTGCACGCGCGGAAACATCTCGCATGGGAACCGGGAGATCCCGCGCTCTACTGCACGGCGCTGGGAAGCGCCGGGCGCAGTGCGCATCGTGAAGCCTGAGGGCGTACGACGATGAGCCACGGGCGCGGGAAGTCGGACTGCTGCGTAGTACCTGGGAAGCTGCTGAACAAGGCCGTAGGTGAAACCCCTGCGGCGGCGGAGGCGGTGGAGCGAAGGCGGCAGGCCAAGGGCAATGCAGTCGCGGCGCGTATGTCCCGCAGATTGGGGCGGGAACACGACATGGGAATGGCGCACGCACGGCAACGTCAGAAGCCTTACCGGGTTGGCGTGCTGCTAAACGGGGCGGCAGTAGTCGATGGAAAGCCCCATCCGGTACTCGAAGAACTCCGCAATGGCCTGACGCAACTCGGGTACGTCGAAGGCAAGAATGTCGTCTATGAGGCGCGCTTTGCCGAAGACCAACTCGACCGCCTACCCGGATTCGCGGTTGAACTGGTCGCCAAAGAGGTCGACGTCTTTGCCACCTATGGCGCCCCCCTACCGACGCGGCACGAAAGGCCACCACGACGATTCCGATCGCAGCCTCTCTCGTTGCCGATCCGGTGGCGATTGGGGTCGCAGCAACGCTGGAAAGGCCCGGTGGCAACATCACCGGGGTGACAAATAATGACCCCGAGCTTCCCTCCCGGCAGTTGGACATACTCAAAGCGCTCATCCCCCGTCTTGAGCGCATTGCCATCCTCAGTGACTCAGACATTCCTGGCGCTGACGCCAGCGGATTGGCACCCATTGAGCGGAGCAACGCTGCAGCCGCGCGCGCGGCCGGCCTGATCCCTCAAGTGCTGAAAGTACTCGGGCCGGACCCCGATCTGGAGACCGCGTTTAATGCGATGAACAGTGAACGTGCTCAGGCGCTGGTCGTGCTCGAAGTTCCTGCCGCGCTCGCAGAGCGCAAGCGCATTGCAGCACTGGCCACGCAGCATCGGCTGCCGTCCATGTTATGGGGGGAGCCGTTGATTCAGGCTGCTTAGTCAGCTACGTGACGAGCATCAGGGCGACCCATCCGCGCTTGCCGGTCATCATTGATCGGATTTTCAAGGGCGCAAAGCCTGCGGACACCCCGTTTGAAGTCGTTTTGCGCCACGAACTTGCTCTCAATCTTAGGAGGATTGATGATTCCTCCTGATCTGCTAAGAGATCTGACCGCGTCATCGAGTGACCTGGCCAGTTGCCATTCGTCGACTCTAGGCCGATTGGCGGCAGCGGCCAATGATGCGACTTGCAGCGCTGACCATCGTAAGTCGGTCTTCCTCGCAGGATGCGACGTTCCAATGACCGGGGCAGCGCCCGAATCCATGCACCTTCATGGCCGGGGACTGCCAGTCGCGACATGGCTACCGAAACACAAGAACTGATGTAGGTGACGAACTGGCAAACGAGCGCCGGGCCCGC
>JACXTT010005664.1_pt1 | contig 18070 bp, 19 predicted proteins | sample 9270951 | NCBI WGS metagenome assembly JACXTT01 (sample SAMN15532306, study PRJNA645909) | rock metagenome | isolation source: weathered quartz diorite | place: Puerto Rico | collected 2017-06-21 | reverse complement strand
TTTCGTTGACCAAATCCTTTGGGTGTTGTCATTTGGCATTTCTTATCATGTCGGTATCGATGGGATTAATTCTGTGCTCGTTCTTCTTCTGGGAATTTGTTCTCTAGCCGCGGTCCTTATCTCCGATAACATCAACAACAGAGTCAAAGAATATTACATCCTTCTTCTGCTTGTGATCGCCGGGACGTATGGCGCATTTCTCTCTCTTGATATTTTCTTTTTCTATTTCTTCCACGAAGTCGCCGCCGTCCCCGCGTTTCTTTTGATCGCGATCTGGGGATCGCAACGCAAAGATTATGCGGCGATGAAATTAACCCTTTATCTGACGGCTGGCGCTTCGCTTGCGCTCATCGCTTTAATCGGGCTTTATCATGCCGTCGGGCTTAATACATTTGATTTCGTACAAATCCAACAACAATTGGCCGCGCATCCTTTGCCAATGGATGTCCAGAATTGGATATTTCCCTTGATCGTCGTCGGGTTTGGCGTGACACTGACCCTTTGGCCATTTTATACCTGGGCGCCCGTCGGATATGCTGAAGCGCCGACTTCGGTGAGCATGCTTCACGCCGGCGTTCTTAAAAAACTCGGCGCGTACGCTATTCTTCGTTTTGCCATCCAATTGATGCCGCAGGCCGCATCCCACTGGATGCCCATCGTCGCTGATTTAGCCGTCTTAAATATTATTTTCTGCGGGCTCATCGCACTCACCCAACGCGACATCAAATATATCTTAGGTTACTCAAGCTGCAGCCACATGGGTTACATTCTCCTCGGGCTTGCATGCATTAACATCATCGGCTTTAACGGCGTTGTGCTTCTTATGTTTGCGCACGGTGTCATGGCTTCCCTTGCGTTCGCGTTAATCGGTTCCGTCTCTGATCAAACAAAATCGCGCAGTCTGGATGATTTAAGCGGGTTGACCAAAGCGATGCCGTTTATCGCCACATGTTTTGCGATGGCCGCGCTCGCCTCCGCCGGCGTTCCGGGCTTTGCTAATTTTACCGGCGAGATCATGGTGCTTCTGGGCGCATGGGACGCTTTTCGATGGCAGACCGTTTTGGCCGTGCTCGGCATCGTCATCACAGCTGTTTATATGCTTAAAGTCATTCGCCTGGCTTTCCAAGGGCCGCTTCATGCCCAGGGGAGCCAGTTAAAAGATGCAAAAACACTTTTAGAAAGATTGCCCTTTCTTCTTTTATTAGGGGCTTTGATGGCCGTTGGATGTTACCCGTCGCTTATCTTAAAAAATATTGGGTCGGCGACGAAACCGATGGTTGAAAATATTTCAACAGTAACAGCAACTAAATAGTTATAAAAAAAGTTAAGACATTATGTTCCCAACTATCAACTGGCATTTATTTTCTTTAGAGACCATGATCAGCATAACCCTCGTGTTTCTGATCTTAGTCGACATGTTCACACCTAAAGATTCCCATAAAGATTGGGTCGGGCTTTTAAGCTTTGTTTCTCTTTTTATTATGATGAGCTTTTGGCTGACACAAAAAAATCTATTCGGCCAAACGTTCGGCGGGATGTTTATCATGGACCCGATGGCGTGGTTCTTTAAAGGGTTTTTCCTGTTGGCCGCGTTTTTTGTTTTTGTCATGACGCAGCAGTTCTTTAAATCTTTGTCGGGGCCTAAAAATGAATTTTACCTTCTCTTATGGCTCGCATTGTTAGGGATGTGTCTGATCGCCTCTTCAGCGGACTTTATCCTTCTTTTTATTTCGATGGAAATCTTAACGATCTCTCTTTATGTCATGACGGCCTATTTACGAAGCGAGAAGCATTCTCTGGAAGCTGGGATGAAATATTTAATTTTGGGGGCACTTACGTCGGGATTTTTCCTTTACGGGATCAGTTTGATCTATGGTGTCACGCACTCGACGGGATTTAGGGCCATTATGGTTTATGCCAACACCCATCCTGTAACGCCCATCATGCTCTTAGGTATGGTCCTTATCTTTGCCTCCGTCGGGTTTAAGATCGCCTCTGTCCCATTTCAACTCTGGGTTCCGGATGTTTATCAAGGCGCGCCGACGCCCGTCACAGCTCTTTTGTCCGTCGGGTCAAAGGCCGCTGGCTTTGTCATGCTCATCCGTCTTTTCTTAGGGATTTTTTCAGCCTGGCATGGACAATGGAGCATGGTCTTTGCTATCCTTTCGGCTGTCACGATGTGTTATGGCAACTTGGCGGCGATGTTTCAGAAAAATATCAAACGGTTATTGGGCTATTCTAGTATCGGCCATGCCGGATATCTTTTGATGGGCGCCACCGCTGGCTCCATCCTTGGCGTCTCAGCCATGAACTTTTATCTTTTGGGATATTTATTTACGAACCTCACGGCGTTTTTGGTCATCGTCTTATTTTTTGTTGTAACCAAAAGCGATGAGCTCGATGATTACGCCGGGCTTTCACAGCGCTCGGGCCTTTTAGCCGGCGCATTATTGCTTTCTTTGGTATCGCTTGCGGGCGTGCCGCCACTGGTAGGATTCTTTGGAAAGTTTGCGCTTCTTATGGCAACGGTTAAAAGCGGATTTGTATGGCTTGCGCTCGTTGCTGCCGTTAATATCGTCATTTCTCTTTATTATTATCTGATGGTCGTCAAGCGTTTATACGTCGATTCTCCTCGCAATAACTCTCCCATCACCGTGTCTCAACCCATCCGTCTCATCCTTTTATTAGGCATGGCCGGCATCATCGTCTTAGGCCTTATCCAAGGGCCATTCTTTGAAATAACCCTCACGGCTGTTCAAGGAATTTTTTAAGACTTACCGACATGAAATCCAAAAGGTGCTTTTGGTTTCTCTTCTTCTCTAATTAACCGACGAATGGCTTCAAAGACAATTTTAAATTGACTGTCATATTTCTTTTCCATATCTTCAATCTTTCTTACCAGCTCCTTGTGGGCACCAAGCATCTCCCGCATCCTAACAAAAGCCCGCATGATAGAAACGTTAACCAGGATGGCCTGTTTACTTTTTAATACACTCGATAACATGGCAATCCCTTGCTCGGTAAAAACGTAAGGACGATGTCCACCCAAAGCTTTCATGGAAGGTATCACATTTTGTGATACCAACATTTTCACCTCTTCCTTAGTTAATTGGAACATAAAATCCTTAGGAAATCGTTTGCGGTTTCGTTTAACCTGCTGTCTAAGCGCGATGGGTTTAACGTGATACAACTCAGCCAGATCCTTATCTATCCTCCTCGGATATAAAATATTCTTTTTAAAACAACTTCCTGTGAAATGATTTTGGACATAGAAAATCCCCTTTCTTTGTTTGGTTAAAGTAAGGGGATCAGAGATTCTTGAAGGATTTGTAATGTTTTAAGAATAAATGACAATCTATAATTTGTCAATCACTCGCTACTTGTACAACCACCGAAGGATAATGGGCGTAATAATCGTAGTGATAAGGCTCATGAAGATGATCGCGGCGTAGATTTCCTGCGTGATAAGATTCTGATTTAATCCGATAAGCCCGACGATCATGGCTACTTCCCCGCGCGGTGACATGCCAAAGCCAACAATAACAGAATCTCTAAAGGATAATCCCTGTCCTCTTGCCGGTAAAAAACAGCCGACAAATTTTGTTAGAATGCCAACCAAGGTGAGCGCAATAAGAAACCAGATGACCGTCGCTGTGACAACATGAATATCCACAAGGACGCCCAGCGAAACAAAAAATATCGAAGCAAAGATGATGCGTAGATACTCCGCGCCTTCCTTATAATCCTTGCCATGGCGGATGACAACCCCGCCCAGCGAAATCCCTGCGATAAAGGCGCCGACGATGGCGGATAAATGCATGAGTTCCGCGACCATCGCATAAAGAAAAGCAAACATCATCGCAAAGATAAAAACAAATTCAGGATATTTTTTAGAAAGGGACGTTTGGTCGAGCCGCTCAACCATCTGACTTAAAAACTTTTGTCCGACATAAATGCCGATGATAAGAAATAACCCCGCCTTAACTATCGGCATGATGATATCCAAAACAGAGAATGTCCCTGTGACGATTTGTTTAGATAACGACAGGACAAGAAGAGCCAAAACATCGTCGATGACCGCAGCACCAATGATGGCTTTAGCCGCCGGAGTCTGTAGCTTCCCCATTTCTTCAAGGACATTGGCGGTGATAGCAATGCTCGTTGCGGTGAGCGCTGTGCCTGTAAAAATAGCATTATCAAAACTAAAACCAAAAGCTTTGGCCGTTACGTATCCGCCAACCCACGGCACAATGACACCAACGAGGGCGATCAATCCATAGCGGAGATTAAAAATATCTTTGACCTTAAACTCAAGGCCGATCACAAAAAGCAAAATGACCGCGCCTAATTGCGCGACACTTCTGACAAAATCAGTATAGGTGATAAGCCCAAGCAAGCTTGGCCCGATCAAAAGACCAACGAGGATTTCCCCGATGACGGCTGACTGGTTGATCCTTGCCGCCAATAGGTGTCCGGCGAGCGCGACAAACAAAAGCAGGCTCATCTGGAATTCAATGGTTGAGGTAAAGTGGGCGGTCATGATTAATCTAGATTAGCGACGGAAAAATTATTCTTCCATCAACCGTTTCTTGTTGTAAATCATGCTTTCGCGGGAATATTCGGACGTGTCAAGCTTGCCCGTGTCCATGCGGATGGCATCTTCCGGACAAACCTCCACACAAAAGCCGCAATAGACGCATTTGCCCAGATCAAGGACAAACTCAGCAGGATATTTTTCGATGTTCGGGTCAGGATGTTCAGCAGCCGTGATTTCAATACAGCGGGCCGGGCAGACCGTCTCACACATCATGCAGGCTACACAGCGAGGAGAACCATCTTCGCGTTTCATCAAACGATGGCGCGTTCGTAAACGCTTGGCCAACGGGCGCGGCTGTTCCGGATATTGATAGGTGACCGCCGCCGGGACATCTTTAAAAAGGCCAAAAAGATGAAGAATGTGTAGGCTTAAGTTACGGAAAAAATGTTTTGAGGTAATCGCAATGCCTAACGCCACCGACGGAATGTAGGTTTGCTCCCACCATGTCAACTCGCGGCGGTTACTCTGCTTCCACGCGCGCTTCATTTGGGCCACGCGCAAAAAAGAAAACGTCCCCTTGGGGTCAAAATATTTTTCTAATTTTTTGCGGCGTTCTTCGACTGTATTTTCCATAATCTCTATTTTAGAACAATTAAAACACACGCGGTTATAAAAATATTAACAAGCGATGCCGGGAACAAAACTCTCCATCCTAAATACATTAATTGGTCATAACGAAATCGCGGCAACGTCCAGCGGATGGCCATCAGTAACCAGATAAAAATGCTTAACTTGATAAAAAAGGCCAAAACGCCCAACAGAACAACGACGAGGTTTGAAAGCGCAACGTGGCCGCCCCAGGGGAAATGAAATCCGTCGGGAAATAAATACGGCACTTGCCAGCCACCTAAGAATAATGTCGTCATAAGCGCTGAAACTAAAACCGTTTCAACCAAGTCAGCCAAAAAGAACATCCCGAACTTCATGCCGCTATATTCAACGAAATATCCGATAATCTCTGATTCTCCCTCGGGCAGATCAAACGGAACGCGCTTGGTTTCAGCTGTGGCCGCCGTCAAAAATAAAATAAAAGCGAAAGGTTGCACAAATAATCCCCATTTAGGAATCCAGCCATTGAAAAGATACGCCCCTTGAGCGCGCACCAGCTGCTGAAGATCAAGCGTGTTAAAGACCATAATAACACCCATGATCGCAACGCCCATCGTAATTTCGTAGGCGATCATCTGGGCCGCCCCGCGCATGCCGCCTAAGAACGCATAATTATTGTTCGACGAGAAACCAGCGAGTACAACGCCGTAAACGCCCATGGACATCATGGCGAAAATAAAAAGAAGCGCGATGTTGATGTGCGCTGCTTGAAGCTCGATTACGCGGCTTCCTATCATAAGACGGTCGCCGATAGGGATCGCCACAAACCCGACCAACGCAAAAATGACCGACAAATACGGCGCAAGATTAAATAAAAATTTGTTGGCGCCGTTAGGCATGAACTCTTCTTTGCTAAGCATTTTAAGGACATCAGCGATGGCATGAAATAGCCCCAACGCCTTAAACCCAAAAATCTTCGCGCGGTTAGCGCCGATGCGGTCCTGCATGACCGCGCTTTGCTTTCGCTCGACCCACGTCAGAAGCCCGGCGATGTTAAACATAATAAAGATCGTGCCGAAGCTTAAAAGGAATTTGATGATAACGTCGTTCATTTTATTTTTTAAGAATCATTCCCTGGTCAGAGATTTTCTCATAGCTCATCTCTGAAAACGCGCCGACAGAGCACGCCAGTTCTTTAAAAATATCGTCGGATTTTTTAAATCCTAACTTGGTACCGAGTTTCTCTGATAATAACGAAAGGATTTCCCAATCCGCTTTTGCCTCGCCTATCGGGAAAAACGCCGACCAAATCCTCTGAACGCGTCCTTGGCAATTGGTAAACGTCCCGTCTTTTTCCGCGTAGACAGCGCTCGGCAAAATCAAATGGGCATAGCCGCAGGTTTCATTGATATTGCTTCCTTGAAAGACAAATAGCTTAAGCCTTTTTGCCATTTGCTCGACGGTGTCTTTGCCGAAAAGTTTGACCATGTCATGGCCGAAGACATAAAGAACATCGAGCTCGCCTTGCTTTGCTTTTTGGACGATTGCTTGGGCATCCGCCGTGTCCTGCCCAAGAATGGCTTGCGCGCCGGCCGTATTTGGGTTCTTGTCTGCTTTAATAAGGAAGTTATCGCTGTCGCCACTTTTTTGCGGAACTCTAAAATCAACGTTAGAAATTTTAAGCGTATCCTTAAAAACCTTTTTAACAACAAACAAATCTTCATTGGTCAACTGGGCCGATGCGATAACGCCGACTTTAGCCGACTGACCTTTGATCGCTGAAGCAACCGTGTCAATGGCCTGGTCCCAAGAAACTAAACCGTCTTTAGATTGCGGCGAAAAGATCCTATTGTCGTCGATAAAATGATAATTGTAGCGGCCGGCATCGCAGATCCAGTAATTATTGACGTCGGCATTAAGCCTTGGCTTAAGTCGCATGACCCGTGCTTTTTTCTGCATGTGCGGCCGGGATTTATCCCACTCGACGGTAATATTACATCCCATGCTGCAGCCCGGACATACCGATTTTGTCTGCGCCAAATACCAGACGCGGCATTTAAAACGAAAATCTTTGTCGGTCAGCGCGCCGACCGGACAAATGTCGACGACATTTCCGGAATATTTATTATCCAGCTGTTTACCGGGAACGACATCAAGCTCCGAATGATCCCCACGGTTAAAGACGCCGAACTCACTTGTTTTCGTAATGTTATCAGAGAAGCGCACGCAGCGCGTACAAAGAATGCAACGTTCTTGGTCAAGCATGACCGTCGGGCCAATCGAAAATGCTTTTTTATGTTTTTTAACTTTGACGTCTTCCAAACGGCTGTTGTATTTGCCGTGTTCCATGTAGTAATCCTGCAACTTACATTCGCCGGCTTGGTCACAGACTGGGCAATCGACCGGGTGATTGACAAGCAAAAATTCCAAGACCGTTTTACGCACGTCCAAAACTTTTTGGGAATTGGTCTTAACGACCATCCCTTCAGCGACGGGCGTGTAGCAGGCGATTTGCAGTTTGGGCTGTTTCTCGATCTCAACCATACAAATCCGGCAGTTTCCAGCGACGGGAAGTGCCGGATGATAACAATAACGGGGAATATCAATCCCCAATTTTTCCGCAGCCTGGATGACCGTTGTCCCAGCCGGGACTTCTATTTCTTTTCCATCAATAGTTAACTTTGGCATTAGCTTGCGACCCCTTGTAAATTTAAAGTCAGACCACACTTCTTGTCTTTAACGTGCTGTTCAAATTCGCTACGGAATTTTTGGACATAGCTTCCGACGGACATGGTGACCGCATCACCAAAAGCGCAAATGGTGTTGCCGCCGATATTGCCGACGATGCCCGGAAGGTTCTGCAGATCAAGCGGCCGACCTTCGCCGTCATAGATTCTTTTAACGTTTCGATAGACCCAACCCGAACCTTCACGGCAAGGCGAACATTGCCCACACGATTCATGCGCAAAAAACCGCGCGGCGATCATCGCGGCCCTGACCATACACGTGGAATCATCCATAACAACAATCCCGCCGGAACCGGCCATTGAGCCGATGGCTTTAAGCGAATCAAAATCCATTTTGACGTCGATCTGATCAGGCGTAAGGATCGGCGCTGAAATCCCGCCGGGGATAACGGCTTTGAGCTGACGGCCGTCACGAATGCCACCGGCATGCTGATAAATAATTTCACGAAGCGGTGTCCCGTTAGGAAGTTCATAAACACCGGGCTTGTTGACATGACCACTCACGCAAAAGAGCCTGTTACCGCCATTTTTCTCACAACCTAATTTGGCATACCATTCCGCACCGTTTAAAATAATCTGAGGAACACAGGCCAACGTCTCTACGTTATTAATCACCGTCGGGCATCCAAATAATCCGACGACCGCCGGAAACGGCGGCTTAAGACGCGGGAACCCTTTTTTGCCCTCGAGTGATTCCAAGAGCGCTGTTTCCTCACCGCAAATGTAAGCGCCTGCGCCCTGATGGACGACAATGTCTAAATCAAACGATGTTCCCATAATACCTTTACCTAAAAATCCTTTTTTATATGCTTCATCGATGGCATCCCTAACCCGCTGAATCGACTTGACATATTCCCCGCGAATATAAACATAACCCTTATGACTTCCGATCGCAAAACAAGTGATGATCATCCCTTCGATCAATGCGTGTGGGTCCAATTCAAAAATATATTTATCCTTAAATGTCCCTGGTTCGCCTTCATCACCGTTGACGACGAGATATTTAGGCTTAGGATTATTGGCCGGGATAAAACTCCACTTCATTCCCGTCGCAAATCCCGCGCCGCCAAGCCCGCGCAGGTTCGATTTCTTGACCTCTTCAATGACCTGAAGTGGCGTCATTTGCGTGATGGCCTTGCGCGCGGCTTCATATCCTTTATCTTGAAGATAACTGTCGAGCTTGTATGAGTCCGGCTGACCAAAATGTCTGCTGGCGATCTTTTGCATAGTTATTGAGAGTTCTTCTCGATGATCTCGTCGATCTTCTTTTTATTAAGCGGCCCGATGTAATCTTTATTGCATTGCATCATCGGTGCGATTTCACAAGCACCGAGACATTCAACGACACCCAAACTAAATTTACCGTCGGGCGTAACTTGCCCGGGCTTGATATTTAATCTTTTTTCAATGTGTTCGATAATCTCTTCGCCGCCAAGAAGCGAACAGGACGTCGTCTGACAAACGGAGAAATGGCATTTGCCTTGCGGCTTCTGACGAAACAGATGATAAAACGAGATCACTTCATGGACGTGCGATAAGGCAACGCCCAAATAGTCGGCGATTTCTTTTTCCGCCTCGACAGAAATCAAGCCTTCTTTTTCCTGGACTAAATGAAGTAACGGCAAAAGCGCGGCGCGCTTAATTTCATACTGGCTTGTGATTTTATCCATTTGTGGACGAAGCTCTTGAATCAAAACAATAACCTCCGATAATCTTACCGATCCAATTCGCCGGCGATCATATTGACCGACCCGAACGTCGGGATCAAGTCCGCCATCATATCACCGATGAGGACTTTCGGCAGCGCAGCCATGATAGGAAAACACGGCGGATGAACGCGCACGCGCCACGGAAGGTCACGGCCGTCGCTGATGATATAAAACCCAAGCTCACCGTTAGCACCTTCGACCGGAAAATAAACCTCTCCCACCGGCGGGCGGATGCCATGGCCATACATAACCAACTTAAAATGGTTCATTAACCCTTCGATGCTACTGTATGTATCTTCCTTCGCCGGCAAGACAACATCTTTTTTGTCAGCGCTAATGCCTTTATAATATTTTCTGGTGCTTCCTTGAAGGGTCGGGTCTAAGTCAACCTGATCTTCAATCAATTTTTCCGTCTCTCCCATTTTGGCTTTGTCGACCATGTCCGCCGCCGGGATCACATCACCCGTTAAATTCCCCGCCACCGGCCCGTCGGGAATTTGCTCAAAACATTGCTCGATAATTCTTAAACTCTGCTCCATTTCTTCCATGCGAACAAAATAACGGTCAAGATTATCACCCTTGGTTCCCGTCGGTACTTCGAACTTAACACGGTCATAGATTAAATAAGGATTAGCCTTGCGCACATCATAAGCGACACCCGTCGCCCGTAAAAACGGCCCTGTGATGCCGTAAGCTATTGCATCCTGAGAGGAGATTGTGCCGATATCTTTCATACGGTCAAAGAAAATACGGTTGCGGCTAAGCAGTTGGTCAGCTTCAATCAAAACTTTACGCACGTCGGCAATTTTTTTAAAAACCTTGTCAGTAAAGTCCGGTGTAAGATCAGCTTTAACGCCGCCGATACGGACATAGGAAATGGTCAACCGGGCGCCGGTGATTTCCTCGACGAGTTCGTATAAGAACTCACGGGCCTTGATCATGTAAAGAAAAGCGGACATCGCGCCTAATTCCATGGCGGTTGCGCCAACACAAGTCAAGTGGTCAGTGACACGGGAAATTTCGCTCATGATGACGCGGATATATTTCGCGCGTTCCGGAATGTCAATGCCCAACAATTTCTCGACGGTCATTGCAAACCCGACGTTGTTAATGAGCGGAGAAACATAATTAAGCCGGTCGGTGTAAGGAAAACATTGCGCGTACATAACGGTCTCACACATCTTCTCGAAGGCGCGATGAAGATAACCAATCTCAACGTCAACGCCTTTGATCTTTTCTCCCTCGAGCTCCATGATGAGCCGGATGACGCCATGCATCGCCGGATGCGACGGCCCTACGTTTAACATCATTGTTTTTGTTTCAGACATCATTTTTCCTCAAGATACAAGAAACAATAACCAATAAAATCTCAGAAAACAATGACCAAATCAATCCAAAAAAACAATAATCAAATAATTCTAAACGAACAAATATCAAATCAATTTTTAGGACTTTTGAAATTTTTTGTATCTTGTCTCTTGGTTTTTATTAATTCTGTGGCCCAATCAACGGTTGTCGTTTATTGAACGGATAATCCTTGCGCAGCGCATGCCCCTTAAATTCCTCATACATTAAAATCCTTTTTAAGTTCGGATGACCTTTAAAACGAATACCGAACATATCCCAAACTTCCCGTTCATACCAGTCCGCCGACGGCCAAAGATCGCTCAGCGTATCCACTTCCGGATTTTCTTCAGCAACCGGGACTTTTATACGCAGACGATGATTATTTTTCAGGGAATAAAAATGATAGACGACCTCAAAACGGAATTCTTTTTGGACCCTGCCACCGGCGAAGAAGAGATAATCGACGGCCGTCAAATCCATTAAAAAATTAAAATCCAGCTCCGGCGTATCTTTCAAAAATTTAGCCACCTCACACAAAGCTTTAGCGCGCAGCACGACTGTCTCATCGCCGCGGAAAGCATGTGTTTCAATGATGTCTTGGGAAAATTTTTCTTTGACTCTCTCTAAAGCTGTCATGATGAGGATTCTGTATTTTTTATGTGTTGCTGAATGGAATAGGGCTGTAAGTGCACAGGACGGCCGATTTTCGTGCGCGGATCATAAAGCGTTCTTGATTGCTCTCCCTTTTGGATCTTATCCTGAAGTTTCATCAACCCATCTAAAACATTTTCCGGACGCGGCGGACAGCCCGGGATGTAAATATCAACCGGGATAATCGTGTCAATGCCCATCACCGTCGCATAGTTATCATAAAACCCGCCGGTGCAAGTGCAAACGCCAAAAGCCACGACCCATTTGGGCTCACACATCTGATCATGAATTGTTTTAAGGACAGGGGCCATTTTATGGCTGATGGTTCCGACGACAAAAAGGACGTCCGATTGTCTTGGGGAAAAACGCGGGAAACCGGCGCCGAAGCGGTCGACATCATAATGGCCGGCGGCCGTGGACATATATTCCATGCCGCAGCAGGCGGTAACGAACGGATATTGAAAAATGGAGAACTTGCGCGCCCAGCCCAAGGCATCGTTTAATTTCGATGTAAAAAAATTTTCTCCTGAATTTGAAAGAGACATATGTGGATTCCTCAACTTTAACTTATTTAGACTCTAACGCGCCTTTTTTCCAGGCGTAAGCGTACCCTAAAATCACGAACCCTAAAAAAATCGCCATTTCCGCGATACCAAACAATCCCATTTCCCTAAACGTAACGGCCCAGGGAAAAAGAAAGACGATCTCAACGTCAAAGACGATAAAAAGCATGGCGACGATATAAAAATGAACAGGAATTTGCCCGCGAGGCAGCGACATCGGCTCCTTGCCGCACTCAAAAATCTTTGATTTCGCCTCACTGGGAAATTTGGGGCTAAGGACCTTCGGCAAGAAAAGCAGAAGCGCTGCAATAGCCCAGGCTACAAGGAAACCAAATATAATCGCAATATATTCTAGCATTTTGCAAACAGTTTTAATAGTGGCTGGCGCCACTCCAATAAAGGGAATTATATCTTATTATTAAAAAATAATTAGTACTAAATGAAATATTTTCACAAGACCAATCCATAAAAGATAAATAAAAACCCCTTATCTATTCCATTATAAGGGGTTAAACAAAAATTGGAACATGTTTTAACTTCTTTTCTCCAATTCCAATAATCTTTGCTTTCGTTTTGGCTGCCAGCGGTAGCCGCCAACGCCACCTGATTTAGGAACGATGCGATGACAAGGGATCACAAGCGCCAGCCGATTGCTTGCGCAAGCGCGGGCGACGGCGCGGGCGGCTTTAGGTCGTCCGATGGCCTTAGCAACGCTTGAGTAATCATATGTTTGTCCGGCGGGGATCGTACGCAAATAATCCCAGACTTTTCTCTGAAAAGCGGTGGCCTGGACATCATAGGGCAACAGTGGCCAAGGTTTTTTGCCGGCTAGATAATCTACCAGTGACTGGGTCCAGGATTCTAAATCCCTTCCTTTTTGCTCTACCTGGGCGTCGCTAAATTCCAGCTGAAGTTCTCTTAATAGTTTCGCCTTATTCTCCCCAAAACGCACCGAGCAAAGCCCTCGAGATGTGGCCGCAAGCAATAAATAGCCTAACGGACTGTTTGTGATCGTATACATGATATGCTCTCCCTTTCCTTTATTTTGATAAGAGCGCGGGGTCATGCCTAGATAGCGATGGGCGAATTCATACAAACGACTGTTTGAACCAAAGCCAGCTTCATAGAGCGCGTAGCTGATGTCGTGGCCTTCTTTTAATTGGGAACGGAGCCTATGGAAACGGACAGCGTCGGCGTACTGGCGAGGGGATACGCCCAGAGCAATAGAAAATTGTTTCTGTAAATACGTCGGGCTTAATTGGACATGGCCAGCTACTTCTTTAAGTGTGGGCACACTGGAAGAATTTTCAATAAAACGGCAGGCGTCGACTAATTTTTCTTTTAATATCCGCTCTCTTTGGCTCATGGCCAAATTATATACGCAAACAAAATAAAATCTATCCGATTCGTGTCTTGGCCAAAAATTTTTTATGGCAAAACATAACCATATTTTTTAAAAATTTCTGAGGCCTCATTGGAAAAAAGAAAATCAAAAAACTTCTGGGCCGCTTCGCGATGCTTTTGCGCATATTTAAGGATAACGACGCCTTGGGCAATCGGCTCATAGGCTTCTTTGTCGATCTCAACCCATTTGCCCTTGTCCTTCATATTGGCGGCTAACACGACGGACTTAGCGGTCACGCCGATATCGGCGGCTCTCGTTGTGATAAACTGGTTTGTCTGCGCAATACTTTCGCCGTAAACAAGCTTATGGTTAATTTTCGTATAAAGATTGTAATGCTTAAATACGTTAACGGCTTGGCGGCCGTAAGGCGCAGTTTGAGGTGAAGCAATCGCGATCTTTTTGACGTTCGCATCAGAGAGCACCGCAATGCCTTTAGTTAAATCGACGTCGTTTAATGTCCACAAAACCAATGTCCCGTAAGCGTAAATCTTCGGGGCATTAAGCGTGAAGCCTTCCTTGTTTAGTGTTTTAGGATAATTCATGTCCGCGGAAAGGAAAATATCAAACGGCGCGCCGTTTTCGATTTGCGCGGTAAATTTCCCGGATGAGCCAATCACGGACTTGACAGAAATCCCCGTTTCTTTCTCGAAGACCGCTTTAAGGTCTTCAAAGGTGTATTGGACATTGGCCGCGACCGCGACGGTTATCTCGTCGGCCGATGTACAAACAGGAAAAAACAAAACAAATAAAAATATCCATTTCATATACATTCCTCCAATTTAAGCCTATATGTTATTGATAAAAATTCTTTTTATCAATAACATTTTGATATGAAAACAAAAAGCCGTGATAGTGGAAACCATCATGGCTTTATTTTTTAAAATCTTATTAAAAAAACTACAATCTTTTAGGCTGATCGTTAAATATTTCAGAAAGGATTAATTCCTCTCCTTGCTTTACAGAAAATCCCCAGGCTTCCATTTTGACGTCGGGAGCTAAAGATTTCATCAGCTCTTGGACCAAAACTGTATTATAGATTTCTTGGTCCAGGCGCCAGGTCAACGCTTTACGCATGCGTTCATCCGTGACTTGATCCAACATCCAACGCATAAGGACAATCATCTCTTGTTCCTTGCGATAAATCTCTTCCAAATAATCCCGATAGATATCTTCAGTAAACATCTTGGTCTCCTTGTTTGACTTTATCAATGAGCTGTTTCATAAAAACTTTACGTTCATCATTGTCCTGCGAAAGCGTATCCAACACTTTTTTGACATCATTATGTAATTCTTTCTTAAAACCGGAAAGATAAAGCGTATTTTTAATGTGTTTCGCGTAAAGCTGTATCGCTTCCTCGATTTTGCGACCGCGCTCCAGAAAAGAGACTAATTCATTTTTTGTCATGGATTCTCTCCCGGTTCAAAAGATCGGCGATCCAAGCCAGACTGTTTAAATAATATTTATCAGAACTTTGGTAATAAGAGCCTTTTAAACTCCAGTGAAGTTCTTGATGAAGTTTATCGATTGACCATGAAGCCGCGTCCTGATTATTGGTCAAATCAAAAGCGACATAAGAAGCAGCATAAAACAACGGACTCTCTTCTTCGCTCAAGGCTTTTCCGTCATAACTATATTCACTGACAAGTTTATTCTTGGCCTTTAATTCATTTTCGGCAAAATGGGCAAAGCGTTGCAAAACTTCTATGGCCCGTGGGTCCCGATAAAAAAAAGCGTCCACACCAATGCGAAGCGGCACGCGCACAGCTTCCCACGACGAATTAAGGGATTTCCCCTCAAAACCATGCAGACGGCCCTGACGATCGATCATGCTCCAGTCAGGAATAAGCCCAACCCCCTTAATCCCATTAAATTCTAGCTGAGTCTGTAACATAAGGGTATAAGCCGTGTCCACCAACTCAAGCCAGCGCGGGTCATGATCGAAGGTATAAAAAAATTTAAAATACGCCGGAGAATAATAAGAAAGGTTCTGTGGAATATTGTCCTGATTCCACGTCGGATCGATCATCCATGGGAGAAGATAACGACGATATCTAAAGACTGTCGTAAGCTTACCTAAAATATCCTTCAAAGTTACTTTCGCCATATCCGCATAAGAACTGTCTTTCCATTGATAAGAAGCGAAAATAAGGGCCAAGGCATAATCTATATCAGCGTCGGTCGCCGGCATCGGATCAAGGATATGGCCATCTTTATAATGCCATGATAAAAGATGGTCACCGGAGGTTTTGGCGCGGGATAGGTTATCGTTGGTCCATTGTAGTATTCGCTCAAATGTTTTTTGGTCCCCCATCACGACCGCGCGGAGCATGGCATTGGCCTGGCCTTCGGACGTCACCTCTTGGCCTTGCGGATTATAGACCGCTCCGTCGGGACGGACAAAATATGATTTATACCCATGCCACGTCTGGGCCAAAAGCCGAGAAGATTTCCGTAACTGTTGATCGCTCAACATCGGGAATAAAAGGGCGATCAGAAAAAATACCCCAAATCCAAAAAGCAGTGAGAGGAATATTCTTTTCATAGGGCACCCTCCAATTCTTCATCTTCTCTTTCATTAAAATAAAAAATGGATGAGAACACAAGCGCATGATAAAACAGCCAAAATACATTAAAGAGGATCCCGTTGTTACGTTCATAAACCCATCTTAAAATACCCCAGGTCATGGCGACGAGGTTTAATCCCCATAAAAAAATCTGCACTTTCAAAAAATGATAAGGCACTTGCCTCGCCCCTCTTTTGGATGTGATTTGAAATCCGATAGGCACGTTAAAAAGCCCGAACAAGGTCGACTGGACATAAATGGGAATGGATAAAATCGTTAAAAGGTGCGTCTTTAAAACATCGGCAAACATGTAGTGACGTAAATTCATGCTCGCGTAAAAAACAGCCAAAGCCAGAAGAAAATAAGGGACAAACGTTAAAGAATAGGTATATGGGTCCATAAAAAACGTCGGGACGTTAAAGAAGGTATAAATCAGCTGGCAGATAAAAAGCCACAGATACGCCCATCCGATAAAATAATAAGTCCCTGTAATAAAATATTCAAACCACTGGCGACTATTTAAGCTCCGTGGGTGGCTCAAAAAACTTTTGATGACACGTTTAAAGACTTGCGTATTGCCCATCGACCAGCGCGACTGTTGTTTAAAATAGGCGCCCAAATCTTCCGGGGCCATGCCGAAGACCAACGGCATGTTCACATAAACGGATTCCCATCCGCGGATATGTAATCTTAAGGATGTAGCGAAATCTTCCGTCACTGTTTCCTCATCAAACCCTCCGACATCCTTTAACGCCTCCCGTCGGATAATCACGTTCGTGCCGCAGCACATCATTGCGCCGTTACGGCTTTTGCCTTCACAAATATATTCATAGAAGACCGCCTGTTGAAAATTGGACGCCAACGAAACACGGTTGGACTGACAATTGGTGTAAACTTGCGGCGTCTGTACGAAGGCCAATTTATTATTCTCCTCGAGGCTCGGCACAAGGACCTTAAGAAATTGTGGCATCGGGTTCTGGTCAGAATCAAAGATGGTGATATATTTTTCCGTTAGTGTTTCATTCACATCGTTAAGGATGCCCGCCTTCGCGCCGCGATGCACTTGGCGCGAAAAAAGTTTAGCCCCATATTGTTGCGCAAGCTCTTTGGCTTCCTCCTTAAACTCTTCTTTGGTAGAGTCATCGAGAAGATAAATGTTCTTATTTTTATAATCCAGGTGATAACAGGCTAAAAGCGTCTTCTCGACGACTTCTTTAGGTTCATGACGGGCAGGAATAAGAATCGCCACAGCCGGCTCATGCTCTAAGACTTTTATATGAAGCGTATCGGGAGAAGGGCTTAAGCGAAGGACGTTCACAAAATAACCGATGGCATGCAGAATGATAAATAATTCGGCCGCCCAGAAAAGTAAGGCCAACACCGTTTCCAGCGTGTTGAATTGGGCGTAGTATAAAAATACGGACCTAAAAAACACATAGTTGACCAATAAGATCAAGAGAATAATAACCATGGCCCGTGATGGCCCCGGCATGTTCATTGGCCGTATAAAACTTTTCAAGCTGCGTTTCGGCATAGATCACCTCTTAAAAATGAAATTGAACAGCGCCGGTTGCGGCGTCCTCTTTATAAACACTGGAATTTTCATATTCCGTATGCTGCCATTGGACACGTAAAGCCAATCTTTTATTAAGATCCCAATGAAATCCTGCTGTTCCGGCATAACCTCTGACGTTATGCGGGTCCATAATGTATTCAAATTTCAATAAAGACCAAATTTGATTGGCACCCCAATAAAGCTCATTTCTATTAAAGGTATGCTGCCATTCGATGGACGGACGTTTGGAAATAAAATCATCCGGAGAAAAATAAATTGGACTTGGCTCTTGGTAACGTGAGTCCTGCCATCGGTATCTGCCCGTCACCCGATCGGGATCATAGGATAAGTGCACGGCCGCATCCCCGCCGTAGAAATCCAA
>JACXTT010005663.1_pt1 | contig 18071 bp, 23 predicted proteins | sample 9270951 | NCBI WGS metagenome assembly JACXTT01 (sample SAMN15532306, study PRJNA645909) | rock metagenome | isolation source: weathered quartz diorite | place: Puerto Rico | collected 2017-06-21 | reverse complement strand
ACCGTCGCGCGGATACGCTCGCGACCGTCCCGCTCGACGAACTCGCGATCGAGGGTCGGGTAGTGACGCTTGGCTTCGAGATCCGACGGGACGAAGCGCGTGGGCTTTCGGCGGCTCGACGGGAACTCGCACCAGAAGCGCTCGAAGTCGGTCGCATCCGCGTGGAGAACGATGCCGAGAAGGTCGTCACGGTCGGCATCGACGATCGCGACCGCGGCCCCGTCGCCGTAGAGCGGCGTCGTGTCGATTCCCTCGGGGGAAAAGTCGAGCCCCGCGGAATGCACGTCTCCCGCGGCGAGCAGCACGCGCCGGTAAGCGCCCGCCGCCACGAACTGCGTGGCGATGTCGAGGCCGAAGAGGAAGCCACTGCACTGCGCGCGTACGTCGAGCGCTCCGATCGTCCCGCAGCCGAGCTTGTGCTGGAGGTAGCAGCCGGCTCCCGGGAACGTCACGTCGGGGGTCATGGTCGCGAAGATCAAGAACTCGGCGTCAGCGGGTCCGAGCCCGAGCGAGGACAGCGCTTCGTCCGCCGCGACCTTCGCGAGATCCGACGGTCCTCGTCCGTGGTCGGCGTAGTGACGCGTGCGCGGTCCGTGCGCGACGATCGCATCGACTCGCGCAGGGTCGACTCCCAGGGTGCGCGCGAGGTCTGGGTTCTCCACGCTCCGTGCGGGAAGGCAGTAGGCCATCGCGGAGATCCTCGGCACGATATACGGGTGCTTAGTGATTTCCCGCCGGCGAGTCAAACCGTCGTCTCGAGCTCGGAAATCCTCGTGCGCAACCCGTCAAGAGGCTGTTTCTATTGACAAATGTCGCGGCTTCCCGGAAACATCGACGCGACCGTAGAGAGATGGGGATCGGCATTCGGGTGGGCTCCATGAATCGCGCCCGGCTTGGCATGTGGGTGGTGGTGTGTGCGGTGCTCGCATTCGCCGACCCGAGCTTCGCCCGGCACCACAAGCGTGCGACCGTCGCCACGAAGCACGCGACGCACGCGCGGCGCTCGCACAAGGCGGTCCATCGTCGGCATCGAGCGGTCGCGCCGATCGTACGTGTGCCCGCTCGTCTCACTCCTCCCGAGACTCCCCCGGAAGGGCCTTACGCGTCCGCGTTACTGATCGATGCCGAGAGCGGCCGCGTGCTGTTCGAGAAGGATTCTGGAATCCCTCGCCCGCCCGCGTCGATGGTGAAGATGATGACCGCGCTTCTGGCGTTCGAGGCACTGGAGCGCGGAGACGTGCAGCTCGAGCAGCCGATTCGGATCAGCCTGACCGCGAGCCGAACGGGAGGCTCGGGGGTCTTGCTGAAGCCCGGCGAGCGGCTCCCATTCGAAGACCTCTTGAAGGCGATGCTCGTGGCGTCGGCGAACGGCGCGAGCGTCGCGATCGCGGAAACGCTGGCAGGATCGCAGGGTGCGATGATCGAGCGCATGAACCAGCGCGCGCACGAGCTCGGCATGGCCGAAACCACGTACCGGACCGTGAACGGTCTTCCGCCGCGACGCGGAACGGGCCAGCCCGACGTGACCTCCGCGAGCGACCAGGCACGCCTCGCACGCGCCTTGCTCGCGCACCATGAAGTCTTCCGCTACTGCTCCCGTCCGACGGTGCCGATCCGCAACGGAACGGTGCTGATCCGCAACACGAACCATCTCGTCGGACACATGGACGGGGCGGACGGTCTCAAGACGGGATACTTCCGCAGCGCCGGATTCAATCTCACCGCGACGGCACTGCGTGACGGCGTGCGGCTGGTCGTCGTGGTGATGGGCTGCCCGACGCTCCAGTCACGGTTCCTGCTCGCTCAGGAGCTCATGGAGTGGGGATTCGCCTACGGCACGAAGCCCAAGGTGACGGAGGCGGCTCCGGTGGCGCCCGTTCATTTCGCGAGCGACGGCGCATCTAGATGAAACTCTCGAGAATGCGGTGCGTCGATCTTGCGATGGCAGGGCAATTGTGAAAAAGAGCACCGGAACGTCGCCACCAAGGAGGTGAGGGTTCGATGAGGACAACGTTGAAGACGCTCGGAATGCCGGTTCTGGTCGGGGGACTCCTGACGCTGACCCTTGCGAGCGGGTGTGCCGAGAAGACCGTCGATACGTCGGCGTGTGCCGCTTGCGCATCGAACGCCGCGAAGGTCGACGCGGCCGCGTCTCGCGCCGAAGCCGCTGCGAGCCGCGCCGAAGCCGCCGCCCAGCGGGCCGAGGCGGCTGCCTCCAAGGCGGAAGCGGTTTTCAGCAAAACCGTTCGGAAGTAATCCCACCCGTCTGCACACCCAAGAAGACGAACCCCTTCGGGGGGCTCGCCTTTTTTGCTTTTCGGGCCTCGCCGATGCCTCCTCCCGATCCGCACGCTCGCCCCGGCCCGCGCGTTGCCGCGGACATGATCATCGAGCTGCCCGGGGACCGCATCGTGCTCGTGCGCCGCAAGTTCGAGCCGCCCGGCTGGGCGATTCCGGGAGGCTTCGTCGAGATCGGAGAGAGCGCAGAGCAGGCGGCGGTCCGTGAGGCGCTCGAGGAGACGGGGCTTCGCGTCACGCTGGTGGAACTGTTCCACGTCTACTCCGATCCCGGTCGCGATCCGCACGGGCCGAACATCGGACTCGTTTACCGCGGTAAGGCGGAGGGGCGGCCGGTCGGCGCCGACGATGCCGCCGCGGCGGAGATCTTCGACGAGGCGACGGTTCCCGGTGACATGGCGTTCGACCACGGCCGGATCCTCGCCGATTACTTCCACTACCGCCGGACGGGCGAGCGGCCTCGGCCGCGGGCATCCGACGCGCGCTGAGTCAGCGCGCCTTCTTCTCCGTCACCTTGCGCAGCAGTTTGCGGCGCACCCGTTCGGGGACCAGGCCGGTCACGTCGCCACCGAGCGTCGCAACCTCCTTCACCAGCCGCGAGCTCGTGTAGAAGTGCGCTTCGCTCGCCATGATGAAGATCGTCTCGATGCGCGGGCGCAGATGGCGGTTCATCATCGCCATCTGGAACTCGTATTCGAAGTCCGCGACGGCGCGCAGGCCGCGCACGATGGCCGATGCCTTGCTGCGCTCGACGTAGTCGACGAGCAGGCCCGAGAACGCGTCGGCGACGACGCGCGGGCTTCGCGTGACCTCGCGAATCATCTCCAAGCGCTCGTCGACGGAGAAGAGCGCCGAGTCCTTCGCGGCATTGAACGCGATCGCCACGATCACGCGATCGAAGATCTCGAGGCTCCGCTCGAGGATGTCGAGGTGCCCGTTCGTCATCGGATCGAACGACCCCGGGAAGACCGCCACCCGCTTCTCTCGTCCACTCTTCATGGCTCCTCCACGCACGAGTACAGGGTCAGAGCGGTCGATCCGTATCGACGCGCATCGATGCGAACAAGCCTGCCGTAGCGCTCTTCCAGGTCGTCATCCGCGGCGTGCTCCGCGACCACGATACCGCCGGCTTCGATCAGCGGCCGCGCCCCGAGCACGGCGAGCGTCCCCGCGCAGAGCCCGCGACGATACGGAGGATCGACGAAGGCTCCGCGAAACCGTCCTTCCAGCCCCGTGAGGGCTGCCGGAAGACGGAGGCGGCGAATCTCGGAGCGATCGGCAAACCCGGTCCGCTCGACGTTCTCTCGAACCATCCGGCAGGAGGATGGGCTTTCGTCGACGAAGATCACCGATTGCGCTCCGCGGCTGAGCGCTTCGAGGCCGACCGCCCCGCTGCCGGCGAACAGATCCATCCACCGGCCGTTCTCGATCTCGATCCGCGTGGCCAGAATGTTGAAGATCGCGCCACGCACCTTGTCGGCGGTCGGTCGTACGTGGTCGCCCTTCGGCGCTCGTACGGGTCGTCCTCGTGCCACGCCACCGGTTATGCGCATGGAGCGCGCTCTCGATGCTTCGCCGCAAGCGCGTGGCTTATAACGGCAGCGGTTTCTCGTCGCAAGTTCGTCGTCCATTCCTCGACTGGAATCCGGGCCTCCGCTATGGTTCGCGTCCGGATGCGATTCGCGCTGCTGCCGACGAAGCCCCCGGGTATCGCCAAGAGCCGCCTGGCGCCGTTTCTGAGCGATGCCGAGCGCACCGCACTCTCGTCCGCCATGTTCCACGACGTGCTCGAGTGCTTGTGCACGGCGCGTTGCGTGGACGGAGTCGTCGTCGTCACCGCCGACGACGGGTTCTTGGAATCCGCTCGCCGGCGAGGGGCTCTGGCGATCGCCGAGGGGTCGCTACGCGGATTGAACGCGGCCGCGGCGCTCGGCACCGCCCACGCGATCGAGCGCGGCGCCACGTCCGTGCTGATCGTGCTGTCGGATCTCCCACGCCTGACCGCGGAGGAGGTCGACGCGATGTATGCAGACCTGCCGTCCGGTCCGCATGTGCGGGTCGCCCGGTCGCATGAAGGGCTCGGCACGAACGCGCTGCTGCGCACTCCCGGAGAGGTGATCTCCACCCGCTTCGGTGGCCGGAGCTGCCAGGATCACGTCGCGGCGGCAGCCGATGCCGCCGTCTCGCACAGCGAGATCGAGCTGCCGGGGCTCAGCTTCGACATCGACACGATCGAGGACTTGCGCGAGCTCCACGGCACGGCGCGGCTCACGCGCACGCTGATCACCGCGCGCAAGATGTCTCTCGCGCGCGCCCTCTCGACCTGAGAACGGCGCGCTTACGCGGCCGCTTGACCCTTCGGACCGCTCGGAGGAAGCGGGATCCCGCGCGCCTTGGCACAAGCGCCGCAGAGGTTGTTCACGTTCTCGGGGTCTTCGACCAGTCCGTCATCCATGTTGTGACAGACTTTCTTGCAGTCGATACAGATGAAATAGACGCCCTCGATCGTCTTGTTGATACGCTCGCGATTGAGGATGCGTCCCTTCAGCTTGTCGATCCGGACGCCGAGCAGCTCGCTGTACTGGCGCTTGATCTTGCGGCGCCCGGCTTCGTCCTTCGGTAGATCTTCTTCTTCGGAGACCTCCGACGGTTCTTCGTCGTCGAAGATGCTGAAGGCCTTCTTCTTGTCTTTGTCCTTCTTGCGAATTCGGCCCATCGACGTCTCCGTCTAGCGAGTTCGCTCGAGGTAACCGCAGGCCTTGTCGCAGGCCCAGAAGTAACCGCGACGTCCGAATCCGGTGTAGAACACCACTCGGCTCTCGGACGCGCACTTCGGACAGCTGTGCTTGATCGACGCCTTGGACTTCTCAGCGGTCTTTGCCTTCTTCTCCGCCATGAACGAATCTCCTCGCCGCGGCCGCCCGAGAATCCGATCTACAGACGATGCTCGCGCTGTGGGGCCGTACCTCCGGGCCCCGGTGGTTAACCCGAAACGTTAGAGGGTCGGACCGGTCGTGTCAAGAAGACGTCCGGGCGCTTCGTTCACGAAGCGCCCGGACGTGGAGATCAGTTCTCGATGATGACTTCGACGCGGCGGTTCTTGGCCCGGCCACTCGGGTTGTCGCTGCCATCGGAATTCTTGTTCGGGGCGATCGGATACTTCTTGCCGAAGCCCTTCGTATGCAGGCGGCCGGAATCGACGCCGTCATGCTCGAGGGCGCTGGACACGGCGTCGGCGCGCTGCTGCGAGAGTCGCTGGTTGTAGTCCTCGCTGCCGATCGAGTCGGTGTGCCCTTCCACCGAAACCTGGCGACCGCTCGCGCGCGGGCGGTCGAGGATGTCGGCGATGTCGCGAACTCGACCGCGCGCATCTCCGGTGAGATTCGATCGGTTGAACTCGAACAGCACGTCGGGGAGATTCACGACGACACCGCGACTGGTCTCGCGTACGTCGAGATTGCGACGCTTGAGCTCCTCGATCAGCTCGCGGTTCCGCGCGATCTCCTGGTCGCGGGAGTCGAGACGCTGGTCGCCGGCCTGGATCTGATCGCCGACCACGGCACCGCCGAGCGCACCGAGCGCACCGCCGATGGCGGCGCCCGCCGCGGTGTTACCCGTGGCGTGGCCGATCAACGCTCCCGCACCCGCGCCGAGCGCACCGCCGCCGAGCGCACCGGTCTCCCGCTTGCTGAGGCCGCCCGAGGCGCAGCCGGAGAGTAGTAGCATCCATCCCGCGGCCACGGCCGCGGGCACACGAATCGCGCGATTCATCGAAGTGGTCCCTCCCAGGACGTGAAGCTGCAAGGAGATGAAGCGAAGCGACGATCTAGTAACGCTCGTAGTCGTCGTCGCGGCTGCGGTTCTGCTGCCGCTTGAGATTGTCGATCTCTTGGCGCTGGCGCCGCAGCTCGTCGTCCTGCGCGTCGGAACGATTGTCCTGTGCTTGGATCTGGTCGCCCACGACCGCACCCGTCAGTGCGCCGAGCGCGCCGCCAATGGCCGCGCCACCCGCCGTGTGACCGGTTGCGTGACCGATCAGGGCACCCGCGCCAGCACCGAGCGCGCCGCCTCCGAGAGCACCGGTTTCCCGCTTGCTAAGGCCACCCGAGGCGCAGCCGGCGATCAGCGGAGCGCAAAAAAGTGCGATGGCTACGGTGTTTTTGCGAAGCATGTCTTGGACCTCCCCGGGGCTAACAACACGGCATGCAAAGTAATGTCGCGCAGGTCCGGGAGTCAAGGCTCGGCGCCGGGGTCCGCGACCTTCGCGAGTTCCTCTCCCCAGAAGAAGCTGTGGAGGAAAATGGCGACGACGGAAACCGAGATGGCCGAGTCCGCGACGTTGAAAGCCGGCCAATGGTGGACTCCCCAGTGGACGTCGATGAAGTCGATCACTTCGCCGTACAGCAAGCGGTCGACGAGATTGCCGACCGCGCCCCCGAGAATTCCTCCGAGCGCGATTCGCAAGAATCGATCGGCGGCCCCCGATCGGGCCACCACGATGACGATCGCCACGATGGCGCAAACGCTCACGGCCACGAAGAACGGGCCCCGGAACCAAGCTGGGGCGGTGGCTAGCATGCTGAATGCCGCCCCCGGATTCCTCGCGTAGACGAGATCCAGCACCCCGTCGACGAGCGTGACCTGGTCCCTGAACGAGAGCTCACGACTGATCGCGATCTTCGTCGCCTGGTCGACGACCACGACCGCCCCGGCCATCAGCAGCGGGACGACGAGATTGGTGCCGATGCCGCGGGAGATCGGTTCAGTCGCCATGCGCGAGCGCGCTCACGCAGGGAGCACAGATCGTCGGGTGCTCGGCGTCCGCTCCCACGGAGTCGCGGAGGTTCCAGCACCGGGCGCACTTCGCCCCGTTCGCCTTGCGAATCTCGACGCGAAGGCCTGGAAGGAGCGAGCTCTCGAGCTCCGCGGGGAGATCGTCGGCGATGCTCACTTGCGACACGATGAGCAGCGTCGGCAGATCCGATAGGCGATTCCCGATCAGCTCGGCGAACGGACCTCCGGGGTCGAAGCCGAGGCGGACGTGGGCATCGAGCGAGTGACCGATCTCCCCTTTCTGACGTGCTCCCTCGAGAGCCTTGGTGATTGCTTCGCGCACGCCGAGCAGGCGATCCCAGACCTCGAGCAACGCGGCGTCCGCGGCGCTGGAGCGCGGCACGGGAAACGACGAGAGGAACACGCTCGCCGCGCGGGCGCTCGCTCCTGGGACGTAGGTCCAGATCTCTTCGGCCGTGAACGAAAGGATCGGCGCCATCAGCCCGACGAGCGCCTCGAGGATCTTCGCCATCGCCGTCTGCGCCGCGCGTCTCGCCTCGGATCGTGCGGGCGCCGTGTAAAGCCGGTCCTTCACGATGTCGAGGTAGAGCGCGCTCAGGTCGACGCTGCAGAAGTTGTTGAGCGCGTGAAACACGGTGTGGAACTCGTAGTCGAAGTACGCGGACCGACACTTGTCGACGAGCACGTCGGTGCGCGCGAGAATCCAGCGATCGAGCTCGAGGAGTCGAGACTCGTCCACCGCGTCGCGATCCGGATCGTAGCCGCTCAGGTTCGCGATCAGGAATCGCGCCGTGTTACGGATCCGGCGAAACGATTCGACGAGGCGCCCGACGATCTCTTGGGAGATGCGCACGTCGTCGCGGTAATCTTCGGCGGCAACCCAGAGCCGCAGGATCTCCGCGCCGTGTTTCTCGATGATGTCCTGCGGCGAGAGCCCGGTCCCGGCGGATTTCGACATCTTCCGCCCTTCGGCATCGACGGTGAACCCGTGCGTGAGGACGGCCTGGTAGGGAGCGCGATCGCGCGTCGCGACCGAGGTGAGCAGCGACGTGTGGAACCACCCTCGGTGCTGATCGCTGCCTTCGAGGTAGAGGGCGGCCGGCGAGACGAGCTCCGGTCGCTTCTCGAGCACCGCGGCGTGGCTCATTCCGGAATCGAACCAGACGTCCAGAATGTCTTGTTCCTTCCGGAACTCGGCGCCGCCGCACTTGGCGCAGCGCGTGCCCTCTGGCAGCAGCTCGCGTGGGGACTGTTCGAACCACGCGTCGGCCCCGCCGCTGCGCTCGAAAACGCCGGCGACATGATCCGCGATCGCGCGCGAGATCAACGTCTCGTCACAGGCGGAGCAAAAGAACGCGACGATCGGAACGCCCCAACTGCGCTGCCGCGAGATGCACCAGTCGGGACGGAACTCCATCATGCCGCGGATGCGTTCGCGTCCCCAGGTCGGGATCCAGCGCACGCGGTCGATCTCGTCGAGGACTCGCGCGCGGAGCTCGTTCCGCTCCATCGAGACGAACCACTGATCGGTCGCCCGAAACAGCACCGGGTTCTTGCAGCGCCAGCAATGCGGGTAGCTGTGGTTCAGCTTCTCGGCCTTGAGCAGCCGACCGGACTCGCGAAGCCGCGTGATGACGTTCGGATTCGCGTCGAATACGAACTCGCCCGCGAAGCCTTCGACCTCGGACGTGAACCTGCCGCGCGCGTCGACCGGCGCATAGACGTCGAGACCGTACTTGAGCCCGACCTCGTAGTCTTCCTGACCGTGTCCGGGAGCCGTGTGAACGAGACCCGTGCCCGCTTCGAGCGTGACGTGATCCCCGAGGATGACGCGCGACTCGCGATCGATCCACGGATGGCGCGCGCGTGCACCCTCGAGCTGGTCACCCGAGAACCTCGCGAGCACCTGGTGCGCGGTCGTCCCGAGCGCCGAGACGAACGCTTCGCGGAGCCCCTCCGCAACGACGAGCGTACGGCCGCCCACCTCGACCAGAACGTATTCGAAGCGCGGATTCACCGCGATCGCGAGGTTGGCGGGAAGCGTCCACGGCGTCGTCGTCCAAATCACCATCTCGATCTTGCGATCGGCGAACGGAGCGAGCACGGCGGGGAGCGGCTCCGTCACCGGGAACGCCACGTAGATCGACGGCGACGAGACGTCTTCGTACTCGACCTCGGCCTCGGCGAGCGCCGTCGCACACGACGGACACCACAGCACGGGCTTGCGCCCGCGGTAGACGGCGCCGCGCTCGACGAGCTGACCGAATCCGCGAACCTCCGCCGCCTCGTAGGCGGGATCCATCGTGAGATACGGCCGATCCCAGTCTCCGAGAATGCCGAGCCGCCGGAATTCTTCGCGCTGGATCGCGACGTAGCGACCGGCATATTCGCGGCAGAGCTTGCGGAACTCGACCTTCGAGACGTCGGTCTTGCGGCCGAGCCCCTTCCCCATCGCGAGCTCGATCGGCAGACCGTGGCAATCCCAGCCCGGCACGTACGGCGACCGTGCGCCCGCCATGGCGCGGAACTTCACGATCACGTCCTTCAGGACCTTGTTCAGCGTGTGGCCGAGATGGATGTTGCCGTTCGCGTACGGCGGACCGTCGTGCAGCACGAACGTCTCGGCCGCGTCACGTCGGACCTCCTGCATCTTTCCGTAGAGGTCCATCCCCTGCCATCTACGGAGGGTCTCCGGCTCCCGCTTCGGAAGGTTGCTCCGCATCGGGAAGTCGGTCTTCGGGAGGTTCAGCGTGTCCTTGTAATTCGTGGGCTTCGGAGCCTCAGAGTCGTTCGACACGGTCTTCGGCACATAGCACAGGGGCGGATCAATTCAATTTCGCGATCATCCGCCGCGCGGCGCGTCCGGCCGGCTTTATCTCGACGCACGGATCTGGCAGAGCATGCGCATGGCGAAGCGCATGATGACCCGGTTCGATCGCGGCTCGTTTCCCGCCTACGACACGGTCGACGAGAACGGTTATCCGCAGCCGTGCACGATGGGTCAGCCCTGGGTGAACCCGGACACGCTGAAGACGATCCGCAAGCGTGGCGGCCGCCGTACCGACGCGTTCGGACGCCCAGCCGACGCGCCGACGAATCGTTCCTGAGTCAGCGTGCCAACGCGCTCGCGAGCGCGCCGGCGAGATCCGGCATCGCAAACGAGAAGCCGCTCTCGGAGAGCCGTCGCGGCAACACGCGCGCGCCCGTGAGCAGCAGCTCGTCGGCCATCTCGGCCCCCAGTAGTGTGCGAAGGGCGAACGCCGGCGCCGGGATCCAGGCCGGGCGGTGCAGCGCCCGGGCGAGCGTGCGCGCGAACTCCTCGTTCCGGACGGGATTCGGAGCCACTCCGTTCACCGGTCCGGCGATCGAGTCGTCGGCGAGCACGGCCTCGTAGACGCGGAGCATGTCCTCGAAGCCGATCCAGCTCATCCACTGCCGACCGTCGCCCACCCTTCCCCCGAGCCCGAGCTTGAAGATCGGTGCCATTTGCGCGAGCGCGCCGCCCTCGGACGAGAGTACGATGCCCGTACGCACGTGGACGACTCTCGTGCGATCGCGGATGGGGTCGCAAGCGCCTTCCCAGTCGATGCAGACCTTCGCCAAGAACGTGGTCCCGGCAGAGCTCGATTCGTCGAGCGTGGTCTCGCCGCCGTTCCCGTAAAAGCCGACGCCGGAGGCTGCCGCCAGCACCCGCGGGGGGCGCCGGAGGTCGCGGAGTCCGTCACAGAGGAGACGCGTGCCGCGTACGCGGCTGTCGTGGATGCGTTGCTTCCGCGCACTCGTCCAGCGTCCGGCGGCCACGCCTTCTCCTGCCAGGTGGACGACCGCGTCCGCGCCTTCTGCCGAGGAACGGTCGAAGCGTCCGGTCTCGGGCTGCCAGAGGATGCCGCCTTTCCCTTCCTGGCGGACGAGAGGGACGACTTCGTGGCCGGCGCTCGTCAACCGGCGCGCGAGTGCCCGACCGATGAGGCCCGAAGCACCCGACATGAGGACGCGCATGGGCATTGCTTGGCGAAAACCTACCGGAAACCGTCGGTCGCCTTCTCGCGCGGTCGCGAGACGCGATTCGTCAGGCGACGCGGGCGAGGCGCCGTTCGGGACCGGGCAAATAGCCCTTTCCAGCACCCGCGAAACTCTCGCAAACCAGCTCGGCGCGCTCGATGACCTCGTGCTCGGTCGCCGCGTGGACGACCGCGAGCGTCTCCATCGTGAACGTCAGATCATGCGCTGCGAGGATGCTCGAAAAGATCGAGCCGCGGGGGTGTCGTAGGACGTAACGGGTGTACTGGGCCATGGGTGTCGGTGATCCTCCACTGCGGAAGAAGCGAATCGACCGCGGGTATCATTCCGGAGGTGGGTCCACAACTGCGGCCAGCGTTTGACGCCCTCGCCCACGTCTTGCTACCCGCGACCACGCATGGAGACCCCCTCCCCGCTTCGAAAGGCATTGGATTGGGCGGTCACGATCCCGTTCCTGATCGTGTTCGGGCTCGCGCTCGGGATCTTCGATCCCCTTCAGCGCCTGGCGCGGCTGTTCGGTCAGCGGCCTCAGGAGATCGTCGTCGGGACCCTGCAGCGGCTGCTCATCTCGATCTTCCGGATCACGGGCATGCGCATGGAGGTCGAACGCTCGGCGGCCGTGAAGCCCTGGACTCCGTACCTCGTGATCGCGAACCACCAGAGCATGTTCGACGTGCCGATCTTCGGTGGTCTCCTGTTCTCGAACTTTCCGAAGTACGTCGCGAAGCGCTCGCTCGCCCGCTGGATCCCGAGCATCTCCTACAACCTCCGCAGGGGCGGAAACGCGATCATCGACCGCCAGGATCCCGAGCAGGCCCTCGAAGCGATCCGCTTGCTCGCAAGGGGCGTGGAATCGAGGGGCGTCTCGGCGGTGATCTTTCCGGAAGGTACGCGGGCCCGCCGGGGAGAGATCGGCTCCTTCAAGCCTCGTGGAACTCTCGAGCTACTAAAGAGCGCGCCGAACACGGCGGTCGTTCCTGTCGCGATCGACGGCTCATGGCGGCTCCTCCGGCACAACATGTTCCCCGTGCCGTTCGGAGTCCGTGTGCGGGTGTCGATCGGAACACCGATCGTGCGAAGTCCGGGGGACGATCCCGCGGGGCTGCTCACTGCCGCGGAGCGAGCCATCCGCGAGGCGATCAGCGGCTGGCGGGCTTCGTAGTCGCCACGGCGTGCGCGCGCGGCGCGCGCATCAACTCCGCTCCCGAGCCGGTCGGCCAGCGCCGCCTCACGGTGAGCTTCTTCACGGAGCGGATGGGAGTCGCCGCATCCTCGTAGACGAGCTCCGCGCGGCAATGCCGGTAGCGCAAGCACACGCTGTCCAGGAAGGCCCGGGGATCGTCAGTCCACAGGCAGGAGAGCTTGCACGCCTCGCAGGACACTCGACACAGCATGAGGCACCTCCGGTTGAGAGGGTTGCCGCGAGTCAACGAGCATCCGAATCGTACGGCCGCACCGGCCGTCAGGTCAACGGGGAAATGGAGCGTACCCGTCGTGGCGTTTGCGCCGCTGCCCTGCTAGCGGAGAAGCGATGGGTGTCGGGTGAGATCGTCACGACGCTGGCCCCGCGGGTTGGCCGCTTCCATGCGGCGGCGGGGCCGCTACCTGACGCTCGCCGCCGCGCTGCTGGCGGGATCGACGACGATCGGAGGCGGCGCCGAAGACGATCGCGCGTCGACGTGGACCGCTCTCGCTCCCGGCCTTTGGTATCAGCCTTGGACCCTCGTCCGCAGCAACGACGGCGCGACCGTCAAAGGGACGGTCTTCCGTGCCGATCCGCGAGTCGTCCACATGACCGCGCTCGACGCGCGACGGGCCGATCGCAAGATCGCGAAGGTGTCGACGCTGCGCGAGGAGACGCGCGCCTACGTCGTCGTGAACGGAGGGTTCTTCGACGAGCTCGAGCGACCGCTCGGTCTGGTCGTGTCCGATGGCAAGGAGACCAGCCCGCTCCGCAAGGTCGACCAGGGCGTGTTCCTCATCTCGATGGGCCGCCCGAGCATCGTCCACGCGCGAGCAGGGCTGCCCGCTCCGATCGACATGGCGCTGCAATCCGGCCCGCGCCTCGCGGTCGACGGACGCGCTCTCCAGCTGAAGCCGCAGATCTCCCGACGAACGAGCGTCTGCCTTCCGGGCGACGGCACGGTGCTGATCGTCGTCTTCGCAACCCCCGTCTCCCTCGTCGATCTCGCCGAGAGCATGGTGCAGCCCGCCGACAAGGGCGGGCTCGGCTGTTGGAGCGCTCTCAATTTCGACGGCGGGCCGAGCACGCAGCTCAGCGCGGCGACGCCCGCGCTCAATCTGGAGATCGAGGGAGGCTGGGGCGTTCCGAACGGCCTCGCGATCTTGCCGAAATCAGAAGCCCAGCAAGCACCGTCGCCGTAGCGAACCAGGGAAGGGCGTCGCCGGCGGCACCGTAGGTCGTCGCGACTCGAAGCCGGCGAACTTCGAGTGTCACCGCGGCGGGCGCGAACGTGGGCAGGCGCAGCAGCACGCGCCCGAGCGGATCGATCACGTCGGTGACCCCGGTGTTCGTGACCCGCACCAGGAACCTGCGGTTCTCGACTGCTCGCCAGAGCGCCAGAGCCTCGTGCTGGTAAGGCGCCATCGTATCGCCGAACCAGCCGTCGTTCGCGACGGAGAACAGGATCTCGGCTCCGCCGTCCCGCGTCGCGTGCCGCGCGATCGGCGCCTTCAGGTCTTCGTAGCAGTTGAGTGGAGCGAAGCGCGCGACCCCGGGAACCTCGAGCGGGACCACCTCGCCGCCGGCCTCGAAATCGCCGGTCTGCGGACTGATCCGCTTCAGGATCGGCAGCACCGACCCGAACGGCATGTACTCGCCGAAAGGCATGAGGATCTGCTTGTCGGATAGGCCGAGCACGCGCCCTTCGGCATCGAGGAGCAGGATGCTGTTGTAGAAACGCTCGGAGCCCCCGCCACCGTCGTACGTGATCGCGCCGACGAACAGCGGATGGCGGAGGCCGAGAATCTCCCGACCCTGTGGAGAGATCTCCTGGAGGTTCCGCGGCAGCGGATCGGTGAGCACGCTCTCGGGCCAGATGACGACGTCGGGAGGGGGTGAGAGCGCGAGCGAGAGCTTACGGTACGTCTCCAGATTGCCCTCGAGGAAGCGCACGTCCTGCTTCTCCTCGATGCCGAGGTCGCCCTGCACGATGCCGAGCACGACGCGCGGAGCGGCAGCGAGCGTGGCGTCGATACGATCGATGCGTAGCACTCCGTAGCCGACGACCAGCGCGACGACGAGCGTCCAGACGATCGCCGGCAGGCGCACTCCGCGAACGTCGCCGTCCATGGCACGCGCGCCGAGCGTCGCTCCCCACACCATGAGGAAGCTCACTCCGAACGGTCCGAACAGATCTCCCGTCTGGAGAAGGGGAAGCGCATCTCGCTGCGAGTTCGCCAGCCGCCAGGGGAAGAGATTCGGAAAGTGCAGCTCGAGGGCGATCCAGACGAGCGCGGGCCAGATCCCGAAGCCGCCGCCCCCGAGCGCGCGCGTCGCGAGCGCGAAGAGCAGGAACTGGAGGGACGCGAACGCCGACAATCCTCCGTAGAAGGCGACGCTCAGCCACTTCGGGAATCCGCCGAACACGTGGATCGTCTCGGCGAGCCACGCGAACGCCGGCACGTTCGTGGCGAAGCCGGCCGTCCATCCGGCGAATGCCGTCTGGCGCCCGTTCGCGCACCGTCGGAGCGCGAGAACGATCGGTACGAACGAGAGCCAGGCGATCGGCCAGAGCTCGAAGCGGAGGAAGCAGAGCGCGACGAGACCGCCGCCCAGCGCGGCCAGCGCGAGCGTGACCGCAAACGAGCGGCGCGACGCACCGTGCGCGCGAGATCCGTCGTCGCTCAAGACCGCTCCCGGCTCAGCGAGCCGCCCGACGGCTTCGTGCCCGGCTTCCGAGGCCGCTCCAGACGAGGGCCAGCAAGACCGCGCAGATCAGGCCCAGGCCCAGCCAAACCAGACCCAGGCTGCTCGACGACGCTGGCTTCAGTAGTTCCGCGGATCGATCGACGGATTCTCGAAGGCGGAGGGCTGCTGCCGATGCGGCCGTACGATCGGACTTCCGCAGCGCCGCGCGGAAGTCGATCAAGTCGTGCTCGAAGGCCTGGCGGACCCGCTTGTCCTGGCGATCGATCTCGGGCTCGAGCGGCTCGAACTCCGTGAGATACGAGGTCGTCACCAAGTCCGCCGCGGCGTCCAGCTGATTGCCGTCGACCAGCTTCTGGCTTCGGTCGAGGTCGGCGCGGAGGCGCGCCAGGCGCTCTTCGGAGTCGCTCAGCTCCGGCGGGTGAGCGCGCATCGCGTCGGCGGCCCGGACGGCGCCCGCTTCGTCGAGCGAGATTCCGTGCACCTTCGCCTGCCTGAGAATCTCCGGCGCGAGATCGGCGGAAGAGCGTGTCGCGAGCTCGCGAAGCGAGAGCCGCGCCGGTGGCTGCGCTTGCATCCCAGGTCCGTTCGGCGCGAACGAGAACACGAAGAACGCGAGTTCCCAGCGCTGCTGGTCCGTGAGACGATCGGCGAAGGATACCATGCCGGTTTTCGCGACCCCGAGCGTGATCGCGTTGTAGAACACGTAGGGCGGCGTCGACCGCAGGCGGTCGGGATCGCTGAGCCGGGCCGGTGGAGGATCGAGACTTTTTCCTTGAGGGCCGTCACCGTCGCCGTGTGGCCCGTGGCAAGGCTGGCAATGCGTCTCGTAGAGCTTCGTGGCGCCCAGGGTGTCGGGTCGCGTCCGCGGGTAGGCACGGAGCCCCGTGGCCTGGACGATCTCGGGAATCAGCTCTTCCGTGATCTCTCGGACCTTCCCCGGGTCGGCACGCTGACCGACGAGCGTGGCCAGGTGATCGATCGCGTTCGACATGCTCGCGGCGCGGTCATTCGGCAAGGACGCCCGCAGCGCCTTGAACTTCTCGCGGATCACCGAGACGAATTCCTGATTCTCGCGGTATTCCGCCTCGTCGATCACCGCCCCGCCCCGCACGGCCGCCGCATAGTCACCGCCCACGTATTGAAGGAGAAAGACGACCCGTTCCGCGTCATCGCGATCGGAGGGCGCAGCGGCACCGGCAGGCGCCGTGGGATCGGGAGCACGGTCAGCCAAGCCCGGGGCGGCTGCCGTTGCGAGCAGCGCAGTAGCCAGGATCAACGAGCGGGCGAGAAGCACCCCGCGCACCATATTGAGAGACGGTCAGGAGTCAACCTCTCGTGACTTATCCACAGCGAGGGGCACTCATCGAAACACGTGAGAAACCAACGCTTTTCTTCTCCAGAGAGCAGGAAGCCGAGGCTTCCTCCACACCTTGTCCACAGCATGTTCACGAGTTCGCACCTTGACTTCATGACGCAACGTGTTAGCTAGCGACGAACGTCAACCCAACAAGGAGGTTTCCGTCGATGGCAGTGAAGACCGCAACGTTTCCGGGACTCGACCTGGTCCAGGAGTCGATCCGCTCGATTCAGGCCGAGGCTCAGAAGTTGGTCGACCGTGCTCGCAAGGAAGCGAACGGCCTGATCGGGAAGAACCGGCGCAAGACGCTCGACCAGCTCGTTGCGAAGGCCAAGAGCACACGCACCGATCTCCAGAAGCGCACGAAGAAGGTGATCAAGGATCTCGGCAACCGCGCGAGCACCGTGGCGTCCCGCATCGAGACCGAAGCCACGAAGCGCATCGAACCGTTGGCCCATCTGCTGACGCTCTCGTCGCGTCGCGACGTCCAGCAGCTCTCGAAGCGCCTCGCGTCCCTCGAGAAGAAGGTCGACGAGCTCCTGACGAAGGCGGCGCGGGCCTAAAGGCCCTCGGAGCGGAAGCCGGCCTCGCTCAGGCGGCGCTGGCTTCCGACTTCGTCTCGGACTTCGCGGCGGCGGGCTTCTCGGCCGCCGAATCCTTGCCTTCCTTCGAGCTCGGCGACGAGTCCGACTTCTCTTCGGACTTCGCCTTCTTCCCGCCGCTGTCCTTGCCGGCGTAATCGGTCACGTACCAGCCCGATCCCTTGAGCTGGAACGACGTGCTCGAGATCAGCTTCTTCGCCTTCCCCTTGCACGTAGGGCAGCGCTTGAGCGGTTTGTCGGTGATCCGCTGGCTCACCTCGAAGGTGCCGCATTGGTCGCAGGAATACTCGTAAATCGGCATCGAAACCTCACTAATCACGCGCCTTTCCGTTGTCAACGACGCGCGCGCTCACGACGCCCCGAGCACGACCGCGAAGTCTCGCAGGCTCTGCACGAGGAAGATCTGCAGGAAGTACAGGCCGACCAGGACGATCATCGGCGACAGGTCGATTCCCCCCGCGTAGGCGAAGGGAATCGTTCGACGGACTCGGTAGAGCACCGGTTCGGTCGCGTTCACCAAGAAGCGGACGATCGGGTTGTACGGGTCGGGATTCACCCACGAGATGACGGCACGCGCGATCAGCACGTAGGTGTAGAGCGTGATCAACATGCTCAGCACCGCGGCGATCGCGACCAACAGGTTCACGAGGATGAACATCGTCTAGTTCGCCTCCTTGGCCGCAGCTCCCAGCTCGCGAGATCGAGCGGTCGCCGCGCCGATCGCGGCGCGCACGGTGCCTTCGAAATTTCGTTGCTCCATGACTCCGAGGCCAGCGAGCGCGGTGCCCCCCGGACTGCTCACCCTCTGCCTCAGCTCGGCCGGGGACTCTTGGGTCCGTTTCCTCATCGCCGACGCCCCGGGCACCGTCGCGAATCCGAGCCGACCGGCGCGCACCGAGCCCCGCCCCCTACCGCACCCCCCGGGGTCCAAGCCCCGGGGGATTGGTAAACCGTAGTCCGGTCCGCTGCCGCTGAGGCCGGTAACCGGCTCGATCAACGCCTCGTCCTCGACGGCGACGGCGTCGCCGATCGAGCGAAACAGCTTCATCGCCAGCGCGACATCGCGTCGCGTGGCATGGCGCCCCGGGACGAGCACCGACATGCCGAG
>JACXTT010005662.1_pt1 | contig 18073 bp, 28 predicted proteins | sample 9270951 | NCBI WGS metagenome assembly JACXTT01 (sample SAMN15532306, study PRJNA645909) | rock metagenome | isolation source: weathered quartz diorite | place: Puerto Rico | collected 2017-06-21 | reverse complement strand
CAATCGCCCGAGCTATCGCGGCGGCCAGCTAACCAGCGCTTCGAGCCGACGCGCCACCAGCGCGCTGCTCACCGCGAACACCAGTGGGCGCGCGGCTCAAGCTTGGGACGTTAGGCTGCGCGAGGCGATGCGCGAAGTAACCATCGTGGAAGACGATGCCGGCCGCCGCTGGATTGCTAATGCGATGACGCGGCTCCCGCTGCTCGTGTTCAAACTCTCAACGGCGCTCGTCCTTTTGATCGGCGGCCTTCTCGTCGCGAATGGCGTTACGATTACGAGCCGCATCATCGGCCTTGTGTTTATGACCGTAGGTGCTCCAGTCATCATGTCGGGAGCGATCCTTGCGATTTATCCCATCGTGAGGTGGCTCCCGCAAACCTGGACGATCGATTCGAACGGGATCGTTGGCCGAGGCCGTTCATTGGAGAACGTGCCGTGGTCGGCGATTACAATCTGGGGTATCGAACCCGTATCCGCGCTTCCCGGATACAGCCACCTGCAGCTCCGCTGGAAGACAGCTTGGCGCAGAGGCAAGCTTAACGTCGTGGCGCCACCGGGTATGTCAACGGCAGTAATCGAAGAATACTTTCACGTCTTTGCCCCGGCCGCGGAGCGTTCAAGCCCAGGGGCCCCGTTTCTATGATTTCAACGTGGAGCAGCCTAACTAACGCTTGCAGCGGACCCGCGGCCGGGCGTCGCGTCACAGCCCAGCTTCGAAGGCCGCGGGCCACTGAACCGTAGGTCGTTAGACCGCACGGTGAGAACGGAAAGCAGAAAGACGGGCCTTCTTTGTGGCACCCTGGCTCTTTGCGTCGTCGCCGTCAGTTGCTCGGAACCAACCTACGTCGAGTTGTTCAACAACACCGGTGGCGTTGTGCGGGTTGAAGGGTTCGGAGGGGCCACGGTCGAAATCGAACCGGCCTCCGCGGCCACGTTTCACGGCCTTACCTACGGGCCCGTGTACGTGAAACTACAGACTCATGGTGTACGGCTTACGTATCGGGGCGTCCCACCCCCGGAGGAGTATTTCGAGCGTTACCGGCTTCTCCATAGTCGCATCCGGTTCCAGCTCGACCCGGATGATAAGGTCTTGGCGGTGTTGCCGTCGCGGTCTTTTCCGGAAACGACCTCCTTTTCTCAGCCCGCGGATTTCCGCTGCAGCCGGCCGCGGATGTCGCTCAGTCGTGAGCCCGTCATCTGCCGACCCGCGGTCTAACCCGCGCTTGGAGCGGACCGGCGCGCGACCTGCTCGTCGCGGCGGGGCAGCGTTGGGCGCCGGCCGCTCAAGCTCGTTACGTTAGACGGCCCCGTTTCATGAGCTACGCAGAAAAATGGGACGACTACCGCAGCCGCCACCGTCTCTTCCTCGCGGTCTTTCTCTCGTACGTCCCGGGCGTATCCATTGCTGGGATTCTCCTCACACGGGCATTCCAGTCCGCGACCCCGGTGTGCGCCGTCGCGGTCTTGTGGCTGTCCGCCTTCGCGGTGTCCGGTGTGCGTCTCTCCACGTTTCGTTGTCCTCGCTGCCAGAACTGGTTCTTGTCAACGATCGTCGGAAGCTGACCCCTGTGTTCATCTGAAGCTGACCCCTCTCGCGGCCGGGGCGTGATCGGCTTCTATTGAGTCTTCTCCTCGAGCGCCGTGGCATCGACGCTGATCTTGGACTTCAGCAGCCCGGCTTTGAGCTTCTCGCGGAGGCGATAGCTCACATCGCGGCGTGCCCCACGCGCTTGTTCCCATCTAGAAATGGATGGTTGCAGATCAACGAGAAGCCGAGCGCGGCGGCTTTCTCTTCCAGCGAGGGATAGAGATCGTCCCGCCGAAGGTCATTCCGGGCTGCGTAACAGTTCATCACGGCCGAGCGGCAGTGGGCGCCGGCCACTCAACCGCCGGCCGTTAGCCAGCACCGAGGAGTTGCTGGAATCCGGAAGCAGATGTAGCGTTTCTTCATGAAGCCCGTTCCGATCTCAGAGGTTCTCGAGTTGCCCGTGCAGGAACGCATCCGCCTCGCGCAAGAGATCTGGGACAGCGTGGCGGCAGTGCCGGAATCGGTGCAGCTGACCGAAGTGGAACGTGTCGAGCTCGATAAGCGCCTCGATGCGTACTACCAAGATCGGAACCCTGGGTCCCCGTGGCCTGAAGTCAGAGACCGAATTATCAAACAGCAATGAGCCGAGGGGTGTCCGTCCGGCCCGAGGCTGAACGCGACATCGCTGCCGCATACGATTGGTACGAGAAGCGAGAGGCAGGTCTCGGTCAACGCTTCATTTCGCAGCTTGACACCGCATTGGCGGTAATCGAGCAAACGCCCGAGCTCCATCCCAAGCTCCACCGCGAGATTCGCAGGGTCTTACGCGCCGGTTTCCTTTCGGCGTTTTCTACGTCGTGAACGAGGGGTACGTCGTTGTCGTTGCGGTACTTCATCAGGCGTCGGACCCAGAACGCTGGAAAATCCGCACCTGAGTGCAGGCGCGCGGTGCCAGCTAACCCGCGCTTGGAGCAGACCGGTGCGCAACCAGCGCATCAAGCGCCAGCCTTGGTGGGCGCCGGCCACTCAACCGTGGGTCGTTAGGCAGCAACGGTAGCCTGGGGTAGACTCGCGCACGAAGGAGGGAGTTATGGGTGCCGAACCTCTCGTCGTTCACAGCGATCCCGAAATCCTTGGCGGTGTTCCCGTCTTCGTTGGAACCCGCGTTCCGCTGCGTAATCTCATCGACTACCTAGAGCGCGGGCACAGCCTGGATGAGTTTCTCGATTCCTTCCCGTCGGTGTCACGCGGACAGGCGGTCGCTGCTCTAGAAGCAGCGCATGAGGTCTTGAGCAGCCGTGCGCGTCCTGCTCGATGAGCAGCTTCCGCGCCAGCTTGCCCCCGAGCTGATCGGCCATCACGTTTCCACCGTGCAGCAACAGGGCTGGGCTGGCCTCAAGAACGGGGAGCTACTCCGTCGCGCGGGTGAGAAGGCTTTCGAGGTCTTCGTGACTGCAGACCAGAATCTTGAGTTTCAGCAGAACCTCTCTCGGTCGGGCGTCGGCGTCATCGTTCTGGTCGCGCCATTCCAACGCACTTGAGGACCTTCTTCCCCTCGTTCCCTGCATCATTGCGGCGATTCCGACGAGCCGCCCTGGCTTGGTGGTGCGCGTCGCTGCCTAACAAACGGTTGGACCTGACGCGCATGAAACCGGCGATTCAATGCAGGCGGCAGTGGGCGCGCAGGTCAACCGTGAGACGTTAGGCGTCATGAGCGAGATCCCGAGCTTGCCCGTTGAACGCTTCGCCAGAGTCGCACGCGAGTTCTGCGCATGGGCGAGACGATCAGGGGAATCGGGAGAGGAGAACGCGCAACGTTCTGCTCAGCTACTCGCGGAGTTGATCGCCTCCGCGTGTGCTCTTGGATGGAGGGCCGGAGAGCCGTCCGAGCGTTCCGTTCCTGCGGACGAACTCGCCATCGTGCAGAAGAACGCAGCGACGATGCCGATCCGATTCTACTCGGAGATCTTCAGCAACCTGGTCGTTCCACCCGAAGAACCCGTTGTGGGGGACTTGGTTGACGACATCGGAGACATCTACGCTGATATTGCTGTCGGTCTGGCCGCCTTCGACGCTGGCGAGGTGGCCGAGGCGCAAGGCCACTGGCAGTTCTGGTTCGCGCATCACTGGGGCGAGCACGCTACTTCTGCCTTGCGGGCGCTCTGGTCTCACCTGGCCGACCGAGAACGTACGGAGTCGGAATGACCGGACGCCTAACTCCAGCCCTGAGGCGGGTGCGAGCCCCCAGCATCTCGACCGGACAGGCAGGGCACCCACAACTTAGCCCTGGTATGCGGCCAGAATACGCTCGCGTCGTTTGCTCGTGAGACATGAGCGAGCGGTTATCGAGCTGAGCCGATTCATCGGAAGGAAGGTGCGCCCATGGACCTCAATCAGGCTCGCAGCGTGGGGAAACAACGGCTGAAAGCGTTTGACAGCGTATTTTCAACGGACGACGTGCAGGTGAATCACATGGTGCTGGCGCCGGGGCAGGAGGTGCCATGGCACTTTCATACCGACGTGCGCGATACTCTCTACGTGGTGCGCGGGCCCGTCACGATTTTCACGCGTGCACCTGACGAAACGACGATCGCGGAGAAGGGCCAAACCGTCGAGACTCCGGCCGGGCGACGTCACCGCGTCTTGAACGAATCGGACCACGACATCTCCATTCTTCTGATTCAGGGCGTTGGCAAATACGACTTTCAACTCGTCGCGGAGCAAGAGTGAGCCTCGTTCGCGACGCCGGCGAGCCGATTCTCCGTCTCTTGGTGAAAAGGAGCCTCGGTCATGTGCGATAACCCGGCAAGAGACGGTTACAAGGGCTGGGGCGGCTGGTTGCCGCTGCCGGAGCGGCGTGTGGAAGACCCTGTCGGTGAGTGGATCGATCTCACGTATCCGCTTTCGGCCGGCGTCCCCCACGTGGGCACGTTCGCCGCGCCGAAGTTCACGCGTATCCTCGAGATGCCGACGAAGCCCCTCAACGTCACTCACATGGACACGGTCGTGCACATGGGTACGCACCTCGATTCGCCGCGGCACTTCTTTCTCGATGGGCCTGCCATGGAGGCGATTCCGCTCGTGCGCTTCATGGGTCGCGGGGTGATCGTGCGCATCGACAAAGCTGCCTACGGGATCATCGAGCCCGCCGATCTAGATCGTACCGAGCCCGCCATCGAGCCCGGCGATATCGTCGCGCTCGACACGGGCTGGGGCGAGAAATGGGGGACGCCCGAATGGGATCGCCACCCTTGTCTCTCAGTCGAAGCCGCACGCTGGCTGCTCGACAAACGAGTGAAGCTCGTCGCCGTCGACACGCCCACGCCGGACCTCCCGCTGGATCGGCGTCCCGCAGACTTCACTTGGCCTGTGCACCGCACGCTGCTGCGGCTCGGTGTTCTCATCGCCGAACAGCTGGCGAACTTGCGTGCTCTGGCTGGCCAACGTGTCGAATTCATGTTCGGCCCGTTGCCGATCGAGGGCTCGGACGGTTCGCCTGCGCGCGTGCTGGCGAGGCTGGTTGGGTCGTGACCGACCGCGCGGCCGTGGCGGCCGAGTCCTCGGCCCTTCCGTGGTATGCGCAGATCACTCGCGATCAATGGCGCGCGTTCTGGGCGGTGTTTCTCGGATGGATCGTCGACGCCTTTGACTTCAACATCCTCGCCTTCATCCTGATCGACATCCAGAAGACCTTCACCGTCGACCGCGCGCTCGCCGGGGCCCTCGGGACTGTCACGCTGATCACGCGGCTTGTTGGTGGTGCCGCCGCTGGAACGCTCTCCGACAAGTACGGCCGCAAGCTGCCGTTGATGCTGTCGGTGCTGTGGTTCTCGCTCTTCGCGTTCCTGAGCGGGTTCTCGACGTCGTACACGATGCTCTTCACGTTGCGTGCGCTGTTCGGCATCGGCATGGGCGGCGAGTGGGCCGCGGGCATGCCGCTGGCCCTCGAGCACTGGCCGGCGCGGTACCGCGGACTCGCATCGGGGCTACTGCTCGGCGGCTGGTATTGGGGATACCTGTTCGCGGCCGCCGTATTTCACTTCATTTATCCTCTCTTCAACGGCGTGCCAGACATGGGCTGGCGGGTCATGTTCTGGATTGCCATTGTCCCTGCGCTGCTCACGCTGTGGATCCGGTCACGCGTCTCCGAGAGCCCGGTCTGGCTGGAACGGAGTCGACGCATCGAGGCGGCCGCACGCGAGGGCAGGAGTTTGGTCGAGCCGAGGATCTCTCTGATTCGGATCTTTCAGCGTGACCTGATCGGCACGACCATTCACACTTCCGCGGTGATCGCTTCTTTCATGTGCGTCTACTACTCGGTCAACTTCTGGTATCCGACGCTTTTGCGGGAAGCAGGACGGCCGACGCTCCCATATCTTGCGGCGTTTAACATTGGGGCGATCATTGGGACGGCGGGGTGGGGCCGGTTGTCGGAAACCGCACTCGGGCGGCGCGGCGCGGTGACGATCACCATCTTGCTGGGGATGTCGTCGCTTCCGCTCTATCTGCACGTTCACGACGCGGTTCTCATGGGGGTAGGCGCGCTGATGATGGGCGCTTTCGGCATGGGGATTTGGGGCATGGCGCCCGCGTATACCACCGAGCGCTTCCCGACCTCGACTCGAGGCGTCGGCCCCGGCTTTTGCTATCACACGGGCGCAGCGATCGGTGCCGTGATGCCCTACGCGCTCGGCATGGTCCAGGACCGCGGCATCTCGCTCGCCAACGCTATGACCGGTGCCATGTTGATCTCAGGATTCCTATCCGCTGGGTTGATCTGGCTGGGGCCCGAAACGCGTGGACTCGTGTTCACCGCCGATGACGGTGATTGAAAACTCGCGAGTGGAGCAGCCCGTCGCACGGGGCTCCGACCCGGCCGCCGCCAAGGAAACACCATGACAGTCAAGCGCATGGACAACGTCGGCATCGTGGTCGAAAGCATCGATACCGCCATCGCGTTCTTCACCGAGCTCGGCCTCACCCTCGAAGGCCGCATGCCGATCGAAGAGGAATGGGCCGGCCGCGTCACGGGAGTGCACGGCCAGCGTGTCGAAATCGCCATGATGCGCACCCCGGACGGCCAGGGGCGCGTCGAGCTCTCGCGCTTCCACGCCCCCGCCGTCGCGTCCGATCACCGCACGGCTCCCGTGAACTCGTTGGGATACTTGCGCGTCATGTTCACGGTCGAGGACATCGACGACACGCTTGCCCGGCTCGGCAAACTCGGTGCGACGGTGCTCGATGAAGTCGTCGATTACGAGGACATCTACCGGCTCTGCTACATCCGGGGTCCGGAAGGGATTCTCATCGGGCTCGCCCAGCAGCTCGATCCGCAGACCTCGCGAGCGAATCCCTTGGAACGCAAGCGTTGACGTCGGCATCCGGCGATCGAGAGGACCCTCCATGAGCAAGGTATTCGTGAACATCGGACTCAGTCTCGACGGCTACATGGCGCCGGAAGGCATGACCGTCGAGAACTGGGAGCGACCCGAGTACAAGAACTGGGGCGCCAAGTGGGGCACGCTGATGGGCTGGGTCCTCAAGCAGCAGTACTTCCGCGAGAGGCTCAAGTTCGGCCCGGGAGGAGAGACCGGGCCGGTCAACGACATGCTGCGCCGGACCATGGAGCGTAGTGGCGCCAACATCATGGGCAAGCGGATGTTCGACGCGGGTGAGCGCAGTTGGCCGGAGGAGGCTCCGTTCCACACGCCCGTGTACGTGCTCACGCACGCGAAGCGCGAGCCGTGGGTCCGGCCGGGCGGGACGACATTTAATTTCTGCAATGATGGGCCGGCGAGTGCGCTCGAAAAAGCACGTGCGTCTGCGGGCGGCCGTGACCTTCGCATCTCGGGCGGAGCGGATGTGATCCAGCAGTACTTGAACATGGGTGCCATCGACGAACTGGAGATTGCCTTGGCTCCGATACTCTTCGGCAGTGGCAGGCGCCTGTTCGAGAACCTGCACGAGACCCCGCCGCAGTTTCGAATCGACGAGGTGCTCCACACTTCCGATGCGACCCACTTGCGCTACGTGCGGGCCTGAAGCGCCCCGATGTCGCGACGGCACGAGCCACGACCTTGAGCGATTTCATAACCGTCTTCGAGATCAGCGCCGACGCCAACGGTCTTCGCAGGGACGCGATGTTTCGCATGGCCATCGGCATCTGCGCGGTGGTCTTCGGTGCGCGGTCGCTCGTACGCACGTGGCGCGGCGAGCGGCGCCTGCGCGACCTGGTCTTTCCCGCTTTCTCGGTTCTCTGGGGTGTCGTGTGGACCGTTGCGGACGTGCCGCTCTGGCAGGTCGGCATCACCGACGCCCGCCGTCTCGTCGAGCTGCAGCGTAGCGGGGGCGGCGAAGTCACCGAGGGGGTGGTTCACGTGAAGCACCAGCAGCCGGCGAGCGGCCACTCGTCGGGGGACAAGATCACCGTCGGCGGGCGCGAGTTCGAGGTCAATTACTTCCTCGCCACTCCGGGTTATCGCCAGACCATCGCGCACGGCGGCGCGCTCCGCGAGGGCGTGTACGCGCGCCTGCATCACGAGGGCGGCGTGATCCTCGAAGTCGAGGTGAAGCAGGAGCCGGCGCAGCGGCTACACGATTGACCGCCGAGTATTACGGGCCGATGGCCAGCCCGTAGATTCCGGGACGATCGGGGACGAGCGTGATCACGCCGAAGCCGCCGAGGTTCGCCCTCCGCAGGGTGCCGTCCGCGGCGTTCGTCCAGTAGACGTGGCTCTCGTCGACCGCGAGCCCGGACGGGAGCGCCTGGCCGCTGGCGATCGTCTCGACGAGGCCGCCGTCCACGCGCGTCCTCATTACGGTACCGTCGTCCAGGGTGGTCCAATAGACGTAGTCACCGCCGACCGCCAATCCGAATGGGCTTGCCTGACCGACTGCGATCACCTGCGGGCCGCTGCCGTCGAGCGCGGCGCCGACGATCTGACCATCGAGGTTGGTCCAGTAGACGCGCCCGCCACCGACGGCAACTCCGTACGGATGATTCTGTCCGCTGACGATCGCTTGTGGATTGCTACCGTCGAGCCCGGCCTTGACGATCGAGCCGGCGTCCGTGTTGGCCCAATAGAGGTTGGTCCCGTCGACCGCGACGCCATGGGGAGAGGCCTGGCCGGTCGCGATCGCTTGCGGATTGCCGCCGTCGAGGCCCGCCTTCATGATCATGCCGCCGGAGGACGTGCTCCAGTAAAGGGCGCCCCCGTCGACCGCCAGCATGAACGGATCCTGACCGGAGACGACGATCTGCCGGCCGTTGCCGTCGAGGTCCGACCGTTCGATGCCGAACGGTGCGCTGTCGGCGCCGGCCAAGTAGAGGTGGCCCGGGGACGCTCCGGTGCCGGAGAGCGAGACGCTCGCCGCGGCACCGAGCTTCTTGCCGGTCGCGGTCAGCGTCGCCGACTCGGCCGCCGCCCCGGCGGTGAACCGCGCGGTGACGCTGCACGACTTCCCCGGCCCCAGGCTCGTCTCGCTGCAACGATCCGAGAGGATGCTGAACGTCGCCGATCCCGACAGCGTCACGGTCAGCACCGAGCTCGCTGACTGCCCGGAGTTCGTCAGCGTGACGGTCTGCGTCGCACTCTGTCCGCTCGTCAGCGAGCCGAAGTCCAGAGGCGAAGGCGAAAAGGCCAACGATGCGGGCGACGGCTTGGCGGCGACCTCACCGGCCACCAACGCCGTCCCGACGATCGCAGCGAAGAGCGCGAGCGCGCCCCAGCGACGTCTCGAACGAATCATCGAACTCCCCCCTCTCTCGAGAGCGGGGCGCTAAATTCGAGCTGGCAATGCCAGCCGAACCGGGCACGCATCTCGGGCTCGAGGCGTTGGACGTGACGAGGTTCGTTGACCTACAGTCCTCGCCGAAAGACAGGAGATCTCCATGTTCGAGTATTCGCTCGAGTATCTCTTCTCGTACGTGTGCACCGTCGAGAAGCCGCAGCTCATCGGTCCCATTCCCGAGAAGGGATTCGCGCCATCTTCTACGTCACCAAGGGCGAAGTGACTGGACCGAAGCTGCGCGGCAAGATGCTCCCGGGGGGAGGCGACTGGCTCACGGTGCGGACCGACGGCGTCGGCATCCTCGACGTGCGAGCCACGATCGAAAGCGACGACGGAGCGCTGATCTATCTCGCCTACACCGGCGTGGGAGACCTCGGCGAAGACGGCTACCAGAACTTTCTGTCACGCGGTGCGGTGATGGCCGACGCGTCGGCGGCCGGCAGGAGATCTCCATGAACCCGCGAAAATCTCCGCAGGGTCTCCTCGTCCGGAAGTTGCCGTTCCAGTTTCCGGAGGAGTTCGATCCGCACTGGAATCCCCTCCGGCCCGAGCTCAGTCACATGATCAATTCGGCTTCCGTGTTCCTGCCCTACATGGAGCCTTTCATCATCGACACCGTTCGCGAGGCCGCGGAGCAGCTCACGGATCCCGATTTCTCGAAGGAAGTGAGGGCGTGGATCGGCCAGGAGTCGCAGCACTTCCGGCAGCACGGGCGCTACAACGAAGTGCTCATCGCCAAGGGATACCCGGGGCTGCGCGAGCGAGAGGCGCAGATCGACCGGGACTACGACGCGCTACGGAAGCGCCCGCTCAAGTTCCGGCTCGCCTACACGGCGGGGTTCGAGACGATGGCGCTGTTCATCGGCCACATGGGGCTCCGGCAGCGCGAGTACTTCTTCCGCGGTGCCGATCCGAACGTCAGTGCGCTCTGGCTCTGGCATCTGGTCGAGGAGATCGAGCACAAGAACGTCGCGTTCGAGGTCTACCAGCGTCTCTACGGGGACTACGGGTACCGGCTCTACGGTCTCTTCGCCGCGCTCCTTCACTTGCTCGGGATGGTGCGCGGTACGTACATCCACCTGCTGCAAACCGACGGCCTGTGGGGCACGTGGAAGACGCGCTGGGCGATCAAGAAGATCGCCGCCCGCTTCTTCGCCTATCTCCTCCCGCGTCTGTTGCTCTACGACGCCATGCCTTGGCACGATCCGTCGCGGATCCCCGATCCGGCGTGGATGAAGCAGTGGGTGGCGATGTTCGACGAGGGCGATCACGGTCTCGATCGGGTCGACACGAGCCGGATCGAGCGATCCGCACCGGTGCCTGCGGCGGCCGTTTCGACGGCGTAGGTCGGGTCCTGGGGACGAGCTCGATCGCAGTCCATCCCACGGCGCTCGTCCGTCTCGTCGAGCCGTTCGGGGCAGGAGGCGGCCCGGACTTGATCTGTCGCGCGATCGGTCCGCACCTGGCGGAGCTGTGGCAGCAACCCGTGGTGGTGGAGAACCATCCGGGAGCCGGGAGCACCGCGGGCCCGGCGTTCGTCGCGCGCTCCGTGCCGGACGGCCACACGCTGCTCGTGCATACCAGCGCGCAGGCCTACGGCGCCGCGCTTCGCACGGACCTGCCGTACGATCCGCGGAACGACTTCGTTCCGATCGCACCGATCACCCACCAACCGTACGTGCTCGTCGCCAGCGGTCACGCGAACGTCGGAACCGTCGCGCAGCTCGTCGCGGCGGCGAAGGCCGCGCCCGGAAAGCTCCGCTTCGCTTCGACCGGCTTCGCGACGGGTACGCATCTCGGTGTCGAGAAGCTGAACGTCGCGACGGGCATCCGCACCGTGCACTTGCCTCCGGAGGCGGGGGAGAGCATCGCGGACGTCGTCGCCAAGACGGTTGCGGGACGCGCGGACTATCAGATGGCACCGATCGAGATCGCCGTACCGCATCTTCGTGACGGAAGCCTCGTTGCGCTCGGCGCGACCACCATTCGGAAGTCGGCGTTGCTCCCCGACGTGCCGACGCTCGACGAGGCCGGGGCCCACGCGTTCGACTTCCCGATCTGGTACGGCGTCTGGGCCCCGGCGCGCACGCCGACCGGCGTCGTCGCGAAGCTGGCTCGCGACATCGCCGCCACGCTGGCCTTGCCCGGCGTGCGGAGTGCGCTCGCGCGACATGGTGCCGAGCCGATGACGATGACCCAGCCGGAGTTCGCCCGCTACGTCGCGGACGAGATCGACGAGGCGGCACGCATCGCGAGGTCGGCCGGAATCGCTCCGCGATGACGATCGCATCACCCAACCCAGGGGGCCAATGAGCATGAGTGGTTCCGACGTAGTCTTCGCCGGCTCGATCCCGCAGTTGTACGACGAGTTTCTCGTCCCGCTGATCTTCGAGCCGTACGCCGCGGACCTCGCGGCGCGCCTGGTGTCTCGACCGCCGGGGCGCGTGCTCGAGATCGCCGCCGGCACCGGAGTCGTCACCCGCACGATGGCCAAGACGTTGCCCGAAGCTTTCTCCATCGTCGCCACCGACCTGAACCAGGCGATGATCGACGAAGCCGCCGCGCGCGGCACGTCGCGTCCGGTCACGTGGCGCCAGGCCGATGCCATGAGCTTGCCGTTCGTGGACGCCGAGTTCGACGTGGTCGTCTGCCAGTTCGGCGCGATGTTCTTCCCGGACAAGCCGCGGGCGTATGCCGAAGTGCGCCGCGTGCTCGCGCCGGGCGGCCGCTTCGCGTTCAACGTGTGGGATCGGATCGCCGAGAACGAGTTCGCCGACGTCGTGACGGCTGCGCTCGCGGCGCTGTTCCCGGACGATCCGCCACGTTTCCTGGAGCGGACGCCGCATGGATATCACGACCCAGCCACCATCGAGCGGGATCTCGCGGCGGGTGGATTCACTGCCAAGCCGTCGATCGAGACCGTCGCTGCCCGGAGCCGTGCGGCCGCTTGTGAGCGCGCCGCGATCGCGTATTGCCAGGGGACGCCCTTGCGGAGTGAGATCGAGGCGCGGGGCAGGGCGCGGCTCGAGGAAGCGACCGCCGCGGCGGCGGAAGCGATCGCGCGACGCTTCGGCCGCGAGAACGTCGATGGCAAGATCCAAGCCCACGTCGTGACCATCGCGAAATGACGCGCGGAGGGCGGACATCGTGAGCACCGAGACCGAAACGTACGACTGGGAAGCGATCCTCGGCGGCCTCGACCGCCATCTTCGCCTGCGCTCGATTCCGATCGGCATGAAGCTCTTCGAGAGCGTCGAAGAGATGGAAGCGATCCCGAAGATCCGCCGGCCGAAGGCGAAGCACACGACGGATCAGATCGTCGCGCAGGCGCGGCAGCTCGGCTGGACCGTTGGCATCACGATGGCAGACCTCGTCGGTGCGCAATGCGGCGCCGTCATCGGCCTCCGTCCGCAAGACGACGAGTGGCTGTCCGGCAAGAGCATGGCCGGCGTGTGGTTCGAGACGATCGAAGATTCCGCCGCGCACCAGCGCGCGATGACCTGCGTTCCCTACGGTCGTTACCGCGCGATGGCGGTGTCGCCACTCGCGAGCGGCCGGCTGGATCCGCCCGACGTTTGCCTGATCTACGGCACGCCGGGACAGATGATCCTGCTCATCAACGGTCTCCAGTGGTCGGGATACCGGAAGCTCACGTTCACGTCGGTCGGCGAGTCCGCGTGCGCCGACTCGTGGGGTAAGGCGCTGAAGACGCGGGAGCCCGCGCTCACGATCCCGTGCTACGCGGAGCGGCGCTACGGAGGCGTTGCCGACGACGAGCTGCTGATGGCGATTCCTCCGTCGTACTTGCCGAAGGCGGTGGACGGGCTCGCGGCGCTGGCGAAGAACGGTCTCCGCTATCCGATCCCGCCGTACGGCATCCAGAACGACGCGGCCGCGGGGCTCGCGGTGAGTTATCCGGGGAAGAAGTGATCGAGGGGTCGCGCTCGAGCGCGCCGCGTTCGTTCGTCGCGGAGCCATGAGCACCAAGGATCTCGAGCAGCAGATCGTCGACGCCTTCGCCGACGTCCCGGCGCCACCGGCACGGTGCCTCAGCAACAGCCGCGAAGGGGAGGAGCCGTGGCTCCTCGAGCAGGAGTTCCGCGACAAGACCGAGTGGCGCTCGCTGGATCCGGCGTTCCTCGACCAAGCGCCCGACGGCTACGGAACCGCGCTCAGCTTCTTCTCCGACGAGGCGTTCCGCTTCTACCTGCCGGCGTATCTGCTCGCCGATCTCGCCGGGCGGCTCGAGCGGGCGGATGTCGTCTTTCATCTCACGCACGGCCTCGACGACGGCTCGAAGGGGCAGCGAATCAACGAGCGCCGCTACGGCGACCGGACGTGGTACGAGCACGCGCGCCATCGCTTCGCGATCTTCACGATCGCCCAGGCGCGGGCGATCACCGCCTACCTTCGTCACAAGGCCGAACAGGCGGACCTCGAATTCTCGAGGCGAAGAATCCTGCAGGCGCTCGATCACTACTGGCTCGAGCGCAGCAACGGCGCTAGCTGATCTGCAGCCTCGTTCGACGGAGACCTGACATGGCGAACCCAGCGAAGAATACGATTTGCCTCTGGTACGATCGCGACGCCGAGGATGCGGCGCGGTTCTACGCCAAGACGTTTCCGGATTCCTCCGTCGGTACGGTGTCGCGCGCGCCGGGAGACTATCCCTCGGGGAAGGAAGGGGACGTGTTGACCGTCGAGTTCACGGTGATGGGTGTCCCGTGTCTCGGGCTGAACGGCGGGCCGGCGTTCCGGCACAGCGAAGCGTTCTCGTTCCAGGTCGCGACCACCGACCAAGCCGAGACCGATCGCTACTGGAACGCGATCGTCGGCAACGGCGGCGAAGAGAGCGCGTGCGGCTGGTGCAAGGACAAATGGGGACTGTCCTGGCAGATCACGCCGATCGTCCTGATGGAGGCGATCACCGATCCCGATCCCGCGGTCGCGAAGCGTGCGTTCGATGCGATGATGCAGATGACGAAGATCGACGTCGCGACGATCGAAGCCGCGCGCCGTGGTTGAGATCGATCTTCGCGTGGCGCGTCGAGCGCCGAGTTTCGTTGCGACGAATCCTTGTGTCGGCGTATAGGGCGGCCGTCCTTCCCTGCACCCGACGAAAGGAGCTCGCATGACCCGGTTGGCCTTGACCGTGACGCTTTTCCTGTTGCCGATACTGACGTGCGCCGCGTTGGTCGCGGACGCGACCGCGCATTCCAAGGAATTCGAGCGCGCGATGAACGCGCGCGACGGCAAGGCGGTGCTCGCTCTCTACATGTCCGATGCGCGCGTGGTCTGGCCGGGTGAAGGCGAGGAAGCGCACGGCACCGCGGAGATCGAGAAGCTCGTCACCAAGACGCTGACCGAGCTTCCGAAGGATGCGAAGTTCGCCATGAAGTCGCAGACGGCGATCGTGCTGCCCGGCGGCGACCTCGCGACCATCGGGCAGTGGGAGGAGTCCTTCACCGGAAACGACGGGAAGCCGCAGGCGATCACGTTCCGGACGACGGAGATCATCCGCAAGGTCCACGGCAAGACGCTGTACGTCGTCGACCACGCGTCCGTGGGTCTGCCGCCGCCGGCGGATTCGAGCGCTCATTAGATCCCCGGGCGGCATGGCGAAGTATTGGTTCCCGGCGAAGCGCTACGGTTGGGGCTGGGGCCCACCTACGACTCGCGAAGGGTGGGCCGTGCTCGTCGGCTACCTCGTGCTCGTCTTCGGAGGCATCCCGGTCCTGCAGGCGACGTGGGGTGACTTGCCGTATCTCGCTTACACGCTGCTCCTCACGGTCGCGCTCGTCGCGATCTGTTGGATGAAGGGAGAGCCCCCGCGTTGGCGCTGGGGTTAGACGTCGCCGTGCGCTTCCCGAACAGCGGCTACGCGATCACGCGCGCCCTCGTCGTCATGATCGCCCTGACGGCCTCGGTTGCGGCCGGATGGGTCCTGGTCCGGTCATCTTGGCGGCAATCGGGCGCGGATCGCGAGTCCGCGTATCTCGAAGGCCTCCAGAAGAGTCATCGCGACGACGCGGACGAAGACGCTCTGCTCTTCGATCGCCAAGCGTCCGAGAACCTGTGCGCCGTCGGCGTGCCTTCCCGTGGCGAGGGGCCGCACGTACGCACCTGGATGCTGCTCAATGCGCGCCACCCTCCACTGGTGAAGCGCGCTCCGTCCCAGCCCATTCGGCTCCGTCGCGGCGACCTCGCCCGGATCCGGGCGTTCTGCGAACCGACGCCAGAGGTCTTGGCCGTGCTGCTCAAGGCGCTCTACGAGGGCGGTGCCTGAGTCGCCGTGTCAGGAGTCGACGAATCCAGGAGCTCGACGATGCCGACGAAAGCGAAGGAATCGAAGAAGGCAACTACCCCGCGAGGCGACGACTCGCCGTCTCGCAAGATCGACGAGCGGATCGCGGAGCTCGGCGACTGGCGAGGAAAGACGCTCGCCCGGATCCGCGCGTTGATCCAGCAAGCAGACCCGTCCGTGGTCGAGGAGTGGAAGTGGAGGGGAGTTCCGGTCTGGTCCCACGACGGGATCCTCTGCACCGGCGAGACCTACAAGAGCGTCGTGAAGATGACGTTCGCGAAGGGCGCGGCGCTGGAGGATCCGAAGCGCCTCTTCAACTCGAGCCTCGAGGGCAACACCCGGCGCGCCATCGACATCCGCGAAGGCGAGAAGATCGACGAGGACGCGCTGAAGGCGCTCGTCCGCGCGGCGGCCGCGCTGAACACGTCCCGCACGCGGCGCTGAGCGAGATGCGGAGCCCACGATGACGAACGAGGGAGCGGCGGCTCCCGACGGCACGGCCGTGCGCACCGCCCTGTGGCGCGCGCTCCACGTCGAGGCCGATCCGCCGCCGCACGTCTTCGACGACGTCGTCGGATTGAAGCTCGCGGCCCCCGACGACGATTGGCGCGCGCGTCCGGACATGAGCTCGTTCACGCGGGCGTTTCGCGCCTCGATCCTGGCACGCGCGCGCTTCGTGGAGGATCTCGTCGCGGAGCGCGCGCGGGAAGGGATCGGGCAGTACGTGATCCTCGGCGCGGGCCTCGACACCTTCGCGCAGCGCCGGCCGGAATTGGCTTCGCGTATGCTCGTCTTCGAGATCGACCGTCCCGGACCTCAGGAATGGAAGCGCCGCCGGCTGCTCGACCTCGGCTTCGGCATCCCCGAGTTCCTGCGCTTCGTGCCCGTCGACTTCGAGTCGGGCGACGCGTGGTGGCCGCGGCTCGCCACGACCGGGTTCGATGCCGACCGTCCCGCCGTCGTGGCGTCGACGGGGGTGAGCATGTACCTCACCCGCGCCGCGATCGCGGCCACGCTCCGGCAGGTGGCGTCGCTCGTTCCGGGCTCGACGCTCGTCCTGTCGTTCATGTTGCCGATCGAGCTCGCCGATCCCGACGTGCGCCCGGGCATCGAGCGCGCCGCGGCCGGCGCGCGCGCCAGCGGGACGCCGTTCGTGAGCTTCTTCACGCCCGCGGAGATGCTGGCGCTGGCGCGCGAGGCGGGCTTCGCCACCGTCGAGCACGTCTCGGCCGCGATGCTCGCGGAGCGCTACTTCGCGGGCAGGACCGACGGCCTGCGGCCGCCGAACAACTCGGAGGAGCTGCTCGTCGCGTCCACGTGACGGCGCGGCGGGATCACGCTTGCCGTCGACGGTTCTTGACTGAGCAGCCACCGTCCACGAAGGAATCTTTCATGAGCGCCACCGACGACCCTCGTCCTCCGCTGCCGCCGTTCGATCGCGAGTCGGCGGCGAAGAAGGTCCGCATGGCGGAAGACGCCTGGAACAGCCGCGAGCCCGAGCGCGTCTCGCTCGCCTACACGCGCGACAGCACGTGGCGAAACCGCGCCGAGATCTTCTCGGGACGCGAGGCGATCGTCGCCTTCCTCACCCGCAAGTGGAGCCGCGAGCTCGACTACCGGCTCGTGAAGGAGCTCTGGGCATTCGACGGGAACCGCATCGCGGTGCGCTTCGCGTACGAGTGGCACGACGACTCCGGCAACTGGTTCCGCTCGTACGGGAACGAGAACTGGGAGTTCGACGAGCGCGGCCTGATGCGCAGGCGGATCGCCAGCATCAACGATCTGCCGATCGCCGCGGGCGATCGCAAATACCACTGGCCGCTCGGGCGTCGGCCCGACGATCACCCGGGCCTGTCGGAGCTCGGGCTCTGAGCGAACGATGACCGGATCGGAGATCGCGCTCGGGCCTGCGCGTCGCTCCGACGCGTTCGACATCGCCGCGATGTCACGGAGCCTGATCGAGCAGGGGCTGCCGTGGTCGTGGACGCCCGAACGGGTGACGAAGAGCCTCCGCCGGCCGGATGCGCTCGTGGTGGTCGCGCGGGCGCGCGAGCGGATCGTCGGCTTCGGCATCATGCGCTACGGCGACGACGAGGCGCATCTCGATCTCCTAGGCGTGCATCCGGATTTTCGGGGCGAAGGAGTCGGGCGCCGCTTGGTCGAGTGGCTCGAGCAGCCGGCGTCGCTCGCCGGCATCGCCCTCGTGTCCCTGGAAGTGCGCGAGTCGAACCGGACGGCGCGCGCCTTCTACGAGCGTCTCGGCTACCGGGTACGCGAACGCCTCGAGCATTATTACCAGCGGCGCGAGTCGGCGATCCGCATGGAGCATGCGCTCGGCGGCGCCGAATCCAGCGCCCGTCTGCTGCTGACGAATCCGCCTCGACTGGAGTGAGCCCGGCCCCACGCTTCCGGCTTTCTTCCGAGCAGCGCTGGCCATCGCGCTCGTAGGT
>JACXTT010005661.1_pt1 | contig 18074 bp, 13 predicted proteins | sample 9270951 | NCBI WGS metagenome assembly JACXTT01 (sample SAMN15532306, study PRJNA645909) | rock metagenome | isolation source: weathered quartz diorite | place: Puerto Rico | collected 2017-06-21 | reverse complement strand
CGGAATGCCAGGGTCGTGCATCGAACCATATTCGCGCAGGTGCAATTTCAACCCGTCAGGCGCAGAGCAAAAGCGGCTCGCAAAAAGGGGGTGCAGGTTCGGGTCCCTCATAAATTGCTCATTTGAATATTAGCCCTTCGGGCCGCTGACGGCGGGAAATTACGCATGATTGGTGGAGTAAGAGAGTAACGGGTTATTAATCAACATAGCAATCCGCAGGAACTTATATAGTCGTCCCTTGTTGTCTTGCCATGAACGCAAGACCAGCAAATCCAACCGGCGCCGTTCTCATTGTCGAGGATGAGCCGTTCACGCGCCTTATGGCTGCCGATGTCCTCTCCGCGGCGGGGTTTGCCGTTCTGGAAGCTGGCAATGCCGCCGAGGCCCTAAGCCTTCTCGAAGCACATGCGAATGTGCGCGTCGTCTTCACCGATGTGGACATGCCAGGTTCAATTGACGGATTGGAACTCGCGAGGCGTATTGATCAACTCTGGCCATCGATCGGGATTGTCATTGGCTCTGGACACACCGCTCACATGGCGCGGACTCAGGGCACGTACAGTTTCCTTGCAAAGCCCTATTCAGGCCCGGCACTTGTACGTCAAATCAAAGAAGCAGCGCATACAACCGGCGCGAGGGACCCTCACACTGCGTTCATCGCATGAGTGTGACGGGAATGCGGAAGCCTGAACAGACCTTCATTCCCGCCGATTTCACAATAATGAGAAATCACAACTTTGCCTGCGCGCCCAAAATGGTTTCGACCGGGGCCGGTCCCGTCTCGCCGAATTGCGTCCGGTAAACGTTAAGGTTTTCGATCACCCGCTGGACGTAGTTGCGCGTCTCTGTAAAGGGGATCCTTTCGATCCAATCGACCGGATCGACGCCCGGTTTGCGCGGGTCGCCATAGGCGTCGATCCATTCCTTGACGTTCTTTCCTCCGGCGTTATAGGCGGCGAAGGTAAGGACGTATGAGCCCTTTTGTTCGGCCATGAGCTCGCCCAGGTGGCGTGCCGCGAGCCTTGCATTGTATGCTGCGTCCGTGGTGAGCCGTTTTGGATCGAAGGCGACGCGTGCCCGTTGCGCTGTCCTTTTCGCGGTCGAAATGATCATCTGCATCAGACCCTTGGCCCCGGCGGTGGAGACGACAGATGTTTTAAACGCGCTCTCTTGGCGGGCGATCGAATAGACGATCGAAGGCGCAACGGAATTTTCCAATGGCTCGTAGGGAGGCACGCCATAGCCCGGGAACGCCAGCGAGTCGATCGGCATACCCCGCTGGCTGATGATCTTGCCAACACTGAGCGAGAGGTAAGCGTCGCGCTGCTTCGCGACGAGGCTGGCGAGAGCAGCCACCTGCGCTTCGTCAGCCAGATGTCCCGCGGCTTCGATTACGAGCGGAGCCGCCAATTCTTTCTCGCCAGCGGCAAAAAGGAGTTCGACCACCTTGATCGCCTCGTTCCGGTCATCGCCCAAAGCCTCGGTGGCGATTGTCTGGATCGGCAGCGTTGTCAGCCCGAGCTTTCCGCGCGCGAGCTGGCCATAGAAGCTTGTCTTATAAGCCGCCGCCTTCTCGTAAAAGGCACGCGCCTTTGCCGTTGACTGGGGTTGAGAGGAAGCCTCGGCGGCCCGGGCCTGCCAATATGCCGCCCTTGCCTTTGAGACCGGCGTTGCGGCGAGAGCGGCAATGGTATCGAAATGTGCGGCTGCGCGCTCGGGGTCGCTGAGGAAGCGCAGTGCAATCCAGCCGGCATGAAACTCGGCCTCGATGCGCACTTCCCGCGAAACGGCCCCATGTTCCGCGCAAATTCTGTAGGCGGTCTCTTTGTCGTTTTGATCGAGGATCTTGCGGGCAAGAAGGCGGCGTTCGGTCCACCAAGCGTCGCCATCGACGAGAGCCTTAGGATCGCGCGGAGAAGACAGCATGAGGTCGGCGGCTGCGCGGATTTTGTCCGCGTGGCGCAGTTTATGGATCTGCGCAAAAAGAAACGCTGGATCGGAATGCAGCGCCGGTGAAACCTTGGCGAGCAGCTTGTCGCCGCGGGCTTCGGCGACCACTGCGGCATGAGCCTTGGCGAGCGCCAGAACGTCGGGGCCAGCCAATGCCGCGGCACGAAACGCAGCCCCGTTTTGCTCTTTGTAGAGCAGCCGCATGGCGCGATATTTGTGGTCGGCCGCGCCGAGATAAGCGGCAAATTCTGCTTTGATCCTCGATTCGAGCTGAGGGTTAATGTCGGACTCGCGCCACACGGCGCGCACGAGATCGCCCGCCTCGCCCGTGCGCCCGTCCCCGGCAAGCGCGCGTGCCAGGGCCAATTTGCCGGCGGCGGTGGCTGGCATAGCGTCGCCAAAATAGGTTTTTACGATCGCGTTGCTTTTCCGGTCACCATAAAGCGATTCCTCGCTGCGCTTTTTGAGCCATTCGAGCGCGGGCCAGGTGGGATGGGCTTGCATGAAGGCTTGCAACCGGTCGAAGCCCGCCTCATGGGGGAAACTGTGCAAAGCAATCCATTCGAGCGCGGTCTTGACGGTTTTATCTTGCGCGGCCGCCGCGGCCTGATCGCCTTGCGCGAGGCTGCCCGATTTATAGTGAGCCAACGCCTCCGAAAGGCCCGTCAGGCCGTCTCCTTGTTGAGCAACCTGGGCCTGCACTATTCCCTCGGCCGGCGTTGCCGGCTCCGGGCGCGCCTTGGTGGTATCCCCCTGCTCCAAACGCGCATCAAAGCCAGGAAAAGCCGGTTCCTTGGCGAGCTCGTCCACCGCATGGGGATAAGTTGGGAGTTCCTTGTCTGAGAAAGCAACGAACCGGGAATTGTACCCGGCGGTCCAGCCTGCGGCGAGAGAGCATATCGCGACAGCGCTAAATCCCGCAATGCGCCCGAACGGAAATTGCATTGTATTCATGGTTCAGCCACTCCTGCAAAGCGGCGTAAAGACAGACAAAGTTGAACGACTCTTTCCTAACAAATGACAAACATAGCCTCTCTAGTTCGCCACTCCCGCCTGGGAGGACGCCCCTCTGCGGATATCAATCGGCGGTCAGCGCTTGGCAACACCGGCCTTTGCAGTAACGAATTCTGCGTCTATGTCTCGGCCGGCAGCCGCGCAGTGTTCGCAATTGCACCGCTGAATCGGCTAGGTAAAATGAATCCTATAAATTACGGCGTCACTTGGGCGGAAAGGCGGTATTAACCATGGCAAATAAGGCAAATTTTGGCGGATCGATTACCGCACTCGTCACGCCGTTTCAAGATGGGTGCTTCGATGAGGCCCGGTTCCGGGCCCTGGTAGACTGGCAGATCGTCAGCGGAACGCATGGGCTCGTTCCGGTTGGGACTACCGGCGAGAGTCCAACTCTGTCGCATGAGGAGCACCGGCAAGTCATTGCCGCTTGTATCAGCGAAGCCAGGGGGAGGGTGCCGGTCATTGCCGGGGCGGGTTCAAACAACACGCAAGAGGCGATTGAACTGGCGCGGTTTGCTGAGCGGACAGGAGCCGACGGTCTTTTGATCGTCACGCCCTATTATAACAAGCCCTCGCAAGATGGAATGCTTTACCATTTCAAGGCGGTCAATGATGCGGTCGGCATCCCGGTCATCATCTACAATATCCCGCCACGCTCGGTCGTCGATCTGTCGATCGACACCATGAAACGGCTTTACGAATTAAAAAACATCGCAGGCGTCAAAGATGCGACCGGCAATCTTGCGCGCACGGCCTTGCAGCGCCACGCGCTTGGACCGGATTTCATCCAGCTTTCCGGCGAGGACATGACGGCTCTTGGCGTCATGGCGCATGGCGGCCATGGCTGCATTTCGGTTAGTTCGAACGTCGCGCCGGCGCTTTGCGCCGAAATGCAGGAGGCGTGCCTTGCCGGCGATTTTTCGGCAGCCCTCAAACTGCAGGATCGCTTGACCCCGCTCCATGCCGCTATGTTTGTCGAGCCTAGCCCGGCCGGTCCCAAATTTGCACTCTCTTTGCTCGGCAAGATTCTTGGCGAGATCAGGCTGCCGATGCTGCCCGCATCGGATTCGGCGCAGGCTGTTATCAAGGCCGCGATGGCCCACGCCGGGCTCATACCTGCATAGCGGAGCGGCACGTGGCGGCAAAGCAGGAACGCCCTCGTAAAATTGCGGCGGATAACCGGCGCGCGCGGCACAATTACGAGATCGGCGAGATTTTTGAGGCGGGCCTTATGCTAACGGGCACGGAGGTAAAATCTTTGCGCGCCGGCAAGGCTACCATCGCGGAGAGCTATGCGAGCGTCGATCGTTCTGGCGAGATTTTTTTGGTCAACGCCAACATCCCGGAATATCTTCAGGCCAACCGCTTCAATCACGAGCCCAAACGGCCGCGAAAACTTTTGTTGAAATCGCGCGAGATCGCCAAACTCTCTCAAGGGACCGAACGCCAGGGCATGACGATCGTGCCCCTAAAAATTTATTTCAATGAGAAGGGCAGGGCAAAGATCGAGATCGCTCTCGCCCGCGGAAAACAGCTGCACGACAAGCGCGAGACGGAAAAGGCGCGCGATTGGAGCCGCGAGAAGGGGCGACTGCTACGCGAGAAGGGGTGACGGTTCGCATGGTCCGTGCAGAATGATCACCCGGCCCAGCGGCAACGATTGCAGCTCTCCCATCCGGTTCCATATTGGGCCTTATACGACAGCTCCCTCATTTAGTTAAACGCTCGTGTTCTGTGAGCAAAAAATGGATGTAACTACGGATGAGATTGCAAAAAAGTCTAGCTTCTCCGGGTTCGATTGCTATCCCAGCTTTTAGATCGGCGCCATGCCGGATGCCGCCGCCTGTCGGAGACGACAGATAGCCGTGCAATGCGGTGATCCACCCTAAAACCTGATCGAGAGTTTTCCCTCGATTATGATTCTGGAGGTCGGCAGCAATCTTGTTGAAATATTTTCCTTGTATTGTCCCCGTTTCAGTGTCGAGACCCCGAAAGGCGGTCGAAATGGTTTCAAGAAGCCATAGAAGTTCTTGAACAGCTGCACGGCCGCGACCTTCCAGAAGAAATTTTTCTGAATCGTCTAAAGAGCGTTGGATAAGCTCCTGCACTTGTTCGTCAAGTGATGGTGTTTGCTTTGGCAGAGCAATTTGCAAGTGCGGGTTACACGCCAGCAAATCGGGAGGAGAGATTTCGTATCCCGCATCGTTTTCGAACAATACTCGGTTCAACCTATTCAGGTCGGGCAGGCCGATCCCTGATGGACGAAGCGCTTCGCAGGCGTCATAGAATGCCTCGATAAACAAGGGGGCGTTTTCGGACGCTCGATGCATATAACTGTCAAGATCAGTTTCAGCCCAACTCGCGCTAGAACTCCAGCTTGAAGTGATTCCGACCGCTCCCGCGAAGTACACCTTGAAGTGTTCCAGCAGCCGATGGCGATCTCCCTGCGAGACGATTTTCCCTATCAAGTCCGAGAAGCTAAGGGCGACGCCAGACGGAATTGGGCCGGGAGAGTCGAACCGCCAAGCGTCATTAAATTTCAACATGCACTCCATCCCAAGACTTTTGCTCGACCTACTCTGCTCATCCAGGAAACGACATCATGAGTCAAAGTACGGCTTTCAGTATAAGTACAAAAAATTAAGAAGTTTGCGCCCCGCTTGAGCTTGTGTTTGTAGTTGCGCGGGTTTACCTACCTGATCCAAGGTGGTCCGATACTTCGCGGCAACCATTGAACCCCTTCGAATATTTGGCGGCCTTATTGAGCATGACCAATACCAAAACGCGTGTGTTCGTTTCCCATTCGTCTAAGGACCAACAATTCGTCGATCAATTTGCTTCGGAACTTCGCCGTTTCGGATTCGATGTTTGGTATGACCAATGGGAGATCGCGGTCGGTGATTCCATCGTTGAGAAGGTATTCGAGGGGCTCGAAGCCAGCGACACACTCGTTATCGTGCTGAGTACTGCCTCGATAGGCTCGCGGTGGGTCAAGGAGGAGCTGCTGTGATGCGTCGGCACGAAATGGGCCATCTTCCTGTTAGTGCAAAACACTAGAATTCTGGACCAAAATTGGACCCTTGAAATTGCGGGGTCTTTTTTAGTGCACAATTCCAATGCGAAATGCTTCATCTTTGTAGCCGACGTATCGTCCAATGCTGGGGACGGACGAAACCAAGCGGCGGTTCGGTCGTCCCAGCTGCCAGACGTAATGTTAGTGAATCTTACATCGGAGCTGACGTCCAGCAACACGCTGCGCTATCGAAGCGCCGCCGCAGCCCGATTCCAACCGGACCAAAAAATCGGTCGATCTTACAAGGTTAAGAGGAAGCGGCTGTTTTCGGCGTGTAAGGTTTTGGGCCTCGACCGGACAAAATTGTTTCACGTGAAACATTTTTAGAATAATTCTAATGACTGAATGCCGCCCCAGCTTGTGGGTTTCCATGAGCCAACCGCCGGACTCTTGTCTGCGGGTTTCGCCGCTTTCCTCTGCCTTTGTGCCCAGGCCCCGTTTGGCATAGTGTGGGCGCCAACATGTCCCACAACACTTTTGGCCACCTCTTTCGTGTGACGACTTTTGGCGAAAGCCATGGCGTGGCGATCGGCTGTGTCGTCGATGGCTGCCCGCCTTTGATCCCACTCGATGAAGTCGGCATCCAAACATTTCTCGATCAACGCCGCCCCGGCCAAAGCCGGTTTACGACCCAGCGCCAAGAGGCCGATCAAGTCAAAATCCTTTCGGGCGTTTTTTATGACGAAAAAACCAAGTGCCAGGTCACGACCGGTGCGCCCATCGGGCTCCTCATCGAAAACACGGACCAGCGCTCAAAAGACTACGACGCCATCAAGAACGTCTATCGGCCGGGCCATGCCGATTTCACCTATGATATCAAATACGGCATCCGCGATTATCGCGGCGGCGGGCGCTCGTCCGCGCGGGAGACCGCGATGCGCGTCGCCGCCGGTGCGATCGCGCGAAAAATTATTGCGTCCGTGAAAATCCGTGGCGCGCTGGTGCAGATGGGTCCGCATAAAATCGACCGCGCCAATTGGGATTGGGAGGAAGTGCCCAAGAATCCGTTCTTTTGCGCCGATGCCAAGGCTGCGGCTTTTTATGAGAGCTATCTCGATGGCATTCGCAAGGCAGGATCTTCGATCGGCGCGGTCATCGAGATTGTGGCGGAAAATGTCCCGCCGGGCTGGGGCGCGCCAGTCTATGGCAAGCTCGATGCGGAGCTCGCGGGCGCGCTCATGTCGATCAATGCGGTCAAGGGCGTCGAGATCGGCGACGGTTTTGCGGCAGCGGCGCTGTCCGGCGAAGCCAATGCCGACGAGATGCGCCGCGGCGAGAACGGCGCGCCGGCGTTTCTCTCCAACCACGCGGGCGGCATTCTCGGCGGCATTTCAACCGGCCAGCCCATCGTCGCGCGTTTCGCGGTCAAGCCGACCTCCTCGATCCTGCAAGCGCGCCGCACCGTCGACCGTTTTGGCGCCGACGCCGAAATCGTAACAAAGGGCCGCCACGACCCTTGTGTCGGAATTCGCGCCGTTCCCGTCGGCGAAGCGATGGTTGCCTGCGTGTTAGCGGATCAGTTTTTGCGCCATCGCGCGCAAATCGGAGAAAGCGCAAAATGGCCATTCCGTCGATAGGGTGAGCAAGCGATGCCTTTATCTGCCCCCTCCTCTTCCCGCGCGCGGGCAAAAGAATTTTGCGACCGCTATGGGCTACAAGTACCCATCTTGCTTGCGCCCATGGCGGGCGCCTGCCCCGTGGCATTGAGCGCGGCGGTCGCCAATGCGGGCGGCATGGGCGCAATGGGCGGTGTGCTGAGCAAGCCCGAGGCGATTGCGGCATGGGCTAATGCCTTCCGGCGCGAATCGAGTGGAAGCTTTCAGATCAATCTTTGGGTCCCGGATCCCCCGCCTGAGCGCGACGCGGCAGCGGAAGGAAAACTCGGACGCTTTTTGGTGTGCTGGGGTCCCGAGGTCCCGCCGGAGGCCGGTGATGCAGCGCCGCCCGATTTCGTCGCGCAATGCGTGGCTGTACTTGCGGCAAAGCCCCGCGCGGTTTCCTCGATCATGGGACTCTTTCCGCCCGCGTTCGTCCAAAGTCTGAAGGCCCAGGGCATCGCCTGGTTTGCAACCGCCACGACGCTTTCGGAGGCGCTGCAGGCCGAGGCGGCAGGCGCGGACGCCATCATCGCGCAAGGTTTCGAGGCTGGCGGCCATCGCGGCGCCTTCGATTCCGCTTCCGCCGAGAGCCAATGTGTGGGACTCTTCGCCCTGATCCCGCACCTCGCCGGCAGGCTTTCGATCCCGATTATTGCGGCGGGCGGAATAGGCGACGGGCGCGGCGTCGCCGCCGCTCTGACCCTTGGCGCTTCCGCCACCGCGATCGGCACTGGTTTTCTGCGGTGCGCGGAGGCGCAAATAAATCCGGCATGGGCGAAGGCGCTTGAAGGCCTCGCGCCCGAAAGCACGGGTCTAACCCGCGCCTTTACCGGGAGGCTCGGGCGGGCGCTGAGCAATGCCTATGTCCGCGCCGCAGCCGCGCCGGATGCTCCGCTGCCCGCGCCCTATCCGGTCCAGCGCGGCCTCACAGCGGGCCTGCGGGACGCAGCTTTACGCACAAACGACATCAGCCGGATGCAGGCCTGGGCCGGACAGTCCGCCGGTCTGGCCCGCGCGGAACCGGCGGAAGACGCCCTGCGCCGTATCTGGGCCGAGGCGGAAGCTCTCTTGCCTTGAGAATTCGCGCGCTATTCAGGGTTGCCGAACGCAACCCAAAGAAATAGTTTATTGGTACTAAACAATCGCTTTGCACGATGCCGTGAAGCTCGATTCCTGGCTGAAGCAAAATCATATGAGGCGGGCCGATTTCGCCAGGCGCACCGGCTTGTACAAAGGTGCCGTTTCGCAAATCTGCAATCAGGACGCGGCATGGGTCACCCGCGAGACCGCACAGAGTATTCTACGCGAAACGGGGGGCGCCGTCACGCCAAACGATTTTCTCGCGCGGCAAGAAGTTCAGGAGGCTGGCGCTATGTCGCATTCGGTCACGGAAGCCATCGAAGCGATTGCCCGGGGCGAAATCGTCATTGTCACCGACGACGACGACCGTGAAAACGAAGGCGATTTGGTCTGTGCGGCTTCCTTATGCACGCCGGAAAAAATGGCTTTCGTCATCCGTAATTGCTGCGGGATCGTCTGCGCGCCGCTAACCGCCGCCGATGCGAAGCGGCTCAATCTTCAGCCAATGGTCACGGCCAATGAAGCGCCGCATGGCACCGCTTTTACCGTATCGGTCGACGTCAAGCATGGAATGACGACAGGGATTTCCGCCGGGCAGCGCGCAAACACGGTTCGCAGCCTCGCCAACAGCAATCTAGGCGTGGAGGATTTTGTCCGTCCGGGCCATGTGTTCCCATTGATTGCTCAGGAGGGCGGGGTGCTCATGCGCTCCGGCCATACCGAGGCGGCGGTCGATCTGTGCCGCCTCGCAGGCCTGCCGCCCGTGGGGGTCATCTGCGAACTTACCAATGACGATGGCAGCGTCATGGCCGGGCCGCAAATCGAAGCTTTTGCACGCAAACACACGTTGAAGCGAACGGCAGTCGCCGATCTCATCGCTTATCGCCAGGCGCGCGAAAAAATCGTCGAGCGGGTGCGAAGTTTTAAGGTCATGGGCACAAGCGGTCCACTGACGGCCTACGCCTATGTCACGCCCTTCGATCCTGTCCAGCACTTTGCCTTTGTCCTGGGCGAGATCGGCGATGGCCGCGGCATTCCCGCACGGCTGCACCGTGTCGATATTATCGCCGACGTCATCGCCGGCGGCGACAGTATTCGTAAGACCTTCGCTTCCTTCAAGGAGGACGGCCGCGGTGTTTTTATTTTTCTGCGCGACGGCGCGGCCGGCGTTCCTGTCAGTGTCACCGCGTTTGATAAGCCTGGCACCGGAACCAAGCGCGCCAAAGAATGGCGGGATATCGGCCTTGGCGCCCAAATCCTGCGCGATCTCGGGATTTCGTCGATTCGTTTGCGCACGGGAACGCCCATGAACTATGTCGGCCTGTCGGGTTTTGGGATCGAAATCTCGTCCGTGGAAGGGCTGGAGTAGCCGTATGAATTAAAAGAAGCTTGCCTTTTTTGCGGAAACCGGCCGGCCGCTTGCGAATTGGCCTTCTGCTGCCGGCGGCGCCCAAATATCCAATGTCTCTTTCTCCGCCTCCTGCTCATTTGATCCTTGGGCAAAAATCTGTTGTACAAAATGAAGACCGAAACCTGACGGCATTGCCTCGAACGCCGGCCGGGGAAATGTCGTTACTCCTTTTGTAACTGCTACCGGCATCCTGGAGAATTTCGCATGAAAGCACCTAGCCGCGGCGGGTTGGACGAAGAGAGCCGGAGGCTGCTTGGCCAAATGGTGCAAAGGAGGCTCGATGCCGAGCCCGCCGTCGCGGCGCCGCAGAGCCCCGTGAAAACCGCCGCTCCAAGCCCGGACGGGACGATGGATTTTCAGAATCTCCCTGGATACAAGGAGCTGAAATTGCAGCGATCCATGGCCGCTTTGGTCGGTTTCGATAACCCCTATTTTCGCCTTCATGAGACCGCTGCGGGCGCAACGACAATCATCGGCGGGCGCCATTTTGCGAATTATTCGTCTTACGATTATCTGGGTCTCAACCATCATCCCGAGGTTCGCGCCGCTGCACATGCGGCGATTGAGCAATTCGGCACCTCGGCATCCGCGAGCCGTCTTGTCGCAGGCGAGCGCCCCGGGCATCAGGTGCTCGAAAAGGTGTTGGCGCAGCATTATGGCCAGGAGGATTGCGCCGTTTTTGTCAGCGGCCACGCGACCAATGTTTCGACGATCGGATCCATCGTTGGGCCAAAAGATCTGATCGTCCACGAGGGCCTCGCGCATAACAGCATTCTTGCCGGCGCGGCCTTATCCCGAGCCGAGCGGCGCTCCTTCCCGCAAAATGATGTCGCAGCCCTCGATGCGCTGCTGGGCGCCCTTCGCCAACAGTTCGAGCGCGCGCTGATTGTGGTCGAAGGCCTTTACAGCATGGACGGCGATATTTCCGATTTGCCAAAGCTCATCGAAATAAAGCGGCGGCACAACGCTTGGCTCATGGTTGACGACGCGCATGGATTGGGCGTCCTTGGCCAAAAAGGCTTTGGCCTCTTCGAGCATTTTGGCACTGATCCGCGCGATGTCGATATCTGGATGGGGACGCTCTCGAAAACGCTTGCCGGATGCGGCGGGTTCATTGCAGGCCCGACCGCTCTCGTGGAGTACTTAAAATGTTTTTCGGGCGGGTTTGTCTATTCGGTCGGGCTTTCGCCGCCGCTGGCGGCAGCCGCCTCTTCAGCTCTTGCCATTCTCCATCGCGAGCCCGAAAGGGTCGAAAGACTGCGCACGATCAGCCGAAGGTTTTATGAATCGGCAAAGGCGCGCGGCTGGAACACGGGAACGAGCGCGGGTCTTGCGATCGTTCCCATCATGGCGGGCAATTCGGTGCGTGCCGTGGCGCTCAGTCAAAAGCTTTTTGAGCGCGGGATAAATGTGCAGCCCATCATCCACCCGGCGGTTCCTGAGCGCGCCGCGCGCCTGCGCTTCTTTCTGACCTCTGAGCACCAACCCGAACAAATCGATACAACGATCGAAGCGATCGCCGATGCGATGAAAGAAATTGCAGAAAGCGCCGCCTTGCAAAGCATACCTGGCTTCAACTCCTAACCGCCTGGGCGGCACGGCGTGCAAGCCGGCGGCGTAGCAGATAGGTGCCGGCTCGCGCTCAATTATCCAAAAAGCTGCGAAGTTTGCGCGAGCGCGAGGGATGTTTTAGCTTGCGCAGCGCCTTGGCCTCGATCTGGCGGATACGCTCGCGCGTCACGGAAAACTGCTGGCCGACTTCTTCGAGCGTGTGGTCGGTGTTCATCCCAATCCCGAAGCGCATGCGCAGCACGCGCTCCTCGCGCGGCGTGAGCGACGCGAGCACCCGCGTCGTCGTTTCGCGCAGATTGGATTGGATCGCGGCATCGATCGGCAAAATTGCATTCTTGTCTTCGATGAAATCGCCAAGATGCGAATCCTCCTCGTCGCCGATCGGTGTTTCGAGAGAGACAGGCTCCTTGGCGATCTTCAAAACCTTGCGCACTTTTTCGAGCGGCATGGCGAGTTTCTCGGCAAGCTCCTCGGGCGTCGGCTCGCGGCCAATCTCATGCAAAATCTGGCGCGAGGTGCGCACGATCTTGTTGATCGTCTCGATCATATGTACCGGAATGCGAATGGTGCGCGCCTGATCGGCGATCGAGCGGGTGATCGCCTGCCTGATCCACCAGGTCGCATAGGTCGAGAATTTGTATCCGCGCCGGTATTCGAATTTATCGACGGCCTTCATGAGGCCGATATTGCCTTCTTGGATCAGGTCCAGGAACTGCAGGCCGCGATTAGTGTATTTCTTGGCAATCGAAATGACCAGGCGAAGGTTGGCCTCGACCATTTCCTTCTTGGCCTGGCGCGCCTCCCGTTCGCCTTTCTGCACCAGAAGGACGATCTTGCGGAATTCTTGAATCTCGAGACCCGTCTCCGTCGCGAGCCCGTGAATCTCCGAAAGCAGCTCCTTGATCCGGTCCTTCTTGCGGGCGACGAAATCTTTCCAGCCGCGGCCGCCGAGTTTTGAGACCCGCAAAAGCCATTTCGGATCGAGTTCGGAATTGTGATAATTTTTCAAAAAGTCTTCGCGCCCGACGCCCGCGCCCTCGGCCAGCCGCAACAGCTTTGTCTCAAGCCCGATCAGCCGCTTGTTGATGTCGTAGAGCTGATCGACCAGGGCCTCGATCCGGTTCGGATTGAGCGACAGCGATTTCACGTCACGGACGATTTCTTTTTTCAGCGTTTTATATTTGCGTTCCTGCGACGGCGTGAGGGTTTCGTTCTTGAGCTTGTTGACGACGTTCTGGTCCTGCAGACGCCGCAGCTTCTTATAAGTGCTCGCGATCCGGTCGAAAGTTTCGACAACCTTGGGTTTGAGTTCCGCCTCCATCGCCGACAGGGAGACGGAATTTTCCATATCGTCTTCTTCTTCAAAGGACTCTTCTTGTACGTTTGGATCAAACTCGCCCTCCTCGCTTGCCGGCCGCAATCGCGCCGGCGGTTCGATTGGCGCAATCGCCGGGGCCTGTTGCGCGGCGGCGAGCGCCTCGGCGGCACCGGGCGCTGTCATATCGATCTTGGGGGTGTTCTTTCCGTCCGGACCCGCATAAGTTGCTTCGAGATCGATGATGTCGCGCAGCAAGACTTTGCTGTCGTTTAATTCCTCGCGCCAAATAATGATCGCCTGAAAGGTGAGAGGACTTTCGCAAAGCCCGGCAATCATCGCCTCGCGTCCCGCTTCGATACGCTTGGCAATCGCGATTTCCCCTTCGCGCGACAACAGCTCGACCGAGCCCATTTCGCGCAGATACATCCGCACTGGATCGTCGGTGCGGTCCGCGGGCTCGGACGCGCGCGCCGTAACGGTTTTGGACGGCGAAGCCTCGATGAGATCCCCGCCCTCGGCCTCTTCTTCCTCGGACTGGCCTTCGTCCGCCTCGTCCTGTTCCTCATTCTCGATGACGTTGATGCCCATTTCGTTCAGCATCGCCAAAACGTCTTCGATCTGCTCGGAATTGACTTCCTCGGACGGAAGCACCGCATTCAATTCTTCATAGGTCACAAAACCCCGCTTCTTGGCGAGTTTGATCATCCGCTTGACGGAGGCATCGGAGAGATCGAGCAAGGGCCCATCGGCGACTTCGACGGCCCCGCGTTCTACTTCGGAAGTCTCGCTGTCTTTTTTCGCCATACGTGCTCTCCAGAATGCGGAAAATTATGAAAATACTCTGCCGCGGCATCTGTCTTGGGCCCTCGGCGTGTCCCCGCCCGTGCCCGCTCATCTAAGAGTCGCAGCCAAACAATGAGCTGCGCGATCGATGTCAGAATTCACACTGTTTTCACGCGCATTGCGGCAACTGCCTTCCCAATAGATTGCCGGTGCCTGACCCGGAAGCACGGCACTCCGGTCGACGCTCTCCAGCCGCTCACAACGTTCCGCTTGGGCGTCCCGATTGCACACCAAACCCTTCCATCGCGGCCTCGATGCCACCGAGTGCCGACAATTGCGCCTGGAGATCTTTGAGACGGCCGAGATTAGCCTCGCTGGAGTCCTTAACTAGAGCCAATTCAGCCAATTGCAACTCCCTATGTAACGCCTTGGCGCGGCGATGCAAGCTCAGCGCCTGCCTCAGCACCTCCTCGGCATCGGCTTCGGCGGCTTGCGCCTTGACGTACCAATGAGACCCGTGCGCGGCCATGGCATCGAGCTTTTGCAAAATCCCTCCAAACCCACGGGTTTCGAGGACGCCGCGAAGAGCAAGTGCCTCCGGGCTTGTCCCGGAAGGGACATCTCCGAGAGATGTCTCTGCGCGAAGCTCGTCCGAAGCCGTTATCATTGCGTCGCGCAAGGTTCTCGCTTCATCGGTCGAAAGCTCGACCTCGGCAAACACCTCGACATAGCGCGCGATCAGTCCCGGATGATTGAGAAGGAGCAATAAAATCAGCCCTTCGCGCGGCGACAGGCGCGATTTGCCGGCGCGGAACAAGGGAGATGCCGCAAGGCTCATGCTAACCAGCGGCGCCCCGGCGGCATTGGATGTGGGAGCGCCTTGCTTGGCCCAAGGCGTTCTGCGCCCGAAGGACGGCTTGGCGTGAGCCCCGGGTGCGGGGGGACTTCGGCTGCCGCGGAAAAACTCAAACAAACGCTCCTTAAACTCCCGCTGATATTGGCCGCGCAGGCCGGTATCGCGGATTTCGGATGCGATTTCGTTAAGCCGCCGGTTGAGGCCAGCGCGGCGCTCCGGCGTGCCAAAATGTTTGCTTTCAGTCTCCCTGAGCCAAATGAGGCTTGCGAGCGGCAGCGCTTGCGAAAGGAGCTGCAAAACCGCCTCCTGGCCAGACCTGCGGACGAAATCATCCGGATCCTCCCCCTCCGGCAAAAGCGCGAAGCCCAGCGATCGATTAGGCCCGATCATAGGCAGGGCCATCTCGGCCACCCGGAAGGCCGCCTTCCGCCCCGCCTTGTCGCCGTCGAAACAAAGGACCGGCTCATCTGCCATTTTCCACAAAAGCGCGAAATGTTCTGGCGTGAGAGCGGTGCCGAGCGGAGCGACCGTCGCCGCAAACCCCGCCGATGACATCGCAATCACGTCGACATAACCTTCAACGACAATAAGTTGGCCGCCCTCATGCGCGGCTTTGCGCGCGTTGTGGTGATTGTAGAGGATGGCGCCTTTGCGGAAGAGGGCGGTCTCGGGGGAATTCAGATATTTGGGCTGAGCTTCCTTGGCGGTCGCGCGGCCGCCAAAGGCGATAACCCGGCCCGAGGGGTCGCAAACCGGAAAAATGACACGGTCGCGAAAACGATCGTAGGGCACCGCGATCCCCGCGCCATGGACCAAAAGCCCGCTTTCGATCATCGCTTCAAGCGGCACGCCCTTGCTCGCGAGATGATCCCGGAGGTCATATTTTGCGGGGCCCGCGTAGCCTAGACGGAAACGGGCCCGCAGTTCATCGCCGATGCCGCGGGTTTCGAGATAGGCGCGGCCGGCCGTTCCCTCGCTCGTTAAAAGCCTGGCGGAAAAATAAGAGGCGGCAAGCTCGAGCACCTCATAAAGGTTTGCGCGCGCCTTTTCCTTTGCCTCTGCCTCGGGCGAGGCCTGCGGCAGAGGGAGCCCTGCTTCGGCTGCCAGCTGGCGCACCGCCTCCGAAAAGGAAAGCCCCTCCGCCACCATCAGAAAATCAAAAATATTGCCGTTTTTACCGGCCGAAAAATCGAACCAGGCCATTTTTTGGTCATTGACAAAAAAGGAGGGCGTTTTTTCCGAATTGAAGGGCGAAAGCCCTTTCCATTCGCGGCCGGCACGCACCAATTTGACGCGGCGGCGTACGACCTCCGATACCGGAAGCCTGGCTTTAATTTCGTCGAGAAAGGACGGCGGAAATCGCATCTGCGCTCGGAAAAGCCCAATGGCGGATTCGGCCCGGCTCGTAAAGGCTAATCGTTCTTGTCCTCCTTAATCACAACGCTTGCCTCTCACAGCCATTCGCTGGTTTAGTACTGGACCGACCGATCCAGCAAATCAGGGGACCGGCCGTCCGGCCCATCGATGGCATTTTTATTGGCCGTTTTCCCGCCACACTGCGGAGCCGGAATGTCTTCCGACTCTGCAACGGTTTAGAGTTTCGGCTATTTAGACAATTGAGGGAGCGGGAGTCCGGTGCAAGCAGGGGCGTAAAGCGCATAGTGAATGCTGGAGCCGACAAAATAACCTGTCACGACTCCGAATAGTATGGCTACAGTCCTTAGTTGCGCCTGGCTTTTTGCTGCCGCTACTTCTGAGGGGTTCTGCGCCGCCAGCAATCCTTGGGGATTCTGGGCAACTTGACTCCTAAAACCCTGGGAGAACCGATCGGCTAGACCACCTGTTCCAACGTAGCAAGTTTCCTTATCGCCACCAAATAAGCCGGCACCGAACAAGCCGGCGCATATGCCTATTGCCCAGATGACAGCCCAGAACTTCAAGAAATTTGCCATGGTTTCCTCCTTTGCCGGATAGCCCTCGATGTGACGCGCACGTGGGCCATTCCTGTTACCACATCCGGTCGCTTCGTTTACATTCGGGAATGGCGCAGGCGATTTTCGTGAGGAAGGATACAGTATTAGCATTCACCGAATACACGCTTAAAAATCAAATCGACATTTTTTAGATGATAACCAAGGTCGAACAGTGCTTCGAGCTCGGCGTCGCTCAGCACCGTTCGCACATCCTTATCTTGTTTCAACAAGCTCAAAAAATCTCCTTCGCCGCGCCACACCGGCATGGCGTTGCGCTGAACCAGCGTGTAAGCCTCCTCGCGGCTCACGCCCTTTTGGGTCAAAGCCAGCAGCACCCGTTGGGAATGAATGAGGCCGCCGAGGCGATCCAGATTCCTCTTCATATTGGCGGGATAGACGATGAGCTTGTCGATGATTTGAGTGAGCCTCGCAAGCGCGAAATCGAGAGTAATCGTCGCGTCGGGCGCGATCATCCGCTCGACCGAGGAATGCGAAATATCGCGCTCGTGCCAAAGTGCGACATTTTCCATGGCCGGCAGCACCATGCCGCGCACGAGGCGGGCGAGCCCGGTCACATTCTCGCTGAGGACGGGATTGCGCTTATGCGGCATGGCAGAGGAACCTTTTTGGCCTTCGGCGAAAAATTCCTCCGCTTCCAGCACCTCGGTGCGCTGCAAATGGCGGATCTCTGTTGCAAGCCGCTCCATCGAGGAGGCAATGACGCCAAGGGTTGCAAAAAACATCGCGTGGCGGTCGCGCGGGATGATTTGCGTCGAGGCGGGCTCGACCGCGAGCCCGAGTTTTTCCGCAACATAGGCTTCCACGCACGGATCGATATTTGCAAAAGTTCCGACAGCGCCCGAAATCGCGCAAGTCGCGATCTCCGCCCGTGCCCGCAAAAGCCTATCGCGAGCGCGGGAAAACTCGGCAAAGGCATTCGCGAGTTTCAGGCCAAAGGTCGTTGGCTCGGCGTGGATTCCGTGCGAGCGGCCTATTGCGGGGGTCAGTTTGTGTTCGAACGCCCGGCGTTTTAATGCCGCAAGAAGCGCGTCGACGTCCTCAATCAAAATGTCTGTCGCGCGGGCAAGCTGCACGGCAAGGCAGGTGTCGAGCACGTCGGAGGAGGTCATGCCCTGGTGCAGGAAACGCGCCTCGGGCCCGACGAATTCGGCAAGATGTGTCAGAAAAGCGATGACATCGTGCTGGGTGGTTTTTTCAATTTCCTCTATGCGCGGAGCATCGAAGGCGGCATGGCCCGCCTCTTCCCAGATCGCGCTTGCGGCTTCCTTAGGGATGGCCCCGATCCCGGCCAGCGCGTCACAGGCATGGGCCTCGATCTCGAACCATATCCTAAACCGCGCCTGTGCCTCCCAAATGGCGGACATTTGCGGGCGTGCGTAGCGCTGGATCATTACCGGATTGAGCCAATGAGAGCTTTGGGATGTC
>JACXTT010005660.1_pt1 | contig 18076 bp, 13 predicted proteins | sample 9270951 | NCBI WGS metagenome assembly JACXTT01 (sample SAMN15532306, study PRJNA645909) | rock metagenome | isolation source: weathered quartz diorite | place: Puerto Rico | collected 2017-06-21 | reverse complement strand
CCCGCCCCGGCCGAAGGTTCGGTTGGCTGGGAGGTTCGCCGGGCAGACACCGCGATGAGTTGTGCCGAAAGCCAGTGCAGGATTCTCCCTCTCCCCGAGGGAGAGGGCCGGGGTGAGGGGGAAGGCGACGCTCGCTGTGCGAACCGCTCTAGCGCTTCTTCAGAAGTCGGCTGAACGCCCCAGTCGCCGTATGGCTTGCAGCTATTCATTCTTTCATGCCTCCGGCTTTGTCGGAGGTCGCTGACTGCTTTGCCTCTACTGTGTACCAAGGTAAAGCGCGTGAAATCTTACAAAGAATCTTCCAGCTCCTGCTCAACGGCCTATCAACCGCGCAACGCCTCCATCAGGTGTCGCAGTTCCGCATCGACTTCCTCCGGCCGGGAGACGGTCTGGGCAATTTCCTGGCGCAGCAGGCGGCGATAGCGCTGGCGCAACCGATGAACCATCACGGCAATCGCCCCTTCGCTCATGCCCAAACGCTCCGCCGCGGCGGCGTGGCGGCCGGTGCCGGGTTCGCCAACCACCAGGGCCTGAAGATGCTCGAAGAGCTCGCGTTTGCCTTCGGCTTCCAACTCCGCTTTGAGGCGGGCCAAGACTTGCGCCAGCACCGTTAACGCCCAGCGCCGCTCGTAAATTCTCTCCGGATCGAGACCATCGACGGGTTCAAGGCGGTAGGACTCTTCGGCCGAGTGGGCGTCGAGCGAAACCACCTCCTGACCGCCGCCCCGTTTGAGACGGTGATGGTAATCGTGCGCGTCTGAGAGAAAATGGTTGAAGCAGACCAAGAGAAACGAGCGAAAGCGCCCGGTCTCGCGGTCGACTCCATGCAGGATTTCATTCTCGATTAACTTGCCAAAAAAACCTTGAACCAGGTCCTCGGCGTCGTGCGGCGCATACCCACGCCGTCGGGCATAAGCATAGAGCGGATACCAGTACGCGCGGCAAAGATGTTCGAGGGCTTCGCGCGCCGCTGTTGAAGAATCGCGTCCAGCAGCCAGAACAACGCTCCAGTGGGTGGTAGCGAATTGCCCCGCGCCGGGAAGATCATCCAGGTGATCGAATTCAGCCGCGGGCATGAGGGTGACCGTAGCAAAAATCCCGCCGAAAGACCAGCCTGGAATAGGTGTGCGTGCTGTTCCTTTCTGCGATGACGTGTTCGAAAATGGGTAGCGTGGACGACTCGCCCGCTCCGGTCGGCGACTCGCCGACCGGAACTGCGGAGAGCAATCTCTGGAGTAGCTTGTCGCTATTGGCTCGAACCGTTTTCTTCCATTCCGTCCGGCGAGTCGCCGGACGGAACAGGCGGGTCGCGCGGGTCGCCTGTGCTACCCCGAGAATTCCGCAGGCACAACAGCTCGTGAGGTTAGACAGCCGTCAGGTTCGCCCGTATGTGCTCCGGCCTTGGGATCTTGCTGAACACGTGCGCCATGAGACGGCGCGTGCGGAGGCAGCCCACCAGCCGTCGGCTGCTGCAGTCCACCACCGGCAGATGTTTCAAGCGGTGCTCGCGCACGACCGTTGCGGCCACGGCACCGTCATCGTCGCGGCACAACGTGACGGGGTTGTGCTTCATCAACTCGGCGATCGGTGTATCCGGCCCGGCTCCCTGGGACAGCGCCCGCATCCAGTCCGTCATGGTGACCACGCCCTCCAGGACCTGGCCTTCGCCGCAGACGTAAAACAGTTCGTGGTTGTGTTCGGCAAAGGCCCGCCCGACCTCGGCCATCGTTGAGGACGGTTTGAAGAGCGGCAGAGGGACCGTCTCCATCAAGTCACGGACGCCCGTTGCCTTCAGCACGTCGAACGCTTTCGGATGCACCTTCCACAAATCGATCGAACGCCGGTTCAACGTCTCAGCCAACGCGTCGCGCAAGGGAGCAAGCGTCTGTGAAACCTGGGTGAAGACATTGCGCCCCATCACGAGCACCTTGACCGTGGTTCGCGCCCGGACCGAATAAGCGAGCGGTTCATTGCTCAACAGCGCCTGCTCGCCAAAAAATGAACTCGACCCGAGAACGCTGATCACTTCGTCGCCTCCATGGCCGCCGGAACGCACCACCTCGACTTCGCCGCTTTCAATCACGTAAAAACTGGCGGACGCTTCGCCTTCGTGGACAAGAAAGTCGCCCGCACGATAATGCGCCCGCGAAACGCGGTCGGTCTGCCGCGCGCGCAGATGCGCGAGGTCGCGCGGGAACAGGAACAACCAGGCCCAGTCGAATCCGACCTGGAACCGGCGCGCCCAGGCCGGAAGTTTGAAGAGATAAACGCCGCGCCAAAGGAGCCAGGCGCCGAAGCCGGAGAGATGAATCCCCATAAACTCCGCCACCGCGGAATTCCCCCCGATCGCACAAAACCTGCCCAGCGGTTTAAACGAGAAGGCACGCACCTGTCCCTGCTGAAGGGTGCGCACGATGTTCAGCGCGCATTGGCGGCCCTGACGTTCCGCGAATTGGCCGGTCGGCGGGGACGGCTGGCCATCGTGCGCATTGATGATGTGCGCGCAGTCGCCGGTCGCCCAAACGTTCGTGAAGTTCCGCACGCGCATATCCGGTTCGGCCATCAGTCGCCCCTTATCTCGGGGCGCGGCCAGTCGCTCCAGGATCGGTGAGGGCGAACTGCCCACCGTGCAAACAATGGTCGCACCCTTGACGAATTCGCCTCCCTGCAGCGCCACGCCTTCCGCGCTCGCCGAGTCCACACGCGAATTGAGCAGAATCCTCACGCCCGTCTGCTCCATCTTCCGCCGCGCGAACTCGCGCAGCCGATCGCCGATCTCTGGAAGGATGGCGTCGCGCGAATGGATGAGTGTGACCTTGACATCCTCCGCCCGGAAATTCTGGAAGTAGCGCGCGCTGTCGCGGACCAGGTCGTTGATTTCGCCCGCCGCCTCGACTCCACTGTAGCCTGCCCCAACAACGATGAAGGACAGATACCAACGTCGCCGCTCTGGATCCGCGCATGTTTCCGCCTTTTCCATCTGTTCCATGACGTGCGAGCGCAGGGCGATCGCGTCGCCGATGTTCTTGAGCGGAAACGCGTGATCGGCCATGCCGGGCACGGCGTTCAGGTTGGCCACGTTGCCGCAGGCCAGAACGAGATGATCATACTTGAGGCGGCTGGGTTGCCCGTCGGAACTGTAATACACGATTTCGTTCTGTGTAGCCCGGATACCGATCACTTCCTCCGTGCGGCACGTCACGCCGCGCAATAACTGTCGCAACGGCACCACCACGTCGAGCGGGTTGACCGACGAGCCGATCACGTCCGCCAGCAAGGGCGTGAAGACGAGGTGATTCTCGCGGTTGAACAGGACGATCTCCGCGTCACCGGGCGCCAAAGCGCGGCGGAGCGTCTGGGCGCATTTGACGCCGGCAAAGCCACCACCCAGGATGATGATGCGCTTCTTTGCAGGGTTCGTACGCAAGCAGTCTCCTTCAGCTCTTCCCTCTCCCCCAGTGCGCGTGTTTGGTGAGGTAGGGACAGCGCGCCGCGCTGTCCGCGCCGCGTGCAGCGGAGCAACACTTGCGCTCGATCGCATCGCCGGACAACGCGTTCCGCCCGCTGCACGCGGGCGGGGACGCCGCAGCGCGGCATCCCTACCGCCGGGTATTTGAACTTCGTGGAAGCTGTCCTGAAACACATGTCGCAGCCAGAAGTGGTGAAGCACGATGACGTACGAAATCGCGGTCCCGAACGTCAACGTAGCGGTGAGGTAGGTGCCGATCATATTTTGTCTTTCGCTTTGATTTCTTGGTTTATCCCCGGAACACGACCGCCGGTTCGAGTGTCCGGATCTTGCGGATGCCCAGTGAGGCTGCGAGCCAGCAAATGAACAGAATCGCGCCGAGCGTCATCAAGGGAAGTGGCCAGGGGAGGAAGAACGGCGGCATCCCCTTCTTAAGCAGCGCCAGCCCGAAGAGCGTTGCCAGTCCCACACCGCAGCCATAACCGATCAACCCGACGGTCAAGGTTTGGAGCATGACCATGCGTCCCAGGACGCGGTCGGAAGCACCCATCGCTTTGAGCGCGCCGAGGTTCCGGAGATTTTCCAATACGAACGAATAGAATGTCTGGCTGCTGATCGCCAGGCCGACCACGAACCCGAGCATCACGGTCGCGCCAAACGCGATCGGGATGCCGGTGTTTTTGATGAACCACCAGACCGTCAGCCAAAAGAACTCCTTCTTGGGATACGCCTTCAGCCCGGTCGCTTCCGAAATGCGGCGCGCGACAGTGGCGACGTCTTCGCCCGGTTGGGCGCCGGCCAGCACGCACGAGAGCATCTTGCGGGTGTTGGGCGCGTATTGCACTGCCTGGTCATAGGTCGTGAACACGTAGGGATTGCCCGAAAACGACATTTGCGATTTGCAGATGCCGACCACGCGCGCCTCGTGATCGTTGATCTCGAATGTATCGCCGACGCCGATGGGCTTGCCGGGGTCGCGGCTGAGTTTCTTCGCGCCGTATTCGTCAAGGATCACCGTGTTGGGCAGCCGCAGATCGTCGAGTTTGCCCTGGGTAATGTGTTCCGGGGCGCCGGCAAAGGTGGTGGAGTCGATGCCGATGACTTGAACGAATTTGAATGACCCGTCGCGCATGCGCGTGCGCAGGATGCCCTGGTAGAACGGCGCGGCCCACGCCACGCCCTCGACCGAGCGGACGCGATTCAAGTCAGTGTCGCGCAGGGCTTCCGTGTCGTTGACTTGCTCGACCATCGGATCGACGACCCAGATCGGCGCGCTGACGTTGTCGAGTGTCGAGCCGGACCACTGCATGATGCCGCAAAAAATGGCGGCTTGTTCGGTCATCAACAGCGCGGCAAAGGTGAGGCCGCTAATGAGCATGATGTATTTGGCGCGGTCGCCAAGGAGCATTTTGAGAGCGAGATCGAGCATAGGTCAGAGGGTTCGTTGAGGGCCGCCAGACGTCAGGTTCCCCGGAAGGTCGCGGTCGTGCCATTCCGCGAGCTCTGCTTCACGCAGGGCGGCGATCATCTTCCGCTTCGTCAGGCACGACTCACGCCGCGGCAGCGGCAAGGCGATGCGGATTCGGCGATGCCGCGCCCGTGCTTCGACGAGCTGCAGGCAAGGCGATGGATTCCGGGCCGGTTGAAGTTCGATTTCGAAGCCAGGCTCCGCGTGCCAATTCAGGTGCTGTGTTTTCATACGCGTTGGTTGTAGCTGAAGTGAGGTGTACTCGGAAATAACGCTTCGGTATTACCGTGAGTTTCTCTTGATTGTGTCTCGTCATGGCTTCGAAAACATTGGGTTCGTCAACCCAGCAACGTATGGACCCGTTCCACAAAGTTGCCCCAGTGCGCGACGAAGCTGCAGGCCGACGCGGTGCCGATCGCGATCGCGCTGGCCGCAATTACGGCCACGCCGATCATCACTCTTGACTCACTGCCACCGCGCGCCAGGCATTCGCGCAGCTCCGATCGCAACGCGGCGTTTGAGCCGGCGAGTTCCGGCGCTGGAAGTTTCGTTTCGCGCAAATTGGGCACCGGGTCGTGGCTCTTGAGTGTTGGCGTCATTGGTTTCATAGGGACGAGAGCGAATCAATCGGGCCGCGAACCGCGGAGAACATCGCCGCCGGTCGCTTGCCACACGGCAAGCTCCGCAGCGCGCAACGCCGCCCGGACCTTTCGGTTGGCCAAACAGAAATGTCGCGGCGGCACTGTCGGCAGTACAATGCGGGTTTTTCGATGCCCCCTTGCGTAGGCGAGTTGGAGAAACGGTGGGAGTTGGCCGGCCGACAGGGCCGCGACGACTGCTTCCGTGTTCAGAACCGAATGTTGTTCTTTCATACGCGCCTAGTCATAGCGCGTGGATCCGGTGACTGAAAATAGCCCTTCGGTATTATCTCCTTACTCTTACTCTTACTCCTACTCTTACTCCTACTCTTCCCGACTCAGACAAGATTATGATTAAGAGCAAGATTAAGAGTAAGATTATGAAGAGGAGAAGGAGTGAGAGTAAGAGAAAGAGGAGGATGGCCAACGAACCCGCGCCTCAATAAACTCGCCGCCGCCATGCCAACGATCATCTCCACTCCCACGCGCATCATCGCAGCCGGCAACAAACCGAAGCTCATCGAGGAATTCATCGGCCGGGTAAACAGCGGCGAATCGCGACTCAGCATCGCCCACATGCGCAGTCCGAGCGGCTGGGTTGAGCCCGGTCAGACGCCGGCATTCGACGAGTTCACGCTCGTGCTGAAAGGCGCGCTACGTGTGACACACAAGAATGGTGTGGTCGATGTGCCCGCCGGCCAGGCCGTCGTTGCCCACGCGGGCGAGTGGGTGCAATACAGCACGCCGCATCCGGACGGCGCGGAATACATCGCCGTGTGTCTGCCCGCGTTCTCGCCGCAGACCGTGCATCGGGATCAATGAAGCCGGAATCGGCCTATCCTTTCTACCTCCGCGATGATTGATTCATAAACGTTCACAGACGCCCATCCAGCCATTTCAGTGCGCCATCCAGATCCGTGAACGCGCCCTCGAGCTGGGCCTCGAAGGCCTCCTCGAGCAATGTGCCGAAGTGTTTGCCAGGCTGCATGCCTCGCGCAATCAAATGCCGGCCTTGTAACAAGGGTTTGGGCGCCGAATCCCGCAGGCGCAGTTCTTCCGCCTTGGCCCTCAAGCCAGCTACCCCCTCGTGAATCACTCGAGGTTTGGGTGGCCGGCCAAATTGATCTGCCGTCATCACCAGGCAAAGCTCGGCGATGGTGGCGGGCTTCAAAGAGTTCGCGAGCCGGCGGACCGAGCGGTCGCTGATCGTCTGCAGATGCGCGAGGTGATGTTTCACCAACGGCACCACTCGCTCCCTGATTTCGTTCGGCGCACCAATTCGCGTTAAGAACGCCTCGGCCAATGGACCGCCTTGTTCCTCGTGGCCCGGCGACACTATGCGCATGCGTCCATCCCGCTCCGCCTCGTGAGTGGTTTGCGGCTTGGCGAAGTCATGCGCCAGCACGGCGAACATGAGCACCTGGCGGGTTGTTTCGTTCGCACTTTGCCACTCCGGCAATTCCGCCAGCGCGTCACAACAGTGGCCGGTGTGCGTGAACACTTCACCCTCCGGATGCCACTCGGGATCCTGAGGTGTTCCCACCAGGGCCTCAATTTCCGGGAAGTGCCGCAACCACCCGGTTTCCTTCAGGAAACGCAGGCCCGCCGACGGTCGCCGGCTCCGCATCGCCCATTTGAACCACTCCATTCCCACGCGCTCGACGGCCAACTCGGGAAACGTGTGAACGATGGTCCGGCACAACGCGACTGTCTCCGGCGCCGGGGTCAGATCGAAGCGGGCGGCAAACTGCACTCCCCGGAGCACGCGCAACGGATCTTCAACGAAGGCAGAGCTCGTGTGGCGAAGGACCCGCTTCTCCAAATCCTCCCGCCCGCCGAAAAAATCGAGGTATTCCCGCGTGTGTGGATCAAACATCAGCGCGTTGATGGTGAAATCCCGGCGGCTCGCCGCCTCTTGCGGAGCGATGTCCGGATCCAGATGGACCTCAAAACCCTTATGCCCGGCGGACATCTTCGAATCCCTGCGGGGAAGGCTGAAGTCCCACTGTTCGCCACTTGAACTGGAGAACTTGATCACGCCAAATGATTTTCCGACCAGATCCACGCGGCCGTGCGCGCTGAGATCTCGCGTCAGTGTTTCATAATCCACTCCGTAAACTTCCAGATCAAAATCCTTGTGAACCAGACCGAGGAGGGAATCCCGCACGCACCCACCCACGAGATAGGCCCGCGAAAGGGCCGGCACATCGCGTAATAAGCGCATCAGTTCGTCAGGCAGGTTCATTTGGAGGCGTCGTACTTCTATCTTCATCCAGCCACTCGGCCAGCCACACTGGAGTTGATTCGGACAGGATGCTGGATTCAGACAATCGTCCAACGGTCGCCGAGAGTATGCTGGATTGACCGGGACTTTCCAAGGCGCATCCTCGGTTCCAAAGGAACACCAACGATTGCAGCACGTCACTGATCCCGGGGATCATGCTTTGGTCGCCATGCGAATGCGCACCAGCAAATCATTCAACGCGGCGAGCGTCTCGTTGCTGGGCAACTCCGGTAACGGGCTGGCGTCATGCGCGGCCTGCAATTGGGTTCGCAGTCGTCGATACTCAGATTCGTGGAAGGCAATGTCGGCGTCCTCGAGTTTGGACTTTTCCGGCCCACTCAACTTGCGTGCGACCAGGTCAGTGATGTACAGCTGCCGGAACTCCTCGTTCAACGTGACGAGATTCGCTTCGATTTCGCCCGTGCGCATCAGGTGAATGCCGGTGAGCAGTACGCTTCCGCACGTCATGGCTGGCGAACAACAAAGGATTCCACACTTTGCAAAGTGTGGAATCGTACTGGTCCTAATCTTGCCGTGAATTGAATCCGCGTTCACCGACGTTCATCTGCGGTTAGAAGAGATTGGGATTAGGATTAAGACTTGGATTAAGAGTAAGAGTAGAAGCAGGAGTGAGAGTAAGAGTGGGAGGTAATACCGAAGAGCTATTTTCGATTGTCCGATGCCCGCGCTATCAATAGCGCGCATGAAAGAACTGCAATCGAATCGGAACACGACCAAGGCGCGATGGATCGCGCTGCTCGCCGGCGGCGCGGCCCTGCTCCTCCCGGGCTGCGCCGTCGGGCCGAATTACAAACGGCCCGCAATCAATTCGCCGGCGAATTTCCGCAACGCGCCCGCCGCCCCGTCCACGAACACGCTCGCCGAGGTCCGCTGGTGGGAGCTTTACCAGGACGCGACGCTTTCCTCCCTGATCCGCACGGCGCTGACCAACAACCACGACCTCCGCATCGCGATTGCACGGGTGGAGCAGGCCCGCGCCCTCGCCGCTCAAGCGAGATCGCAATTCGTTCCCCGGGTGAGTTACGAAGGCGCGACGAGCCGCGGGCGCAACGAGTTTCTGGGCAATGCCAATCCGCCCGGCCCGACCGGCGCGCGGACCGGCGACGCGGCGTATGCCGCGCTGAACGCCGCCTGGGAAATCGATCTGTGGGGACGCATCCGCCGGTTGAGCGAGTCGGCCGGCGCTTCTTACCTGGCTACCGAGGAAGCGCGTCGCGGCGTCCGGCTGTCGCTCGTCGCCGAAGTCGCCCAGGCTTACTTCGAATTGCTCGAACTTGAGCGGCGGCTGGAGATCGCCAGTCGCACCACGGACTCCTTCAAGGAGAGCGCTCGGATTTTCAATCAGCGTTTCGAGGCCGGCGGCGCTTCAAAACTCGACACTTCGCGCGCCGAAGGCGCGCTCGCTTCCACGGCCGCAAACGTGCCGGATATCGAACGGCAGATTGTTCTCAAAGAAAACCAAATCAGCGTTCTCATCGGACAGAATCCCGGCCCCATCGCGTACACCTCCAAACTCAACGAACAAGTGGTGCCTCCCGATGTCCCCTCCGGATTGCCCAGCGCGGTGCTGGAACGCCGGCCCGATATCCGCCAGGCCGAACAAAACCTGCGTTCGGCAAATGCGCAGGTGGGCGTCAGCGTTGCGGAGTTCTTTCCGAAGATCGGACTCACGACGTTCCTGGGCAAAGTCAGCGGCGAACTGTCCGCCTTCACCGGCGGCAGCGCGAACGCGTGGTCCGCCGCCAGCAGCCTGAGTGGGCCGATCTTTCAGGGCGGCGCGCTGGTGGGTCAATACCGCGAGGCGAAGGCGAAGCGCGAGGAAGCGAAACTCCGCTACGAACAGACCGCGCTGAATGCCTTCCGCGAAGTCGCGGACGCGCTTGTCACGCGGGAAAAGCTGGAGGCGATTCGCGCGGAACAGGCGCGGGCGGTCAATGCTTACGAGCAGGCGGTGCAACTCTCGATGCAGCGCTACACCGACGGCAAGGCGGCTTACTTCGAAGTGTTGGAAGCGCAGCAGCAGCTTTTCCCGGCGGAGAACTCGCTCGCGCGGACCGAACTCAATCAATTGCTCGTTGTCGTGCAGCTCTACAAAGCCCTCGGGGGAGGCTGGGAGGAGCCAGCGCAATGAAGCGAGGCTCTCTAAAGGCAGGGCGCGCCACTCCGTGCGCGCCGATCTCCGGCGCTTCAAAAGCGGCGCGCAGAGGACTGACGCGCCCTACCACACCAACCCATTCAGTTTTGCATTCACTATGAAACTCCCCTTCATCATCCCAATCACGTTGTGCGCCGCCTTGTGCGGATGCGGCACAGCGAAGGTTTCGGGCCGGCGCGAAATCGCCCCTGGGCCGACAACGAAGCCCACAACGATTTATGTGTCCGACTTCGAACTGGACGCAGCCCACATCAAAGCCCAAGGCAGCCTGCTCCCATTCCCACCGAAGCTGCCGGGGCCACTGGGCGATATCCTCCCGCCGCTGCCGGGAGCGCCGAAGGACCCGCAGGTCCTCGCGCGTGATCTGGTTGAGTCCATGAGCGCGTCGATGGTGAAGGACCTCACCAAAGCCGGCCTGAATGCGCGCCGCCTCGCGGCCAGCGCTCCAACGCCGAGTTCCGGCTGGCTCGTGCGCGGTGTGTTCACCGACGTAAATCAAGGCAATCAACTAAGTCGCACAATGATCGGCTTTGGAGTGGGCAAAACCGATCTGCAGGTCGTCGTCGACATCAATGATCTCACGCAAGGCCCGCCGCGGCCGTTCTATGAATTGAACACGAGTGCTGACAGCGGCAAAGCGCCGGGCGCCGCTCCGACGATTGTCCTAGGTCCAGCCGGCGCGGCGGCCCGCTTTGTGATCGCGGGCAAGGACCTTGACAGAAACGTGAAGCAAACAGCCTCGAAGATTGCCGCCGAGATCGTCCAGCGCACGCAACAAACCGCGGTCAATTGAAACAGAGATCGAGAAACGCAAACGCATTATGAAAATTAAGCCCATCGAACCTTCCATGAGCCGAAGCACTCCCTCACCCCAACCTTCTCCGCCACTGTATGTGTTTAGCTGTAGCGGTTGTCGCGCTGAGACAACCCCGCCGCGTTCAGCGGCGGAACAGCTCGCACGCACCGCCCAGTTTGCAGAAAGCTCTTGCGCCACTGGGCGCGGCGCTACTCGTCGCAGCGCGACGAGTTCTACCACGCTAAACAGGGAGAGGGGCATCGCTTTCGGCGAACTGCTGCTCCTCCTGTGCGCCTTGCTCACCGGTTGCCACCGGCCCAAGCCCGCCGAGCCACAGAAAAACGTCGTGCGCGTCGTAGCGGCTGAGCCGCTCGATTCCGCCAAAGTGCAGGCGCGCTCGGAATATATCGCCATACTAAAAGGCGACGTCGAAACCGACCTGAGTTTCAAAGTCGGCGGCATACTCGAATTCATCGGCCGAACCGGCGAATCGCTGGACTGGCAGGAAGGCGCGCGGGTGGCGAAAGGCGAAGTGCTCGCCCAACTCAAGCAGGCCGACTTCGTCAGTTCGCTGAAATCCGCGCTGGCCAAGGCCGAAATGGACCGGCAACAACACGCGCGCGAGTTGAAACTTCGCGAAACCGGCGCGGTCTCCCAGCAGGAACTCGAGGCGGCCGCCGCGAGCCGCCAGGCGTCTGACGCCTCGCTGGCGCTGGCGGAGCAGGCGTTGAAAGACTCCGTGTTGCTCGCGCCCTACGACGCGACGGTTGTCTCCCGGTCCGCAAACGCCGGCGAGACGATGGGCGTTGGGAAACCGGTCCTCAAGGTTGCAGACTTGCGACAGATGTCGGTCGAGTTGGGCATCCCGGACCGGTTGCTTGGCCGGGTTCAGGTCGGCAAGGAATTTCCCGTTCGCGTGAGCACGCTCGAGGCGCGGTCGTTTACCGGCAAGGTTTCCGAGGTCGGCGTCGCGGCCAAGGATGGTGCGAGGCTCTTCCGTGTCGTGATCAAAATCCCGAATCCGGACGGAGTGCTCCGGTCCGGCATGACGGCTTCGGTCGCCTTCGACGATTACGATCATTTCCCGCAAGGCTCGGTGCTGATTCCCATGTCGGCACTGGTAAGTGCCAGCGCCCCGGCTCCTAACGCTACTTCTGTTCCTCCTGCTGCAGCCGGTGTGAATCAGCTCGCCGTCTTTGTGGTGGATGCGGACGGCAAGGCGCACGAGCGACCGGTCAAGACGGATGACCTGGTGCGCAGTTCGATTATCGTGACCAACGGATTGAAGCCGGGCGACAAGGTGGTGACGGCAGGGGCCAGCACGCTGTACGAAGGTGCGCCAGTGGACGCGAGGAGCGAAGAGAGGCTCTGACAGCCATGGGTAGCACAGGCGACCCGGTGCGACCCGCCTGTGCCGTCCGGCGACTCGCCGGACGGAATGGGGCGACGGTTCCAGCCAATGAAGATGACCTTTCCAAAGAGTGATCTCCCCAGTGCTGGTCGGCCGGTCGCCGACCGGTGCGGGCGAGTCGCCCACGCTACCCGTTTTTAAGACACGCTCTGACAACGGAGCAGGAAGTTCACGAGTAAGAGTAAGAGTGAGAGTAAGAGTAAGAATGAAAGCGACCGTCGAGGCTAATACTGAAGCGCTATTCACAGGAAGACCCGGTTCAAAGTAAGAACAACGCGTATGCAAAATCATGGTTCTCAATCCGAAAAACCCGCCCGGCGCGGCGGCTTGGCTCAATATTGCGTCGAACATCGCGAGGTTGCCTGGATGGCGCTCGTCGCGGTGCTGATTTGGGGCTGGGCCGCCTACCGCTCGCTGCCGCAACAGGAGGACGCCAAGATCCCGTCGCGGACGGCCCTGGTGGTCACGCGCTTTGCCGGCGCCGGCGCGCTCAAACTCGAAGATCTCGTCACCCGCAAACTGGAAGAGAAGACTGACGAGTTGGAGTCCATCGAGGAAATCACCTCGCAATCGCGTCCGGGCGTTTCGGTCATCACGGTGAAGCAGCGACCCGACCGCGAAGCCATCGTGCAACAAGAGTGGGACAAGCTCCGCGCCAAACTGCGCGAGGTCACCTTGCCGGAAGGGTGCGGCACACCGAATCTCGACACGGATTTCGGCAACACGCTCACGCTGTTGTTCGCGCTGGTAAGCCCGCCGCCGAGTGATGCGGAGATGGTCGCTCGCGCGAATCTCGTTCAGACGCGCCTAGCCAATCTGCGCGCGAAAACGGGCTCGCAAGGCCGCGCCGCGGCGCTGGCTTTCTTTCCGCCGACCATCTCCGAGAGTTACACCACGGCGATCCGCCAGAAGGTGGAGGTCGCTCTGGCGCTGGAAAAGCTGGGCGAAGACATCAAAACGGTTCAAACGAAATCGTTCGTCCTCGCGGACTTCAAGACCCGCGCGAGCCGCGCCGACATTCAGAGGTTCATCGGCCAATTCACGCGGTCTCTCGCCGGCTCGGAAAACGAACCTCATCCCGATGGCGGTCCGCCGATTATCCTGGTCGGCGACGAGGATCCGTTGCCCGTGCTGCGCGCCGCCGCGATGCCACGCTACACCTATCGCGAACTGGAAAAAGCAGCGGAGATGCTGGAGGACGAAGTGAAGCAAATCGGCAGCGTCGGGCGCGTGCGGAAAATCGGCAACGTGCAGGAGGAGGTGGACCTGTTGTTCTCGGTGCCCGTGCTCAATGGATTCAAGTTCACCGGGGATGAAGTGCTGAATGCGATTTCAGCCCGGAACGCCATCATTCCCGGTGGCACGTTCCGAGCGGAAGGCCAGAACTTTCCCGTGCAACTCTCCGGCGAGTTCAAAAACGAGGATGAATTGCTCGGCGCGGTCGTGGGCGTGACCAAGGACGGCAACGCGGCGTATCTGCGCGATGCGTTCGAGGTGCGGCGCGGTTACGAAAATCCCATTCCGTACAACGTGGAAGTGTTGCACCGAAGCGGAGGTGCGAAAATTCATGCCGTCCGAGAACCGAACCATTCCGACTCTCTCGCCCGGCGAGGCGCGAGCGGGGAGAGAGCAGGAGAGAGGGGCAAACTTGCTGAACGCACCTCCTCTCCCCATCCCTCTCCTCCACTTCGCGGAGGAGAGGGAGAAGGTCACGAGAATTCCGGTCTGCCGCCTCTCCTGCAGGCCCGCTCCGTGTTGCTGGCCATCGAGATGAAAGAGGGCAACATCATCAGCCAGTTCAACGCGAATGTGCGCGGCGTTCTCGACGCGGCCAGGGCTCGGCTGCCGGAAGGCGTCGAGATTGTGACCTTGTCCGATCAACCGGCGTCGGTGGAGCATCGCATCCATCACTTCATGCGTTGTTTCATCGAGGCCGTCGTCGTCGTCGTGCTGGTCGCCTTGTTTCTGATGGACTGGCGTTCCGCTTTGGTCGTGGCGACGGCGATTCCGCTGACCGTATCGATGACATTCGGCGGCATGGCGCTGCTGGGCATTCCGTTGCACCAGATTTCCATTGCCGCGCTGATCATTGCGCTCGGCATGTTGGTGGACGACCCGGTGGTCGCCTCCGACGCCATCAACCGCGAGATGGCCCACGGACAGCCGCGCGGCGTCGCGGCCTGGTTCGGCCCGTACCGGCTGCGTCATGCGATTCTGTTCGGCACGGTCATCAATATCGTGGCGTTCCTGCCGCTGGCGCTGCTGCCGGCGACAAAGGGGCGTATATTCTCGCTCTGCCGCTGGTCGTCACCCTGGCGCTGGTTTCATCGCGAATTGTGTCGATGACCTTCATTCCGCTGCTCGCGTATTACCTGCTGCGCGGACAAAAAGGAATGGAGGCAGGCGGCGAGATGCGCTCGTTCTTCCTGTTCAAGCCGGTGGACAAAGCGCTCATCGCCGCTCTGCCGCGTTACAAGCGTCTGCTCCAGGCGGCCCTGCGCCGCCCGTTCCGCGCGGTCGGGATCGCTTACGGCCTGCTCGTGGCGAGCTTCGGGTTGACCGCGTTCTTCGGCTCACAGTTCTTTCCGCCGGCCGAACGCAACCAACTCCTGATTGACATCGAGCTTCCCGAGTCCGCCTCACTCCTGCAAACGCGAGGGGTCTGTCAGCAGGTCACCGAAATCCTCAAGCGCCACGAAGCCACCCAGAGCGCGGCGGTGTTTGCCGGCGGCACGGCGCCGCGGTTCTTCATCACCGTCTCGCCCAAAGAAAACGCGCCCTATCTCGCGCAAGTGCTCGTCGTGACGCGCCACGATGACGACGTGCCGGCGCTCGTCGTGAAATTGCGCGCCGAACTGGACCGCGAAATCGTCGGGGCGCGCTGCATCGTGAAACAACTCGAGCAAGGCCCTCCGGTTGAATCACCGATTCAAGTCCGGCTCATTGGCGATGACCTCGATGGGTTGCGCGCCAAGGCCGATGAGGTGGCGAAGGCGGTCCGGGAAGCCGGCGGCTACAAAGTCAACGACGACCTCGGGCGGCGCATGCCGGTGGTCCAGATTGACATCGATCAGGAACGCGCCAACACGCTGGGCATCCAGAACTCCCAGGTGGGTCGGATTGCCCAGGCGTCGTTCTCCGGCGTCAAAGTGACCGAACTGCGCGAAGGCGACCATCTGGTGCCGGTGAAGGCCCGCCTGCGCCTCGAGGAACGCAACGAAGCGGACAAGATTCGGACGCTGTACGTCCGCTCGCTGCGCGATCAGCTCGTGCCATTGGACAGCTTTGCCACCGTGAATCTGAAGCCGGAATACGCAACCATCGCGCACTTCAACAAGATGCGGTCCGTCACGGTGAAGTCCTTTTCCACGTTCGGCGAGTTGCCCTCGAAGGTGCTCGCGCGCGCGCGCAAAGTCATCGACCGGATCCCGCTGCCGGCCGGATGCAAACTCGAATACGCCGGCGAAGACAAGGAGTTGAAGAAGAGCAAAGAGGAAATCGGCCGCGTGATGCTGATTTCACTGGCGCTGATCACGCTAGCGATGGTCATCCAGTTCAACTCCGTCACCAAGTCCGTCGTCGTCATGTTGACCGTCCCGCTGGGATTGATCGGCGCGTTCACCGGAATCGTGGCGATGCACACCTCGCTTGGGTTCATGGCCTTCATCGGCATCATGAGTCTGGCAGGTGTCGTGGTCAGCCACATCATTGTGCTTTCCGACTTCATCGAAGAAGCCCGCGCCGAGGGCATGGAACTGAAGGAGGCCCTGGTGCAAGCCGGCCTGGTGCGATTGCGCGCGGTGCTCGTCACCGTGCTCGCGACGGTGGGCGGGTTGATCCCGCTGGCTCTGACGGGCGGCGAGCTGTGGCGGCCGCTGACGGCGGTCCACATCTTCGGCCTGTTGTTCGCCACCTCGCTCACGCTGATTGCGCTTCCGGTGCTTTACTATATTTTCTGCGCTAAACTGCGTTGGATCAAGTAGCGCAGGCGTTCCAGCCTGCGGGTGGTGCACGGGACATTCTTGTCCCGGGTTCCAAGGTGGAACTGGCGACTGGCCGCCGCTGCGCCACAAAGGCCTACTGGCGGCTGGAAAGTCGCCAGAACCCGCAGACAGGAATGTCTGCAGCTACGTCTCAACAGCACTTTACAGTTTCGACATTCGCAACGCATGAAGCCAACCTTCCACGACCATTTCTCCGGAGTCGCGAACTGTTACGCGGACTTCCGTCCGCGTTATCCCGCGGCGCTGTTCGACTACCTCGCCACGCTCGCGCATCCCGATTCGCTCGTCTGGGACTGCGCCTGTGGAAACGGCCAGGCAACCCTCGACCTCGCCGAGCGCTTCCACCGAATTGTCGCCACGGACGCGAGCCGGGAACAGATTGCGGCTGCGTCTCCGCGGGCGCAGGTTGATTATCGCGTCGCGCCCGCCGAGCAGAGCGGGTTGCTCGATACATCTGTCGGCCTCATCACGGTTGCGCAGGCCTTGCACTGGTTTGACTTCGAACGGTTCTATGAGGAAGTCCGACGCGTGCTCCGGCCTGGCGGCGTGTTGGCCGCATGGGTTTACGGCATCAACGAAGTGGAAGGCGACGCGGCCAATTCTCTCGTGCAGGATTTCTACTCGAAGACGGTTGGCCCTTATTGGCCGCCGGAGCGGAAGCTGGTGGAAGACGGGTATCGAACCATTCCGTTTCCGTTCCCTGAGCTCACGCCGCCAGTGTTTCGGATGGAAACGCGCTGGACGCTCGGCGAGTTGCTCGGCTATTTCGGCACTTGGTCGGCGACGAACCGCTTCATCAAGGCTACGGGCCGCGACCCGCTCGACCCGCTCTCGGAAGCATTAGCCCGCGTCTGGGGCGATCCAAACTCGCCTCGGCGGGTCAAGTGGCCGCTGTCGTTGCGGGTGGGCCACGTTTGAGTTCCTCGACAACGAAGTGTTCCTCAAAATTGGCGGCTACGGAGCAGCGAGGCGGTAGAAGCGATTGGTGGCGCCCGGTGCGACCGTGATCCGATAGCGGCCATTGATCGTCTGAGGTTGAGTTGGGCTCGGCGTCCAAGCAGTACCGATTATCGACGGGCCGGTTTCCTCCAGCACGCATCCGACGCAGGCGAGGGGCCAGTCGATCACCACCTGGCCGCTTTCGAGCCGAATGTTGAGCGCGTTGGTGGCCGGCAAAGCGACGCGAAAAAATTCGGTCGGCAGTGACCTGGCTCGCGGGGGAAGGTCGGTGCGCAGGTCCGTGGCCGTGATGAAGCTGTCCAGGGTCCAGGAGCCGGGCTCGCCCAGGGCGATGTCGTGTTCCAGCGCATAAGGACCGCCGGGGGGCGCGTAGAGGGTGAGAGCGAGTTGTCCATTGAGTTGCGGCGTCGCGTCGAGGATCGGCTCTCGACCCACGATAAAGACGCGGCCCAAATCAATCCGGCCCGCGACGGCGGAGGAGGCACCACTGCGCGTGCCGGAGAGTGATTCGCCCCGCAGAACGGCCACGGCGGAATGATCGTTGGAGGAAGTTGCAAACACCAGTTGCGCGAGCGTCAAGGCGCCTTGTAACAGGGCGTCGGGCCGGCTTTCGATACGGACATCAAAACGGTTGGATCCCAGCGGCGAGAAATTGGCCGAGCTGATTTCCGAAGCGAGGTTGGCGAGCGACAAATTGGTGAGGCGATCGCCTGTGGTTTCGAAGACCAGGTGCACGTTGGTCAGATCAATCCCGGAATGCAACATCAGTGGGATTTGGCTGGAGGCGCCGGACCGGACCGGGATCGAGCCCAGGGCCAGAGTGAAATCCGGCAGCGTGTCGCGCACGATCACGGTGAAGGACTGGGTCGC
>JACXTT010005659.1_pt1 | contig 18082 bp, 9 predicted proteins | sample 9270951 | NCBI WGS metagenome assembly JACXTT01 (sample SAMN15532306, study PRJNA645909) | rock metagenome | isolation source: weathered quartz diorite | place: Puerto Rico | collected 2017-06-21 | reverse complement strand
ATCAAACGAGGGCTCGCGGTGGGCCAGCGCGTGGTCGTGTCATCGCAATTCATGATTGACTCAGAGGCCAGCCTCAAGGGCGTTGAGGCGCGCTTGAACGATGCCATGGCGCCAGCAAGGGTGATGCCGCAACAACAGCCCCCTATGGGCCACCAACCATGATCGCCCGCCTGATACGCTGGTCCATAGGCAACCGCTTTCTGGTGCTGCTGGCAACGCTGGTGTTGTGTGCATGGGGCATTTACGCGGTACAGAAAACCCCGCTGGACGCGCTGCCGGATCTGTCCGACGTGCAGGTCATCATCCGCACCAGCTACCCCGGCCAGGCGCCGCGGCTGGTGGAGAACCAGGTCACCTACCCATTGACGACGACCATGCTGTCGGTGCCGGGTGCCAAGACGGTGCGGGGCTACTCGTTCTTTGGCGACTCCTTTGTCTACGTGCTGTTTGAAGACGGCACCGACCTCTATTGGGCGCGTTCACGCGTGCTGGAATACCTGAACCAGGTGCAGTCACGCCTGCCGGCGTCCGCCAAGTCGTCCATAGGGCCGGATGCGACCGGTGTGGGCTGGGTCTACCAGTACGCATTGGTGGACCGCAGCGGCACGCAGGACGCGGCGCAGCTGCGTGCGCTGCAAGACTGGTTCCTGAAGTTCGAGCTGAAGACCGTGCCCAATGTGGCCGAGGTGGCCACGATTGGCGGCATGGTGCGCCAGTACCAGGTGGTGCTGGACCCCGACAAGCTTGCTACCTATGGCATACCCCACACCCGTGTTGTCGAGGCGATTCAAAAGAACAACCAGGAGGCGGGCGGTTCGGTGCTGGAGCTGGGCGAAGCCGAATACATGGTGCGGGCCACCGGATACCTGCAAAGCCTGGACGATTTTCGTGCGATTGCGTTGACCACGACGCCGGCTGGTGTCTCCGTGCGCCTGGGTGATGTGGCACGCATCCAGCTAGGTCCGGACATGCGCCGTGGCATAGGCGAGCTGGACGGCCAAGGCGAAGCCGTGGGCGGCGTCATCGTGATGCGCTCCGGCAAAAATGCGCTGGAGACCATTGCCGCGGTCAAGAGCAAACTCATGGCCTTGCAAAGCAGCCTGCCCAAGGGCGTGGAGATTGTTCCGACCTACGATCGCTCTGGCTTGATCGAACGCGCGGTCGACAACCTGTCGCACAAGCTGCTGGAAGAGTTTGCCGTGGTGGCTCTGGTGTGCTTTGTCTTTTTGTTTCACCTGCGTTCGGCGCTGGTGGCCATGGTGTCGTTGCCGCTGGGTATTCTGGCGGCCTTCATCGTCATGCACTTTCAGGGCGTGAACGCCAACATCATGTCGCTGGGCGGCATAGCCATTGCCATTGGTGCCATGGTCGATGCGGCCGTAGTGATGGTGGAGAACGCACACAAGCATCTGGAGCAGTGGGCCCATGCCCATCCTGGCGAAGCCTTGCAAGGCGAGGCGCGCTGGCGTGTGATGGGCGATGCTGCGGCCGAGGTGGGGCCTGCGCTGTTCTTCTCGTTGCTGATTATCACGCTGTCCTTTGTGCCGGTGTTTACGCTGGAAGCGCAGGAAGGGCGGCTGTTCTCGCCGCTGGCCTTTACCAAGACCTATGCCATGGCAGCGGCGGCTGGCCTGTCCGCAACACTGATACCGGTGCTGATGGGCTTTTTTGTGCGCGGACGCATACCTGATGAGAGCAGCAACCCTTTGAACCGCCTGCTGATGGCGCTCTACCGGCCGTTGCTGGATGGTGTGCTGCGCTTCCCCCGCGCCACATTGGCGGGGGCGCTGCTACTACTGGGCTTGAGCCTGTGGCCGCTGCAGCATATCGGTGCTGAGTTCATGCCGGCGCTGGATGAAGGCGATCTGCTGTACATGCCGTCCGCACTGCCGGGCCTATCGGCTGGCAAAGCCGCTGAGCTATTGCAACAGACCGATCGCTTGATCAAGACGTTGCCCGAAGTTGCCAGTGTGTATGGCAAGGCGGGCAGGGCGGAATCCGCCACCGACCCGGCACCGCTGGAGATGTTTGAAACGACGATACAGTTCAAGCCGCGCGACCAGTGGCGCGCTGGCATGACGCCAGACAAACTGGTGGAAGAACTCGACGCCATCGTCAAGGTGCCGGGCCTGTCCAATATCTGGGTGCCGCCCATTCGCAACCGTATTGACATGTTGGCCACCGGCATCAAAAGCCCGGTGGGGGTCAAGGTGGCAGGGCCTGATCTGGTAACCATCGACCGGCTGGCCGGTGCGATCGAACACGCGCTCAAAGACGTGCCAGGTGTCACCAGTGCACTGGCCGAGCGTTTGAGTGGTGGGCGCTATGTGGATGTCAGCATACGGCGGGATGCCGCAGCCCGGTTTGGCTTGAACATAGCCGATGTGCAGTCGGTCATCAGCACGGCCGTGGGCGGTGAAAATGTGGGCGAGGTGGTGGATGGCTTGCAGCGCTTTCCCATCAATGTGCGCTACCCGCGCGAGATCCGGGATTCACTGGAAAAGCTGCGTGTGCTGCCCATCGTGACCGAGCGTGGGCAACGCCTGGTGTTGTCAGATGTGGCGGATATCCGCGTCACCGATGGCCCGCCCATGCTGCGCAGCGAAAACGCACGCCTGTCGGGCTGGGTCTATGTGGACATCCGCGGGCGCGACTTGCGCTCGGCTGTGCAGGACATGCAGCAGGCCGTGGCGGCCAAGGTGCAACTGCCGCCGGGCTATTCCATTTCCTGGTCTGGGCAGTTTGAGTTTCTGGAGCGCGCCACGGCCAAACTCAAGGTCGTGGTGCCGTTCACGCTGCTGATCATCTTTGTGCTGCTGTACCTGATTTTCAATAGTGTGGGCGAGGCCTTGTTGATCATGCTAACCCTGCCATTTGCGCTGGTCGGTGGCATCTGGCTCTTGTTTGCGTTGAACTACAACCTGTCGGTGGCCGGTGCCGTGGGCTTTATTGCGCTGGCTGGCGTGTCGACTGAGTTTGGCGTGATCATGCTGCTGTACCTCAAGCACGCGTGGAATGCGCGGCTCGCGCGGGGCCAGGCAACGCAGGACGACCTGCTGGACGCCATTCGCGAAGGCGCGGTGCTGCGCGTGCGGCCCAAGGCCATGACCGTGGCCGTCATTCTGGCCGGCCTGTTCCCCATCCTATGGGGCAGTGGCACGGGCTCCGAGCTTATGCAGCGCATCGCAGCGCCCATGGTGGGGGGCATGCTGACCGCGCCTTTGCTGTCTATGTTTGTGGTTCCGGCTGCGTATTTGCTGATGCGACGGCAGCGTGGTGTGAAGGTGGCGCCGCCTGGCATAGCAACGCTGTAAGCTGCCTGCAACACCCATAACGTACAAATCGTTTGCGTATCAGGTCTAATGGCTCACTGTGCGTTCGCCTTTTTTTTGGAGGTTTTTTTGTATGCTTGGACTTTCCCCCGCTGCCGTGCGCAAATGCCTGGCTTTGGTATTGGTGGCCGGTGCCTCCATGGCGCAAGCCCAGGCCGTATTCAAGGTCACTGCGATTCCCGACGAGTCGCCCACCGAGCTGGCGCGCAAGGCGGCACCTTTGGTCAAGTTCCTGGAGAAGACCTTGGGCCAAAAGGTCGAATTCACGCCGGTCAGTGACTACGCCGCCGCCGTGGAGGTGCTGGTCAACAAGCAGGTCGATCTGGCCTGGTATGGCGGCTTTACCTTTGTGCAAGCCAATGCGCGCTCCGGTGGCAAGGTAATACCGCTGGTGCAGCGCGAGGAAGACGAAAAGTTCCGCTCGGTTTTCATCACCAGCGACCCTGCTATCAAGACGCTGGCCGATCTGAAAGGCAAGACCGTCAGCTTTGGCGCGCAATCCAGCACCTCGGGCCACTTGATGCCACGCAGTTTTTTGCTGCAGGCCCATATCGATCCTGACAAAGATTTCAAGCGCGTGGCCTACTCGGGTGCCCATGATGCCACCATTGCCGCGGTCGCCGCGGGCAAGGTAGACGTAGGCGCGCTGAATATTTCAGTCTGGGAGAAATTTGTTGCCGAAGGCAAGGTCGACACGGCCAAGGTCAAGGTCATCTACACCACCCCTGGCTTCTATGACTACAACTGGACGGTGCATGCCGACATGCCGGCGCCCCAGCGCGACAAACTGACCAAGGCCTTTCTGAGCCTGGACCGCAATACGCCAGAGGGCAAAGAGATACTGGAGCTGCAGCGCGCCACACGCTTCATCGCCACCAAAGCCGAGAACTACGCTGGCATTGAGCAGGCCGCCCGCAGCGCCGGCCTGCTGAAATAGGCGGAGCTTGGCGTTGCTATGGTTTTGGTAGCAATATGCTACTGGCGGCACTTGACCTGCATGCGGAGTCTACGATGAAGCTAGTGTTGGACCAGGTGTCTGGTCAGCATCCTGCGGCCAAAGCCGACGCTACACCCGCAATTCGCGCACTGAGCTTGTGTCTGGCCGCAGGTGAGCAGTTGGCCATCATTGGCCCGTCGGGCGCGGGCAAAACGACGGCATTGCATCTGATGGCCTGTGCGCTCAAACCCACAGCGGGGCAGTTGTTGCTGAGCGCGCGAGACCCCTGGCAATTGCCCCGCCGCGCGCTGCGAAGTCTGCGCGCAGCCTTGTTTTTGGCGCCCCAGATGCCACCGCTGCCGCCACGCCAACGGGTGGTGACCGCCGTGTTGGCCGGTCGTTTGCCACATGAGAGTCTGTGGACCAGTTTGCGCAGTCTTGTCCATCCGGTGGACATTCCCCTGGCCCAGCAGGCCTTGAAAGGGTTTGGTTTGGCTGACAAGCTGTTTGAGCGCGTGGACCGGCTGTCTGGCGGCGAGCGCCAGCGCGTGGGCTTGGCGCGCGCGCTGGTGGCGCAGGCCAGCCTGTTGTTGGTGGACGAGCCTTTGTCGGCTCTGGCCCCCACGCGCGCCGAGCAAGCCATGCAGACCTTGACCCAGACTTCAAGGCAGCGCGGCGCCACGCTGGTGGTAACACTGCACCATGTGCAGATGGCATTGACCCACTTTCCGCGCATTGTCGGTCTGCGCGACGGTGCCCTGGTTTTTGATCTGCCTGCAACACAAGTCACACCTGCGCTTTTGCAGGACTTGTATGCGCAACACCTGCATGAATTGCACGCTACGCCGTCCGCGCTGGGCGACGCCATGGCCGTAGCGCCTGCCGCACCCGCTGTCAGACCCTGCTGATGCACAGCGACCCGGTTACACGAGACCCCGCCTGGCGTGGCCGCGTCTTGTGGACCCTGGCCGGCCTGGTGCTGCTGTGGCCGGCGCTGCTGCTGACCGAATTCAAACCCTGGTTACTGTTGGAGCCTGATGCTCTGAAGCCGGCTCTGCGCTTCGCAGGCGATTTTTTTCCACCGCGCACCGATGCGGAGTTTCTGCGGCTGCTGGCGCGCGAAACCTGGCGTACCATTGCCATTGCCACAGCTGGCATGGCCCTGGCGTTGGTGTTGGCCGTGCCGTTGGCGTTGTTGTCGGTGCTGGTGCTGTCGCAGTCGTCGCTGGTTGGCCGCATGGCCACGGGGCCAGCCGTTGTGCGCCAGGCGGTGCGCTGGCTGCTGATGCTGTTGCGCAGCATGCCCGAACTGGTCTGGGCGCTGGTATTTGTGCGGGTGGTGGGTTTGGGGCCAAGCGCCGGCGTATGGGCCATTGCGCTGACCTATGGTGGCATGCTGGGCAAGGTCTATGCTGACATCTTGGAGAGCAGTGACGCGCACGCTACACAGAGCTTGCTGCGCAACGGCTCGGGGCGCATGCAGGCCTTCTTTTATGCTCTGCTGCCACAGGCCAGTGCCGAGTTGACCAGCTACACCGTCTACCGCTGGGAGTGCGCGATTCGCTCCAGCGCGGTGCTGGGCTTTGTCGGTGCCGGTGGCTTGGGCCAGTTGATGGATGGGTCCATGAAGATGTTCAACGGTGCCGAGGTGGCCAGCATCCTGTTGGTGTTCATGGCCCTGGTGTGGCTGGCAGACGGGGTAAGCGCGGCATTGCGCAATGCCAACTGGCGCCTGCTGGTGGGCGTGCTGGCCTTGGTCATTGCCAGCTTTGCCAGTCTGCACCTGCAGTGGCTGCAGTTTTTTTCCGCCGATGCTGTGCAGCGCATGGGGCGTTTTGCCGCGGAGCTGCTGCATCCAGAATCCAGTGGGGCATTCGTCGCCAAGGTGGCGATGGCTACGCTGGAAACTTTGGCCATGTCTGCCGTGGGTACGCTGCTGGCGGCCGCCCTGGGCTTGCTGCTGGCATTGCCGGCCGCGCGCACCCATGCGCAAGACCCCGCGTACGGCAGGGCGCCGGCGCGCTTGTTGTTGAACCAACTGCGCAGCACGCCGGAGCTGGTGTGGGCCTCGCTGCTGCTGATTGCCGCGGGTCTGGGGCCGTTTGCCGGCACGCTGGCGCTGGCCATCCACACCACGGGCGTATTGGGGCGCTTGTTTGCCGAGACCTTGGAGAATGCGGAGCCCGGGCCGGCCTTTGCGCTACGCCTGCGCGGCCTGTCCGAGTGGCGGGTTTTTCTCTACGCCACCTTGCCGCAGGTGCTGCCCCAGTTGCTGAGTTTCAGCCTGTACCGCTGGGAAAACAATATCCGCGCCGCAGCGGTGCTGGGTGTCGTTGGCGCGGGCGGCTTGGGGCAAATGCTGGCATTCCACATAGGCCTGTTTCAGATGGGCGAGACCAGCACCGTACTGATGGCCATGCTGCTATTGGTGGCCTTGGTGGATGGCTTGAGTTATGCGGTGCGCAAGGCCTTGTCGCGGTAGCGCGGCCGACAATGGTTTTTCTGTTCGGATTCAATGCGGATGCTGGTGATGAATGTCCGGAAAATGCGCATGCCGGTGGGTCAGTGCTTCGTGCTGGTGTGCATGCGTGTGCGGCTCCGCGCCGTCCCATTCAAAATCGTGGCCATGCTGGTGGTGTTCGTCATGGCGGTGGCTGTGCGAGTGGAATAGTTCGGCGTGGTCATGTGTATGCGCATGGTGTTCGGTTAAATGTAGCCAGACGCCGATTCCCATCAAACCCGCCGCCGCCCAGAACTGCAAACCAGTGGGCTCGCCAAACAGTAGAACCGCCAGCGCTGCACCGACAAAAGGGGCAGTCGAAAAATAGGCCCCCGTGCGCGCACTGCCCAAGCCACGCAAGGCCAGCACAAACAACACCAGGCTCAAGCCGTAGCCTAGAAAGCCGACCACCAGCGCGCCTGACAACAGGCCTGCGCTGGGCCATGTCGCACCCAGCGCAAATGCCAGCCCGGTATTGACGCTGCCGGCGACCAGGCCTTTGCTGGCGGCGATGAACACTGCGTCAGACGCCGAGACCTTGCGCGTCAGATTGTTGTCAATCGCCCAGGCCAGGCAAGCGCCCGCCAACGCCAACGGTCCCACACCTTCGTGCAGCGAAAGCCCTGCGCCTGTCGGCCATGCCAGCACAGCCCCACCGGCCACAATCAAGCCCATGCCGACGACGATGCGCCGGTCGGTATGTTCTCGCACAACCAACCAAGCCAGCAGTGCAGTCAACACCGATTCCAGGTTCAGCATCAGTGATGCGGTGGCCGCCGTTGTGCGCGCCAGCCCCACCATCAACAGCAGGGGGCCGATGACGCCGCCAAAGCCTATGGCAGCCAGCAGCCAGGGCCATTCCTGCCCGGGCAAGCCGCTGGGCTCCCAAGCCCGGTCGCGCACCAGGCGAACCACAGTCAAACCCAGGCCGCTACCCAGGTACAGCAGGCCTGCCAGCAAAAAAGGTGACCAGTTTGCCGCGTTGCTGCCCAAGAGTTGCTTGGCAAATGGGGTGCTGGCGCCAAAAAGAAACGCCGCGCCCAGGGCGGGCAGAGTAGCGCGGTGCAGGGCGCTCATGCTCAGGCGTGTGAAAACGAAAGTGCAGAAGGGCGCATGGGCGCAGTGTAAGTCCAGAAAGGCAAAAAAAAGGAGTATGCCGTTGCCGGCACACTCCAATCCCGCTGTTAACGGATCCCTTTGAGAAACTTGTTAAGGCTCCATCGCACTGCGTGGTGCGACGGGGCCTCATTACGGACCAATTAGAACTTGTAGCGCAAGCCGATGTCCAGACCGGTCGAGTTGTCATTCTTGCTGGTCAACACAGCGCTGTTCAGGACGGCGCCAGAGTTGTTTTGGTTTTGCAGGAAGCCAATGGTCGTGTAGAAAATGGCGTCTTTGGCGATGTCACGGATGTAACCTACGGTGAACTTGCTGACAGTGGGGTCACCGGCTGCCAGGTTCAGCTTCTGCGCGTAGTTGCCGTAGGAGAACAGGAACTGGTTGCGTCCTGCGGGAACAACGGCGTTCAACTGATAGCCTTGGCCATTGATGTTGCCAGAGACGACCTGAATTTGGTCTTGCTGCGCAGTTGCGCTCAGCTTCACGGCACCAAAGTCATAGCTCACGCCCAGGTTGACCGTGCTTTCGTCGCCAGCAAATGTCAGGTTGATAGGCACGCCAACGTACTTGGTTGCGCCAAAGCTGGTCGAAATGTTCAGAGGACCAGCAGCATAACCCAGCAACACGCCGTAGCCATTGCCGTCTTGCTTGCCAACGGTGGTCACGCCAGCAACCACGGTGTCACCCGTGTTGCCACCGGTGTAGTACTGGGCTTGTGCGTAGAAGCCGCCCAGGTTCGAGGGTGCGAAGTAGGAGATCGCGTTCGACACACGCACGGAACGGATGATGGACGACAGGCTGAAACCGTCGAGCAATGTGGCGCCAACGCCATTGTCGCCAAACGGATCAAATTGGGTAGCGCCGGTGTAGATGGCGGCGTTGTCACGACCCAGACGAACTTCGCCGAAGCCACCGGCCAGGCTCAATGTGGAACGACGGTTGAAGGTCACGCCATTGGCTGCAACCACACCAGTCGACTGGTTGTTGGAGCTGGTAGCTTGGCCGATACCATTGTTTTCGGAGAAGCCTTCTTCCAGGTGGAAGCTGCCGGTCAGGCCGTCGCCGAAGTCGCGCGAGCCCTTGACGCCCAGGCGGCTGGTCATGTTGCCGTTGGAACCCAAAGTTGTTGTGTCGGAAGCTGTACCTTTGCCGTACTTGACGGTACCGTCAACAACGCCAAACAGAGTCACAGAGGTATCAGCCATTGCGGCGCTGGATGCGGCCAGTACTGCCAAAGCGATAAGCGATTTTTTCATAGTAATTTACTCCAAGGTTAAACAAAGCGTTCCCAGTGCGACGGGCTGCACATGTTTGGTGTCTTTTTTGACGTCGCTAGCAATCCGGGCCAGTCTCCATTCGGAGAGTGGTAATTCATTGGAGCATTGCCACGTGCGTAGAGCAAAGCTTCTTGCACCGTTCAACTGTCATTGCGTGGCGATCGTTGTCGCGTTGAGACGCGAATAGGCAAGTGGGCAAGAAAACGTGCACGCGAATGCGTTATTTCTTGCCCTATCGAATGCGCATGGAAAAGGTATTGATTGCTGGGCTTTCGGCCCCGAAAAACGCTATGTTTGAGTTCAGCTTCTATGCTGTTTTATAGTTATAAGAATATGGTCAAAAAGCTATATAGCAGCTTGAAAGTGACACATATGAAAGTCTAGGTGAATCGATGACGCATAGACATTCGATGAAACCCTAGGTGCGCGCGAATGTGCGCAGGGGCAAGCCTACCCATGCGTCGACCGATTAGTCATGTGCAATGCACGCGCAAAGCCCGGCTGGCTTTGTGGCGCATGCATGGCGATGTCTATGATGTGCCGGTGAGGCAGCTAGCGTATGAAGCGATGGGCTTCTAGCGTGTCACTCAAATGCGGCATTCAACAGCGGCTCTACGCGAACCGCCCAGTGCCGGCCAAAACCGTAGTGCGACCAGGACCGCCCAATTTCTTTGGCAAAAAAGTTGGATTCCGGAATGGCAAGTGCTTTGAAGACACGTCGTTGTGCCCGGCTTCTTTGGTGAATCAGCGCATTTTCAACAACACTGGTTGTGCTGAAAAATGCAGATGCACGCTGCAGTTCCGATTTCATCCGTGGGGTGACGGCGGGTATCAGGCGGCCCTTTGGATTTTCCTTGGTGGTGCCTCGCATATAGAGGCCCCATGAGCGAATATTGGGCTTGGCATTGAAGGTCATTGTTTCGTGCCGCGTGAGGTGCAAGGCACGCGCCAGTGACAGTCGTGCACCGAGTTCGGGATCTATCGCACTGACTTTCCCAATGACAGAGTTTTCGTATTCCGTCGTCAGCTGAGGGAGCGGCAATATCAGTGTTCGTAGCAACTCGGCAGCGTCCACATCGCCATGTTCAGCGGCTTGGCTGAGCCAGTGCACGCCCACCTCCGCCTTTTCAACGGACGTTGCTTCTTTCAGTAGCGCCGCGCCAAGTTTTCTTTGCGCCTGCAAGACACCAGATTTGGCAGCCTTCTCGAGAAAAAATCTCGACATGGTGCGGTTGGCCTGGGTACTGGTGGGGTCCGACTCCATTTCGGCCAGGTCAAGCCAGGCATCATGCTTTCCGGCGTCGGCAGCCCGCATCAAAAGAGACGTGGCATAGCGGCTCTTGGTGCGGCGCACCAACTGCTTGGGTGCCAACAAGCCATATTGCAAACCGCCCAATGCGCAACCCAAACTGTATTGCGCTTCTACATCGCCTTGCTCGCTTCTGTCCCACAGGCTGGACTCAATCAAATCGACCGGCAGGGAGAGCTCTGCATGTTTGGCCGCAGCCATTTGAACGGCCAAGGATACGACCTCGGCGATGCGGTCATCCTGTGGCGCAATATCGACCGCCACTTTGATGCAAAAGCAGGCATCCACTACGTCAGACTCTTGCAGGGCTTCGTGCGCAACCGACAAGACAAAGCCAACTTTGTCACCTACATCCACGGGCTTGGTTGCATGCAAGGCTTTCGCAAATTCCTGCGCATCGTCAGAGTGGTACAGGCCCCATGCAGGGTCGCAGCGCCCCGATTGCTGGATCCATTGCATGCCCTCATCCCGATCAGCCTTCCTCAGCATCAGCCAGATGCCAAGTTTCAAACGTGCGGCGGTCGATCCCAGGCGTGCGGCTTCTTCCAGTGTGGATCGGTATTTGTGCGACGCCAATATTTCGAGCGGCGCAGTTTCTGCAATCAGCAGTATCACCTGGGTGTTATTGTCGTGGAGCAGTTGCTGCAAATAGGCCAGCCCCAGCTGGAAATTTTGCGGCAGGCCGCCGCCGCCTTTGAAGTAGCGGGTGGCAATCTCTATGCAGGCCTTTGGCTCCCCAGCGCGCGCAGCATCCCTCAGTCGAACATCGTCAAGTCGCATACGTGCAATGGTCTCAATGGGAAGCGTGGGAGGGGAGTTGGGCGGCGTAAACGCCGATTCGATCTGTATTGAGTGGGTACTCTAACTACTGCATGTGACGATTCATTGACAGACTGAGTGCCTGTGCGCGTTTGGCCGCTTTAGTGGCAACGGCTTTTTCAGAGTAAGGTATTGTACCTGTTGCACCACAATCGGGATTTACCCTGGTTGGCAATTCACCGTTGCAGGGCACGGAATAATGTGGTGCAGAGAGCCTCAGTGTGGCGCAGGATGCACAGCCTCGGGAGGCAGAGAATGCGAATTTGGAATGCCAACGTACACTGGACGCAGTTCCACGCCAACAGACCGGATATTCATGCAGCCAGACCCTGCAACAAAAGACACCCAAGAAGCCCCAACGCCTCAGGCCGCCAACCGGTTTCCCAGCTGGTTGCGCAGCCTTTTGCTGTGGACCCTGCGCATCATTGGCACACTGTTGGCCGGTGCCGTTTGCGTTGCCGCCTTGGTTGGCGTGGGCTTGGCAGTGGCATACCCCAGTCTTCCAGACATCTCGGAGTTGACCGACTACCGGCCCAAGCTGCCCATGCGCGTTTACGCCACCGACGGCACGATGATTGGTGAGTACGGCGAGGAGCGCCGCCACCTGACCCCGATTGCCGAGATTCCCAAGGTCATGAAGGACGCCGTGCTGGCGATTGAAGACTCGCGCTTTTACTCGCACAACGGGGTGGATTTGAAGGGCATTGTGCGCGCGGCGGTGGCCAACCTGGGCAAGGTCAAGAGCCAAGGCGCATCCACCATCACCATGCAGGTGGCGCGCAATGCCTACCTGTCGTCAGAAAAGACCTTTAGCCGCAAGCTGTTTGAGGTGCTGCTGACCTTCAAGCTGGAACATTTGCTGACCAAAGACCAGATTCTCGAGATTTATATGAACCAGGTTTTCCTGGGCAACCGGTCCTACGGCTTTGCGGCGGCTGCCGATACCTACTTCGGCAAGACCCTAAAGGAGCTGACCGTTGGCGAAGCGGCCATGCTGGCCGGTCTGCCCTAAGCGCCGTCCACTTTCAACCCCATTACCAACCCGAGCCGGGCGCGCGTTCGTCAGCAATACATCATTGAGCGCATGCTGGAAGAGGGCTCCATCACGGCAGAACAGGCAACTGCCGCCAAAAAGCAGGACCTGCGTGTGCGCGCTGGCGGCGTCAACATCCAGTTGCATGCGGAATATGTGGCCGAAACCATTCGGCAACTGGTCTTTGCCCAATATGGTGATGAGGCCTACACCCGTGGCCTGAACGTGATGACCACGGTCAATGCCGAGCAGCAGGAAGTGGCCTACAAGGCGCTGCGCAAGGGCATCATGGACTATGAGCGGCGCCAGAAATACCGTGGCCCGGAAGCCTTTGTTGAGCTTTCCAATGACGCGGCCCAATTGCCCAGCGACGTGGATGACGCATTGGACGAACACCCTGACAATGGCGACGTCATGGCCGCCGTGGTGCTGGATGCCAATGCCAAGAAGATCACAGCGCTGCGGCCCAACAACGAAGCGGTGGAAATTACCGGCGATGGCCTGAAGCCCGCCCAGTCGGGCCTGTCGGACAAGGCGCCGCCCAATATCCGCATACGGCGGGGCGCTGTCATCCGCGTGGCCAAGACGCCGCAAAACACCTGGGAGATTACGCAGCTACCCGAGGTGGAAGGCGCCTTCATTGCCATGGACCCGCGCGATGGCTCCATTCCGGCCATGGTGGGCGGTTTCGACTTCAACAAGAACAAGTTCAACCACGCGACGCAGGCCTGGCGCCAGCCGGGCTCGTCGTTCAAACCTTTCATCTACTCATCGGCTTTGGAAAAAGGCTTCACGCCGGCCACCGTGGTCAATGATGCGCCCTTGTTCTTCGATGCTGGAGTGACCGGAGGTCAACCCTGGGCGCCCAAGAACTTTGGCGGCAAGTTTGACGGTCCCATGGCCTTGCACACGGCGTTGGCCAAGTCGGTCAATATGGTGACCATCCGTGTCTTGATGTCGGTCGGCGCGCGCTACGCCCAGGAGTGGATCACGCGCTTTGGCTTTGAAGCGGAAAAGCACCCGGCCTATCTGACCATGGGTCTTGGCGCCGGCTCTGTCACACCGATCCAAATGGTTGGCGCCTACTCGGTTTTTGCCAATGGGGGTTTTCGGGTATCACCCTGGCTGATCACCAAAATTACCGACCAAAAGGGCAAGGTGCTGGTGGAGAGTAAGCCACCCGTGCGCAGCGAGGCTACGCGTGCCATTGACGCGCGCAATGCCTTTGTCATGGAACGCCTGCTCAACGAAGTGGCGCGCTCCGGCACAGCGGGCCGAGCGCAAGCCACGCTCAAGCGGGCCGATCTGTATGGCAAGACAGGCACCACCAATGACTCCATTGACACCTGGTTTGCCGGCTTTCAACCCACCATTGCTGCCGTGGTGTGGATGGGCTATGACACACCGCGCTCCTTGGGCGACCGCGAGACCGGTGGCGGCTTGAGTCTGCCGGTGTGGATCACCTTCATGGAAACCGCCCTCAAAGGCGTACCAGTCGATGTGTTGACTGTGCCGGAAGGCGTGGTTAATGTGGCCGGTGAATGGTATTTCACCGAATACGCACCCGGCGCCGGTATTGCCCACTTGAACGAGACCGGCGCAACCGGCGAACCCGGCGCGCCGGCGGTTTCTGCCGACCCCACGCTCACGAACCCCGATGCGACAAAGACGCCGAATGTGGATGCGCAGGAGCGCAAGGATATTTTGGATATGTTTAGGCGCTGAGTCATCCGCGCACCAATGCGGCGCGCGGGGGCGGGTAAAATCAGCAGGCTTAGCAGGCAAGCCCATTCAGCGCGTGCCGATAAGTTGATTTTTTTCATTGTTCAGCCCACCCATCCAGGCCGCCCCAGTGACACTGCACATCACCCAATTCGAGGGCAGCAACGCCCTGAGCAGCTTCCGTGTTCAACAACTCTTGCCCGCGCTGCAGGGCATACACGAGAAGATTTCGACCATTTCGGCCCGCTTTGTGCACCTGGTTGGCAGCGAAACGCCGCCCGATGCGGCCTTGAAAGAGCAATTGGCGGCCTTGTTGACCTATGGCGACCCGTATACCGGGCCGACGGACGGCGCGCTGGTTGTGGTGGCGCCGCGCCTGGGTACCGTGTCGCCCTGGGCCTCCAAGGCCACGGACATTGCGCACAACTGCGGCTTGGCCGTCAAACGCATCGAGCGCCTGGTGGAGTACCGCATCACCCTCAAAAGCGGCTTGCTGGGCAAGAACACTTTGAGCGCCGAGCAACTGCAGCAAGTGGCCGCCGTGCTGCATGACCGCATGACAGAGAGCGCGCTGCTGGAGCGCACACAGGCGCTGGGCCTGTTCAGTGCGCTGCAGGCTGCGCCCATGGACCATGTGGACGTGCTGGGCGGTGGCAAGGCCGCATTGGTCGAGGCCAATACCCGCTTTGGCCTGGCGCTGGCTGCGGATGAGATTGACTACCTGGTGAACGCCTTCACCACACTGGGCCGCAACCCCACGGATGTGGAGTTGATGATGTTTGCCCAGGCCAACAGCGAGCACTGCCGCCACAAGATATTCAATGCGCAGTTCACCATCGACGGCGTGGCCCAGACGCACTCCATGTTTGGCATGATCCGCCACACGCACCAGACCAACCCCCAGCATATGCTGGTGGCCTATTCCGACAACGCCTCGGTGATGGAAGGGGTGGAGGTTGAGCGCTTTGTTGCCACCGCAGCGGCCGGTGTACAGGGCGCTGAGGGTACCAAGGGCATTCGCTCCGCGAGCTATGAAAAACATAGCAAGACCGACCACGTCTTGATGAAGGTGGAGACCCATAACCACCCCACGGCCATTTCACCGTTTCCCGGCGCATCGACGGGCGCTGGTGGTGAAATTCGCGATGAAGGCGCCACGGGCCGTGGTTCCAAGCCCAAGGCTGGCCTGACCGGCTTTACGGTGTCCAAGCTGTGGGGCGGTTGGTCGGACCAGGTAGGTGGCAAGCCCGAGCACATTGCCAGCCCACTGCAGATCATGGTCGAAGGCCCGCTGGGTGGCGCAGCCTTCAATAATGAATTTGGCCGGCCCAATCTGTTGGGCTACTTCCGCGAATACGAACAGACTGTTGCCAGCGATGTCGACAGTGTGCTGCGCGGCTACCACAAGCCCATCATGATTGCCGGTGGTCTGGGCGTCATTGACTCCACGCAGACCCACAAGATTGAATTCCCGGCCGGCAGTCTGTTGATCCAATTGGGCGGCCCAGGCATGCGCATCGGCATGGGTGGTAGTGCTGCCAGCTCCATGGCTACAGGCGCCAATGCTGCCGAGCTGGACTTTGACTCGGTGCAACGTGGCAACCCCGAAATTGAGCGCCGCGCACAAGAGGTCATCAACCAGTGCTGGATGCTGGGGCAGGGCGCGGGTGGCGTGGGCGGCAACCCGATTCTGGCTATCCACGACGTGGGTGCCGGTGGCTTGAGCAATGCCTTCCCCGAGTTGACCAATGACGCCAGCCGCGGCGCCCGCTTTGATCTGCGCGCCGTGCCGCTGGAAGAGTCGGGCATGGCGCCCAAAGAAATCTGGTGCAATGAAAGCCAGGAGCGCTATGTGCTGGCCATTGCGCCGCAGTCGCTGGAGCTGTTCAAGGCCTTGTGCGAGCGTGAACGCTGCCCGTTCGCGGTAGTGGGCGTGGCCACCGAAGCCCGACAGTTGGAATTGGCTGACGCCGGTTCTGAATCCCCGGTCGATATGCCGATGAATGTGTTGCTGGGCAAACCGCCCAAGATGCACCGCGACGTCAAGACGCTTGCACGGCAATTCAAACCATTGGACCTGACCGGCGTTGATCTGCAAAAAGCCGTCATCGACGTGTTGGCACACCCAACCGTAGCCTCCAAACGCTTTTTGGTCAGCATTGGCGACCGCACCGTGGGCGGCCTGACCCACCGCGACCAGATGGTAGGCCCCTGGCAGGTACCGGTGGCCGACTGTGCGGTGACCCTGGCCGACTTCAAGGGCTTTGCGGGCGAGGCCATGTCCATGGGCGAGCGCACGCCGCTGGCTGCGCTGGATGCACCAGCATCAGGCCGCATGGCCATTGCCGAAGCCATTACCAATCTCTTGGCAGCCCCCATCGCGCTGCCACGTGTCAAGTTGTCGGCCAACTGGATGGCGGCCTGTGGCGAGGCGGGTGAAGATGCCGCTTTGTACGCCACGGTCAAGGCTGTGGGCCTGGAACTGTGCCCCGCGCTGGGCGTGTCCATTCCCGTGGGCAAGGATTCGCTGTCCATGCGTACGCAGTGGACCGCCGATGGCGAGAACAAGAAAGTCACGTCGCCGGTCTCACTGATCGTCAGCGCGTTTGCCACGCTGGCCGATGTGCGTGGCACATTAACGCCCCAATTGAATGCACTGGAAGACACCACTTTGGTGCTCGTTGATCTGGGCCATGGCAAGAACCGCATGGCGGGCAGCATCCTGGCCCAGGCGCTGGGCCAAGTGGGTGATTCTGTGCCCGATCTGGACCAAGCCTCGGACCTTGTCAATTTGGTGCATGCCGTCAATGCCCTGCGTGCGCAGGGCCAGATATTGGCCTACCACGACCGCAGCGATGGCGGCCTGCTGGCCGCAGTGGCCGAGATGGCCTTTGCCGGGCGCGTGGGTGTGTCGCTGAACGTCGACATGCTGGTCACCGAAGGCGATGGCATCAGCGACAGCCGCATGGACTTGGGTGACAGCAAGAACTGGGCGGGCCAGGTCGGTGCCCGGCGTGAAGAGCTGACGCTCAAAGCCCTGTTCAATGAAGAACTGGGCGTGGTGCTGCAGGTGCGCACCGCGCAGCGTAGCGAGGTCATGCAAACGCTGCGTGACCATGGCTTGTCGGCGCATAGCCACTTCGTTGGCAAGACGCGTCCACTGTCCAGCGAGATCGACGCGGGCAAAGGCGATCTGCAAATCTGGCGCGATGCCAAGGCCATCTTCAAGGCGCCGCTGGCTGACCTGCACCAGGTGTGGGACAGCGTGAGTTGGAAGATCTGCCAGCAGCGCGACAACCCCGCCTGCGCCGATGCCGAACATGCCGCAGCCGGTGCGCTGGGAGACCCTGGTCTGCACGTACATTTGCCTGAGGGTAACGCGCGAGCGGTGCCGGCCAGTCCGGCCTTGCTGCTGAGCCGCCCGCGTGTGGCGGTGCTGCGCGAGCAGGGCGTCAACTCCCATGTGGAAATGGCCTATGCGTTTACCGAGGCCGGTTTTGAGGCCTATGACGTGCACATGACCGACCTGCAAAGCGGCCGTGCCAAGCTGCAAGACTTCAAAGGCATTGTGGCCTGCGGTGGCTTCAGCTACGGCGACACGCTGGGTGCTGGTATCGGCTGGGCCCGCTCCATCACTTTCAACGCGGGACTGGCCGAGCAGTTCAAGACCTTCTTTGCCCGAAACGACACCTTTGGCCTGGGCGTGTGCAACGGTTGTCAGATGTTTGCTGAATTGGCAGACATCATTCCTGGTGCGCAAGACTGGCCCCGCTTTACCACCAACCAGAGCGAACGCTTTGAGGCGCGCCTGTCCATGGTCGAGGTGTTGGAGTCGCCATCCGTGTTCCTGACCGGCATGGCTGGCAGCCGTCTGCCCGTGGCGGTAGCGCATGGCGAAGGCTATGCCAACTTCAAATACCGCGGCAATGCGGTCAAGGCCGTTGCCGCTCTGCGCTACACCGACAACCATGGCGCGGCAACCGAGGCCTATCCGTTCAACCCGAACGGCAGCCCCGGCGGCCTGACCGGCGTCA
>JACXTT010005658.1_pt1 | contig 18082 bp, 16 predicted proteins | sample 9270951 | NCBI WGS metagenome assembly JACXTT01 (sample SAMN15532306, study PRJNA645909) | rock metagenome | isolation source: weathered quartz diorite | place: Puerto Rico | collected 2017-06-21 | reverse complement strand
GCTCTTCCGCACTGCCGTTCTCTCGGGTCGCTTCGAGGCACTACACCATGAGCTTCACGCAACTTACGCGAGGCCGATCGCCGCATGAACTGCCCGCCTTGGATATGCACCCAGTTCGACAAGTGGTTCGAGCACGCGGCGCCGCAAGAACGCGCTGACGACATGAACCGCCGCTTCCAGCGCGCCGATTTCCAGGTGCGCGTGCGCACGCGGCGGCTCACGGAGCCGTCCGACGTCGCCGCTGACGGTGAGGTCCGCGCGCTCGTGTCCGAGAGCTACACCCCCATCAAGGACTCGACCTTGGCGCGCATGATGATCGAGGCTCTCACGCCGACGGACCCCGAGCTCAAGCTCATTCGCTTCGGCGAGACGAGCCAGACCACGAGCTTCGTCGTCCAGGTCGGCGAGGAGTTCCGGCCTGATGCAGTCGTGGGCGATCTGCACGGCGGCGTCATCCTCGTGAACTCCGGCGTGGGAGCGGCCTCGCTCCGCATCATGGCGTTCTTGCAGAGGTTGATCTGCTCGAACGGCATGTGCGTGCCGGCGATCGGCGGGCCGCTGTTCCGCCGCGCCCACCGCGGCATCACCGAAGACAAGCTGCGGAACGTCCTCGCGGATCGGCTGGCGCAGCTCCCCGGCACCCTCCAGGAGGGCGCCGCAAACCTCCGCGCGGCGCGCGACCGCGCCGTCGCCGACATCGAGGACGCCGTTTGGCGGATCTTGAACGGCGCGCATCTTCCACTACGGCTCCTGCCCGATATCGTCGCGGCGCACGCCAAGGAGCCGGGAAACGACGCCTTTGCGGTCGCCCAGGCGATCACCCGCGCCGCGCAAGCCTACGCCCAGGAGCTGCGGCTCGACCTCGAGCGCGCGGCGGGCGTCTACTTGCAGCGCTTTGCTTCGTCACGCTCGAACTGAAGGAGGAGAACCATGGCACAGCAGAACGGCATGATGGTCGCGTACGCGCTCACCGAGCGCGACGGCAAGACCTACTGGAATCGAGTGGGGGTCGCGTTTCCCTGCAAGGACGGGTCCCTCACGGTCACGCTCGACGCCCTTCCGGTGTCGGGACGGCTACAGATCCGGAAGGAGGAGCCGCGCCACGAGCGGGACCGAAGATAGCGGCGGTCCCCGAATCTCGCGGTCACCTGGAGTGACCGCTTTTTTGATGAATCGCTCCGCGCCACCTCCGTCACCTTCCACATGACCGGCCGCACCAGATCTTCCGGCGCCCGCGCCGCTTCTTCCGCGACAACGGATCCATACCCGAGACGATCACCCTTCGCGCCGAAAAGCTCCCCGGCTCCGAGCAGCTCACCGATGCCGAATGGGCGCACAAGATCGCCGACGCGCTCCACGACGTCGAGGCCGCGGCCCGTGCCGAGCGTGCCGGTACGGGCCGCCGCATCCTCGGCCGCAAGGCCGTCCTGCGCGCTGCGCCGACCGACACGCCCTCGACCGTCGGGCCGCGCCGCAACTTGCGGCCCCACGTCGCCTGCCTCTCCGAAACGTCCGCCGGGCTCGCGCTCGTCGCGCTTCGCGCCTTCCGATACGCCTACCACGAGGCCCGCCAGCTGTGGCTCGCCGCGATCACGCCATCAGTTTCCGTTCCGCATCGCCTACGGCTCCAAGCCACTCGGCGCCGTCTGCGCGGCGGGCCCGCCCTAGCGACGCTCACCGCGCCAGCGCCCCCCGCTCGCACGCGCCGCCAGAGAGCGTGCCCGGCCCCGTCCGCCCAAAGCACCCCGGCGACGTCATCATTCCGTCCCAATCTGCGCGGCTTGCATCATCCGCCCGCCACGCCGGTTCTCCGTCACCGGCCCCTCGGCGCTCCGCCGGCCGTCTCGTCGGAAACAACCCTAGGTCTGGTCCGACTCCATCTGATCCGACTTCTTGACGCTGTCGTCCTGTGCCTTCAGTTTGGAGCCGACGCAGCTCGCTGAACGGCTTCGAAATCCGACGACGACAGCGCCGTCTGCGCCTTCGCCAGCAGTCGATCGACCTCCTGTAAAGCGTTCACGCGCCGCGCGTGCTTGACCAGGACCGCGAACGTGGCGGCTGTGGGTCGAAAATTGATTAGCTCGTCGGCGAGCGTACCCGCGGTCGCGGTTTGCCCGGCCCCGATGAGCGCCTCGAAGTGCACGCCTCCACGGCTGTCAATCGCATATTCGAGCGTGACGCGGTAGACCGGTTCCTTCGACTCGTCCTCTGCGGTGACAGCCCGGAATCTCGCAAGATAGAACCTAAGTTCCGCCAAAGCAACATCGTTTTCAGCGACCGCTTCCTCGTAGCGACGTTGTTCAACATAGCGCTGCTCGATCGTTGCCCACAAACCACATCGCAACCTGGCGTCGACATTTAGGCGCGCTTTGACGTGGTCATATGTCCTCATGGCGCTCTCCGGTTCCCCGAGCCTTGCGGTCATGGTGACGTATAGATCTATGTCCATAATGTCGACCTCCGATTTCCCGTCATCGGCGGCCCGCACGATCCTCTGCGCCAGCCGATCTCGTCGGTCCCGGAGCGCGGCCGTGGCGGGCGGGTACTTGGCGCCGAGATCAACAATGGCGTCAAGCAGGGTGGTTGTCCGCGAGCCAACGAACGCTCGGTCTACATCAACCCCATGGTCCATTGCCCAAAGGTACGTCTTCAACGCCTCTTCATAGCGACCATGGCTCGCGCAGACTCTTGCACTCGCCACGACTTCGATCGGGGCACTCGAACCGAACCCATCCGGGCCCCTATCGCATGGCAGGGGATGACAGGCGACAAGAGCCATCGGTACAACGACCGTTGTCCAGCGAGCTGGTCGGGATGTCATCCTCTTGCTGCTCATTGTCAGGACTGTCCAGGTCAATCTGCGCACGGACCTGCGAGGCACTTGACGACTGATTTCAACGCATCTTCCTTGCACTTGTCACACGGGTTTTGCTTATCGGACTGCGGATCTGCACAGCTGGGCTTCGACGAGACTTTATCGCAACCATTTTGCTCGAGACATTTCTTCAATGTGTCGTCGATGTCCTTGTTGCACTTCTTGCACTCGGGACTGTCTTTGCCTTTGCCCACGGAATCGCGTTGATTTGTTGGGTTGTTTCCAACATATGCGTACAGGTTCGTGTCGCCTCCAGCAAATCGCGTCGGATCCTTTGCCGTCCACCTGCCAATCCCCGCGTCATAGTCCCTCGCGCCGAAACGCACGAGCCCTGTGTCCGGGTCGTAGAGGCCCCCGGCGAAGCCGAAAGGCTGGAAGCCTGGGCTCGTGTCGAGGAGGACGATGCCGAACTCGTCGTAGTCGAGCCGCTGCGCGACGGCCCCCGTCGAGGCGTTGACCACCAGCCGCACGGTGCCGACTTGGTCCGTGACCAAGCGGTACTTGACGCCGCCCTTGATCATGTAGTCGGGGACGTTCTTCCCCAACGCGTAGACGAACCGCGACACCACGTTGTTCGCCGCGTCGAGCTCGGCGATGGGGCGGAGCTCGTCCTTGTAGAGCCACGAGCGCTCGATCACGCCGTTGACCTTTTTCTGGATACGGCGGTTTTCGGGATCGGCGGTGTAGCTGATCACGTCGGCGTTCGGCATGGTCACGCTCGCGAGGTTGCCGAACACGTCGTAGAAGTACGCGGTCGTCTCGTTCTTGACGCTGTCGTACTTGCTGCTCAGCTCGCCCGCCTTGGTGTAGGTGAAGTTGAGGGCGCCGTACATGAGCAACCGATCTTGATCGTCGTAGGTGCCGGCGATGCCGCCGGCGCCATCGGTTTTCGCAAGGCGGTTACCGTTGGCGTCGTACCCGTAGCTCCGCGCGACGGCGCCATTCTCTTTGACCTCCTTCAGCCGACCGGCGAGGTCATAGGCGTAGCCGAATACGGTGGTGCCTCCGCCGATCGTCTCGGTCTTCTTCGTGATGCGGCCGAGCGCGTCACGTTCGAAGACCAGCTTGTACAAGCTGTTGGCGCCGAAGAGCGCCTCGTAGGACGCTAGCTCGCCGAAGCCCGAGTAGGTGTAGCTGTCGGTCACTTGATCGAGCGTCGTGCCCGTGACGAGGGCGTTCTGGTTGCTGCGCGCGACGGCGAGATCGCCCGCGTGGCTTACCAGGCTGTCGAGGTCGTACTGGATGCTGACGGGCCCGCCGGCGTCGACGGTTTCCACCGACACTCGGAAGTCGTCGTCGTGGGCAAGCTCCACGCTGCCGTTCACTGCGCCGCTCCAGGTCATATTCGTCACGAGGCTACCGTCCCAAGCATAGCTCAGGGTTACGGCGGGGGTGACCACGCTGAGGAGCTGGCCGGTAGTCCCGGAGTAGGAGTAGGTGCGCGTCTCGGTCGGCGCGGTCAGCAGCGCGAGGCGACCGGCCGAGTCGCGGCCGTACCCCAAGACGAGACCGTCCGGCCGCACCATGGCGCTGACCTCGCGATCGCCGTCGTGGGACCACTGCGTGTCGCGCGGCGAGAAGCCCGCGTCCGGCGGCAGGTAGTCGGCGAGGAGGTTCACCTTGTCGTAGCCGAGCGCATGCGCCGGCCGCCCCGGCGGGGTCACCGACGTGGGGTTGCCGTTCTTGTCGTAGCCCTGGCCAATGACCTGGGTATCGGGCCGCGTCGTCGACGTGACTCGGCCGGCCGCGTCGCGCCCGAAGATCACCTGTTGCGAGAGCGCGTCTGTCGAGGTCCCGAGCCAGCCGGCGAGATCGTACGTGAGCGTGCTCTGGCGCGCCCCCTGGGTCGTCGTGGTGAGGCGGCCCTGGGCGTCGTAGCCAAAGGTGACGGCGGTGAGCCCGCTCGTCGCTGCTTGCGTCGTGCGGCTGAAGGCGTCGAGCGCCATCGTCGAGGTGCGGCCCATCGGGGTCGTGAGGGTCCAGGTCTTCGTGGCCGCGTCGTACACCCTCGTGGAGAGCTTGCTGTTGACTGTCGTCTTCTCCGTGACGGTCGTGATGCTCAAAGGATCGGCCGCGTCGGAGAGCGTGACGAGCCGCTCCTCGACGATCTTGCGCGTGAGACCGAGCGGCGTCTTGGTCGTCGTGCTCGTGATTGGCGCGAGGAGGCCGAAGCGCGGATCGGGCGCGTCGGTCGACGTGACGACTTCGCCGTCGGGCCGCGTGAGCTTGCGCGATCCTTCGTCGAAGCGATCCACAAAAACACTGGCGAGCCCGGCCGGGTCGGTGGTCGTCGCCTTGAGCGAGCCGTCCGGATCGGTGAGCACCTCGAAGGTGGTGACGCGCCCCTCGGGGGTCGTGCGCTTGACCGAGAAGCCGTTCGTCAAGTCGGTGTGCGCGAAGGTGCGGTCGGTATTCGCGGCGTCGTGCACCAGCGCGATGCGACCGAGCGGATCGTAGGTGTAGCTCGTCGAGAAGCCGCGCGGATCGGTGCGGTCCTGCAAGAGGCCGCCCGCCGTGTATGTCCACGAGCTCGACTCGTTGTTGGGGTTTGTGATGGATGAGACGAAGCCGTTGCCGTCGGTCGCCAGGAGCGTCTCTTGCCCGTAGGGGCCGGTGATTTTCAGCGGGTTGCCGCTGCCGTCGTGCGCGACGGTCGTGACGAGGCCGTCGACGTCGGTGACGGTCGCGAGCCGGCCCGCGGCGGCGTAGCCGAAGGAGAACAGCGTCGCGCCGGTGATGGTGTCGCGCGTGCTCTTGTGCTTGCCGGCGCCGGTGAAGACGAAGAGCTGGCTACCGTCCTCGGAGGGGATCGCCACGTCGTCGAGCGACAAGCCCGGCAGCGGCAACCGGGCGCGCACGACGCGGCCGTTGTGATCGGCGATGTAGATGCTGTTGTCGCCCGGCGGCCCGGCGGCGACGCCATACGGAACGAGCAGGTGTGCCGCGCCGACGGGGCCCCCTTCGCCGCAGTAGGTGTTGTTGTCGCAGCCGAGGACGTTCGAGCCCGTGAACCGCGAGATGATGCCGTCGGGGCCGATGCGCCGGACGCCCGCGGCGACCGGCGGGCCCGGATCTGCGACCGCGACCTGGACGTAGACGCTCCCGTCGGGCGCCACCGTAATGCCGCGCGGCGTGTGGATCTGCGCGTCGACGGCGGGGCCTCCGTCGCCCGTATCGCCGGCCGAGCCCGTGCCTGCGAAGCGCGTCATGTTGCCGTCGGGGGTCATGCGGAGCACGCGCATGAAGCTAAAGGTGTAACCGCTGTCGGAGACGTAGAGGCTGCCGTCCGGCCCGAAAGCCAAGCCGGCGATTACGCCCAAGAACACGTTCGTCGCCTTGCCGGGCGGCAGGTGCTGGCCGTCGTCGGAGCCGCCACCCGCGACCGTGGTGATGATGCCATCGGGGCCCACGCGCCGCACGTGAAGGGCTTCGCCGATGTACAGCGCGCAATCCGGCCCGAACGCCACCGCCGAGGGATCCGTCAGCGCCGCCGAGCTCGCGGGCCCGCCGTCGCCGTAGTAATCGCGCTGGCCGTTGCCGGCGCGCGTCGTGATGACGCCGGTGTCCTTGTCGACGCAGCGCACGCGCTGGTTGTTGAAGTCGGCGATGCAGATGGTTCCGTCGGGCGCCACCGCGACGTCGCTCGGAGCGGAGATCTGCGCGGCCGTCGCCGGGCCACCATCGCCCGAGAAACCACCGAGGCCGTTGCCCGCGACCGTCGTGATGATCCCGTCCTTGTCGATCTTTCGGACGCGCTGGGCGGTCTGATCCGCGAAGAAGATGGCGCCGTCCTTCGCGGTGTGAATGCCCGCCGGGGCCTTGAGCCCGGCGGCGGTCGCGGGGCCGCCGTCGCCGACGGGCGCGCCAGGTGGCTGACCTCCCGCGATGGTGGTGATGACGGAAGCGACCGTCTCTCCGGCTCGATCGCGCCCATTGCCGCCATGGACCGTGTGCGTCGTCGGATCGTAGACGTCGTGCACGTCGAGCGACCAGCCGCCGAGCCCGTCGGTCCGCGCGTCCCAGGGGCCGAGGAAGTCCTCGATGTCGGTGGTGACGATGACCTCCGCGCTCGGCACAGTGGTGGCGTTGCCGCCGGGCAGGCCGAACGAGGCGGAGACCGCGGCCGGAGTGGTGTAGAAGCCGTCGTACACGTAACCGATCGTGAAGACCGCGCGCTGGCCGCCCTGAAGGATGCGCCCGAAGACGTCTTTACCGTCCCAGGTAAACGTGCGCGTCTTGTTCGGCCCGCAGTCGGCCGGACAGTTGAAGCTCTCGGAGAAGCGGCGGCCGGCGATGTCCGTCCGGAACACGATGCGCTTCAGATTGGCCGGCGGCGAAGCGCCCGTGAGCGTGATGCTGCGGCTTCGCGCCGCGAGGCGGTCCGGTACCCGGTCGCTCGCATAGTTCAGCGTGTAGGGCGTGCCGACGACGGCGACGGACTCCGTAAGCGTCTGGCGTTGGCAGAGAACGACGCTCGCGTTGTTGTCCTCGGAGTCGTTACCGCACGGCTTCTTCTTCTTTTTGGGGGGCTTGTCGCAAGGCGGGTTCTGGCACTCGGCCGGCTCGTTGCCGTCGAGCTCGCTGAAGTGGCTCGTCGTGATGCGCCACAGCGACTGGCCCGGCTGGTAAAGCTCGGCGAGCTTCACGAGCTCGAGCGGATCGAACCCTTGCGCCGCGAGCGCGGCGGCGTTGTCGGCCAAGCCGTCGCCGTCGGTGTCGAGCACCGCGGCGCCGCCCTGCACGTCCAGGATCTTGATGACGCGGCCGTCTTGCTCCGGCTTCCACAGCCGGAGTCTTTGGCGGAAAAGCCGTGCGGGATCGCGAGGCCGGTCGGGAAGCCGAGGAAATTCTCGAGGTAGAGCGAGACCGGCTGACTGAAGTCGACGCGCTTGGCGCCGGCGGCCACGGCCTCGTCGGCGTTGAGCCCGATGGCGTAGGTGTACCCGCTCGTCGGGGGGAGAAGCAGCGGCATCGCGTCGGGGCCAAGCGGCCCGACGGTGTGCTCGGTGGTTCTCACCGTGAGCTGCTGAACGGACTGTCCGCTGTCGTTCGGGAAGATGAGCTCGGCGGTCGTGCCCGGCAAGAAGATGAGCGTCGCCTGGCGGCTACCGCGGCTGTCGCTCGTGACGCTGGCGCGATGCACCTGCGTGGTGGCCGCGCTCGAGCTGATGATCGTCGCGGCGGCGTCCGGCGCGAGCATCACGACGTCGGGCAGGATGACGTAGTCCTGCAGCGGCGCGGTGATCTTGCGCTCGGCCGGCAGGTAGCCGGTCTTCGAATAGCTCACGCGCAGCTCGCCGCCGCCATTCGCCGCCATCGTGAAGAAGCCATCGGCGGCGGTTTGCGTCTGCCCGAAGTCAGGCGCGGAGACCGTCTCCTTCACCACGTGCACCGTCACTCCCGAGAGGGGATCGCCGGCGGAGGTCTTCACCTTGCCGCGGAGCACGGTGATGCGCAGCGCGTCGATGGTACCGGGGCTTACGTCCGTTTGGACGGGGTCGTTCCCAGTGAACAGGAACTTCGTGGACTCGTACAACGTCGTCCCCACCGTTCGATCGAGCGCGGAGCAAGCGCGGTGCTTCACGCCGGCTTGCGGATCGCAGGAGTCGATGGTGCAAGCGATTTCGTCGTCGACGTTGACGGGCGTGCCGCCGCCGCACGTACCCGCGGTGCACGTCTGGCCGGAGAGGCAGAGGTTGTCGGAGCAGGACGCGCCGTCGGTCTTGGCGGGGTTCGAGCAGTTCCCGGTGCCGGGATCGCAGGTGCCCGCGTCGTGGCACGTGTCCTTGGGGGCGCACACGACGGGGCTCGCGCCGACGCACGCGCCCGCCTGGCAGGAGTCGCTCGTGGTGCAGGCGCTGCCGTCGCTGCACGTCGCGCCATCCGCCTTCGCGGGGTTCGTGCACACGCCGCTCGCGGGATCGCAGGTGCCGGCGTCGTGGCACTGATCGAGCGCCGAGCAAACCACAGGGCTCGAGCCCGTGCACATGCCCGCCACGCACTGGTCGGTCTGCGTGCACGCATTTCCATCGCTGCAGGACGCGCCGTCGGTCTTGGTTGGATTGGAGCACGTGCCGTTCGTGGGGTCGCACGTCCCCGCGTCGTGGCATTGATCGAGCGCGGAGCATTGCACCGGGCTCGCGCCGACGCAGGCGCCGGCCTGGCAGGAGTCGGTCTGCGTGCACGCGTTGCCGTCGCTGCAGCTCGCGCCGTCGGTCTTGGCCGGATTGGAGCAAGTCCCGCTGGAGGGGTCGCACGTGCCTGCGTCGTGGCACTGGTTGAGTGGGGAGCACTGCACTGGGTTTGCGCCCGTGCACGTGCCCGCCAGGCACGCGTCCGACTGCGTGCAGGCGTTTCCATCCGAGCACACCGCGCCGTTGGGCTTGGGAGGGTTGGAGCATTGCCCCGTGGCAGCGTCGCAGGTGCCGGCCGCGTGGCACTGGTCCGACGCGCTGCACATCACGGGGCTCGCGCCGGTGCACGTGCCGGCTTGGCAAGAATCGCTCTGCGTGCAGGCGTTGCCGTCGTCGCATGTGCTTCCGTTCGCCTTGGCGGGGTTGGAGCACACGCCGGTGCCGGTGTCGCAGGTGCCGGCGTCGTGGCACTGATCCAGCGCGGCGCACGCGACCGGATTGGAGCCCACGCAGCTCCCGGCCTGGCACGCATCACTCTTGGTGCACGCGTTGCCGTCCGAGCAAGACGAGCCATCGGCCTTTGCCGGGTTGGAGCAGGTGCCTGAAGACGGATCGCAGGTGCCGATGTTGTGGCACTGGTCCGAGGCCGTGCAGGTGACGGGGCTCGAGCCAACGCACGCGCCCGCCTGGCAGGAGTCCGTTTGGGTGCAGGCGTTTCCGTCCGAGCAAGACGTGCCGTTCGGCTTGGCAGGGTTCGAGCAGACACCGCTCGCCGGATTGCACGTGCCTGCGCCATGGCATTGGTCGAGCGCGGTGCAGCTGACGGGGTTCGCGCCCGAGCACGTCCCGCTCACGCACACGTCGGTCTGCGTGCATGCGCTGCCGTCGGTGCATGTAATACCGTCGGCAGCCGGTGGGTTGGAGCAGACGCCGTTCGCGGGATCGCAGCTGCCCGCCACGTGACATTGGTCGAGCGCGGTGCACATCACGGGATTCGAGCCGGTGCAGGTGCCGGCCTGGCAGGTGTCGGTTTGTGTGCAAGCGCTCCCGTCGTCGCAGCTCGTGCCGTTCGGCTTCGCTGGATTCGAGCAGGTTCCGTTCGCCGGGTCACAGGTACCGGCGGCGTGGCACTGATCGAGCGCCGCGCAAACGACGGGATTCGTGCCGACGCACGCGCCCGCCTGACACGAATCGGTCGTCGTGCACGCGTTGCCGTCGTCGCAGCTCGCGCCGTTGGCCTTTGCCGGCTGCGAGCACGTGCCCGTTCCCGGATCGCACGTGCCCGCGGCGTGGCATTGATCTTGGGCGGTGCACTGGACTGGGCTCGCGCCCACGCACACTGCCGCTTGGCAGCTGTCCTGCTGGGTACACGCGTTGTTGTCGTTGCACGAGGTGCCGTTCGCCACAGCAGCGTGGGCGCACGTCCCGTTGTTGCAGGTGTCGACCGTGCAGGCGTTGTTGTCGTCGCACGAGCCTGAGCAGGTCGGGCCACCGGCGAAGCCGTCCTCGAAGGTGAGCTTCGTGTTTTCTTCGATGTGCACGGCGCGGCCGAAGAGCGCGCCTTGCGCCGATCCGTTTTGCCCGAGGTCGAGCGTGCCGCCGGGTACCAAGATGAGAGCCCGAAGGGTCGCATTCGGCCCAAAGGCGCAGGCCGCCGGCTGGCTCGTCGCCTTCGGGCCGCCGTTTTGCCCGTCGACCTCGATGCGCAACCCCTTGGCGGTGAGACCCGAACCCTGCGCCGGGCCGAAGTAGCTGTTCGGCGCCGCATCGAGCCGGCCGGCGATGCGCACCTCGCTACCTGCCGAAGCTTCGAGGCGCGTGTTCGACTGCAATGTGAGCGACGCGAATTGGTAGAGGCCACCCGAGAGGCGCAAGACGCCGTTCGGTTTCACGGTGACGTCGCCTTTCGCGCCCGGTGCCAGCACCACGGTCGCGTTGGTCGCCACGACGTACGAGCCGCTCCCCGCCGCGACCGCGCCGGCCGCCGGAAGAGCGGGCATTACCGACGCATCGAAGGGCGACACCGCGCCGTGAGTTGGGTTGGCCTGCTCGACGAGCTTGTTCGTGTGCACCTCGCCGACGGCCGACTTCACGAGCAGGACCGCGTCGGCGTAGAGCGCCACCTTGGCGACGGCGTTGTTCTTCACGGCGAGCTCGGCGCCATCGACAAGCACGTCGTTCGACACGGTCTCGACGCCGACCGCGCCGCCCGTCACGTTCGCGTTGTTGTCGACCGCGGCCGTTCGCTCCGCGTAGAGGACGAAGCTCGACACCGGCACGCTTACGACAACCGCGGCGGCGTTGGTCGACACCTTCTCGTCGGGCGGAGCCTTCTTCTCCTTCAGCCCGCAGCCGAACGCCAGCGCCACGACGATCGCACACGCGACCGCCAAACCCACACGCGACCCCAAACCGCGGTACCCCATCGCCGAACCGGCCTTCCGAAGGTGAGGCCCCTCCCAGGATCAATGAGTGTCTCAGGAAGCGGGCGACGGGTTCAACGCCAAAGCGTCACCGTGCGAACGGTTCACGTCGAATCGTAGGGCGATCGGCGTGTCGTCCTGACGTGTCGTACCGACCCCCTGCGGGGGCTGGGCCGATGGGTCGCTCGTCTGTTTGGGAGAATGGAATCCGCGCGGATACGACGCGCGGATTGGCGTCGAGCCACCCCGACGAGCTCGGGGACCGCGCCCGGACCCATGTTCGGTCCGCCTACGCCGCGGTGAGCGCCTCGATGACGTCGGGAGATCTCAGCACCTCCGACACGGCGCTCCTCAAGGCCACTGCGGCGATCGGCTTGGATCGCGCGCGCGTGCTCTTCGCCCGCGTCGAGAAGGCGTTCGAAGGGCTCGCGTGACGAAGTACCAGGACGTAGGCTGGCCACCTCCCAGGTCCGCGAGCAAGCGCGGTTTCCTCCGCGTTCTCCGCGATGTTGGCGCGCCGATCGTTGCCCGATCTAAACTTCCGCGGTGGGTACGAACGTCGCGCCGGACTTCGAGCGGCTACTCGACACGAGCCTCCTCGACCTGCGCGTCCCCGCGCGTGTTGAAACGCTGTTCGACACCCGCGGCTTCGTCACCGTCCGCGATGTCGTGCGACTCTCGCCACGGTCGCTCCTCGGTCCAGGGCTCGGCAAGAAGAGTGTCGCAGATCTCACGACCGCTCTCGAACGGCACCTGGGCATGACCTGGGCTGACGCGAGAGTTCGTGTCGATTCCTGTCTCGGCCGACGCGCCGAGCATCATCGGGCGGCAGTGTGGCATTCGCCGGGGGTTCACGCTTGCGCTGGAGAGAAGCAGGTTGGTATCTTCCGTTGCGACGTGAGCGACACGGAAACCTTAGAACCGAGTGGCACCCGGCTTGCCAATGCTGCGCCCCCGCCAGGGGCACCGCTCCAGGTTCCGCTGTCGGCGCAAGAACCGAAACCTGAGGGGGAGCAAGCAGAGAACCTCGTGCCGAGAAAAAAGAAGCTGACCGCTCACGGACGTGGCGCGAAGGCGGCGTTCATCCGAGATTGCCTTGCGAAGCTGCCGAACGTCCGTCCGAAAGATCTGGTGGCGACCGCCGCGCAAGCAGGTCTGTCGATTTCGGAGACCCAGGTGTACGGCATCATCGCCGCCGACGCGACGAAGAAGAAAACGGTGTCCAGGGCGCGGCCTGTCGCGTCGAAGCCCAAGCCAGGTCGTAAGGCAACTGGCACGGGTAGCTCGCCGAACGGCGCCGCGCGGCAAACCATCGGCGAGAAGGAGTTCATCCGTGCCATCGTGATGAACGGGATGGATTGGGCGCACAAACAGATGGCTAACACTACTGCGACAAGTCGAGGTGCTCACCAATGATATCGACTACTTGACCGCGGTGCCTTTCACGTGATTTCGCGATGTTGCATGCGATTTGTCGCAGTAGTGCTAAGGCCGAAAAAATTCTTGAGATCATCGGCTGAACGCCGGTCAAGCGGTCGTGCTCTTTGGTGACGCGTCCGGGTTGCGGTGCCATTGCGCCTACGCTGCGACCTGCCGCACGCCGAACTCGTCCGCTTTGTCGCCGGCGTCGATCGCGAGATTCACGACTCGACGCAAACGGCCGCTTTCCTTGGAGCGAATGAAGATGTCGTAGGCAATGCCCGGTGCGCCCAGAAGGAGAATCGGACCAAGTTCGCCGCCGTCGAGCCTCTTGCCCGCGGCGACAGGCATTTCCAGCCCGCGGAAGATCGTGTCAATCCGAACGCGCTTCTCGAGCGAGAGCGGGTCGGGCGTGTTCGTCCCGCCGACTCGCTCGTTTTCGTATCGATAGGAACGGCGGAGACCAGGAGACTTTGGCATAGAAGCGAATACATGAAGAATGAGGCATCATGGACACGGTCCCGTTTGTCGCCGAATTCGTCAAGGGCCGGGCACAGTCTGCGGATCGCCTTGGTTTGACGAGATCGCCGCGGCTGCGGCAATCGTCCATGGCTTCCTCACTTCTGCCCCGCCCGTTCACGGTGGCCGCGCGGGGCGCCGCGTGCACGTCATGGTTCCGTCGGTTCCGTCACGAGTCACGCTTGTGGGTGACGGTGGGCCCGCAGCGCGCACCCCACGTTTCGCCGTGGCGGGCCGAGCCTCTGCTACTTGCACCCGCCGACCTGGTTTCCGTGCGTCGCGAAGGGCACGCACTTCAACCCGCCGCATTCGGTGTCCGAGGTGCACATCTTGATCCGGTCGGCGCTGCACGAGGCGTAGCAGTACGTCGCCTTGAAGCCCGGTCGCGTAGTTCGCGCAGTTCGGGTCCGAGTTCACGACGAGCGATGCGCCCGGATTGCTGCAACACACCGTGGCCTGCGGGCAGTCCGCCGGATCGGTGCAGTCCCATTCGGTGGCACCGAACGAGCAGGCGTTCGCAATGGGCTCGCAAGTCGAGGTCCCCATCGTCGGCTCGCAGCATTTCTCGGTGAGCTTCGTGCAATAGATGTTCGGACTTCCGCTGAACGGGCAGTAGATCGTCTTCGTCCCGCTAGGCGGCGGGTGGAGCGTGGTCGGCGTCGTACAGGCGCCGCCTCCCGCACCGGAGCTTGTGGAAGTGGCCGAGGCTGATGTCGCGGTCACGGTTGGACCAGGCCCGGGTGCCGCGTTGATGCTCTGATCGGTTCCCACGGGGCCGCTCGCCGCCACGCTCGTGCCACCGACGCCCGCGCCGGTCGATGAGAGGCCGTTCGCCGCCGAGATCGCCTTGCAGTCCTTGCCGCCCGTGCAATTCAGCACGATCTGCTGGTTGGCCGTGACGCCGAAGGGGTTGCCGGCCTGTTCGTAACATTTGATCTGGTGGCAGATGGCGGCCAGGTTCGCGCAGACGTCGGGCGAAACCTTCGCCGGGATCGTCATCTGGCCGCTCGGCGTCTGGGACGAGCCGGGAACCGCGAGGTTGAAGTAACGCGATCCGCCGAAGCCCACGTTCACCTGCGTGGCCGTGCCGCCCGTCCAGTGCACCGTGATGCCGATGGAGTCGCCGGGCGAAACCATCATGGGCGGGCTTCCCGGAGGCGGCAACGCGAGCGGGCCCTTCGGATCGTAGGGCGGGAGCTGACCCGCCTTGGTCGTCACAGGAAATCCGAACTCGATACCCTGCGTGAGCGCCTCCTCGGGCGAGAGCGTGTCGGGCGTCGTCGTGTGCGAGCACGCCGAGCCGCTCGTGAGCGCCATCGCCAGAGAGAACAGCACCAACCCACCGATCCGCCGCATCATGATCTCGCCTCCATTTCCGGTCGGGCAATCGAGCTACTGCACCTGGCAGCACCAGAACGTCTCGTCGTTGGCCGGCATGCCGCTGTAGATGCAGTGCATGCTGTCGTAGGGCGTGGAGTTGCCGGTACAGGTGTAGCCGAAAGCATAGCCCGAGGGGATGCTCGGCCCTTGGCAGAGGACGCTCGCGCCTGGGTAGCAGGTGTGCGCGCCGCCGCTCGCGGTGCTGCCGCTCGTTCCGCTCCCCGTGCTCGAGCTCGTGCTCGAGGTGCTGCCGCTCTGCGTGCACTGCGGCACGGAGTCGAAACAGCCCATGTAGTCGGCGCAGCCGCGCCAGAGGCACTGCTCGGACGCGGATAAGATGGCGCTCTTGTTCGTGCACGCGTCGTACTCGGCATCGATCTTCGTCGAGTCGGCGTCGCACGCCTTCTTGCACTGGTCGGCCTTGCTCGAGTCGATCGAGCCGCAGGACTGCGCCTTGTCGCAGCTGTCCTTGCAGACGGTCGTGGCGCTTGGAGCGCAGCCGGCGGCAGCAGAGAGGACGAGCCAGACCGCGCCCGCTATCCGAGCTGCGGCGCGTCGCCGGAAAAACTTTCGGGTTGGTCGCGTACGTGTCGGTTTCATCTGGGACTCCATCAAAGGGCGTACGCGAAGCCGCCGCCGAAGTTCCACGAGAGGACGTGCACCACCTGTTCGGCGGGCGACACGGCGTACCGATACGAGGGCAGGTGCAGATCGAAGATCACGTGCCCGACTTGGACGGCAAGGCCGATGAGATCGGCGCGCGTCTCGACGAACACGAGCCCGCCCGTGTGCCCCGTGAAGACACCCGCCCCGAACCGCATCGGCCAGTACACGCCGACGTTCTCCGACTGGTACACCGGGATGAAGTAGCCGTAGGTCACGTTCGCCTGGAACGCGAGACCGACGTCCGGCATCCACGCGTATGTTCCCGGCGAGACTTCGAGTCCCAGCTCGTGCCGGCCGAAGAGACCCCCGATCCGGAGCGCCCACAGGAAGTCCTTGGTGACGGGGGCGACGCCGGCGGCGAAGGAGCCCGTGAAGACCGGCAGCACCGGGCCGCCCATAAAGGTCATGCCCGCGAAGAAGTGGTTACCCTTCAACCGGAACGCGAGCCACTCGCTCGCGCCGCCGCCGGAATCTGCGGCGGGAGGCTGGGCGCCCGGCAGCGCCGGGTACGGGTACGGCGCCGGGGACTGCGGGTAGGGTTGCGGGTAGGCCGGGGCGGTCGGCGGAACCGTCGGCGTAAACGGACTCCGGCAGGTCCCGCCGATGCACTTGAGCTCGCCGCCGCAGTCGGGGGTCGCGCCGCACGACTCGCCCTCGTGCGGATCGACGCAGATCTGCACTTTGCAGAGCAGCCCCGGCCGGCAATCGCTCCGAGCCCGGCAGGATTCGCCGGGACCGCCGAGCACCGCTGGCGGCGGTTGCACTTCGGTTGTTGGGGGTGGAACGACCGGAGGTGTGGCGGACGCAGCCGGAGCGGGCGGCGCCGCGGGCGGGGGCGGTAGTTGGCGTGGACCCGGTTGAGCCGATGCGGAGCCAGCGCCGAGCATGACCGCGAGGCAGACCGCGCCTGCGGTCGCGAGCGCGATCGCGCGCACGAAAACTGCCAGCGCGCGGTTCACTTCTTCCTCACGAGGTCGAGCGTGAAGGTGCCGCCTTTACCGTCGTCGCACTGCACCTCCAAATCGCACAAGCCGCTCTTCACCGTTTTGCAGTTCGTGAGCGGCTGGCCGCTCGGGTTGTTCGGAGAAGGCTCCACCAACGTGACGTTGCCGTCCGAGTCGATCGTGATGTCGATCTCGGTCTTGTCCGTGCCACTGCCGAAGGTGAACACCCAGCTGCCGGCGAGGGAGCCGGCGCTCACGGTGCACACGGCGCCACCGCCGCCACAGCCGAGGGAGGCGAGGCCGGGCGGCGTTGCGAGAAAAAACAGAACGCAAGAAAAACGAAGCCGGGAAAGGCTGTTCATGATTTTTTTTCGACGGTTGCCGGTGCGCCTTGACGCTGCACGAGGACGCGTCCCCCCGAGGGGCGAGCTGGCGGGGCATTCCTGCCGTCGTGCCAAGCTCGGGGCGGTCGACATTCAGGGCCGGAGCATGCGTCGAACCGCAGTTCTACGCACATCATAATCCGCAATGATTATCGATGTTTGACGCTCCAACGCCCGAGCGGTACCGTAGTCACATATGGCGATGGTACCGACGAAAGCGAATGAGCGTGCCGTCCCCGCGGTCCGCGAAGCGGATGGCCGGCTGCGGCTTCTTCGCCGCGTCGATCTACGTCGTGGTCGGGTGATCAAGGTCGCGGTGACGGACGAGGCGATGCCCGCGCCCGAGCCGAAGTACCTGACGCGCGCGCTCGGCATCCGAGGCCCCATCCGCCGCGAAGACATCTATGGGGAGGGCGCGATCTAGGGCGCTCATCGACACCAACGTCTTGGTGTACGCGCTCGACCCGAACGCCCCGCATCACGAAGCCTGCCGACGCCTGCGCGACGAAGGACTCCCCGGCGTCGAACTCGTCCTGACGCCCCAAGTCCTCTACGAATTCATCGCGTCCGTCACGAGCGCGAAATTTTTTGCGACTCCGCTCGACTCGCGTGAAGCGTCCGAAGCGGCCCTCGCCCTCTCGCACGGCTTCAAGGTGACCCGCGCACTCGGGTCATTCTGAACGTCGGCTGGGGCCACGTAGCGCACGGGCGTGCCGGCGATGTCGAACCCGGCGCCATCTTGGAACGAATGCGCGAACGATTCGGTTGGTGGGTTGCCAAATCGTGTAGGTGCGCTGGTCTCCTTCGGAGACGAGGGACTTGTCCTTACCGATTTTCTGCGTATTGATAAAATGGATTACACCTCGGTCGAGCACCGGTTGATCGAAGGCAGCATCTATGACCCTCATCGAAGTCTTCTTCCGCGAGGCCAAGCAATTGCTCGGCTTCGCCGACTCGCAGGCGCGCAAGGAGGCTGCCGTTCGCCGCGTCGCGCCCCTCGTCGGGCTGCTCTACTCCACGCTCGTCCTCTGGTTTGCCGAGGGTGTGCACGCATCGACGATCGCCACGCCACCGATCCGTCCGTGGTACCCGCACAAGCGCGGGCTGGCCTTCACCGACGTCCTGCGCGCGGCGCAGCGCGCCGTCGCCGACACCGACGTTCTTGATCCGGGCTGCTATTCCGCGAACTTCCATCAACTCACGCGGCTTCGCGAAAAGCCCGACGAGGTGCCGCTTGCAATGGCCTCTTGAACAGCGAAACCCGAGTCTGAGAGAAGAGGAAACGTGCGGGGTGGCGCGCACGCAGATCAGCGAGTGCATTTCGCACCTCGGGCTCGAG